>Ga0065711_1050932_pt1 | contig 10591 bp, 6 predicted proteins | sample Hoacrofraction12_FD_59098 | JGI IMG/M metagenome (GOLD analysis project Ga0065711, IMG submission 59098) | Hoatzin crop microbial communities from Cojedes, Venezuela - Epithelial fraction 12 v2 (version 2) | ecosystem: Host-associated > Birds > Digestive system > Esophagus > Crop | place...
AAAAAAAAAAAAAAAAAAAGGAAAAAAATAGAAAAAATTTGTTAGGGTCTGTGCAATAAAGTGTTTGCAGTCTTATTTTCTCTAAGAAACTCCTTATGGATGTCATAATTGTTGTATATTGAACACGATTATTTATACTTATGCAGTTGCATAACATTGAAATAAAAATTCAGCATGAAATTTTTCCTTGAACTGCTTTCACTCCTGTAACTTAAGGCACGCTCTGCTCTACTCATGGCCAGGCAGATGTAGTTTTTTTTTCTCTGGGGCCAACTCAGCACACCCCTTAAGGTGCATGCTGGCCGAGAGTTGTGCCTAAGGAAACGGGGTTTAGTCTGGAGACGGGTGTGGTCTGCATAGCTGCGTATCTCATCTCCGGCAGTGGCTGGAACCACTGCTCTGCTGTTGGGTAGGCAGGCATGGGGTGACGATGGGTGACATATCCTGACTGGTAGCTAACAGTGGTTGAAGGCTGTAACAGGACTTTTAAATCTTTCTTCCAAAACATGTATTGTCATTTATTAGAATAGGTCAGTACGTTTTGTAGTACCTTCTCAAAATACCCAATCTTTATTTTTTTTTTTATTCATGCTAGATTTTCAACCTTAGCAAATTCCTGGAGCATGTGTAAATGCAGCATTTTCTTCAGTTTTGAAATCTCTGCTCCTTGAATGTCATCAGATCTCCCTTTATTCTTTGTTTCTCATGACAGAAGATAAAATAGATGCGGTGAACCAGACAGGGCAGATGTAGCAGAGCACCTTAGTATCCAGTGGCCTTTTTTCTTTTGAAAAAAAATGATTTTGGCAGGAGGAGCAAGAGGCAGGATTACCGCTCCCCTGATTTTCATCTTTCCACTTCTTACAGAGGAGTGATGTGTGTTAAAATACATGCGTATTTACTGTTCCATTGCCGGCGGCTCTGCACAGCAGGTTGGCACGTGTCAGGGACTGCTTGCCCAGCAGGGGATGTTATTTTTATTCACATTTTAGTATTGCATTGTTTTCTGTGTGTTTTTCCTCTGTACAAAACCAAGCATCACTTTTGCTGCTTTGCTCTCTGAAATCAGTAGGTGAGGGAAAGCTGCAGGTCACCTGCAACCTTTCCAACTTGCCGCAGTCCAGCAGAAGGCAGACAGCCTGCGAAAGTGGTACACTGGGCAGCGGTTGTGATGAGTCAGGGAGGGGGAGGGCAGGATCCGGTAGCTCAGGGAAAGGCCATCACTAGAGTGGAGGATTGATTCTGGATCTAACTGCTTTACTGGCTGTGCTGTCTCCAGCTGTGCATAGCAGCAGTCACCTCTGCCTGCTAAGACAACAGGTAACAACACAAAGAAGTTTTATCACACAGCATGCCCTTCAAAATGGAGGTGTGAATTAGATACAGGCACAAGAGGATGTCTGAGAGACTTGCTGGAGAACGATGTCATCTGCTGCTGGGAGAGAAGAGTTTCCGTTGTGTTTGCCAAATGAGGAGGTATGGTATGAGTGAGTGGCTGGGAAGGGATCTTGCCTGCTCTTTTTGCAGGTAGAGACAAGACTAGTGAATGGGAGAAAGTTCTTAAAAGATGAATCATTGAATTAGGATTATGGCTTTTAAGTCGACAGATTTAGAAATTGGCCTCTCCAACAGTCCTGTTCAGAGTAAAATCTTTCAGAAATGGACTTGCATCTTACTGATAGTATCTTCTTTAAGCAGGTTTGGGGCAGGAAGAATTGGGCTCTGAGTTTTGGTTTGTCCAAAGGAAATAAAGATAAGGGATTGCCAGGCTCCGAAATGTGACTCGTTAGCTAAGATCTGCTGAAGTTTCTTCTCTGTGAAATACTGATAACGAATTCTGTTTTCAGTTTTTTGTGTTGTACCATGACTTTGGTGGCTACTCCTGTAGCCCAGGAGTCAGGACAGTGGTGACTTCAATCCTATTAGGCACCATTCACCTCAGGCAGTTCCCTTGTTCTCTCTGTGTGCAGGCTCCCCAGCTGTATTTGAATAAAATAAAGACATAAAAGGCCTGACTGGAAACCAAGGACTGCATCAGATCAGAGGTTGACTGGGTAAACAAATTCTATAAAGAAAAATAAATTTACTGTCCTGTCCATTTATATCCTTGCAAAGTAATCCCAGAAGACAAATTCTTTAGACTTTAAAAAGTTTGAATATATAATCTTGACATTTTAGCATGTTCTAGCTATATATAAATTTTACTCCAGAATAATCAATCCCTGTATTTAGGATTTGTGTATCGTGAAACAGTGTGTGCTGTTCAGTGCTGTTGTTTGTATGACGTCCTATGAATGGTGTTTTGCCAGCAAAGAAGAAAGCAGAGGTGACACTGTGAAGTAAAGAGAAAATAAAAGTGACGACAAATCAAGATATGGTCATAAAAACAAGCTGTGTAGAGGGAAGGGGCTGTGTTGCAGGAAAGTGTAGTTAAAACTCTATGCAGAATATATATTGCACAGGAGTGCGTTCACCATTTTGCCACTTAAGCCATCTTTGAGCTTTGACTAACTGAATTCTACATGTGAGTCTATGCCATGACGCTGGGTAGCGTTTCAGAAACCGGGGGTGTTTAAATCCTGTGTTCTCTCCAAAAGGCATTTTGGAAAGCATCAGCCCAACATGCAGTTGTTTCTTCAAGATGCGGATGCTTGTGGATCTGCCACAGTTCCTAGCAGATATTTGCAGCACTTTTTTATGTACATCTCCCAAGCTATGAACTGCATGATGCTCCCTTTTAACTTCACTATTTGTCCATCGGTTTTCTGAGCACATAAGTTTAAGAGGGAAACAATGGAAGAAGCAGGTCTCCCTTGGATGGTGCACTCACTGGAATTCATGCTGGATTGTTAGATGGTGCAGTTATCAGAGGCTGCTCATTTAACCAGTCGGATTGGCAGAGGGAGGGGAAAATGCGCCTCGAACCCTGGGTTGACTTCAGGAGCATCCCTGCCTAGCGCATCAGGGAGTCCTCACCTCGGGCAGCATAGCTTGCTTGGTGATGTTTCTCTCCCTCAGACCGGTCCTTACCAACCTGTCTGGCACAGGCAGCCCCTGCAGCTTTGGCATTGTGCTGCTGGAGCACAGAGCCCGCTGACAGAGTCAGGAGGAGGCTTCTGGGCAGAGCGTGTCCGCAGCCGCAGGAGCAGGGAATATGGAGAGGCAGCATCCTGGTACCCAAAATCTGGGCATGTGTACAGGTAATTGGAGAAGAAACCTCAAATGTCTCTCCCTGTGTGCCCATGGGCAGCAGCACACCGCTACACAGGCAGAAGGAGGAGGAGCTGTGGGGTAAGGCGGGTGGCGTACGTGGTGTGAAGACATCTGAAAGCTGCAAGAATCCACATTGTCTTAGAGTGATCTGCTAACAGAGGGTAAAAAGGGCTTTTCAAATGAGAGGTGTTTTTTACTTGAGAAGACCGAGCAGGGTCAGTCTTGTCTTCAGAAATGAGCAAAAACTTTCTAGTCCAGCAGGGATCTTTGAAATCTTAGCTAGTCAGCATGTAATGGGTGAAAATGTGAAGGAAATGCCTTTGGGGCAGGAGATGAAGCTGAATGGTGAGCCCCACATAGAAAGTGTTGAGAGAGAGCTCGCCTTCCACGTCTAGGAGAGCAACCACAGCTCCCAGAGTAATGCAGTGGGGAGCCTTGCTGGGACAGGGTGAAACTCCATGTGGTGCATGCTCTGCTACAGAGACAGAAGGGTCATGCCCTCTGAGAAGGTTGTGCCTGTGTGTCAGGGTTATACTCTGTTACTGAAGCACTAGTGCCATAAATCCCACTATAGTAACACAGGGCAGGTGAGTAGGCACGGCAAGCTCCCATCAGACCCTTGGTCAAATGCACACGATCTTGTCTTGCCGCTGGGTTTATTCACATGATGGCAGAAAAAGCGACTTGGTTGTTTAGTAGAAGTAAGTAATAATACCAAGTCTGTCTCTCTTCCTGCATAGCTGTTGCATATCCCATTGGAGCAAAGAGACTCTGACTTCACTCCAGGGACACAGGCCAGAGACAACGTGAAGTAGCTGTGGGCACCAGGAGCGCCCGTGGGATGACGTTGCTGCTCCCCGCTGTGCCCTCCCCTTTGCCGTCTCCAGCTTTCTCTCCTGGGCTGCAGCTGGAGGAAGCAGTCTGCTCCAGGCTGCCACAGGGAAGTCTTGTAGTTGTTGGCGTTGGTTTTTTGCCCTGTGCAAACAAGCGTAGTGCCAAGCACCCACAGAGTCTTGACCAAGTCCTCAAGTTTTATGGTTAAAGCTGAAATTGTGAATAGTCCCTGCTTACTGTGGAGTCTAGTGAATAGTACAGGAGCAGGGCCTGCCCGGGGGTGAGAGATGGACAGGCAGAGGTTCAGTGGCCGGGAAGTTTCTAAGGATCAAAAGTATTTTAAAGAAATCTGAGGGAGGATACTGGCTGTTTCTGTCAGTCCTGCAGGAGTAGGTCTTGCATGACTACGAATGTTGCGCCTATTCCTCACAGAAAGTTGTTTTTAGCGGGGCAAGGTACTCTACTGCCGACTCTCCAAGAATATTGTTTTTGAAGGGCATTTGAGAGAGGGTGAGGGTTTGGTTCGTTTGTTGTGTGGTGTTTTTTTTTTTTTGTTGAGGGTGGTGGTAGTTTGGTGTTTTTTTTTAAAGAGAACAGTGTTTGTGTTTCAGCCGCTGGATCTTCCCTTTATGGGTGTATTAGCCGTAGTAGCTGGGACACCAGGGCTAACATGGAGCTGAACTGGGATTTCACTGCAAGAGAAGTTATTCATGTTCAAAGCTCAGGTCATAGTTTATTTTTCACATTCTCAAAATTTTTCATTTTTTTTTCTTAAAGTTATAATACAAATCAAAAGGTTATTCAAAAAGTTAAGAAAATACAGGTCACAAACAAAAATAGTTGTCATTCATCTTGGTACAATTGCTGTACATCTTTTTGATATCTCCATCACAAACTTACATTTGCTGGTAATTTTGCTTGAAATAGCGAGTACCCCAAATGAAGGTGGCACCACAGGATAAAATAGCCAGGACAACTGCAAGGATTCCTGCCACGCTGATCCCGCAGGAGAGTGAGATTGTGGCCAGCAGAGCCCCAGCTAGCAATTTGGGTTCAGAGCATCTCGTTGCTTCAGGGTCTTCAATTTTATCCAGATTCTGCTTGTACCAGGTGATTAAACCAATATTGGAACAGGTGCAGTCCAGAGGGTTGTAACTTAAATTGATTATGCAGTGGCCAGCTAGGGACGCTAGCTTGTCAGGTGGTACAATATGGATCGTGTTGTGGGCAAAATTAAGATAGATGCTTTTCAGGTTTGAAAACGCATCTGTGCTGATTGCAGTAAGTTTGTTGTGGCTCAGATCAACATGCTGTAACTTGCTGAGGCTGTGAAATGCTTGGCTGCCTATTGCTGTCAGTTCACAGGATGCTAAAATTAGCACCTCTAAATTGGTTAGCTGTTCAAACAGTTTGTCCTTTGGCATGATCCCTGACTCAAAGTTATTTTGGCTAAGGTCCAAGGTCATGAGGTTTTCCAGGCCTTGAAAGAGATGCTGAATGCTGGTATTGATGTGGGAGGAGGAAAGATTCAGCACTTGCAAGAGATGCAAATTTCGGAAAGGACCCTGTGAAGTGTTGATGTGAAGAGAAGTGAAAGCTAGGTCCAGCAGCTCCAGGTTAGCACCATCCTTAATGAGCACATCTTGGAGGTGGAGCCTTATGTTGTGGCTCAGATTCAGATACCGAAGACTGCTCAAACCGCTCAGCGCGTCATTACAGCAGTCAAAGCTTTCAATATGACTCTTACTTAAATCGAGATGTTGAAGCTTGTCCAGTTTCTCCAAACAGCCAGAGCCCAGCTGCAGGATGTGCAAGTTCCCCTTGATGTGGAGGTGGGTGAGGGAAGGGAAGGCAGCAGAGCTGATGTTGCAGAGGTGTTTGAAGGAGTTCGAGTTGAGAACTAGCTCCACTAGCAAGTTCATGCCACTGATGCCAGCGGGCAATGCGCTGATGTGGGTTTGAGTTAGGTCCAACTTTCGGAGCCTAGTCAAGCACCGAAACGTGTCAGTGTTTAGGTTTCTGAAGTGCCGTAGCTGCAGATAGAGATCCTTGACAGAGGTATTGCAGAGGCCTTGTAAAACATCTGGGCTTATGTAAGCCTCCTTTTCCACGTTGTAAAATGTTCCCAGCCAAAGAGTCTGGGCTGTGGAGTTCTGTATCCCCGCCAGGACTTCAGGGATGTTAGCGCAGCCCCCAAAGTCCAAACTGTCAAAATGGGACTGGAAAGCTCCAGGTTCGATGTGTGTGATGTCGTTGCCTTTAAAGATGAGAGCTACGTTGCTGGTCTTCTGCAGAACGCGGACGTCTTCTGCTGTGATTGCTCTTATGTTGTTCATTTGAAAGTCAAGGTATTTGAGGTTCTGTGTGGGAAGGTTGGGAGGAAGGTGCAGCGAAGATATGTGGTTGCTGCCCAAGACGAGGGTATCCAAGCTGTCCAGATTTGTCATTGGAATAAAGGACATACTGGTTATTCCCGTCTGTGTTAAGATAAGCTGCTTCAGGGACTGCGGGCCAATGAACGCTGTGTCAGACAGAAACATGAGCAGGTTTCCAGTCAGCACAATTGTCTTCAACTGCTTGTTGCTGTGAAAGGCACCGTCGTACACCCAGTTGATCTGACACCTTGAGAAAGCAACGGAAACCAGCATCGGTGGGCTGTCGCATAAAACTCTCCTGGTATGTGTGATAACCCGAACTGCACTTCGTATCTGTGAGAGCTCATGATGGACTGCCTTCACCATGGTAAAAGTGCCTGTCTTTTGTAGTGACACTTCCCTGGTATTTGTAAGCTCACACTGAAATACAGGGTGCTGGTGAGGAGAAAAACCTGCCCTGAAATTACATGTGTGAAGGCGTTTGTAGAAGCCAGGGAGACTTCAGGTTTTTAGTGTCCGGTTTAATAAAATGAAAATCTTTTTTTCCTGTGGAAAAAACTGGGCATTTACAAGGACCAAACCTGTGTTTCTCTAGGGTTTAGGGAACAATGTCTTTATAGAAAAGTGAATTTAAAAAATTGCTTTATTGACTTTGCTGTCACTACTGTCTTAGCAGCAGCAGTATGTGGAAAAATGCACATTTCACCCAGTGTCCTGCAAATCATAGTCACCAGAGAAGCAGCCTAGATGTTGCCCAAGCAGGTCAATCTCTGCTTAGCAAAACACTTCACAGCTGTCTGCAAGTGCTGCGGGTGGCTTCCCTGTGAAGGCAGGGAGATGCTGCTCTGGTGTGCTCCAGAAGCTGCCTTTAGGTAGGGGGTTTGACCAACCTGACGTGCAGAAGTAGGGATGCTCTACCATACCTTGTTAAGTCCAAGTAGAGAAGAGACTTCAGCTCAGAGAATGTTGAATTCTGGAGGGAATGGAGCTCGTTGAAGCTGAAGTCAAGGATTTCGGTTGTGACAGGTAGTTTTTCAGGAATCTTCCTCAGTCCTAAACCTTCACAGCTATAGCTTTTATTTACTGTAATCTGTGGAATATATGTAGTGAAACTGCAAGAGGTATGTACTGCGAATATCAATAGGAAAATATAGCACTTCAAAACAACAAACAAACAAACCAACAGAGTTCTGAATTATTTAAAAATGTAACAGCCAGAACCCTAGGAAGCCTTAGTTCAGGCTTGCGATGCACAACCCTGGGGTTTTGAGGAGTGTGTTTTTAAAACGAATGCCTTGAATCTCTCTTCTACTAATTTGAAGTGTGTCTCATCTGTAGGACTTTCTTATCGAAGTTAGCACATATGAGGTTTGTTTACTCTTCTGGATGAATTATTAAACCCTAAGAAAGAATCTGCACAAGATAGTTTTAACTTCTGAATTTCACAAGTCTTGTAATGAACCTTATGCTAAGAAATGTCTTAAGAAAACCTCGCAGAGAGGAGGTAGAAAAGAGCAGGTCTGGGGATGTTCCTAGAAGGCACATTTCCAAATTAATTGGATCTGAAGTGCAGTTACACACTGCAGCGAGTGGAGGTTTAGCTCAGGCCAGACAAAGATCTTATCTGATACGCTGAGTCTTTAGAATTTCTATGAAGGCTTTTCAGTTTAACTGGTAATAAATCGATCTGTTATGTAGAGCTGTCTGCTCTGTGGATACTGGGGAAATTCATTAAACGTGCTTGACCTGCCTTTGCCTGGGGTTCACGCGGAAGTCAGCCAGAGGCTGGGACTGCGGCATGCAGGGAAATGCCGCCCCGGAATAGGCTGCTGCAGCCGCTCAGGGCAGTGGAGGTGCTCAGAGCATTGCGCTTGTCCCAGCTGACAAGCCTTGCTCCCAGAGAAAGCCCTGGGCAGTCACGGGGCCAGTCTGGGAGGGTTGGCATCCCCGGGGCCAGCCCAGGGAGGGATGGGGTTCCCATGGCCACATGCGAGCTGCGGCTTTGGCAACATCCTGCCAGGAAGCTGGGAGACATTCTGCTTGCAGGGAAGGAAAAGCGTGTATTGCACAGCTGACCAGTCTGACTGTTTTAATGAGATTCAGAGGTATTCTGCTAGCCCAAAGCAAGCAAGCGCAGGCGGTGGGATGTCCAGTGAGACACGCGCCGGGGCCTGGAGCCCACCAGGAGCAGGGGATGGCACAGGTTCCGCACCCCGTGGGGCAGGAGCGCGCGTTTTGTTGAGGTGCAGACGCATGGGCCCTGGGGAACGGTGCACGAGGTTTGGGTGTTTCTGTCCATGTGCGACGGCAGGGGAGACCAAACCACGTCTCTGCCTGCCTGTGGCTTGGGAGAGGCAGGCGGACGGTGGAGGCACTTAGTGACTCACTGGAGGGAAAGGAGCAGTATTTGTTGCAAGCCACGAGCTGGACACGGCCAACAGTTTCTGTCTTTTCTGTAGGCACAAATCCTGTAACCAGAGGGTGCTGGGGGTGCTCCATGGCCCTGTGGTGCTGCAGGCGGCAGAGCCGGGCAGGCAGGGGCAGCGAGACGACAGCAGCGGTGTGGTAGAGCTGGGAGGGAGTGGAAAGGGACTGTCACAACAAAATGCCCCATGTGAGAGGAGGGGATTGCGGCTCGTCCACTGCCCCTTTCCTCCTTGGCGCGGTGGGTCCTGGCTGCAGCGCAGTGCTGGGGGATGGCTGTGGGTGCAGTGCTGGCAGGGTGGGATGAGCCAGCGCTGCCACAGCTGGGCACATGGCACGACCTGAGGGACAGAAAGCCAGCCCGGTACCTGCCGTAGCACGGGGGCTTGGCTCCAGCCTAGAAGCACTGGAGTAATACATCACTGGTAACTATAGAAATGGCAAAATGCAGGCTTGGAAAAGCCACTCCTTTCAATACTGATAAGCAAAGAAGAACCCGTGGAGCTGACTGCCATAACGTGCGGTTTATACAGGTAAAAGATGTTTAGCTGTCACTACAAATGAGAACAGCGTCTATGTTTTACCATTCAAATCAATTAGTGAGCAAGCTCTCTCTGTACATTTTGGGGCATGGAGCAGCTCTCACAAGCAGCTGAGGAGCAACCATCTCCTGGGGGATCCTGGTGTGCAACCACGAGTGCTTGGGCACTTGTATATTTAATTCAGTGAGGTGCTTGCTGCTGGCCCCAGATGTGCACTGCATAGGACTGTTTTCCACAGTGCTTCTTTCCTGAATCAAAACCCTTACTTTTTTTCCCTTATCTCCCACTTCAAAAAAATAAAGTAAAAATCTTATGCCTTTTGCCCTGCCACTGGAAAAACCCTGGTACTTTCTCCCTGTTCTCATGTGGTATCGCACATCAATCAGATGACAAACACAGACACTATCATCCCGCTACTGTGTGCGAATTCCTGTATGGAGAGTGCGAGCATGAGACAAAAATCCCTAAATCTGTCCTCTGTCTAGCTCTGGTATCTGCTAAATGCCCCTGTGAAACTTCATCATCCTTCTGTCTCTCTGGGAGGTGAAGCACGGCGCGAGTTTGATGGGCTCCCAAAGTCCCTGGCAGTGGCAGGAGAGAGTGTGAGGGTGCACGGACGCCCGGGTGGCAGGACGGTGAGGGCCAGTGACTGGTGTCCCTGCGCGCATCTCAAGGCACTCGCCTTATTTCTCCAGTAGGTGCCTTCGGATCCCCCTGAGAGAAATCCCTCGGGAACTGAAAGCAGTCAGGCATCAGCAGGCAAGAATTTGCCAGAGACTGATGCGCTGCGCGTGCGGCTCCTGTACCTCGCAAGAGACCAGCAGCTGTCACTCACCTCCGTGCACGTTGTTGTCTCTGCGGTGCTGGGTGCTTCGCAGCTAACACAGATGAGCATTGTGAAAATCAGAAAGTGTAAATCACAGGCCATTACAGAGAGAGGCGGGTTGTTAAAATGGATGTCCTTGTGCCAGCTTCCCTCAACGTAAGCGAGACAGAGCAGCAAAGGTCAGACAAACTGGGCGAGTCGGCTAGAAAGGAGGTCGTAAGGAAAAGAAAGGCTTGCTGAACCTCTTCGGTTTGGTGTGAGCAGAACAGTAGTTTCAGAGTGAAAGAGGAACTTCCTTGCTTTAAATATAGTCAAATGACTATGCACTGATACTGTTCTGGGGCAGAACAGATTTTTTTTTTTTTTTTTTTTTTTAA
>Ga0065711_1050933_pt1 | contig 10591 bp, 6 predicted proteins | sample Hoacrofraction12_FD_59098 | JGI IMG/M metagenome (GOLD analysis project Ga0065711, IMG submission 59098) | Hoatzin crop microbial communities from Cojedes, Venezuela - Epithelial fraction 12 v2 (version 2) | ecosystem: Host-associated > Birds > Digestive system > Esophagus > Crop | place...
CGCATTGTGTTATTTTTTTTTTGGGGGGGGGGCAGGAAAGGGGAATTTATCAGCAGTAAATCAGACATATAACAAGGGAATGACATAATCTGTTTTTTACTGACACTTCTCCCACTCTTTCATGCAATTTTGAGCTTTTCAATTAAGAGCTTGGCTAACCGTCCCCACATTTATAGAGGCTGCTCTTTTCCTTAAGGTGGGACTGATGGGGAACTGTAGGGTTTTTTCAAAAACAAAAACTGGAAATATGAAACAATTATTCTTTAGTGGGTACGTTTTAAACTGCTTTTTCTTTGTATAATTAGAACAGCTGTGAAACAATGAAATAAAGAGGCAAAACTCACTGGTCAATTCAATTTAATGATATATTTTATGTGCTATCAATCCATTGCAGTAATTATATTACTTTTACCTCATATTTCAGTGCAGTCATTTCAGTACCGCTCTGCTGTAAAAATAAAATACCTTAAGCTAATAAAAAAACCTCTTCTGTATGCAATGTTTTTGTTACACAGGACTAGCTATGTCAGGACTAGACTGACAACTTCAGTGAGAAACAACATGTGACACTGATCCAAAGGAGCCGAAGGAAAAACTATCATGAGGACCCACAAAATGGGAAAAAAATATTGTTAGCTAAACAACTTTTTCTCATACAGTCACACAGGCAATTTTTCCTGATTACAATAATTAATACTGACAAAATTAATAGACCACTAACTTGATGAAAGTGTGAGGAATTCTGGAAATCAAACATGTAATATTCACCAAACATTACAATAAATAACACTTTACAAAAAACTTCTGTGGAAAAACATCTGTGCAAAAAAGCGCATTGGTTACACAGGAGAAACCTGGCACCTGCGTGATGCTGGTTTGCTGACATCGGGAGAGCAGACATTCCTCAGCCAGAACTGCCACATTGCAGGAGCAACACTTTGAGATAAAACCCACAGCCGGCATAGCAGTGAAGCTGACCTCAGCAATTTCTGACTACCAGATCATCTAACCGTTCATTTTCTATCAGACACTTTGTCACTCACTCTACATACAGACCACCAATGTGCCAATGACCAAAAGGTTTAACGGTTTGTTTATTCTGTGTTCAGTGCCATGCGTTATTCATTGGAGGCTATTCAGCACTGCTCTGAAGGCAAATCTGTATGTTTCTGGGTAATTTTTAATGGCCCTGGTTCTCATGGGAGACTTCAACCACCCTGATGGCAGCTGGGAAGACCACACAGCCAGCCACACGCAATCCAGGAGGTTCCTGCAGAGCATCGATGATAACTTTCTGATGCAAGTGGTGAAGGAACCAACAAGGAGAGGCGCTCTGCTGGACCTTGTACTAACAGACAAAGAGGGACTGGTGGAGGATGTGAAGGCTGGAGGTAGACTCGGCTGCAGTGACCGTGAAGTGGTGGAGTTCAGGATCCTGTGTGGAGGAAGCAGGGGGATAAGTAGGATCAAAACATTGGACTTCAGGAGAGCTAACTTTGGCCTCTTCAAGGAGCTACTTGGAGGAATCCTGTGGGTTAGGGCTCTCGAAGGCAGGGGGGTCCTAGAGTGATGGTCGCTGTTTAAACATCACTTGCTCCACGCTCAGGATTAGTGCATCCCCCTGAGAAAGAAATCAAGCAAAGGAGGCAGGAGACCTGCATGGTTAAACAAGGAGCTTCTAGCGGAGCTCAGATGGAAGAGAAAGGTCCATGGAATGTGGAAAGAGGGGCAGGCCACTTGGGAAGAGTACAGGAATGTTGTCAGAGCATACAGGAATGCAATGTAGAAGGCCAAGGTCTACCTGGAATTGAATCTGTCAAGGGATGTCAAAGACAACAAAGAAGGGCTTCTTCGACTTTATCAGCAGCAAACGGAAGACTAAGGAAAATGTGGGGCCGCTGCTGAACGAAGTGGGTGCCCTGGTGACGGAGGATGCAGAGAAGGCAGAGTTACTGTATGCCTTCTTTGCTTCAGTCTTCAGTATCAAGGCTGGCCCTCAGGAATCCCAGGCCCTGGAGGTAAGAGAGGAAGCCTACAGAGAGGATGACCTTCCCTTAGTCGATGAGGACTGCGTGAGGGATCGTTTAAGCAATCTGGATGCCCACAAATCCATAGGGCCCGATGGAATGCACCCACGAGTGCTGAAGGAGCTGGCAGACGGAGCTGGCAAATGTCATTGCTGAGCCACTCTCCATCATCTTTGAGAGGTCCTGGAAGACAGGAGAGGTGTCCAAGGACTGGAGAAAAGCTAGTGTCACTCCAGTCTTCAAAAAGGGAAAGAAGGAGGATCCAGGGAACTACAGGCCGGTCAGCCTTATCTCCATCCTGGGAAAGATGATGGAGCAGCTCATTCTAGAGGTCATCATCAAGCAAGTGGAGGAAATGCAGATTACCAGGAGTAGTCAACATGGATTCACCAAGTGGAAATCATGCTTGACCAATCTGATAGCTTTCTATGCTGGCATGACTGGCTGGGTAGATGAGGGGAGAGCAGTGGATGTTGTCTACCTCGACTTCAGCAAGGCTTTGGACACTGTCTCCCATAACATCCTCCTAAGCAAGCTCAGGAAGTGTGGGCCGGATGAGTGGTCAGTGAGGTGGATTAAGAACTGGCTGAATGGCAGAACTCAGAGGGCTGTCATCTGCAGTGCTGAGTCTAGTTGGAGGCCAGCAACTAGTGGTGTCTCCAGGGGTCAATACTTGGCCCAGTCTTGTTCAACTTCTTCATCAATGATCCGGATGAAGAGTTAGATTGTACCCTCAGCAGGTTTGCTGGTGACACAAAACTAGGGGGAGTGGTGGATACACCAGAAGGTTGTGCTGCCATTCAGCGAGACCTGGACAGGCTGGAGAGCTGGGCACAGAGGAACCTGATGAAGTTCAACAAGGGCAAGTGCAGGGTCCTGCACCGGGGGAGGAACAACCCAGTGCACCAGTACAGGCTGAGGGCGGACCTGCTGGAGAGCAGCTCTGCGGAGAGAGGGACCTGGCTGTCCTGGTGGATGACAGGTTAAGCTTGAGCCAGCAGTGTGCTCTTGTTGATTATGAGGAGCTACTGGAAAGTCCAGTGGAGGGCTACAAAGATGATGAGGGCACTGGAGCATCTCTCCTACGAGGAGAGGCTGAGGGAGCTAGGCTTGTTCAGCCTGAAGAAGAGAAGGCTGAGAGGGGACCTTCTAAATGCCTACAAATATCTTGAGGGTGGGTGTGAAGAGGACGGGGCCAGATTCTTTTCAGTGGTGCCCAGCACCAGAACAAGGGGCAACGGGCACAAACTGAAGCAGAGCACATTCCGGCTGAAGATGAGGAAGAACTTCTTCACTCTGAGGGTGATGGAGCACTGGGACAGGTTGCCCAGGAAGGTTGTGGATTGTCCTTCTCTGGAGGTATTCAAGACCCGCCTGGAAGAGTTGCTCTGTAGCCTGCTGTAGGTGACCCTCCTTCGGCAGGAGGTTTGGACTAGATGACCCACAGCGGTCCCTTCCAACTCCGAACATTCTGTGATTCTGTGATTCTGTTATTTATGGTAACTGAAATTGTATCTGTTTCATGAGTGTATTAAGCATTACACAACACTTCAAAGGACAGCTCCCATTGACATCCATCCAGGTATGAGTCCTTAGTACTTCTACAAATATAACCATAAGATCTCAGACTGGGCAGCCATTTACTGACCATTTACTGGCCACCAGAAAATGACTTTTCCAGTGACAGAGCACAGCCATGACAGAAACAGCTGCAATCATACATATAACTAAGCAAACTAACTTTCTTGCAAATATTTAGTAAGAGAAACCTTCCTATTTCAGTAACAAGTTGCGGCTCCAGCAGGTTCCCGCAGATAAACCTAATTCATGTCCAGCATAGGTGTACTCGATTTAGACGGCAAGGTTTTGGTACTGGGGGGCTGCAGGAGTGGCTTCTGTGAGAAGATGCCAGAAGCTGCCACCATGTCAGACAGTGCCAGTTCCAGCCAGCTCCGAGGTGGACGCAACACTGGCCAAAGTTGAGCCAATCAATGATGTTGGTAGCACCTCTGTGATAAGATATTTAAGAAAGGGTAAAAAAAGCTGCACAGCAGCATCTGGGAGAGAGGAGTGAGAAAATGTGAGAGAAACAACTCTGCAGACACCAAGGGGGAGAAGGTGCTTCAGGCACCTTCTGGAGCAGAGATTCCCCTGTAGCCTGTGGCGAAGACCGTGGTGATGCAGGTTGTTCCCTTGCAGCCCACAGAGGTCCATGGTGGAGCAGATATCCACCTGCAGTCTGTGGAGGACCCCACGCCAGAGCAGGCTGATGAGCCCTGAAGGAAGCTGCAGCCCATGAAGAGCCCATACTGGTGCAGACTCCTGGCAGGAGCTGTGGCCTGCGGAGAGGAGCCCCACACTGGAGCAGGTTCGCTGGCAGGACCTGTGACCCCATAGGGGACCCACACTGGAGCAGTCCATTCCTGAAGGACTGCACCCTGTAGAAAGGACCTGTGCTGGAGCAGTTCTTGAAGAAATGCAGCCCATGGGAAGGACCCACATGGGAGCAGGTCATAAAGAACTGTATCCCATGGGTGGGGCTCCATGCTGGAGCAGGGGAAGATCATGGGGAGGAAGGAGCGGCAGAAGCAAAGCGTAATGAACTGACCACAACCCCAATTCTCCATCCCCCTGTGTCGCTTGGGGGGAGGTGGTAGAGAAGTCAGGAATGAAGTTGAGCCCAAGGGGAAGGGACAGGTGGGGGAAGATCTTTTTAGATTTGTTCTTATTTCTCATCATCCTACTCTGTTCAATTGGTAATACATTAAATTAATTTCCCAAAGTCAGGTTTGTTTTGCCCATGACGGTAACTGGTAAGTGATCTTCCTGTCCTTAGCTCAGCCCACAAGCTTTCCAACCTACTTTCTCCCCCCATCCTGATGGAGAGGGAGTGAAAGAGCGGCTTGGTGGGCACCTCCCAGCCAGCCAAGGTCAACCTGCCACAGTAGGACAGGAAAGCATTGGAAGATTTGGGGTATACAGCATGTAAAGTCCCACAGCTAGTGAATAGTCTTTATTTCTTGTGACTTAGCCACAAAGGCAGTGTCTCTTCCTGTTTGCCCTGTCAGGAGTCTTCCTACAGTATCTTGGACTGTGAATGATAGAGTATTGAGACATTATTTAAGTGTTATTTGACATGGATCAATCAGTACTGAACTATATCTTCAGCAAAACATTCAAATAAAACCTGAATCTAAAGGTGTATCTTCTTTATAAGGAAACACAAACCTAGGCCCCACATAATCCCACTACTCTTTGTAAGTCTGTGAAGTCCAGGAAGGCATCCCTAATACCTGGATAAACTCGGGGCATTTCTATTTGTTCCTCACAATGCATTCTCATTCATTTGTTGCCATGAAATATTGAATATTTTCCATAGTTTATGTAGTAAATGCTGCATTTGAAAAAGGTAGCTGTCTGAAATGATACGAAACTTAGTTATTGTAGAAGGCATTAGTTTTAGACAGAAATAGCAAAAGGCAATGCCAGAGACTTCTCCAGCTTACAGCTGGAACAACTTCAAAAACTGATTTTTTTGTCTAGCAATTCAGAATATTCTCTGCTGAGGAGAAGAGTCAGGTTTTATAATTAAGCCTGTTCATAGCATCGGCAGAACTGTATAGTTGCCGTCTACATCAGAATAACGCTGGAGCTGCTTAAAAGATGACGTTATGGAGTCAAGAGAAATGACATACAGTATTCATAACCCACATCATTAGATAAATTGCATTGGTGGTAAAACCCTTATTTAAAGCAAATAACAGTTACACAAATGACACTAATTCAGAAGGATCACAAAACTGCAGTTAAGAATCACTTCACAAACAACTGAAATTCAGCACAGTTATACTTGAAAAATTGTTATACTATCCATAAAGCATTTTTTAAAGAGCATAGTTACACAATCTCTGATTTAAATTTATAATTAAAAACTTTATTAGTATGTTTAACTGTTCGAGTAGTACAGTTATTTACATGACATAAAGTAAAGTTTAAAACATCTATGCAGAACCAGTGCCCAACAGTTTGGGCATGACACAAAAATCTGAGGTACAATAACAGAGAGGTGATTAATGGGACAATGAAGGACAAAGGCTGGAATCTGTTTCAGATTTTGAAGCTGAGATTTTGATGTTCCCTTACCAGATCTAAGGTGGGATTCAGTGGCCTTAAGAAAGATTTCCAGTGTCATGGACAATCCTAAACATCTACACCAAGCTAGCAGCTATGTCACAGGACCCAAAGGAGAACTGTGGAGCAGCAGCTTAAGTCCAGGAATGTACCCCTATCACCATAAAGAACATTAAACTCATAATCTTAGGAAACTAAATCTTCCTCCAACCTACATAATCAACTGAGCTTATAGAGTGATCCAGTTTAACTTAAAAGAAACACCTACAGGTGATTATTTGAGTAATCTAAAACTGCTGGGCTGAATTCAGGCAACTGAACTCCATCCTGTTCCATGTATTGATTTCTCTTTACTGTATCAGCATCTAAGGCACCTTACGTGAATGTGGAAACTTCTATTGAGACATAGAAGCTTAGGTGTCAATAGCCTGGACATGATTCCCAACTTGGGTTCTTGAAGATAGAAATACTTGAATGATACATGCAAGTATGTATAAGAATTTAAAATAGAAACAACATATCCTGTCTGGAGTTCCACAGACATTACAAAGGTACAGAAATATAGGAACACATGGGATGTCCTCAGATATCAAGTCCACTTTTCCACAGCTGTGAAATGGCAAGTTCTAAGAAATGTCCATTCCTTGCCCTTACGCACACCAGAAGCCATGATACACTTCCTATTTCCCATACCAAATATTCATACAAAAGGCAAGAAGCACCAAAAAATAGCCTTTGGCATATCAAAATCTTAGACAATAATTAAAAACACCGTCAAGTTGAGAATATACAAACGTGTATGATCTGCAAAGTCAAAAAGTATGTTATTCCCCAGGCAGCCGTTTGTCCTAGACATAGTAATTAACATTTCTAGCAAAACAAAACAAAACAAAGACAAAACAAAGGAGACCTCAGATTCTGGAGGGACCCAGGTTAATGAAAGGGGCACAGTGCTTCTTTAGGGCCACAGGCCTTGGGCTGGCCAGTCTCTGCAGTTAGCCTACCTGGCTACACACTCTTTCAGGTTTGAAATGGACTCTACAAGAAAAAGTCCTTAGAATCATGAGCAGTAGGTGTTAGTATTGATAAGAAATTTATTTTAACATGTAAACAGAAATTACAAACCAGCTTTTCATTACCATATGGAACAAATTGGCTTTTTTCATGCAAGAAAGGGCCAAATACTCTTGATTCCAGTATCAGTTCAAAGTTTTGGATTTATTTATCACTTACAGCATGCTGTATAACAATCATAATACATGAGAGAAAGAAAATTAAAAGCCATAATGAAAAAGAAGCAAATTCCCACAGGAAAGCTTTCTGGATTCTCTACAGAAAAAGAAGATACAGTGACTCTATTCTTTCTGGAAACCAATAAAAAAAGAAAATGGCTTTGAGTCAATGTTCTTCTTAACAGACACACTTGAGGCTCATAAAGCTGAAAAGCAGAGGCTGCCAATAGCTGGAAAGAAACAGATATTCTCAAACAAAATTATGATCTGATATGTAAGACAAAGTTACATCATAAGGATATTTGGCCTTCTCACCAGGTGATTTTTTCCATGTTATGTCAGTTTAGCAGTATTTAATCTGACTTCTTTTCAGGACTACTACTTCATAAAAATAATTTTATATTGAATAGCATTTTAAATTGACTTAAAACAGAGGCATACTGAAAACTGTAAAATTTTGAGGCATGCAAAGACAAGTATAATGTAATGCCATTATTTCTGGGTTTGAGAAATAATGAAAGGCCTTGCTTTCAGCTATTTCATTGATCAGTTACTAATTTTATCATAGTTAAAATTAGTATTAAATAACTTAATCCAGATTTCCCTTAAGTGCTTTAGTACCCCTGTAGATAAGTCGCAGCTGACATTTCAGGTGTGTTAAGTGTAGCCCAGCAAAATCACCATTTGGGAATTCTCAAAAGAAATGTACTGCTGACAGCTCTGAGAAGCTCAGCACCTATTTCATGCACAAACCAGATTAGGTGTTCCTCCAGTCCCAGGCTTGTTACTTTAAGAGCGCAATTCATGAGGCATGTTCAGAGCATACATAGTGGATCAATCTCTCTGTAAAGGAGAACGAAGTGTCCCTCTTTTCCATGATCAGTGGTTGCACAATGGTTAATGCAATTACCAAAGGTGCGGATGATAGGCATTTAAGTCCACTCCTTGCCTGGGTGATTAAAGACACTGTTCCTGCTTTCCCAGGGAATCCCCTCCACACAGCTTTACGACATTCAGAAAAATGTGTGTTTGTAGCATAAGACAGTGGGAGAGAAGAGTGGAGAAAATTGGAGCTATTTTTGACACCTACACTCAAATTGGGCCATTTTTCATGGGTAAGAAAATGTTCTTCAAACCAGATAGGAGAAACAAACATGGAAGAAAGTGTGGAAAAACTCCAGAGAAAGGACTGATAAAATGTGGATCTAATCTCTGATCGTCTTTTGAGACAAAGGACTGATGTCTCCTCAGGTTTGATACAAGGGCTCTACCTTCAAAGGAATTTCTGGGCAGTGATTCTGCTGCAGAGAAAAGTGGGAAAAGTTACCATTAACAATATTGCTGTTTTCAACAGTTTCAACAATGTACCATACATGATTTCCCAATCAGCATGCTGACATGCATGAAACTTCCGTTGGTACTTAGCTCTGACCAATTTGGACATTACAGTATGTTTCCACTAGTAAAATGAATGTGTCAAAACACTTGCTCTAGCCCTCCGGCAAGTTGTCGTAGCATGGTGTGCACCCAGGCTAGCAAACTCACCGAATTCCAAAACAGAGTGACCTTGTGCCGGATGCCAGTTAGGCAGCAGAGACCCCAGCACAGGATGTACCTCTCAGAGCTCTGCAGTTACCCACACACCTCTAGCATGTTGTATAGGCCACACACACCCTCATCTGCCCCACACAGTGGATAACTTCACACCCACAGATGCTCTCACAATGGGCAGTTACTGAGCACACTGTGTCTTAACATGCTGCCTCTGGACGATCATATTCCCAAAGCTCCTACTGCTTTGAGTTTTTGTTGCTTATATCCATATCAGACATCCTTCCATGCTTTTTCAGGCTTGCCTTCTTGGTTGGGGCCAACAAAACTTAGCCAGCAGAGGCTCCACAACGTATGCATCCCATGCCTGGTTCTGTGACTCAGCAATGCACCAAAGAAAACTGCTATTAAGGCCCAGACGTCCTTGTCAAGGCCAACAGCAACAATGAGGGTCCAGGTCTGCTATACATTACCTCTTAAGAGAGGGGAGATCTAAGGCCTGAAAGACTAACACCCATTGGCAAGACTACATTGTGCTGCAAGTGGGAAGACCAGCAATGGATGAAGAACTCCCCCATACAGAGGACCACCTTTGAAACTCTGTGTGGAGAACGGGCCCTGGATATCCAGCCTGAGACCATCACAGTCCAGCAGCCCATCCCAGTGAAAAAAAACGTAGTAATTCTTCCCTCTTTAGAGACTCACTACCCCAACTCTTGCAAAACACTGGGTAATCAAATTAGTTTCGGAAAGCTTCTGACATGCAGGAAGGTATATGAGATTGCTAAGGCTATCAGCTACACCACCTACACATGACTAATATCAGCAATCCTTGGTATTTACTTTGGCACTTATTTTGGCATAACTATTAGAACAAAGATGCGCTGAACAAGTAACTCTTGTTAAACTGGGTGTCCTGAAAGACAGTGTCATGGGAGAAGTGAAATGTGAGAGTCAAAAGGCTTAAAGCAACCGAGATTTCAGAATGGCAATTTGGTTATACTGAAACATAGAGCAGGCCAGCCAGGCCTGGCAACAAACAAAGGAAATGATCCTGGACTGTCAACATGCTATAGCAAAAGTTGAATGAAGTCTATGATAGCAAACAATCAATTGGTCAATGACTCTCTTATAAATCACCTCACTGATTTATTTGTCCTCCCTGTCTACTGGAACAGCGAACTGTCCTGCAGAGACAATGCTGTATCATGCAGTTGTTTCTCCTTTGTGGTAACTTGTAGTGAACATGCTCCATGTACAGGATATCAAACTATACATTTAATCTGGTAGAATTTAAGCTATGAGAAATTTACAGGTCATTTTAGAGTGTTCCTCACAAACATGTTACAGAAAAGCGTCTCTGCCTTTTCTTGTCACAACATATACTACCCTTCATGCTGACAGAGATAACTTTGTTCTGCACCATCTTACAGTATTATGAAGAATTTATAGAATCACAGAATCATAGACAGTTTTGGGTTGGAAGGGACCCCTAGAGGTCATCTAGTCCAACCCCCCCGTAGCGAGCAGGGACACCGCTAACTAGATCAGGTTGCTCTGAGCCCCGTCCAACCTGGTCTTGAATGTTTCCAGGGATGGGGCCTCCACTACCTCTCTGGGCAACCCGTTCCAGTGTTTCACAACCCTCAT
>Ga0065711_1050934_pt1 | contig 10591 bp, 11 predicted proteins | sample Hoacrofraction12_FD_59098 | JGI IMG/M metagenome (GOLD analysis project Ga0065711, IMG submission 59098) | Hoatzin crop microbial communities from Cojedes, Venezuela - Epithelial fraction 12 v2 (version 2) | ecosystem: Host-associated > Birds > Digestive system > Esophagus > Crop | place...
CGAGCAAGGAGGTGGAAATTGAGCCACCCGTGACAACCCGTGGGAGCTGCTGGGCTGGGGGAGTGGTTGCCCCAAGCCCTGCAAAGTTGGAATTGTCAGAATTTGCTAACAGCTAGCGTGGTGTCGAGCAGCTTGTGGCTACTTCATTCTTAGACAGTAGCCTTCCACTTACAAATGGGAACATATTTAAAACCAACCTTACCACCCAGAAGTGCTCTTGGTGTTCGTTTGCTGGTCGTTTCCCTTCCTTGCTGCTAAACCAAGCTACGGGGGGGTTGTTATAACTCTGCCACTTTATCTGATGTTGTGAGGTCTTTGGCAACTTAAATACAGCCGACCACCTTGCACACAAGTGGTATGTCCCAGGCTGGTGCTGAAAGTAGCCCCAGAAAGGGGGTGCCAGCTGAATCCTCAATGAACCCACTGCCGTGTGTGTCCCGCTGCAAAATATGATTCCTTCTGTCTGCTTCTTCCCACTAGCATCAGCCCCCAGCCTGCAGCAGGTGCTAAAAGACAGCCATCCCTCCCTGCCTCCCTCCTTCCCAAGGCCAGGGTGCCAGCGCTCCAGCACTCCAGCAGCTCCCTGCCTTGTGCTGGCTCCGTGCCATTTTCTGGCACCTCCAGGGCCACCCATGCTCAGGGCACGCTGAACGTCCCACTGTCACCCTCCCTCTCTGGGGCAGGGAGAGGGATTCCTGCGGCTAGGAGCAGCAAAGGAGAGGTTTGCTCCGAGCCGGTGGAGCTGAAGGGCTGAGCTGTGATGCTCTGCACGCTGTGGTTCTCTGCCTTGCCCCTGCACTCGGGCTGGTTTTCTGCTCGCACTGCGCACAGGCAGTGCTAGGTCTGTGCTTCCAGCCTTTTCACTGAAAAGCACTAGGGAGCAAGTTTTAGCATTTGGAGGCTTGGTCTGAAGGGGAAGTTTGGGCCCGTGGTTGGCTCATCAACCTGTACGCTGGGTTTGGCTCCTTTCCCAGCTCTGACAGTCTGGGTGGCCACAGGAATATCACCTTCCTGTACCTTTGTCTTCCTCAGAGTAGAGTGAGGAAAGCTGTAACATTCTGCCATCTCACAATGCTGGGAGAATACATGCATTTGTGACTGCCCTCAGATAACACAGCCATGGGGTTTTCACCTAGGTCAATCTAATATCAGAGCAATTAAATGTCCAGGATGTCCAGGCACTGGTGTAATTCAAATACTAGAATAAAACCTGCGAGCAGTGAAGGTTGCTGCATATGAATTTAAACCAGTGTTTGCAGCTACTCCGTGCTAACGGAGCTGTGAAGACCACAGCCGTACCCTTGCCCTTGAGAGCTGAGGTCAGTGCAGGGAGCGTCTCTGCTATGTGTGGTGGTCCAGGCTGACTAAAACGTGGTGTTGTCCCACTGCAAGAATGACGGTCCCGCTCCTGGCGAAATGCTGCTGCTTTGTGCAATCCATGTCGGGCTGGGTCCCAGAGCAGGGTGGGGGGTCTTGGCTCCAAATGAGGTGTTAATTCACCAGTCAAGAGTTTTCTGCCCAGATTTGTAACATCCTTTATTGGAAACCTCCTTCCCCACAGACTTGAAATTCAGGGAGAAAACACAAGAAAACTCTTGTATGAGAGGATTTCTTCTTCAGCCCATTCTTGTGGGTTTTTGATGTAAAGAAAGCAAGGGGGAGCACATTACTCCTTCCTGCCAGCAACAGAGAGATGCCACCAGTCCATGAAACTGTTGTGTGGATATCTTGTCACTCTCACCCACAGCTAAGACTCAAGGACAGCCCATGCCCCATGGCAGGACCCTTCCAGTGACATGAGGTCTGTGTTTTGGCTGTGCAATACCTTTTGGCTTTTCTGCTGTGGCAGAGAAGCAGCCCAGAACTAAGTCCTTTATTTCCTTAGAAAATCTAAGTTTCAAATGCCCCCATAAGGAGATCTCAATTTTGGGAAGAAAACATATCCCATAGGACCTAACTTTGAGAGTTATTCTGAAAAGTGGCTCCGGATGCTTTCTTTCCCTGGACTGCCTTTAAAAGTCAGCATAATAAGTTTTTAAAAAAATAGTGCATTTAAAGCAAACAACAGAAATTTCTTATAAAAGAGAGGGTTTGGGAGGTGATGATGCCACCTGCAAATGTACATGCCTCCTCATATTGTCCAGTGAATAGAAAAGCAAAACCCAGTCTTGGCTCTCACAGGGACACGGTGTTCACCAGGCTGAAAACCACCGAAGTTAGAAATCTTGTTGAAGATGCTGAATTATCACCATGCCACCTTCCCACAGAGATGAGCGGGCTCAGAGCTGCCAGCCAGGCCGGGCCCGGTTGGGGGGGTGCAGAGTGCCCTGGTCCTTCGCAGGGCTCTGCTCTGGGGGAGCAGACCTCCGTCGGGCTCTCAGCACAGGACAAAAGCCCAATAGTCCCTTCTCTTAGCCCGGACCCTGAGCCTCCGTCCTGAGTGCCCTGAAAAACGGAAGCAACCCAGAGACCAAACCACCTCCATCACCCTCCCACCGAGCTGGGGCTCTCCTGCTTCTCTGGGACGACACTACCATCTAGTGAATATGTTCTGTACTGGTTATTATGTATACAGAGAACTGTGTGTGGTGTGTGGAAATGGAACCCCATCCCTCGTCCCACAGACAACCCATCGTGGTGCAGGGACCCCTGTTCTGCAGACAGGTGGCCCCACCCCAGTCCCTCCTGCAGTACATGGACACCTTCCCAGCTTGGGCATCTCTCTCGCCTGCTCTGCGAGGCTGTGGCTGGCCAGGGGTACCCTGGTCGGCTGTAGGACCTGGAGACCCTGCCCGGCAGTAGCAGTGTGTGTCCAGTGCTGTGGTCCTCACCCTGGAGCAGGGCTTGCTGTGCTGGCAAGCCTCAGGGTGGTGGCTCAGAAACGCCTTCACCTTTGCCAGCCCCTCAATTATTTTTCCAGTGGGTTGAGGGCTGCAGGTCAAGGCCGAGAGTCATCCTGCCTGCATCCCACCTCTGGACCCCTCCTTCCCCTACACACTCCAGACCCTGACATTACAGCAAGCATTACTGACCCTCTTTTTCTTCTTCTTTTGTGCAGAGCTGATCTGATCGGGGCCTACCAAAGACATTAACGACGTCGAAAGTAGCCTACTTTAAGAGAAAATATGCAGAAGAAGAACGTTTACATCAAGATTACCATGAGTATTGTCCAAAAGTGAGTAGCGCTCTCATTCCGGACCCCATCCTCCCTCCGGTTTCCATTCCTCGATGCTAAAGACCAATTTGCTTGCTCTTTACTCCCCAGCACCTGATACTACCCGAGGACCGGACTTGTATTCTAAAACTTTCTCTCCAGAAACTCCGATTCCTGGACGACCCTGAAGCCTATCTCCGTAGGTCTGTATTAATTAACAATCTGTTGAGGAAGATTCACCTAGAGACAGAGAGGGAGAGCTATGAATACTTTAAGGAGGCTCCGTGTTATAGGACTGCTTACTCTGATGCACGAAAACGGCTGAAGTTTATGGTACAGGAGTGCTGTTCCCAGTCGCTCTATTATGAAGAGCTGCATTCGTATCGCATTGTGCCTTACTCTGCAGAGAACGCCGTTTATGGAATGGGCTACACGAGCAGCCACTTGGAGCAAAATTCTCAGTTGCTTATTTATAAAATGAATTAAAGTAGCTGTTAGACCCACTGATGTTTGTTTCTGAATGCTTGAACTGCTTATTGAAATGTTGAGATGAGGCACTAATTGCAGATATACTTGGGATCAAAGGCGGATGCGTTCAGAGCTGAGTGGAAGGTACTTTGAATAATGCTCTGCAGCCCCTGCTGTTAATGCCCCGGTTATGAAGTACCTTGACATACACACAGAGCTGGTGCAATACGGAGGTCCTTATCCGCAGAGACTGCGTGCAATGTGTTTTCTAGAAACAAAGCTGCATTTAAGTTACCTGTGTGTAGATACAGACATTCAAAATCACCTTGCGGTTAAATCATGCTGTCCCTGGTGGAAGGGAAGCCCCCAAAGCAGTGGAGTAGTCTAACAGTGAGGAGTAAAATGCAAGTTATTTACTGGAAAGGTATAGGTAGAAAGTTTATTTCAGAAATGCTTTGACCATGAAGGAGTCAGTGCCAAAGGAAACAGCCTTTTGCTTAGGATTTTCAGAGACTTAACTCACTTCCTACTTAGAAGACACTCTGTACTGAGATTTGCAAGGGTTTGGGTTTTTTTTTTAAATAATTGCATCCTCCTTTTACTTATCTCTTAGCTGGTATCTACTTTGCTGTTTTGATACAAACCAGAATGACTCACAGGAAAGATTGTTTCTTCAGCCCATCATCAGTGTTTCCTTAACTTCATTTGATTCTTTCCCTAGCTGTTTCCCTGATACTTCTTTGCATGCTAATTTGCTGTTTGGCCAGAGGTTCATGTTGGTGCTAGGGAATAGACAGTAATTGCTTTTTATGTGGAATATAAAAGGCAGAAAAACAATGATAACTCTCATAGATAGAGAATGAATGTATCTGACAGATGCTAGTAAAACCTCAGAGGTTCTCCTGATGAAACTGCTCAGCGTTAGTAATAGTGTTTCAGGTTAAGTGGAATGTCTAATTTCAATCTGGGAATTAACTTTAGAATATGTAAATATATATTTCACAAGCTATGACATAAGAGATGTTCAGCAAATTGGTGGCTACAAGTGGAAAGTTTTATAGCTGCCAAAGCTATGTCATCAAAATACCAAAGAGTAGAATAAGGGAAAAGATGATGCTCCAGCAATGGGGTCAAAAGCAAAGATTGCACTATAACCTGGGGAAATGTGATTAACGAGTCTGTAAACTAGCCGTTACCGATACACCTGCAGTTCACCCGCAGGTGACTCGCATCCCAGAGTTGCTGAACAAATATATGAGATGATCCAAAGCCTGTCAAAGCCCTACAGGTCTGTTGGCTTACAGCGAAGAAACCGGCTTTGTCTTGCTGGCTATCACCACTTCAAAGCTTTAAAGCAAAGTAAATAATAGCGCACACTCAGCTGGAGGCAGATATGTATCTAAGAACCTAATTTTTTGTTTTAAAAGGCTTTGCTCATGCAGACGTGGCTGATGCTATTTCTGAAGCATTGTACAGTATGAACAAATATCGTTGCTTGCCAGGGCTGTTCTTCGTGTAGGATTCCTTCTGTAACCCTGCTTAGAGCATCCTAGTCATGTGTGTTGCACATATCATCACAGCTCCCAGGCACGTGTCATTAGTGCAGGAGAAAAGACAGCAAGGCAAGGGCAGGAGGTGAGAAGAGCACCGTTTACTCTGATATCACTAGTTAGAAGCCAGTACAGCTTTAGGAGACAGAAGGGAACAGTGAAATCCAGATATTTTTTTAAATGTATAAAAGAAAAAAAAAGGCAACAGTGTAATTCAAAACAAGGATAACCTGCAAACTCCACAAACTGGAGAACACAAACAGCACAGATATTCTGGGAAGGCTGGAAAAACAGGGCAGTGCTGTTTGGGAGGTGCTGTTAGTCATGATGAATGTTCAGTTTTTTGTTTTTATTTTGAGACAAGGTCTATTTACTTGTTTCTTACAAAAGGGTGTCTTTAAAACCTCGGTCAGCGTGATTTCTTGTCAGAGCTGCTTGGCCGTGTGTGGCTATATCCCTGAAGCCCCTGGGCTTGCACCAGCCCAAAACCATGTGAATGATTGCGCTCACATTTGGCATCGTTGGAGAAGCCTCCAGCTGAAAGCGGCCCATCTCGACAGGGGCCGGCGGAGAAAGGCCAGGCTCGTGGTCAGGAGCAGGGAACAGCCCTAATGCCGCCAGCGAAACCCTTGTGCTGCGTGGGATGAGGGCTGATGGCAGGAGGGCTGTCGTGAGAGGGGCCATCATCCGCCTGCCAGCTCTCTGGGCTCTGCCTCATGCGGGCTTAGGGGCTGGGGTGGGGACGTTAGGAGACTGCTAGGTGGAAGAGGAAAATTACTTCTGTCTTCTGATTTTTCCAACCATGTAATTTTCTCCTCTGAAGTGATTTGTTTTATGCATATTTTTTTCTTTATGTCCATTTTTGCCTGAATTCATAATGATCTAGCAGTTACATGAAATGCTCGAATGCTTTTTTTCTCTCACTGACCTGCTTTCTTGTATTCAGAGGATGGTTCTGGCCTGAAAAAACAAAACTTTTAAAGTAAAATTAGTAGTGTTTCAGTGGAATGAAAAAGCTCAGGAGGATTAAAGCCTTTAACCTCACCTGAAAGAAACCATTGCCCATGTCAGATTCATCTTTGAAGAGTGACTTCCTTGCCTGCTGGAAGGGGCAGATACTTCTTGCCCACTGAAAGCTTCTCTGATGAGGTGTTACGATAACCAAACAGATGTAACAGTCAAAAATCTGGATCAGGTGTCAGAACTCCTTGGGCTACCTGTGAAAGAGGACGATATTTTACTGATGTTTTTCTCATGTTGTTTTCTTGAACAAAAAAAATTGCCTGATTTTTTTTAATGTCTACTTGCTCTAGGAACTGTTAAAATTGACTATTTCTTTCTAGAAAGCAAATCGTTTTTTTATGGTTGACTTTTTTGATATGAAATTGAATCAAAGGGCCACAGTTCTAAATATTTTATGTCTGCTCCAGTTTTTACTGCCTTCCACTTTGCACAGTGATTTGTGCTGTTGAAGAGTGGGTCTGAAACATTCTGCTTTAGTTCTTAAAACCTGTAGTTTACGGGGTGATAAATCAGTACAAAGGTGCAATAGCATTGCAAGTTATTCCAGAAATATTTAATTTGACACTTTTTGAATTATATACCGATTTTAACATTTCGTTACCAAGTTACTGGGTACCAGCGTTTTAATACAGCTACATACAGTGATTTTTCTTTTTTGGGTTTGTAGCTACAATTCAGCTCTTCTGGCTTCTGATGTGTGAATCTGTCTGTAGGTGGTCAACCTTCAGTGATATATATATATAGATAGATATATATATATATATACACACACGCTCTATTATGACTGCAGTAGGAACTCCCACATAAGGGCTATGTTTGCACTGGATGTAAAGAAAGTCCTTCCTTCCCTTTCACTCAGTTGCCTTGGAGATAGTATATTCATCTGAGAGAATGTAGATGAGCTGGGTGACAAGGACAGACTTGGTAATGATTATGAAAATAACTGGCTTAGGACAATTCATTTTTGTCTTGGAACAGCAGCACACTTGGCTGTAATTAGTATTTAAATGAGTGAAGTTTCCTTTGTGCCGCTTTTCCCTAACTGGCTGTCCATGCGGGGCCGGCTCCTGGGTGGTGAAGGGGCGGTAGTGGCTCCATGGGAGGCACGGTGCATGGGCCTGGGGTCTTCTCCTGGAGCTGCAGGAGCTGTGGCCGTAGGCCAGGGGGGTACAGATGCCGGGGAGCAGCCTGGCTCAGCATCTCTGCCCGTATGACCCGGTCCAGACACCTCAAAATATTAGGGCCCTGATCCTGAAAACGCTTTGGTTATCATCTAAGTTTCTTTGCACAGATCCTCTCGCCGAAGCCAGAGAGGCTCCTTGTGTGCTTGATGCTCAGCACGTGTATGAGTGTGTGCAAGGCTGGGGCTGCTGTGCGCCGCAGAACTGCTCCTCAGTTGCCTAATTATCGGTGAAAGTGATTATCGAGCTGCCGCTTGAGTTCTTGAATATGTTTATATTGCACTGTAAATTGAACTTTTGTTTTCAATGAATGTGTTGAGTATATGGACTATCGTGCCTTAAAGTCCCATCTTCATATGAGCCTTTGTACATGTTCTGTAAATCCACAAACCGTGTATAGTTGATAACTCTGTGCACTCTATCTAGATCCAGTTCATCAGCAGGGCCTTGGGAAACATGACCCTGACCTCAATTTGCAACGACAGCAGAGGGGATGTGGCAATGCACTCTTCTCTTCTTTTTTAGATTGCTTTCCTCTTCACCATTCATGAAATTCTCTTTTTCTGGTTTCTCTTGTAACTGGATTCTGGGTTACCTACAAAGCCAGATGCCCCTCACGGGAACTCGGAAAGTTGTAAAAAAGTTTTCTCCAGCTTTTAAATGCCATCTGTACAGTGCGCTCTCAGCAGGGAATCACAACTGCATATAATAACTGTGGCAGGTGTTGTCAAGTATATCATCGTATATTTGACATGATTAACAAAGCAGAAAAAGGAACACCTACTTCTATTGAAATGCATGAGCCTGCATTATGTGAAATACATGGTGATTATACACCACTTAATTGGAATAATACTTACTGGTTCGGTAACAAAAAAATGGCTTTTTAATGTTTAAAATTACTTGGGACCTGATTAAAGGTTTTTATGAAATTGTTTTCTAAAGTGAATAGTAGAAAAATGTATATGTATTTTAAATATACATATGATGTGCATGTTATTAATAAAGATCTATTTCTATTGAACCAGATGGACTCTCATTGAATATACGCTGTTTCATTAACAAGCTCACAAGTAAAGTTGCTAAAGAGAGGTTTCTAACACCATCAATCCCCTGAAAAATTTGAAACCCACAGATTATTTGAGGGACCTGGATCTCTGGGATGAACCTGGACTCATCTGGCACGTCTGATGTGCAGAGCTGGGGCAACTCCTCTGCACGCCATGCAAACTCTGGCATTCGCTTATCCTGTCTGGATCCCATTATTTGCATCCCAACTTGCCTATGAGCTTGCAAAACTCTCCTCCTTTTGTTTGTTTATTGACTTTATTTAAAAATGTGCAAGGAACCATCTTCCTAATGATGTTCTGCAAGGTACCTTCCAGATGCTGTAGGAGGGTGAACGATAAAATAGGATGGAGCGGTTCAGGAAAATGGGAATTTTTACCAAAAATACTGGTTATAGAGGAAATAACTCCCTCATCCTCAGGGCTTTACTTTGGGATTCTTTTTCCTGAAGAAACTGAAACAAAACCCTGAAAACATTTTAGGAATGTTGAAAAGGAGAGCTACCTACAATAGAATGAACTTTCTCTACTGCACTGGAGCCTCTTGAAGCAGCCCCAGGGAAACATCTTCCAGGAACGAGTACTTCAGTGCCCACCTCCAGCCAGGGCCTGGGTACAATGTGGGGGTTGCAGGCCCAGCTTTTTGAAGGACCTGAGAATCTCAACCAGCTGCTGTAGGCACAGCAGTAAATCAGTCACCTCTTCTGACGGTGTTGCGTTAGGAGAAAGCAGCTGCAGGTTGTCAACCTGAGGACAGCTCTGAAACCACCGATTCTGAGTCCCCTACATACCTGGTTTGAATATAATGTTACCAGGATTAAGCAGCAGCCACCCAAATCCAGAGACGTTCTTTATTAGACGCAGCCCTTTACTCATCTCTGAACCTCTCCTCTTTTTAACCAAAAAGCAATTCCTAGACCTTGCGATGGGCACATGCATGACTTGCAGGAATGGGATACTTAAAAGAAGTAGGCTGCATGTGTACCAGTTTGTCCTGTTTGCTCCCCATATCACGTGTGAGCAGCCAAGGGCCTCTGGGGTGGCATATTCCTGGCACAAAGAGATATATTGAGATGGCCAGAATTCCTCGTAGATCCTGCATGGGAGTTGCTACCTCTGAGGATACACCACACTGGCAGGAGATGCTGAGCCTTGGGTTTGATCCAGTCTTGGAGAAAACTGCTTTAGTGTGGAACTAGAAGGCAGTATAGCAGCTTCTCGCCTTCCAAAGCAGACGCACTATGTTGTCCAAAGCAGGCAAATACTATCCCACCACGGATATTTTCAAAGTCGTGGGAACCACCCTGCCACAAGGAAAATTCTGCTGTAGACTGAAGGTGGGGTCCTCTATGCCAGTTCCTCTGCTGCTAAAGGGGGTGGTGAAAGCATCGTGGCCAGATCACCATGGGCTTGCTTTGCTGTATTTTCTTTTTTGCTCTTTATGGCCATTTGCAGCCAGTTTGAATCAAAGCAGCTGCTGGGCTGCCCTACCTCAGCATTGCCAGCCCAGACTCGTGGAGGAGCTGGTGCAGGACTCAGGGAATCCAGCTGAAAGCTGTAAATCACCATTACATCCCACACTCTGTGCATTTCAGGGCTTAATTAATTCAGGCCCTAAGATAAGCAGTGCTGTTCACCGAGCTAGGCAATGCTTTGAGCCTCTGGCTGAAGCGTGCTGCAGAACATCACCACCTCCTGGCTTTTCTAGCACAGCAGGACAGCCTACACTGCCTTGCTGCCCACAGGTTGATGTGCCACTGATGGTAAGTTATCCCAAGCTAGGCTGAATGGTGCCAGATCGTAGCTCTTACTGGTGGAAGGCAGCTTTTCCTGAAACAAACTGCTTAATGGAAGTTGTCAATTTGCAGCAAGGAGGGTTATGTGTACCATCTGCTGTCAGAGAAGAGGGAGGATGGCTGGGAAGGTAAGGGTCTTTCTCCCTGTAAGATGCCAGAATCTCCTGGTCATTGTGGGGACCTGATGTTGCTCTCCCATGTTATCCTTTGAGGCTCAGGACCATGCAGACACCTCAGCTGTGCTGAGACCATCCCACTACACCATCCCTTATTGTGCCCTCCAATGTGAACGCCCAGCGCTTGCAGCACAGTGTGGGCATCTGTTGAGCCCCAGGCCCTTGCTGGGGGGGGG
>Ga0065711_1013486_pt1 | contig 10590 bp, 15 predicted proteins | sample Hoacrofraction12_FD_59098 | JGI IMG/M metagenome (GOLD analysis project Ga0065711, IMG submission 59098) | Hoatzin crop microbial communities from Cojedes, Venezuela - Epithelial fraction 12 v2 (version 2) | ecosystem: Host-associated > Birds > Digestive system > Esophagus > Crop | place...
CCACCCTGCAGATATTTAGAGGCATTTCTAAGGTCCCCTCTCAGCCTTCTCTTCTCCAGGCTGAACAAGCCCAGCTCCCTCAGCCTCTCCTCGCAGGAGAGATGCTCCAGTCCCCTCCTCATCCTCGTAGTGCTCCACTGGACTCTCTCCAGTAGCTCCTCATCTTTCTGGAACTGGGGAGCCCAGCACTGGACAGAGTGCTCCAGATGAGGCCTCACCAGGGTGTCGAGTGCGTGGGGACACGGCCGGTACTGAAGACGCGAAGGAAGCTCGGGGCACTGTGCCTGCTGACAGGTTGCTGCTGTGTTTTGTTCCCCTCCGTGCCCGGCTGCAGCTGAGCCTGCTGGTGAGCGATGCTCCGGACCTGGCGGCTGGCGTCACCTGCCTCTTCGGGAACCTGACGGAGGTGGAAGGGCGCGTGTCGGGCAGCCGCGTTGTGTGTGTTTCGCCAGCAGCGAAGGATGTCCCTGCCATACCTGTGGACCAGGGTGAGTCACTGGCTTCTGGGCAGAATACGACATCCGTGCCGCCGGAAAGCACAGCGTAGGTGTGGAAGGGGTGCTGGCTGGAGCAGACCCTTTGGGGCTGCTGCTGGAGAAATTCGTGCTCCTGTCGAAGACCGTTGAACCCCGGGAGCTAAATAGGCTTTGTCCGTATGAGATGCACCCCGCACAGGGAAAAACGGGCTGGGAGCAGGCAGCACCACGTGCTTGCCTTGTCCTTACAGCCCCCCTGCCCTGCCAGGCAGCTTCCAAGACAGGACTCGGGGCGGCAGGAGCTGTCTGTCCCCCCCAGGGTGGCTCCGGAGTGGGGCAGGGGCTTGGAGCCTTGCCGCACTCGTGGGTCTGGAAAGCAGGAGCCCTCCTCTCGGCCTGGCTCAGCACCCACGAGTAGGTGGATGCCGTTTCTATTTTTCCATCCTGATCTTTGGGTTGTTTCTTCATTAATGTCACTGCTGTCATATTTTCTCTTCCCGTAACCAAAATGCTACTTACTTAAAACTCATTTTCTCCTTGGCGTCCTTCCAGGTGTCAACTGTGCTTCCCCGCTGATATCTTTGTATTTCTGAGGCATTGTGTGGAGCCTGAGACTTGAGAACACTGCGGGCCGAGAGCCGCCGTGGTGGCAGGGCTAGCGTAGACTTACCCACAGCAGCTCTGGAAGAGCAATCTGCTCTTAATTAATCCAGTGCTGAGACTGCTAAAGAGCTCCACTAACGCCCTTGTTTCCAGCATTGTCTCCTATTCTGGTCATGGGCTGCTTCTCAGAGTAGACTCAATGACTGTTTTTGTACTGGAGACGGGATCCTTTAGGGAACGGGGTGAGATCCCACACTCACTGCAAGTGTGACCCAAGGCAGCGCTTAGACCCTGCGTCTCCAATGCATTTTTCCATCCGGCCTGGTTTGGTTTGGAGGCATTGCTGGAGACAGCACCCTGGGGTGCTCGCGGGCAGGGTCCGGCCGGGGGATGCTCATCCCCGAGCTTGGGGCACTGCTGCAGGCTCACCGCAGTGGGTCCTGATGGCGGGGGGAGCAGGGAGAGGAAAGCAACCCGACTTCCAGCTTCTACCCCCGGAGAAGATGGCTCAGCCCCCGCGTCTGCTGTCGCTTCCTTCGTTACTGCCGGCGGGACTGACGGGCTCTGCTTTGCATCCGCAGACTGGTTCGGCGTGGTGCTGCAGCTGAAGTCGCGGGAGACGGGGAGGACGTTTGTCAGCACCGAGTTCAAGTTCTACAACTGCAGTGCCCACCAGCTGTGAGTGCTCCGTCCCCGTCCCCCCGCGGAGCCAGACAGTGGCTAAAAGGGGAAAGGGCTGGGAAATGGGTGCTGGGCTCCGGGACCAGCCACGGGGGTTATCCCGCTGCGTGGTTCAGCCAGCAGACGTACGGTGGAAGGGGAGCCCAGTGGTCCCTCTCTTCTCTGAACTTCTCTGGGTGCCTGTGTCGCTTTCTCTGCCTTGTGAGACGCAGGCGGAGTGAGCCTGGAAAAACCTTAACCTGCTGGTGCCCCCAAGCTGCGCGAGCCCGCAACTGAGGACCGGGAGGCTGGTTCTTCATCTTCCCTGGGAGCTGGGGGCGAGCAGAGGGTCTGGGGAGGTGGGCTGCGGGCAGCGGGAGGTGGGCTGCAGGTAGGGGCAGGTGGGCTGCAGGCAGCGGGAGGTGGGCTGCAGGTAGGGGCAGGTGGGCTGCAGGCAGCGGGAGGTGGGCTGGAGGCAGGAGGAGGTGGGCTGCAGGTAGGGGCAGGTGGGCAGCGGGAGGTGGGCTGGAGGCAGCGGGAGGTGGGCTGCAGGTAGGGGCAGGTGGGCTGCGGGCAGCAGGAGGTGGGCTGCGGGAGGTGGGCTGCAGGTAGGGGCAGGTGGGCTGCAGGCAGCGGGAGGTGGGCTGCGGGCAGCGGGAGGTGGGCTGGAGGCAGCAGGAGGTGGGCTGCAGGTAGGGGCAGGTGGGCTGGAGGCAGGAGGAGGTGGGCTGCAGGTAGGGGCAGGTGGGCTGCGGGCAGCGGGAGGTGGGCTGGAGGTAGGGGCAGGTGGGCTGCGGGCAGCTGGAGGTGGGCTGCAGGTAGGGGCAGGTGGGCTGCAGGCAGCGGGAGGTGGGCTGGAGGCAGCCGAGGAGGCAGAGCCCTTCCGCGCTGCCCGGCCGAGGGGAGCGGGGTGCTGTGAGGGTGCTGCACGGGCCGGCGCGGCCGTCTCCAGCCCTGGGGTCTGCGCCGAGCGGTTGTGTTTCGGGTGCGGGAGCAGCAGCGCTGGCGGCAGGAGCTCCCCGCGGCCCTGGCATGCGGCAGGCATGGTGGGCTGCTCCGCGGAGGGTTGGGGGGCTCGGCGCTGCCGAGCATCGTGGAAACGTCTCCGCCACGGGCACGGCTGCTGCTGGCAGGCGGCACGCAGCTGGCTGGCCTTAACCACAGACTTACAGACCTGGAGCGTTTATAGGTTGCTCTCTGGAAACAACGCAAGCTCCGAAGCACCAAAATGAAATGTGGCAGGACCTGCCAGAAGGCGGACGGCCAAAGGCAGCCCTGACGCGCGGGGCTGGGCGGCATCTCCAGCGGCGGGGTCAGCTCCCGGCTCTGCTCCGGGAGCGTGGTTTGCTGCTCGAGCTGCCTGGTGGGAGTCAAGAGGTGCCAGCACAGGGTCTCTCCCAAGCTTTCTGCACTGGATTTGAAACCTCCAGCCATGGGGCCTTCCCTGCTGCACCTGGAAGAGGGCTGTGTGCTGGTGGGCTTGGCTGGCCTGCAGTTTGTCTAGGCATGCATTCAACTTTTTGAAATTTTGTTTTGAGGCGTGGCACAGAGCAGAGGTACCGGGATGAAAGGAGCCCCACGAGCCCTTCAGTCCCCCATGCGCCGCTCACGGTGGGCTGTCCCCATTGCTCCGCTGCTCCCTGCCTCCTGTCGCGCTGCCCCTGGGGCACAGCTGTCCTTAGGTCCCTGTCCCTCAGCCGGGCGGTGCAGCCCCGGCCTCTCCTCTGGCTGCGAGCGCTTGCAGTCCCTCCCGCCGTTCCTCTGCATTCTTGTGTTTTTAAGTTTGCGTGAGGGATGGCATCGCAGGGACCCCGATTTTCACTTGGGCAGGAGTTTGAATCAGGAGAGGCAATGCATCTGTTCTGGCCTGTCACTTGGCTTCGTCTGACCATGCCTTTCTACCAGCTCTGGTTTGGAGATGAAGTGCTGACACGGTGGTAAATTCTGCAGCACTTAGATCATACCGGACTCGTTATCGGGGAGTTCAGCAAGGGCACGAGCCAGCCTGGCAGGAGTGAATCACGGCATGCGGAAAGGAGGGAAGGATGCGGGTCTCAGCCAGCGGAGAAGAGAGACCCGTTGATCCTGAGGCTCTTCACTGCAGAGGCGAGGGTGTCTGGAGAGAGCAGAGGAGCAGCCGTGCCCTGCGAGGCAGCGCCGCAGCCCAGGGGGTGGTGGTGGTGTGAGGAGGACGTACCCCTTGGAGCCAGCACTGGGCTAGGGAGAGGGTTGGGGCTGGGCAGGAACGTGCTGCTCCTTCACTGGTTCTGTGAAGCCTCCTGTGCTGGATCCAGCTGTTGTGAACCCATGGGCTGGGGTGGGTCAGCGCTCAGGTGCGTGGATTCCTGTGTCCCCGGGGAGCTGCAGGTGGGTCAGGGAGTGTGGTGGTGGCTTCTCTGTTGGGTCCCTTTTAAGAATGAGCAGATGAAGTGGAGAGATGCGCTTTCTCTCCGACACAAAGTAGAGGCAGTGGTCCTTAAGCTGGATCGGGATGAAGGAGCAAAAGTGGTGACCTGGTGTGAGTCTCTGAGAACTTGGAATCCTGCCGGGAGCCCCTCACTCTGCTCAGCTGGGGTAGAGCGAAGCTGCAAACAGCAGCCAGCAGACCACAGCCCAGTGAGAGGTGCCGAGCCGTTGGCCTGGGCGGTCAGAGAGGTCCTCCTCGCTCGGACCCAGCGGCGCTGCGGGAAGCAGAGCTCCACCGGCACCGGACGGGAAGGTCAGAGCCTGGGGCCAGGGCAGGTGGGAAGTGCTGCAGACCGAAATGGAGACAGAAATGGGTCAAACAAACGAGTAATTAAATAAGCTTGCAGCACTGGATATTATTCCCCAGATTTGCATATGCATGATTAGAATAAGCTTCCTTGGCTATTAAGGTCACTACGAATGCATCAGGAGGAAAATATAATTGAGTTACAGAAACAGGCGTTCTCGTGGCAGCAGACCTGCTTTCCTCGTTTTCCAGAATTTCCTAAGGCCACGCTCCCGCTGCGCTGGCGATGCTCATCTGTCTGCGCTGAGCTGGGCTCGTCCAGCACGTCCCTGCCCCGGGCCCTGCCCGCTCCAGGCAGCACCCCGGGCTCCGGAGCCGCAGGTTACGGCTTGGAGCTGAACCCCACGGGCACGGGAGCGGACGATCACCAAAACGCTGCCACGTGGCCCGGAGGGTTGGCCTCAGAGGTGGAGGAGGTGGTTACTGCAAATATTAGCAGCTGTCAGGGACCGTGCATGTAGCTGGCAGCCAGTTAGCGTGGAATAAAAACCACCCAGCCAGTTCGCTGACAGCTGGGCCGCCCCACGTCTGCGTTCTTTCAAAAGCATTTCATAAACAGTTAATTTCTTCCAACATGAATCAACAGCGCTTGCTGGACTCTTTGCACTCCAAGGCCAAGCAAAAGTGTTACTGTTGATTTGAGGCATTCCTGACTCGTAAAACAACTGATCCAATTTTTGCCAGGCTTGCCTTGTGTTCCACTTTCTAGAAACTAAAAATCAGGTTTGGTGTCTGTGCAATATTGTGCTTTATTTTACACCAATGCAACGATGTGCAGTAAATCCCAGCTTGTATTTTGTTAGTGAATTAGTTGTGAGGTTGCTTAAAGACTGTCTTTTGAACGTGTGCTTCCCAAGCCTGTCTGTTACTTTTGTTGTATCAAAACGTCCCTCCAAAGAAATTATTTGCCCATGAAGGACCCTGCGCCTGGACTTCTGGCTCGGCCTGTCTGTTCCCACCGAGACCTCCCAAGGTGATGACCTCCTCCGTAACTCGTCCTCTCTCCCCCCAGGTGCCTGTCGTGTGTGAACAGCGCTTTCCGCTGCCACTGGTGCAAGTACCGGAACCTCTGCACCCACGACCCCACCACGTGCTCCTTTCAGGAGGGACGGATCAACGTCTCTGAGGTACCGGACCGGGGTTTCAGCTCTTTCTTCTTTGCTTTTCTGTGGCACAGGTAGCGTAACCAATGCCTATGTGAGGGGGTTTTTTTGACTTTCCATGGGGTGGGGCTCCTCTCTTGGCTGGCATCGAAAACTCCAGATAAAGCTTTAAAGGAGCGTAGCAAAAAAGTGTCAGTTTAGCAAAAACGATGTGTCTGGACCTGAAGGCCAAAGCTGACCCCACCTCTGGTACGTGGGCGTGCTCGGTAAGAAGGGTGGCTGCTGCGGTGCTTTCCCTGGGGGCTCTCACGGACCCCGCCAAGAGCAGCGCGTTTCAGCAGCTCCGCGTGACGCGCGCGGCGGTTTGCCCGACGGCGAGCAGCAATCGGATGCGGAGCTCTTGGTGGGACTCGCGCAGTGGGTTGCGCTGGCACGTCTGAAATTTATGGCAGGAGCCGGACTGTAAACTGATTAAACAGGGAATTACAGACGTGAACAGCCCCAGACTTTGGAAAAGAGAATTGATTCGGGTTCCAGCGCTGTGGACCAGGAGCCATCTCTCTTAGCAGTGAATAAAAGGTGTGAGGCTCAAGTCCAAAATTGCTTTTAACGGTTGGAGGGAGGCACAGCCCGTTAACAGCTCTGCCGGACCTTCTGCCTGTCCTGGGGTGGAGGGCTCCATGGAGGAAGGGAGTTTGTTAGCGCAAATCCCTGATCAAAGGTTACCACGAACCCCTTGGTCTGGGCTTTCTGCACCCGATGTCTTGTCTGATTCCCGTGCTGCTGTCTGCCTCATGTTCACCAGAGACAGAGCAGGTACAGCCTCTGATGCTGGTAGGGTCCTGGTCTTCACCCTTACTGCCGCTGCACGTAGCTTTGTGGCATCTGAAATGGGTGCAGGCCTTAAAACTGGAAGGAAAAAGACGGTTTTAAAGGGTGCTTGAAAATTCTGAGTGTCTTGGAAGGTGGGAAAGGCAGCAGCAAGGACATATACAAATACCAGAAAAAGAAAGGAGGGTAAGGTTAGCCAGCATCAAGGCGACCCTTGTCAGAGAGTGATGCAGGTACAGAAAAGCAGGAGGGATCGGTCAGTAGAGGGGAAACACCAAGCCGCTGACAAGAGGTGACTGAACCTGCCACGCTGCTGCTAACCCAGCACTAAACTTGAGACTTAGCTCGTGGGTCTCTGTGGTTCAAGTGCTGCCAGGAGGCACGCGGACACAAGGCGAGAGACGCTAATGAACGGCGTGCGTGGGTACCGTGGTGGGAGTCTGCAGGAGCCGCGGCGGGTGGCGTCGCTGGGAGCTGGGGGTCCCGCAGCAGCCTCGAAGAGCTGCCCCGGGCGGCAGAGAGTACAGATGCCGAAGGAGAAGCGTCCACCCTGGGGACAAACAAAAGCTTTCTCAGTCCAGTTGAAAGCCAAGGAACTTTCTTTCAAGGTAACAAGAGAAAGCAAAAAACCTTTGCTTTTCCTTCCCTCGAGCGATGTGGAGGTTTTTCTCCTTCACACTCAAAGCATCACTGTCTTCCCGGGCTTTACAGTTGTAGTTCTCAGTTTTATAGGTCTTCAACCCCATGATCTCAGAAGTGTTTGACAAGTCTCTGGTAAAGTAGGACAATCCCATTATCTCCATTTTTCTCCTGGGAACGCACAGGACTTGCCTGAGATCACAAAGAGCGTGCGAGTGGAGGAGCTGGTATCTCTGCCGGTTCCTGCTGGGATCACAGGGCTGTCGCATCTCCAAAGAACTTCCTCCATCGTCTTCGTCTTGGAGAGGTTCTTGCTTACCAGGGGACGTTGCGTGATAGCTAACACCTTCCTGGTGGTTGCCTTTGATAAGGGCTGATGATAACGATACAGACGCTCCGCTGTCCAAAGATGGGCCGGGGCTCTGCCGGGGGGTAGCGAGTGGCCTGCGAAGCCGTCGGTAAGCGATAGCCACGGAAAAAAATGTTGCTGTATTTGCAAAAGTGAAACTGTGTTGTTTGTGTGCAAGGCACGTTAGGTTTGGAGTCGTAGGTAGATGAACACAGACCGTTCACAGGCAGAAGGCAGAGCTGGCTGCCAGGACCAAGCTGGCCGCCCTGGATGTCCTCGTCTGGTGGGAACTTTCTGACCTGGGGTAAACCCAGCTCTTTCGAGGCCTCTTTTTCCAGCTGGCCAGTTCTCTAGGAGTCAATAATTAGATGAGCAACTATTTTTTATGCCTTTTTTTCGCCTGAGGTGCCATTTGGCTGCAGAAGGCGCCTGCTTAGACACTGCGATCCAAAGAGCAATGGGAAGGCAAAGGTCCGGGGCGGGCTTGCACCCACAAGAGCAGAGCTTCTCCCAGAGGAGGCCTCGTGGGTGCGTGACACTGATTGTCCTGCTTTACAAAGCTTCAGATCAGGCCCATGATACCATTTTAGTGTGTCTGAGGTGGGGGACTGTGTGTGTGAGGCTGTAAGATGTCTCTCTCTAACTGTATACATGCAGAGGGAGAGGAATGTAGATGCATAAATATATTCTTACACCCCATCCCAGCAGAGAGTTAGAACCAAATAAATCCTATTAGTTCCCCAGAATGTGGGATCCCGTCCCTCTTTGATGTCCACCGTCTGCAGATAATGCCATTTCCACGTGTGAGATGCTGAGTCAGGGGAACGGAGCGTTTCGGGCTCTGAGAGCTGAGTGCCGAGCCAGATTCCGACTCTGGTCTGACTCCTCTCAGCTCTTCTGGCTTTCAGAGCAGCACGTGGATGCGGAGCGCTGCTTGGTGCACCCTGAAGGGAAGAAAACAAAACCAAACCTTCCTTTAGTAGAGACAGCAGTGACAGGACGAGGGGTAATGGTTGTAAACTAAAACAGGGTAGGTTTAGGCTGGATATAAGGAAGAAATTCTTCACAATGAGGGTGGTGAAACACTGGAACGGGTTGCCCAGAGAGGCAGTGGAGGCCCCATCCCTGGACACATTCAAGACCAGGTTGGACAGGGCTCTGAGCACCCTGATCTCGTTAGCGGTGTCCCTGCTCGCTGCGGGGGGGTTGGACTAGATGAGCTCTGGGGGTCCCTTCCGACCCAAAACTTTCTATGATTCTATGATTCCTCATATCTGTCCTTACAATCCCCACCGCTGAGTACCTGGGTGGGAACTACGATGTGCAGGAGATAACTCAGAGCTGCGTCTGAGCCCACCGAAGTCGGCAAATGACTTCCCTGGGTCACAGCCAGCTTCTGGAGAGATGTGTGCCTCTGAACAAGTACCAGTAATAACAAAAAGCCCAGTTGCAGCAAGATTAACTCATCTCAAACGGAGAAGATTGGTTTGAGCTTACTGGCAAGGCTTTTTTCATCAGGAGATTGATGGGGTGGCAGCCTCCAGTGCTGGGTGTTTGGAGGGGGAATGAGCCACGCAGGGACGTGCTCTGCAGGAACAGGAGCACTGCGGGGAGCTGGAGGGAGATCTTCCCACCTGTAACCTGGCCATGTTTGAGGGAATTTCTCCTGTCCTCATCTCTGGTACACGAAGGGATGTTTATGGGCAAGAAATAGGCTCTCCAGCCTTCTGTGCTTTGCACGGCTGTAAATGTCACAGAACTTCGTCAATGGACGGCGAAGAGCCGGGCTGCAGCACGCACGTGAGGCACAGAGCTCGCGACAAAAGGGCGCTGGGTGGGGATTTACCGGTGAGCAAAGTCTCGCTTCAGTTGCCTTTCTGCCCCTATTTGGTTTCTATGGAGCAAGGTCTGCTCTCCTTTCCAGCAGCATAAATGAAGAATAATGTGTTTCCATGAGTGATGGGGACTGTAATTTATATCATTGGCAACACAACTGTGAGCCAGGGGTTTACATTCATGTGCCAGATTCGTTTATATTTATAACTTCAAAATGTGTGTAGCAAGCTAACATTTGCAGAGGGGGTTTTTTAAGATGAAAAGTATGAAAACATTATATTTTCTTCCATTTGGGCTAAATACCGTAGTCAAAAGAAATGCCTGCCATTTCTAGGCAGTTTTTTCCAAATAAGAGCAAGAAGATTTGACCTACTAAAACTGCTCTGTTAAACACAAATAATAACTGTGAGTGCTCTGTTCTACTCCAGAGACAGATGCGTATCGCGGGTCTTTAAGGTATTTATAGACCTTGGAGTCTTTGAGGCTAAAAAGTGTTGGAGAAGCATAAAATGTCTTTGTAAATTGTGTGCGATGGTACTTCATACGCAGAATATTCCCCGAGAGTCTGTGCCACTCATGCGTCAGTCTTGTCTTTCTCCGGCAGAGCTTCTGATTTGTGTTTATTCTGGTGTACAGAAGTCAAGATGGATAATGAGAGGATTCAGCGTGTGTTTGTTTAGCGAGAGGAGGCAATAATGGCCTTTCTAACTCACTGCAGGATTTACTTCTCATGAATTAAAAAAAAACAAAGTAAACTGATTACGGAACAAATTGTATATTCCACTGGCTGCAGTTCTCCCTTTTATTCTGGATTTTCTGGATGCTCAGCTCTTCCTGGCACTGGCTCGGGGAAGGGTGGGATGGAGCACCCAGGCCTGAGCCCTCCAGACCAGGGGTGGTCTCAGCATCTGCCACCATGAGGGACCCTTGGCCACAGCCCCACAGCTCTGATCCCAGCAGCAGGGCTGGTGCTGCCAGCCGCTTCCCAGCTGGGCGCGAAATTCCTGCGAAGCGAAGAAGCATTGCCAGAGGCGTTGGTAAAGCTGAAAATACTCAGAATAATTTCTGTTAGCACTGACTTTCACCTCAGGTAGCAGGTAGAAGAGGGGGTCAATGGACAAACCAGCCTGCCAGGAGAGCTTGCATGTGGCATCACCCCCCTTCACAGAATCACAGAATCACAGAATGGTGGGGGTTGGCAGGGCCCTCTGTGGGTCACCCAGCCCAACCCCCTGCCCAAGCAGGGTCACCCACAGCAGGCTGCACAGCACCGCGTCCAGGCGGGGCTGGAATATCTCCAGAGAAGGAGACTCCACAGCC
>Ga0065711_1014676_pt1 | contig 10590 bp, 8 predicted proteins | sample Hoacrofraction12_FD_59098 | JGI IMG/M metagenome (GOLD analysis project Ga0065711, IMG submission 59098) | Hoatzin crop microbial communities from Cojedes, Venezuela - Epithelial fraction 12 v2 (version 2) | ecosystem: Host-associated > Birds > Digestive system > Esophagus > Crop | place...
GAGAAGCAGATTTTGCACCTCGACTTGAAGCCCGATAACGTGATGATAACCACCGTGGGACATCAGCCTAAAATCATCGACCTGGGCATGTCTTACAGCGATTGCTACCCGCTCACGACCGGGATGACGCGCTTCTATGCAGCCCCCGAGCAGCTGAGCGGTGGTCGCGTGGACACGCGCACCGATGTGTATGCCATCGGGTTGCTGGCGCTGTATGCCTACACGGGCACAACGAGCAGCGATGCCCTCACGCAGGTGCCGCGACAATATCGCCGCATCATTGCTAAATGCCTCGCCGAGGACCCCGACAACCGCTATGCCGACGCGGCGGCACTGGGTGATGCGATTGCGGCCGTTGGACGCCAGCGCACATGGACACGCGCGGCACTCGTGGCGGCATTAACACTCATCGCGGGCATCATCGTGGGTGGTGCCATCATCAACTGGATGCGGCCGCGTCAAGTAGTAACCCGCGAGACGGTGAAAGAGAGCGTCATCTACCGCGACACCACCACCGCGCAGCCCGCCACGAAGGCACAGGAACAGCCGAGCACGCCTATCAAAACGGAAAAGAAAGCCTCCACCCCCACCCCACCCGCTGCCGAAGCACCGGCAGCCAAGAGCACCACGTTTGTCAACGACATCATCGACCCCATTTACGCCGATTTCGAGAAGAACGTGGTTGCAAAATCGTCCACGCTCAGCGATGAGGAATTCCTCGCCGCCTGCCAGCGCATCGAAGCCGCCTACCGCAACAGCGAGGACCGCCTCGCCGCCGCCTACGAAGCAAACACCCCCCACGACGCCCAATCGGCCCGCAAAGTCGCCCATCAACTCATTGAAAGCCAGATTCGCCTCCTCCACCTCGAAATCGACAAACTCCAAAAATCCCGCACCTCCTCTCAACCCTAAAACACATTTCCCATAAACACACGTTTTTCTCTTTTAAAATCCGTAAATATTTCCTTGGATAGCACGGATGTATCGGATGAAACGGATTTCCTATTTCCGTAGGTTCGTCATTAACTTTGCATCAACAATAACCATGTACTCGCCTGCAGTAGCAACGTGAGTGCTCAATAACGATGTAAATTACCAATGAACAGTTTCGTTGACGTTGAAAAGAAAGAGAAATACGATTTAATTATAAGCAAAGTTAAATTGCCATTGATGCTTGAACATCAGGATGATTATAAGCTGACCCAATTTATTGCGTGTCAAAATGATTCATCAATGGGTATTGACACCATTGCGTGGTGGATTGAGTGCATTGAAGATGCCACAAGTGTATCAATTCAAGGCAATGGCAGGCAAGTTCCCACACTAATAAAACATCCCTATTCCCCTAATGATGAAACCTTTATCGCACTTAATGACGAAACGCTAAAATATCTTCTTGATTTTGCCGATGAGGCTTCTATAGAAATCAAGGTTGATGGTGCAAGGATAATCAACATCAATGCCTTTATCGTTTATGCAAAGTTGTTTTACAATGCAGTTTATGACAACACGGCTTATACCGAGACCGTCGACAATGCTCTATTGCCATTCCTTTTGTTATCGAAATTTAGTTGTCCTTTTTATACCATCGCAAAGGATGGCAGAGGCGCAGCTGAAGAATTTAATAAAATGAATGAAGAGATGGGTGAAGGCGCTAATGGAGAATTGAGTGATGGTGCAATAGAAGTGCTAGTAGAGACTGTGAAAACAGGATGCTATGCAGTTTTACTTATTATAGTTGCCCTGTTGGTTATGGCTATCTATCATTACTTTTTCAGCAAATAAGGTGATTATGCAAGACATCAATATCGTTTTTCGTCCTGAGTGGACTTGTGGGAGGTATAACGAAAAGGGAGAAGTTGCCATTTTTTATAACCTGCTGGAAGGCATGAGCTATCTTTTTGAAGACAGCTCGGCATTCGTTATCTCTAAGCTGCTTGCTCTGCCTAGAAATGGAAGCAGTAGCGTTGGTGCAATCGCCCAGCAAACGGGCATTGCTGAAGAAAGCTTGATTCCCTTTTTTGAGGAATTAATGAAGCTAGGGTTGCTCATCAATCACCAGCCAGATAGCGATGAAATCAATGGTTATCGCCAGCAACTCGCTGATTTTAAGAAAAACCGGTCTCAAACGGTAGCAAAGACAACGCAAGAAAAGCTGCCGATGGACGTGAGTTCGGCTGAAATGGATTATACCGATAAAGCGGGCGGCATTGCAAGCGTGATGATGGAATTGACCTATAATTGCAGTGAGAAATGCATTCATTGCTATAACATAGGTGCGACAAGAAACGATGCCGAGATTAGCCATCGTGGTGACCTGCAAGAACTTAACCTTGACGACTACAAGCGCATCATTGACGAACTATATGACGAAGGCCTCGTGAAAGTTTGTCTTTCAGGGGGTGATCCCTTCTCAAAACCTATTGCCTGGGACATCATAGACTATCTATATCATAAAGGTGTTGCCTTTGATGTGTTTACCAACGGGCAACGCATCACGCAAGACGTGGAACGCCTAGCAAGTTATTACCCTCGCCTTGTTGGTGTTTCAATCTATAGTGGCGATGAGCAAACCCATGACAGGATTACACGCATCAAGGGCTCGTGGCGCAAATCGATGGCGGTAGTGAAGCAATTGGCCGATTTGGCGGTTCCGATGGCGATTAAATGCTGCATCATGAAACCCAATGTAACCAACTATTACACCGTGAGTGATATTGCAAAACAACTTGGCGCTGTCGTTCAATATGAAATCAACATCACCGATTCTATCGAGGGCGACAAGTGCGCAAGCCGTTACCTGCGATTAGACGAAAAGATGCTCGAGGTCGTCTTGCGTGACGATAATATCCCCATGTATGTTGGTGAGGAAGCGCCAAACTATGGTGGTCAATCACGATTGATGGACAACAATGCCTGCGGTGCCGGTTATAACTCGTTCTGCATCACGCCCAATGGCGAGTTAATACCATGTTGTTCGTTTCACCTAAACTTTGGCAACCTCAAGGAGCACTCGGTTCACAAAATCGTGCACGATAACGCGACACTCACTCAATGGCAACAATTGACGCTGAACGACTACGAGGAGTGTGGCCGACATGACTATTGCGCCTATTGCAACTTGTGCGCCGGCAACAACTACACAGAGCATGGTGACGTACTGAAAGCGGGCGAAAACAACTGCTTTATGGCAAAGGTGCGCTACAACTTAGCCAAACGGATGCAAAGTGGCTACGACCCGTTGCATGGTAAACCGCTCCGTGAAAATATAGCAGAGATAGATACCTCAGAATCAATATTCAACGCTTTAAAACGCGAATATGAATGATAAGAGATTACAGGTAGGTGGCTAAAAGGGGTTGCCCAAGAAATATCCCTATAATCTAAAAACTGAAGAATCATGAAAAAGGATTTGAAAGTTAGCAAGGCATCGAATATCGTTTGTATGTCGAACTGCCCGAAGAATTTCCAATCGCAGTGCGGTATCGCATATCGCAGCGTCTAAATTCAATTAGAGAGGGAGATACCTCACATTTGCGGGGTATCTCCTTTTTATTAACACGATTAATATTATGCTATATTTCAAAGCAAAAGAGTGTCGCTACACGATTTTGAAGGAAAATACTGGTTGTGAATCAAGGCCTTATCCATTGCTTCGTACCGATGAGGGTACGGAAACGATGCGTTGCGTGAGTCCTCATCATGGGCGGAGTTTTGTGGTAGGAAGGCACGAGGATGGGCGTTATGTTGTGAGTAAAGGTAATGGGCTGAGTTACACGCAATATGCGCACCTTTATACCGCAGAGTTTGGAGACAATGTCTGGGGCTTACTGCTGGAGAAAGACGCCATTCGTGATTTCGACTTGGGGATGGAAATTGAAGCGCTGGGCATAAAAACCAATAGGGTGGAATATGTGCTTCGCTTGGAAGAACCGATTACCTTGGCAACAGGTCATGTCGTTTATCCTGTGCTGCTGCAATATTCAGTCGAATGTCCCTATCGCATTTGTGACGCGCCCTACATGAAACGCGAGGAAATAGAGGCCGAAGTCGCTAAGTGGCAACAATTTAACGTGAAAGGTTACGATAGTGCTACCATGATTGCTGCTGATGTCTTAATCGGCAACTTGAGAACGCTGCACGACCACAAAATTTTGCACAATGCCATCCATTTTCAAAATTACACCTGGGCATTGGAATTGCTTGATTTCGAGCTTGCTTGCAGTCTCAAGCATCCTTACGATGACGAGCAAAGCAATCGTGTGGTGAAAGACTTGTTCTCGCGTGAGATTATTCAAACTTACGAAGTTATCAACCACATTGCGTGGTGTTTAGGCGAGCCAATTGATTATCGAGCGATAGACGAGTTGTTTGCAAGCTACCATTTTTCCTTGCAGGAAATGGGTTAAGCGCGAAAATGTTGGTTGATTGGGGAAAAATTCGGAACTTTGCGGGGTGGCTCGATGTGGCTGCGACTGAAAGCGAATGAAGAGGTTCCCGAAAATAGGAAGGCTGTGGCCGCTCGCGATGATTTATGTGATTGCGATTCCGCTTGCGTTGTTTATGATTAACAGCGGGGGCTTTCGCACTACGGCCGACACGAAGATGTATCTCGATGCGTGGCAGGTGATTGAGGGTGGCAGCATCGACCAGTGGCGCACGCCGGTCTACCCTGCGTTTTTGGGTGCGATTGAGGCTGCGTTTGGCGAACTCAGGATTGAGACGATAAGGGATGGTAACGACATCTATGACGTGATTGTTTCGGGGCCTGAGTCATCGACAGCGACTGGGCATGCGGTGGTTGTGCTGCAGTATGTGGCGCTGATGTTTGCCATTTTCTATTTCTACAAAGTCGCGAAACGGCTGGCGCGGTGGCAGTGGCTTGCGGGGGCGCTGACGCTGGTGTTTACGCTGGCGGTGATGGCATCGGGCTGCAACCATGCGCTGCTCTCCGAGGCGCTGTCGGTCTACGGCATCGTGTTTTTGGTTGATGCTTTCCTGGGGGTGGTTTCGGGCAAGCGGTGGAGCGTGGTGGGCCTGCTGCTGTGGTCCATTTTCCTGGTGTTTCTGCGGCCGGCGCTCGCGTTTGTGCCGTGTTGCGTGGGGTTCATGGGGCTGTGCTTGTTGCTAAGCAAGGGATATCGGCAGGTGGCTGTGAGATTGATTGTCGCGGGAGCCGTCACGTTGCTGCTGATGCTGGGGTACTGCCTGCAGTTTAAGAGCCAATATGGCGTTTTCTCGATGTCGTCGATAGGCGTGGTGAACGATTACGCCATCTTGCTGGAACAGGGCGTGCTCGATGCCAGCGAGGTCGAGCGGGAAGACATGCGTGAAGACGTTATCAACCAGCAAAAACTGGTTAAGTCGATGAAAGAGAACTGGTTTGGCAAGAGGATGGTGGATAAGTATGGCGTGCAAGCAGTGAACGAGCTGGTGCAGCAAGTCAGCGCGCAACACCGACCGCAACTGATGGGCAACATCCCAGCACGATTCTGCAATGCGATGCAGGGCGACCTGATGTGGAGCGTGCTTAATTCCGCGGTTCCAGTAATCGATTTCCAAAAGTCGCATGGCATCAAGTTGTGGATTGAGTTCCTGCTCATCGTCCTTTATGCCCTATTTGTCATCTACCTGCTGTGCAAGAAACGGCTGCTCACCGTGGGTGGCATTGTGCTGGCCTTCATGGTCATGCTGCTGATTAGCAACTGGATTGTAGTCCTGCTGGGTGCGGTCAACGAGTATTCTCGCCTACTCCATGCTGGCATTCCCCTACTCCTCCTCCCGCTTGCCAGCATCTCGAGTCACATTTGTTCATCCGAAAACAACGCTGACCTATGAATCTATCTTGGTTAAAAAAGCTGCCGCCGCTTGTCATCATCTATGCGCTTGCCATCGCGCTGTGCCTCAGCATATTGGTGCCTCGCTGCAAACCTGCTGAAGCCATTTTGAACGATTCATACACCTATTATTATGCTGTAAATCAGCTCAACGAGGGCAAGGTCGACTTCTTAAGGACGCCTGTTTACCCGCTATTTTTAGATTTAACGCTGGCGGGTGACTTGCACATTGAGGAGCCTGCTGCTACTCTACTCCCGAGCATGGAACAAGGGATGAAATTGGCAGAAGCGGTGGGTTACTCGCCTTGCATCGTTTATATCCTGCAGAACCTTATTTTTCTGATATCGTTGTGGTGCTTCTATCGCGTTAGCGTTTATGTGGCGAGGTCGAGAAAGGTAGGATTCTGGCTCACATTGTTTTTCATGATATTCTCGTTGATTAGTTGTGAGCATTGCGCGTTGATGACGGAATCGCTGTCGATATCGGGATTCATTTTCCTTATCTATTCGGCTTGCCAGGTATATCGATTCCGCTCGGTGATGCACGCCATCTTGACGTGCGTGTGGACATTCCTGCTCATCTTCCTCCGCCCCAGTTTCATTTTCTTGTTGCCCATTCTTTTTGTTGTGTCGATATGGCTGTTTTGGCAGAAGACGTGTCGCAAGTTGGCTGTAGTCTGCTTGATAGGAGCGCTTGTCAACGCTACGGCGGTGTTTTTGTATATGCAAGAGTTTAAGAAACAGTATGGGCTATTTGCGATAACAGCTGTAAGCACGATAAACGTTTATTTGTGTCTGCATTTCTACGACATGATTAACCCCGATGAGATTGAAAATGCGGGACTTAGTGCAAGTGAAGCACATTTTGCGCAAGAGAAAGAGTGTGCCAGCGTAACGGCCCCCTTGGTTGACAATGCCTATCGGTCAAAACTCTTTAAGCATTGCGGGGAGTTAGTGGACGAGTTTGGCATTGTCACGCTTAACCAGGAGGCAAATCGCCTGATATCGTCTCATCTCTTGAAGTATATCGAGAACAAGGGGATTTATTGCATCGTGCATGCTCGATATCCACTCATTAAACGGTTCAAGGGTTCGCTCAGTTTAGTCGGGTTGAATGTGGGGCTTGTCTATTTCTTAATCGCGATTAGCGGTTTCCTTTTTGTTCGCGACCTCGTCTTGCGCCGCAAAATTGCATGGTACGCGCTACTGCTGTGGATGATTACCACCAGCAACCTCCTTGTCATCATCATCGGTGCTCCCGATGATTACATGCGGTTGCTCTTGCCCAGCCACAGCATAAACTTGTTGCTTGCCACCTACCTGGTGATGAGAGGTCGGGAATCGCTGGAAATAAAACGAGGGGGCACGGTAGAGGTATAAAGTCCGTGCTTTTCCCATTCTGTTTTTCAAGTTTTTAGTAACTTTGCAGCGTTGCAGGGCGTTACTCCTGCCGATAACGATATTGAATTTTCTCTATGAAACATCCGTTTAGACCAAGTCGGCTCTCTCCCATCGCCAAAATTTATGCCATCGCTATTCCGCTAAGCCTAATCTTCATGTTTGGTATAGGCTATGTGGTATCAACTGACACAAGAAGCTATTTTAATGCATGGCAGTCGTTGCAGAAAGGCTGTTTAGACCAATTTCGGACACCAGTCTATCCAGTTATTGTGGGCTGTTTCGAGTCCATTTTTGGCGAAGTTGAGTTTGTTAAATCTCGCGAACTCGTTTTCTCGCATGGCAATGTGCTTTCATATTATGAACAAATAACTGGCTCAGTTAGTTCGCTTGTTGCCTATTTGGTGGTAGGCCTTCAATTTATTGTATTTCTGATTTCGTTATTGTATTTCTATAAGATTGCACGATTACTGACGCATTCAGAGCGATGTTCTGTTGGGTGTACCTTGTTGTATACGATAGTGATTTTAATCTCGGGTGTTAATAATCAGATATTAACAGAGTCTTTAAGCCTATCGGCAACAATATTCTTCTTGTACTCATTTGTGCAATCCGTGAAAACGGACTCGAATTTATATACCATTGCAGCCCTGTTCTGGTCACTGTTTCTTGTCTTTTTGCGGCCGTCATTCCTTTTCATACCTTGCTGTGCATTATTCTTAGGCCTGTGCCTTATTTTTATAAAAAAATATCGCAAACCGGCTATTAAAAATATTGTGGCAGGCTTAGTTGTGATGTTTACTATGTTAGTATATTGCTATCAGTTCGAGAAAACGTATGATTCTTTTTCTCCGACGTTAGTGAGCGTGACAAATCAATATATGATAGCACGCACAGGCAATATGATTGACTCCTGTAAAATCGAAGATGAAGCGCTGCGTGCTGATATCCAGAGCCTGCCATCATCAGGCATAGGGGGTGCGCATCTCGTACAAAAACATGGCGCTAAAACAATAAACTCATTGGTTACCAAAGCAAACGAATCAAATCGTAGACAGTATTTTATAAATATCCTTGAGCGTTTATATTCAGCGTGCGAGTCCAACTGTTTGGTTCGGTGTACATATAAAATGGGTATATTTAATAGCATCCAGCTAGGTCTTGGAATCAATCTGCGTTTAGAACTATACATATTATTGTTGTATGTTGTGCTCATTTTTCATTGGCGGAAGTCGAGAACAGACGAAGAACTTATCTATCTCCTTTTAATTCTTCTGTTATCTTTCTCTAACTGGATAGTTGCTATCATGGGAGCGCAAGCTGAATATAGCAGATTGTTAACGGCTAACATCCCGTTGATTTTTCTTTTGATAGCAGATTTCTCGGTACGATTTAGGCGGAGAATGAGGAAAAATCCAGCGAAAGAAAGTGATTAGTCATTATAGTGAATCGCTGACCATGAGTAAAACTCGGAAAACACGCCAGCGGTATAAAACCCTTGCATTTTCTATTATGTTTCTCAAGTTTTTAGTAACTTTGCCGCGTTGATAGGCGTTATGCCTTGTCGACAACGATATTAAATTGCAAACCATGCCCTTCTCTATGAAATATACATTTAAACCAAGTCGGCTATCTCCCATCGCCAAAATTTATGCTATCGCTATTCCGCTAAGCCTAATCTTCATGTTTAGTATAGGCTATATGATAACAACCGATGCGAGAAGCTATTTTAATGCGTGGCAATCGTTACAAAATGGCAACTTAGACCCATTACGGACGCCCGTCTATCCGGTTATTGTGGGCTGTATTGAATCCATTTTTGGTACAGTTGAATTTGTTAAAACCCGCGAAGTTGTTTCAGAGGGAGGCGAGGTGTTTTCATATTTTAATGAAATAGCAGGCCCAGATAGCTCGCTTGTTGCCTATTCGTTGGTAGGACTTCAATTTATTGTATTTCTAATTTCGTTAACCTATTTCTATAAGCTCGCACGAATGTTGACGCATTCCGAGCGTAGTTCTGTTGGAATTACCTTGTTATATGCAATATTCATTATATTCTCAGGCATTAATAATAAGATATTGACCGAGTCTATAAGTTTGTCGGCAACAATTTTCTTCTTGTACTCATTTGTGCAATCCATCAAGAAAGGCTCGAATTTATATGTCTTTTCGTCATTGTTCTGGTCTTTATTTCTTATCTTTTTGCGTCCATCATTCCTTTTTATACCTTGCTGTACATTGTTCTTAGGAGTGTGTCTACTTTTTATAAACAAATATCGCAAATCGGCTGCTAAAAACATTGTGGCAAGTTTCGTTGTGATGTTGGCTGTGTTAGTTTATTGCTATCAGTTTAAAAATGAGTATGGTTATTTTTCTCCGACGTTAGCAAGCGTGGCAAATAAATATATGGTAGCAACCTCAAACTCAGACATTCCAACCGAAGCCTGTAAAATCGAGGATGATGCACTACGCACCCATCTATTAGATTTACATGCATTAATAAGAGGTGAAAAGGTCGTGAGAGATTATGGTGTTGAAGCAGTAGATTCATTAGCGTCCAGCATAAATGCATCAAATCGCGAACAATATTTTAAGAATATTCTGAAACGTCTTAAATCGGCATGTGTTGACTACAGCATAGTTTGGAGTTCACATAAAACAGGGCTATTTAGCAGCATCCAGCGTGGCCTAAAATTTAAACTGGGTTTAGAGCTATTCGTATTGCTGTTGTATGTTGTGCTCATTTTTTATTGGCGGAAGTCAAGGCCAGACGAAGAACTCATCTATCTCTTTTTTATTCTTATGCTATCATTTTCAAATTGGATAGTTGCTATCATAGCGGCGCCAAATGAATTTAGCAGATTGTTAATGGCTAACGTCCCGCTGTTTTTCCTTTTGGCAGCGGATTTGGTCGTTCGGCTAGTGCGGCGAAAAAGAAAAAAGCAAGCCGAAGAGACGGCAAATCAATAAAATTCAGTAATTTTGTGAGTTAAAATCATCGAATAATGAATTTGAAAGAAAAGATACAGCATGTGGCAGTGGGTGGTACCACAAATATTGTGGTGCAGTTGCTGCGGTATGTGGTGGTCGGAGGTCTCGCGTTTGTGGTGGACTTCGGGCTGCTGTGGGTGCTGACGGAATATGCGGGCTTACATTACTTGGTTAGCGCAACCATCTCATTCATAGCGGGCTTGGTGGTGAACTACCTGCTGAGTGTGGTATGGGTGTTCGGCTCGTCGAAGCTGCAAAGCAAGTGGGCCGAGTTTGCCATCTATGCAGTCATTGGCATCATTGGTTTAGGGCTTAACAACCTGTTTTTGTGGTTGCTGACCGACTATGTGGGCCTCGACTATAG
>Ga0065711_1050931_pt1 | contig 10590 bp, 7 predicted proteins | sample Hoacrofraction12_FD_59098 | JGI IMG/M metagenome (GOLD analysis project Ga0065711, IMG submission 59098) | Hoatzin crop microbial communities from Cojedes, Venezuela - Epithelial fraction 12 v2 (version 2) | ecosystem: Host-associated > Birds > Digestive system > Esophagus > Crop | place...
TCTCTTCTTCAGGCTGAACAAGCCCAGCTCCCTCAGCCTTTCCTCGTAGGAGAGATGTTCCAGTCCCCTCACCATCCTTGTAGCCCTCCGCTGGACTCTCTCCAGTAGCTCTTCATCTTTCTTGAACTGACAGGGCAAGTTTTCACAGGTCTGTTCAGAAATTACACAAGACCAAAAGCATTTCACATTAGTGTCTATACTTTTTTAACACAGTATCTGTAGTTCTGGTTTCCAAAAGATGCAATAAATTTTCAGAGGAGTGCTTAAAAAAAAGACAGTATTTGCAAAGATGCATTCTCATGTTTATACATTAAATCGTGAAAAAGACAGCTACATATGGCATCCAAGAGAACTGAATAAATTAAGTTTCTTGTTTTGACATATTTTTGGTGTGAAAAGAAGGAACCAGTATCTCTACAGGAAATAATGTGAAGTCAGGAGCTACCCACCACCAAGAACTCAATCCTGCTATCCTTGTATTTCTAGTGCCTCCTTTGAAGCTTCCATTCACCTTTGAAATTCCTATATCAAAGAGAAGTTTGTATCTTAAAAGACCTTATTCAGTTATTCTGAAACTTAGTTAATAGAACCACCCTCTCCTTCCATCAGCTCAGCACAGAGACTGACCATACAGTGGCACAGCAGGAGTTTAAGGGTTGCTGAAACAAAATTACTATTCTAATGATGATTACTTTGCTGTTATGTCTGTTAACCAAATGAACATTTGGAGAGGCTGATGATCCTTGAAATTTGTTGTTTCACTGTTATCAGAGTTACCAGAATGATTTCTGAGTGTGGGGTCATTTTTCACTATTACTCATATACAAAACACATGCCTGAAGTTCAACATAGACGAAAAGAAGTCAGCTAGGTATTTCAATACACTATGATGTTGTGGTTGACAGAAGAGAGGAGACAGAGAGACATTGATATTCAGAATCAAGTGCTTCTCAAAACTCTCACTTTCAACACAAAAACAATCTTAAAGTCCAGCTCCAAGACTTCAAAAGTATTAGAACGAAGTTAAAAGCAAAAACGTTAAGTGCCATACCACACAACTTGTTCCCTAGGAGGCCACCATCAACCTCTGGGACAGAGCTTCAACCTGCTCTGGCTGCCCAGTACACTGCCCCACCTCTCCATGGGCCTTTTTCCCCCTGAGGTCATGCTCTGCTCCCCACTGTTCTTCTGCTACAGCATTGATGCTCCAACCTACATGTCTGCACATTCAAAGTCTTGCTGCACTTTTTTTCTTGGTGATGGCAGTGCCTGAACCCAGCATTCACAACTACTGTTTGTTGTGGCCACCTCCCTGCCAGAAACAATTTTGCTTATATTCAGACTTTTTGTTTTTAATGACTGAGGTGCTTTTTTCTTTTTCTAAGCCCCAGCAGAAGTCTCGAGTGAACATGGCTATGGTAACCTCAGCAACTGGCAGTCTGGTTGGCATTTGGCATAGCAGTGAACATAAGTGAGTTCATAAATTTTGGTGAAGCATCGACCATTTGAGTGGACTGGATATTCCCTCTGAGACTGTTGTGCAGTTCACCACCCTATTTATTGAGGGAAAGAGGAAGTTAAGAGGAAAAGAGAGAAGACTCCTGCTATGTGAGAAACATTTGGGCCTGGGAAAAATAAGGGAAAGGAGGGACCAGATATCAACAAAAAGAGTTACAGATAAAGGGCCAGAGATTCCTGTGTAGATTACCACATGGAGGAAACCTTTGACTGATTAAGAAACCTATCTTGCCTGGGTGTCTATGCAATTAGGAAAGGAAGTGTGTGTGCAGATATTTCTGCTTCATCCAGAAAAGATGTCTTTGCCTATCATCAAAATGACCATCATTGAGGTACTGTGAAGGTGACTCCTCTAAGCAGGGGTGGGGATTAAACAAGTTAGTGATCCAGCCTAGCCAGAATTGTAGATTTTTCATGGATGAAAGGGCTGGGCCACACCTGCATCTGATGGCAAGATCTGACTGCTGGAGCACTACTAGTGCTGGGCTACCAGGGTGGTCAGGATCTAGACTCCAGGGGAAGGGGAGACAAACAGCATGGTGAGATGAGCACAGTTTTACCTGTGAGCTGGGCAAGACCATGCTCTTGCACCTAAACATTCAGAATGAGATTTTAGGCTGTTTTTTTCAAGTTGTCCAGGTTCAGACATATCAGAGAAAGGCCACATGACTGTGTAGATCCAATGTGAAACTGAGACAGCTGCTATTCCAGAACCTGTGGAGCTGTTGCTTCTGCCCTCACATACTCTTGTGACTCTTCTGTGAAGGCACCTTGTGACATTACAGGAGTGTGGCATTCACCTTTCAGCACCTACAGTGGGCTACTTATTCCCCTCCAGGGCAGTGTCTCAGGCAAGCACAGTGTGGAGGAAGATGAAGGCAGTGGGTTTGTGTCTTGGCAGAAAGTAGACTGTGCTTCTGTCTTCAGCGTGGAAAGGTACAGGATATTTGTTACTGTATATGCTGTAATTGGCTGTTGCATGTGCCTTTTCACAGGCAAAGCCTGCAGAAGTAGCAAAGGTCTCAGCAGGAGCGGTAAGAGTAAACAACACTAAAATGAATGGCTATGTGTGAGCAGGGAAGAAGGTATGAGAGGGCCAGAGCCTCTGACAGTCATGAGCTTGCCTAAACACTTGAGCTGGACTTGAAATACAAAAGAGACTGAAGAGAAAGGACTTGCCTGACAAAGTCCTGCTTATGGATTTTTGAGAGATTTCAGTATTACCTGAAGGAGGAGGAAAGGCAGACCTCACAAGTGATCTGCTGATTAATTAGACAAGACAAATCCCAGCCTTAGTACTGTAATGAAAAGAGACATCTTCTAACAGTTTGCCCATACACTTCACACTTCCCATGGTACTACATGCTGACAGGCCACAGGCTTGCTATATTTTTGCAGAGCAAACATCAATACAGATTATCCCCTACCAAGAGCTGTCATGCACCAATCCTAGATACAACATCCTCATTTCTAGCCTCAATGAGATACAAGCTTCTAAAAATTGTATCTTGTTGAATTTTTAAGAACAGATATAAATTAAAGCTATATACACAGCTGATAATTACAAACACAAAAAGGTAAAGTGTGAAAAACCTTAATGCTGACATAAGTAAAGGCAAAAATGAAGATTGTGATGGTGGGAAGGAAATATTGAAATACAGAGCAGAGCTGAGCAGAGCTGACAAGTGTGATTCTTGAATCTTGAAGCATATCACACAGCAAGGATATTCCAAACGATCTTAATACTGTACATAGGATGGCAGATAAAGGAAATTTTCCAGAATGCAATGGAAGCCCTTTCTTGTTAAACAATGTGTCCGCAGTGAGATACTTTCAGAATTTTTTTCTAAGACTTAAAAGACTAAAAATAATTAAAACACTATAGTGAAATATATAAGGTACACTTCAAAACCAGCCTCTTCTTCTCACTGCCTACACCATCTGACTTCCCAGAGTGCTCCATTTGTCTTTATGTGTACTCTTAGAGAATCCTGTTGAAGACTTAAGAGACCTCAGTACCATCTTTTCATCTCCTTACTCTGCTCCCTGCTTTTAGGTATCTGCAGCAGAGTCACATGCTTGAACTAAAATGTCTTCTCTCTGCTCCTTGTGCTTTGCAGGCTTTACCCTTCCTAGCATTCAGGTGTCTACTCATTTCTCTAGCAGTAAATCACTTTAGACTTTTGTTATTTAGAATCTAAAGTGCCTTTTTTTTTAATTATACAATTACATAATTCAACAACAACAAAAAAACCAAAGATGGCAATTAAGATCATAAATGATGTGTGAAACATCACTAGTGGCAACTACCTAGCCTGAAACTCCTGGTCGGTGACCCCAAAGCTGGGAACATGAAGCCATAACATCCCAGAAACAGTGCTGTGGCCAAGCACATGGATCGGCTGCCTGCTCTCTGATTCACACACCACGTGCATCTTCTGCCACTGCTGTTCCCTTTTCTCTGTCTCTTCCATCTGTGTCATTGATGGTTTCTTCTCACTTCTTTCAGCTACTTCTAGAACTTTCTTATCTCTCCTCTCCTTTTCTCACTGTTGCTGTGTTAAGAACTCACAAGAACAGGGAAGGAAAAATAGTGAGGTAGGAAGAAGAGGCAGAGATAGGTATCAAAATGATGAGTGGAAGAAAAGCACCTGGTTAATTCTGCCTTGATAAAGTAACAGGACCTGAAGCAAGTTTAGGAAAAGGCTTCCTGGACTCACTTCTATCCCACTGCTTCAAGCCTGTCAGCCCTGCAGAAGAGAGCACAGCAGTAGCTACTCAGCTACAGCAGAGCTTATATTTTCACTGTCTGTTTAGAACATTATTTATTGCTCTAGCCTAAAAGGAATCATTACACTGTCTAATCCAAAAATATCCACAGGTGCTCAAGGCAAGGCTGGACTGTATGGACTCAGTAGAAGGGCATCTAATTTTTTCAGGCTTTGACTGTTACACTTACAGTACCAACTGGCTATTAATCTTGAAAGCAATTAATCTTTCTCACACTTATTGATTAAAAAATGTAGAGTACCAAACAGTGACATCGTTACTGACCTTGGGAATTCTGTCGTGGTTGCCAAAAAGGCAAAATAAGTCACACTAGCCACAGAAGTTTTGTCAGAAAGCCTAACTTCACTCCCGTGTTTCCTTTCAAGATTTTGATTTTCCATGGTAACATGGAAGAGTTCGTGTGGCTGGCACAGCACAACCAGAGCAGCTACAATCCCCTCGCTGTATTTCCAGGTGAGTATTCCTGTGAACTTCTACTACCTTGAAATAAATGGAATGGCTTGCTGTGTCAAAGATCTTTGTCTCTAAGGAAAGTTGCTTTTATTGGAAGAGCTGAGTGAAAAAAGCTCTCTCTTGAATCTGAGAGTGGAGATTAGACTTGCTGCCTTTGGATTAAACCTCTCCTAATTAACCTTCCAATTAACCTCATGTCACTCCTTTGAACAAGACCATAAATACAAATGATACTACATTCTTTTTTATCAAAGAGTGGCTTTTGCTAGATAGAATTATGATATATGACCATAATCTACAGAGAATTATATTAGTAAGAGTTTTAAACTCTGCCATTAGTCACAGGATGAATGGCGAAGGCACAGCTGCTATGCCAAGCACAAAGAGCAAAGCATGAAATTTTATCATCAAAGTTTTCTTCTGCAAAGAAGCAAACTCTGAGATGCAAGATCACTTGAAAATAGTGGTTGCTTTTGCCAGGTTTAAAGAAAACTTGAGTTGAAAAGTATGCCATTGAGGAATTAAGGAAACAAAACAAAACCTAACCAACCAAGTATCTGTAAGACAAGAATCAATGGATCTGCAACAATGACACAATGCTCTAAATGAAATCTCCCTCTCATTCCTGTGAGCAGGAGCAGCTCTACTCCAGAGGATTTTTTTGCGTGATTCCTATTATGCTGAAATACCATCTTCTCCCATCTCCCTCCTCAACCGGAACAGCGCCTATCTTTTTGCTTTCTCAAACACTGTTTCTTCATGTGTGAAAAGTTCTTTCAGTTAGACAATGTTCTGCTGAATGTGTAGGCAGTGAGAACGGAAATTGTTTAAAAACTGGAAAAAGCTTCCTGTGAAATTTCTGTTTATGAACTACAACTTTATCAGTACTTATTTTTGTTTTTTCACTTTTTTGGCTGTATATCAGAGCATTTGTATTTGAAGGATTTCACTGTTACATGACCTTGCTGAGCAACTTAGAACTCTTTCTTGTGTAGCTGGTTTCCCCTGGGCAACAGTGGTTGCCAGAGATGCAAAAGAAACTGGAGTAGGTTAACTAGGCACTCATGGGATCATTGTCTGCTCAGTGTACATAGCCAACTGCCAAAAAGTAGGTCCAGCACCACATTCTCCCTGATGGACAAACAGGACACGGACAAGGCAGTCTGCCACACCTACCCAAACAAACCATATATAGCCAGTTGTGCCTCCATTGATACTGAACTACTTCACACTTTGAGAATTCATATTCGTCCACGAGAAGGCTTGAAAGATACACAGGAAGACCTTTCATGCCAGCTTCTTGTTAAGGCAACACACCCTTCCAAACCAAGAGCACACACCCCAGCACTCTCATTTAAGACTCCTCATTTCTGTTGACTCTATCTGTTCTTCAGGCTGCAGAAAGCTGCAACCCATGCTTTTTTAGCTCCCTTCTTGGAAATGTCCCTGCTGTCTTAGGTATAATTCTCTCCTTGAGAAGCCGCCTTTCTCCTCCCATCACCTTACCAACTTCATTTATAGCCCTCCTTTAGGGTACCATGAGCTGGAAAGTGTCCATTTCATTAAAATGCTACCAGGAAATGTGTCTCACGTGTCACAGCAACCTTTTCTCAAAACATGTAGCTTTACATTCGCTTTTTTTTTTTTTTTTTTAACATATATTTGTATATACACATTTCGGTCCTCTTCCAGGACTAGAACTAGAAATGCCAAACTTCTACCAAGAGAAGAGATATGTCTCACTAAAATCCATCTCACTGACATGTTCAGCCTACATTCTAAAGCAAAAGGAACTAGCAGTGCACATAAGTCTACAGAAGAATTTAAATATTACTCAAGCTCCAGTAAAAGGTAACAGTTTTTAATTATCTTACTGATTTTTTGCCAGCACTCTAGCAACAAGTAACCTCATTTCATTTTCCCACACAATAACTAGAAATGCATGAGTGTTTTTTCTTGCTTTTCCCTAGCTTACAGTTCAAGCCAGGAATGTTGTATTCTGCAAAGTAGTGATGCTAACATACATTAGTGGGCTACCACAGTATGATACCAAGAACATCTACATATGAGTAAATAGAAATAACCACCCTTGTTCAGGCTCTGTGATTTTTGAATGCTAGGATAAAGCTGAAAATGAAAAACAAGAAAGAAAGAGGAAGAAGAAAATATCTGTTTTACTATGAAATAGGATCTTACTATTTTATTTTCTCTTCAGTAGAAGAGAAGTTCTATACCCACAGCAGCCTCAAGTTCTCTGATAAATTTGTGTCTCTGGACTGAATTCTGAACAACAGGGCGACATTTAACAACAACACAGCACTATTAAATCTGTCATAACAGCTTGAAATTCAGACTTTTCAAAGAACACATGTAGTTCACCTGATAAAAATAGCTATCATGGGGAGTGAAAATATTTGAGGAATGAAAGAATAATAATATCTGCAGTTAAACAAACTTCCTTAGTCCTGTGCTCAGCACTAGAGCTGAACGCAGATATGAAAAATCTGTTCTCCCACGGTATGTACCATGCAGCTAGTCAGTGGGGACTCTCCTCATGCTCTGCGTCATCATCCATCAGCAATCACGGGAAACAATGCCCCATAAAAATCATGAGCATGAATGCAGGTGTTTTTCTATTTGTAATTTGCAGGATAACATGCTTATTTAGCCTCTGATTTTCCGTAAGCAAATTTTATGTGTATTGCTAAACTTTCCAGACCACATTGTCTTACAGTGTACAGAAAGCATGACCTTTTATCCTGCAGGCCTGTGTCTGTTGCTAATGGGCACAGCAATGCACCTCTAAATGAGGGCCTGTGTAAGGTGCTGAGCAGGATTCAGCCAGCCAAAACCTGCTAAAACAGGGGTTAAGATGGAACTCAAGGCCATAACTTCAAAGCATGTCTGTAAATATTTACTTTTGCTCCTTCAAGTTCTGACAACTAAATAAAAAGGACAGAAGTAAAAGAAAGTTTGTATTTGTTTATTTTTAGAACATTTTAGTTCCCAGCATTAGAGCTTTGCAAGGAGCTCCAGTTACCCACTCATGATGCAAACAAGCATCCTATCAGTCTAACACTTGCAGAGTATCAAGCAAGAGGGTTGAATGCTCTCTGAGAACAGAAGCAAATGCATTGTTTTCAGTCAAAGGGAAAAAAAAAAGCTCCGTTATTTATCGTCAGAAGAAAAACTGAGCAATCATTTCAGCGTATACACCTAATTAGACAGCAAACTTTCCACAGGGGAAGATTTTTGTCATTCATTAGAATTCAGTTAACTTGAGGTATTTTAAAAATTCACAAAAACAAATACAGAGGAACAAACAAGTTTTCAGTGGGAGAGAGGTGCTTCAGGATGACACTGTAGCCAGGTTCAGAATTCTGTGTATCCTAAAGGACATAGACTAAGCCCTGGCTCTTGCTTCTCAGAATCACAGATTACCAAAAAAGGGTCTCCATTATTTAGCTCTGGAATCTGCCCTTCTGAAAGGGCATGATGTACTTCATGATGTACTTCTGTATTTAGACAAAAAACATGCATAAGATTGTGCACAATGTCACCTCCTGCCAGTATTTCAGCTGAGCCTTTATCTCAGTCTTGGAAGCCCTTTTACAAGGCTATTGTCTATGTTTAATTCTTTCACTCTTCCTTACTGAGAATACGTTTGCATGTCTTGGTAGGTTCTCTCTAATCTTAATCCACCTTTTGAGCTGAAGGCTTCATCTCTTTGTTTCTCAGATGAATGAACTATTTGTGCTTAACAGATACAGAATGACCATAGATAGCTACTTACCCAAACTACCTGACCAAAGATCTTATAGTAAATGCAAAGCACTGCATGCAAATTTGGAAGGTATTAAGGACTTCAAAACTGAAACAGTTTTCATACATTTTATGCATTAATCTTACGCCTACTCATTATCTGGACTTAGTTTTACTTAATGTCAGTAGAGAATAAGAACACTAAGCCAGCACTATTACAAACAGAACACCTGTGCTCAATATCAAACAGAAATTAAATAGTTCCTTTTTGCTTTTTTTTAAAGGACAACTCCGATATGTATTGTAAACATATATAGCACAGCCAATGTGATAGGACAAGAAGCAAGTGAATTTGCCTCCAGTTCAAACAAAGACAAATAAGGAGAATTCTAATTTTGTTTTCTATGCAAACAAAAGGGAAGAGAGAGAAGGTGGTCAGCATTTTCTGTGCTTTTATTTCCACACTGCAATCCTGGCCAGTCCTCAGACAATGTAATTCTTGACATTTCCCTTTAAACCATTTAATGGTTTCCTGATAAATCACCTTCTTCTGAAGTAAGATATTCTGTAAGACTAAATAATCACCAAAAAAATTTCAAAAGACCACCACACATCCCTCCAAATAAAATAAATAATGCTTAAGTATCCAAAGCTAAAATAATGTAGAAAATTCATTTATAAGGAAGTATTGTGTGTTCTTGTGAAACTTTTGCAAGATCTGCTAGCTTGTTGAGTTTAGGATACAAAAGAATACTTCTTTATTGAATAAAATTTGACCTGACTTACAGTTTACTGCCTTTGAACTCCTTTTAAGTTTTTATCATTGATGCCCATGTTCTTCCATCTTGAGGCTCAAATCCATATTTGTCTTGGAAAGGAACCACTGGGCTATTCCCAAGCGAATCAGGGTATCGCCTCTGATTGTTCATAGAAATGCCTGCATCTCTGATCATGATAAATAAAAGAACATTTTTCCAGGCTGGAATTAACTCCATCATACTGCCTAAGGTAGCACTGGGAAAATGGCATTCAAGTGTCTTTATTTTTAACGACACTAACATCTACCAATTGCAACCTCACTTGATACAATATGGTGTTCCCATAGTGTGGGGAGACAGAACTGAATCCAACATGCCTGTCTCCTACCTCAGTGCTATAACCCAAAGGCTATCTTTTCCCTCTGTTGTTGGTAAACAGAACGTAACTCATCCCTGAGCAGGTGGTTGCACACGAAGAAAGGGGGAAGGAAAAGGCTCAGTGGGAGGCTTTAGTGTGAGCTGGATCAGAAGTATATCTCTTTACCTCTCTTACCTCCCACAGTCTTCAGAGTCGAGTCAGGAATCCCAGCAGTGAATAGACACACAGATATCTGCCAGCTTTCACACCCTGACAGCTCTGGACATTTCTCAGTCCTGTTTCACATCAGCACTTTCTGTGAGGAACTGTTTGGAGAGAGAAGAAGAAGAAAAGTAATTATAAAAGTAACCAGAGGCTAGTTGTGCAGAGAGAGAGCGAAGATAGTGGCCAAAGGACCTAGAAAAGCGGTTGTAAACATGAATTTATTACCTCATGCATATATTGCTCTAATACAACATAAAGAAAATCTGAAATGTGTGAAACAGGCCAGGCTGAAGGAGTACAGCCATGAATACACAAGCCAGGAAGAGAAGGAATTAAGTAATGAATGAAGCAAAATCCACAGTCCCTGCAGGCAATGTGATTGTCTAATATCAATTAAATATTGTGGAGGAGAAAAAAGGGGAGTTACTCTGTGTTATTAACTGCCATCATAGAAAATCACATCTTCCCAGTTTAGATATAATTCATTCTACATTGGGTATAGATACAAACATGTTGAGGAGGAAAACTAGAAAAAATTGCACATTATAGACACATGTGGAGTCCTGGCTGGACTAGAGGGGACATAGCTTGGTGCGTTGAGCAACCCAGGTTCTGATCCGGAAGTGAGCCTTGGGAGCGGCTGACACGGAACCCTGCTGGGAAGGCAGAGCGACGAGCTCGGGACACTGGAGCAGGGGGAACGTCACCGTTTCCTGCCACACTGTC
>Ga0065711_1050935_pt1 | contig 10590 bp, 7 predicted proteins | sample Hoacrofraction12_FD_59098 | JGI IMG/M metagenome (GOLD analysis project Ga0065711, IMG submission 59098) | Hoatzin crop microbial communities from Cojedes, Venezuela - Epithelial fraction 12 v2 (version 2) | ecosystem: Host-associated > Birds > Digestive system > Esophagus > Crop | place...
CGCCTCCCACCCGCGGCCGTCTCGGGGGGGTGTGGAGGGGGGGCGGCTTCGCGCCCCTCTTCGGGGCCATCCCGGGGCCGCGCCGGGGGGCTGGCTGCGCGCTGGGGCGAGAGTCGCCGATCCATTTGTACCGTTCGCGTGGGGAAGGGACACGGCCTTCACGCAGTCCGTCGCACGTCTGGGGAAGCAGGGCATGAACCGCAAATAGTGCTGCTCTGGCTATAAATAGAGAACCCCCATTCTAAAGGTGTATTTATCTCTTTATCCGTGTTTACTCGCACAGCTTATTTTATATCATATTAGGCATCCATTAGCGACTGCCTTCTCTTAGGCATTTAATATTTTCCGCCTGTTTTGTGTCCTCTGCTTTCACGCCTCCGAGTAGGCCAGCATAACATTTAGACTTCATTTGTGGTATTTACAGCACTGCAATGAGCTGGGCACATTATGAACAGAATTATTTTTCTAGTTATTATTCTAGTAATTCTAGTGTTCTAATTATTATTCTAGTAATTTCCTGACTTTAATCACTTTGAAGTAGCTTGAAGATGCAAAGCGTGGTATTTCATTCTAAAATCATAACTGTGGTATTTCTTTTAGGCTTCATGTTAATCTTAAATTTTCTGTAGATTTGTTAACTAAAGAAAGCATAAATTTTGCTCTAAACAAATCCTTCTAAAATTATTAAGCTCCTTCACTTGCCTAGTTGGTGACAAAATGGAAACAGTGTATTTTGAAAGTAAGATTCACTGATGAAAACGTGTGTTGTAGCCGTAATATCCTAAAAGAAACTGCTTTTTGGATTTATACAAATATTTTTTTCTGATGTTGCCCTCTGGTGGAGGGTTAATGAAGTTTTACGGCAGCAAAGCACGTTTGTACAAGAAAGACCAATTATTTTAATATTGAAATTCCTATAAAGACTAATCTGTGCAGAATTCCAATATTTCCTTTCAAAGTTGTAAAAGAACTGCAAAGCACTAGAGTAGGAAATATATCAAAACTATATGTAATTAAAATGTTGCTAATTAGCATCATAACACAGAGCTGATTTCTAAATCCTGGTAGGTACTGAATGTGGTTTTCAGCAGAGGTTTCAGCACAGCAACTTCACCACCATTACGCTGCCGAAAGGATTTTTTCCCCAGTACATGTGAGGCTGCGCAGTTACATAAGGAACTTCCCAGTGCTCCGCGGCTCCAGTGTGGCACTGCAGATGCTGGAAGGAAACCCGTATTAACAGATTTTTCTGAGGGGCAGCAGGCACTGGAAATTGTTTAGCAGGGATGAAATGGGATTGCTTTCTGCAAGGCAAGCCCTTCAGTAAAGTACCGAGCACTTATCTGAGCTGGAATTTGAGACTGTAAAGCCTGCAGGGCAAGGGTGCTTTGTTTATTTGCACACTACATACAAGGAGCTCTGGTCCTTTTTTTAGAAAGCTCAGCACTGGCATGTTTTTGGTGCTATGGCTACGAAGTAGCACCAAGAATTATTAGTAAAATAGTAGCATTTAATAAGTAAACAATGACTGCTTTGGGAAGGATAAATAATTTGTCATATCACACGACAATGAATTTACAGGCCAGGTGAGACATTCCTGGGTGTAGACTCTTACTAGAGGAGAATTAGTTAGTCCTTAATTGGAAAAAATATGCAAAATAGCAAACAACCGTGGTATATTAAAACGCTATAGTGACTAGGCTGTTGCTGTAGCCATCTGAAGCAGAAATTTTATGTCTATCACATGTTACATCCAGATATTATGGAGTCACATCCTGACCATGCTCAGCTGTTTTTGTTTCACAAGAGGCACTAATAAGAGCAGTAGAAAGCTAATGCCATTAGTGTTAAAAAACATGTACAGACTTGTCAGCTTTTTTAACACTCTTTATTAGTTAATTAACCTTGGTAGAATAAGCCATTTCTAGAAGAAACAACATATAGCATTATTCTATGTTATCAAAAGTGTTATCAATAACTATTTCTACAATGAGTACCTGTCAAAGACAGACTCTTCTCACAAAAGGCCTAGTTCAAACTCCAGTGAAATCACTGTGAGTTCCTTCCACTGGTGTCAGTGGCAGGTGAAACAGAACATTATGCAGAAAATTCTAGTCCAGATATCACTGCTGAATGTTCACGTATTGACCAGAAGGAAAAAGATTCAGTCAAAAGTCACCCAGTCAAAAATGCAGTTCTGAAAAAGCTCTAAGAATGTCTGTGGGATCAGATGGTATGATGCAGGATGCTGCAGATGCCTGCAGTTTTTCACACAGAGCTCATTGTTTAATCCTGAGATCTTGTAATTAAATACAATTCTCTTTGCCTGATAAGATTTTCTTTTACTTTTGCTTGTGTGAAGGATGAAGGATTGGGTCCTTACCTGCCCTTTCATTTGTATAAATAGTTATTTTTACAAGTTTCTGACTGAGCTATTTCCACAAGTTAATTGAAAGAGACGAAGAAATACACATGTGGATCCTAGCTTGGTTTTTCTTCTTGCTATACATCTATTCTCAAAATTTTCCACAATAACCCTCAGAATAGTGTCTAAATATAGTATAATCCATTTAAAGGACTACAAAGTCAACACAGCAATATACATTTCTCTAAGTTTTAATCTTGCTGAGGCAAACCACACTCTAAGCTAAAATTCTCACCAGTGACACATACCACTGATTTAAAAATGCAAATTATTTAAATACAATTTTTGACCTTATCTTTGCTGCTGATACACTGCAATATGGATTTGTTCTTTCCCAAGTGTTATGAATGCAAGGCTAATAAATGAATATGTATTTTATGATCCATTTTGAAAAATAATCATATATGTGTTACTTTAAATTCATATGGTCACACAGATAAAATTGAAGAGATATTGTTTTCCACGTCTACTCAAAGGCGACAAAAAACTGCTCTTAATGGTCCAGTAGCACCTTCAGAAATAAATTATGTGCTTAAAATCTTAGTTATGCCATGAAATGCACGTCTGTAATACTGAGTCCTTTGGGACTGAGGATAGGATCAACATGCCTCTAAAATTATGATCTAACTCTCATTCCTATTTATGGTAGCTGTCCACTGAATCTAATGGAATTTGATGTCACCTTAAAAACAAAGCAATTTTTTACTTTCTTTGGGACTATGGAACTGCAAAATCCCAAAGCAATGCCAAAATAATGATCTTGCTTGTCAGGCCACAAGGAATAAGGTTGTCTCGAAGAAGCAACAGCTTTGCAAATTCTTTTCTCAGTGAAAACAAATATTCAATATTTCAAAAAGTTATTGAAATAAAATCTTGTGCGAAGCCCTTTACTGAAGAGGCAGAAAAGGGGGACAAAGGGGTTGCTTTAAACCAGGAGCTTCCTCATTCTCCCGGGAAGTTTGTGAGGGTCACTCCCTAGAACAACTTAGGCGGGCTTTTGTTTTATCCTCCAGTGTCATGATGATTCACAGCAACAACTAGACAAGTCTCTTGAAACATCACACAACCAAGCGTTGTGAGGATTTAGATGTCGTGTCCACGTGTTGACACGTTAAAGATGTGTCTACGCTGAATCCTACACTACAACCTGTAATGATTCCCCAATCCCAGCTAAAACCACATGAAGTTGGGTTGACAACACTTTTGATGCTCTGCATCTCTACAACAGCACAAAGATTGTTTATCTTTCTTGGTTTGCATCCCAAAGAGAACAGGCCTGAGCTGAAACATGCTAAAGAATGCATGTGTCTGGGCAGAACATACGTATTCACAAGGAAGGTCCCTCTTAACCAGCTCATGCTGCTTGGAAATAGAAATCTGGAACTTTGGGACAAGATCACAGGGACAAATAGAAAAATCTAGCAGGAAGTTGGCTGCAGAGGCAAAATAAACTATGACTCTGGATTTTGTCAAGCAAAGTTATGTAGCTTTTCCACTACTTCAGCTAAGGGTGATATATGACAGCTTAGAGCTTGTAAATCGGGCTGCTCTCTTTCAGATGCCCCATTCAGTTGCTGGAACATTATTACATTGCTCTACCAATAGCCTAACAAGCACAAGAAATGTTACAGGACAGAGGATTGAAATTGCACATAATTTTTTTCAGGGTGATTTCTAGTTTTAAGCCAAATTGGAGGTTATTTGCTCAGAAATCTCTGCACTAATATAGCTGATGAAATACTCTAATGACTTGCTACAAACCCTGGTGTTTGGAAAGTTGCATTTGCTTTCTGTGAAGGTAAAAACAATCACTTTAAAAAAGAAAAAAAAGACATAAAAGTGTCTGAAAGCCGCCCTTTTTCGTATTAAGGAGTATCTTGGTTTTAAGCATATAGACTCATAGCGTTAAGTGTAATGACAATGCCTGATTTTCAGATAGCCCAAGGTGCGCTGGGCTCGCATAGCAGCACAGGTTTGTTCTCCTGTTAAAGCTGCTGCTTCAGCCCTCTAGTGGTAAAAGCCATTATGGCACTCGAAATGCAGGAGATTTTCTACTAGTATAGTGGATTTCACTGTGAAAAAAACCCCAACACTAGGTGATCTGCAGTTACCGTATATGACTGCATGGCTGGAAATTTTCCTGTTACATTACATAAATATTTATTTTTTTTCCTCTGTCCTCGCTTTCCTGTCTAAAATCTAGCTGTTTTTAATATTAGCAACTAGACTAGGAAAAAAAAGTCTAATAAAAAGCCACCCAACAGCAAATGCCTTTAAAAGCATGAAAGCAATTATATTCATATTAAAAAGCTTCTGTTTTTTTGGTATATCTGTGGAAAAAACTGACAGTATAAAATATGTTTATCTCAAAACTAAATGGGGATGCTTATCTTCTTCCCAGATATTGCAGGAACATCTGTTCCTTTGAATTCCTGTACTGCCCCATGAGTTAAATGCAAAGGATCCCGAAGGACCTCAAGCCATCTGTCATGCTACACAGACAGAAACGCACCTACCTTGGGGGGTGAGCCGGAGAAACGACTCTCTTAGTACACAAGAAAGCTATGCAACACTTGGTGAGGGGGATGCAATTACCCACAACGACATTTAGCCAAGGATTGCAGCATTCTGTCCTATATTTTATTAATATGATCGTTATATCATTGATCTATAATTATTTTACTGTTCCATCATCAGACTGTTTAACAGCTTGGGCAAGGCTTTTACGCAAGAGTCAGTTTGGTCTTAGCGGTAGTCAGGTCTCTCTACACTGCTTGAAAAACCTTGAGGAAAATGTACAGATTGAAGGCTGTATTATGGTGCCCTTTTACTGCTAGAATTAGAAAATCAGGACCAGGTTTTCTAAGGCTGCAGTAGTCCTTTCTTTTCTGTTGACTTGTCTCTTAACATTATTTTAAAATGTATTAAGAGAAGTTTGGGGAGGAATTTCTATTGATTCCAATCACAGGTCGTGCTGATTTGAACAGGGCTTAAATCTATTATAGACATTCATTTGCTAGAAGAACTGTTAAAGAGACACCAAAGGCAACTTCAGATACATCACTGGATCAGGAAACTATTCCTGGTGCGGAAAAACAACCCAGCACAACTCCTAATAGATATTTGGAAAATAGTTGCGCTTCGTACAACAGGGAACTGACATCTGAGTGTGCGGGCAGATCCTTGGACTACAGTGTTGGGTCTGGGATTGATATTACAGCCTGAATTTGTCACTCATTTTTTTCCATGCCTTGGATTTTTTGGTTATGAAAGAAGGAGAAAAATCCTTCTCTAGGACAAGTATTGATTTGTCAATGGACAAAATTAAGCCAAAATACATAAGATGCTGTGTAGGAAGGATGTATGGAGATTCTATTGCATGTAAAGTAGTTTCTCTAAGGAGAAACGCATACATGAAACTGTAATTAGTAATCTATCTCCACAAAGTATAATTTGCTAGTGACACAACCAGCCAACACATTTCACTGTCACCACTAGAATCTGCCAGAACAGGTTCCAGTGATCTAAGGACACTTGCGTATTTTCAGCTGCTATACCACAGCTTTTCTGTGTAGAAGGATATTGAGACAGTGTGTACAATTGTAGGAAAAAATAAACAAAGAAGAAGCTTGTGTCATTAGTTGATGTTTGGGGTTAGTGGAGTCTGTAGAAAGTGATTCTCATGCCTTTCCAAGAAAGGACGATGTTTTTCACTGAGGGAGGCTTCCATTCATCCCCTCTTTCATTCTTTAGTTTTATTTTCCCGACAAGCTGACAACCATCACATGAATTCAAGACTGAATGTAAACACATTTAATCTCTTAAATTTCTTTAGAATCAGCCTAATAGAATGGTCTCCAATCTGGATCCAAAATCGAGAAACAAGGAACTGGGGGAAATTGTTGTTACGTCACATACTTGCATCTGCATCAGGTAACACTAAGCCAAGCCAGCAATGCCAGCATATCCTCAGATGACTAGTATTTTAATCAAATGACTCACATCATTTTATTTATAACATGAAATAAAGTCCTGCTTGTTCTACGAGCCTCAGAATGAATGCATCGTCTTCCTGAGGCTTCCTCTCTTCAGTAACCCCAGGTTTCCACTACCACCCCCTCAGCAGGCCCAGGGCAGGATCTGTGAGAACTCCAGCCCTCCCCTTCATGCTCCTCAATGCTTCTCTGCGAGCATCCTTAGCTCCTGCCATGTCACCAGCATGCCTTTTCCCTCTCCCTCATTGTGGCTCTTTTATTTGTCTTCACAAAACTGCTTTTGGTTAACTGTTTTTCTGAAAATTGTAGGGAACTCCTAACCCTGGCACTTAGACGTTTCTGGCAAATTTGGCAGAAATATGTTCAAAAGTGATTACGAAGGGCAACAGACAGACACAATAAATGTGTAAGTGTCATTTCATTAGAAAACTGGACTGAAACAAACAGTGTTAGATGTTGTTGGGTTTGTTGCTCTCATGTTTCATTAACAGCAGAAGTTGTCTTTAATATTACTCTATCTTCTGAGAAACAATTTCTCTGCTTTCTATAAATCACAAAAGTCTCACCTCTTTTATGCAAAAAATACTTAAGAAGTGCTAGATATTTTCTTTGGAGAATGTGTCCATGAGTTTGAAGGTATAAAAGTCCAAATGTTCTTTTTCTTACCACAAGATAGAAAGGAAAATCAGAGATTGTAAAAGGTTTTGAGGGAATCTGAGCACAGAACTGCTATTCCTGTTGGTTTGTTGAATACAGAAGATGTTCCTCTTCCCTGCAAACACTGGAGCAGCACATAATTCAGGATGACAGGAAAACCTCTGCTTTATTTTAGGGCACTGCTAATGAGCTCAATGGTGATTACATTGTGTTCCGCTGGGCAGGGAGAAGATCGAGGTATGAAATAGCTAACGTCAGGCCAAAGCACCCTACCCATCCTTTTCAAAATATCTGTGGTCTGTAAATGTAGCTAAAAATATGAAGTTCTCTGTTCAGATCCCTCTTCTAAATCTCACAAGGAACACCCTCAATCTGAGGCTTCATATGCATTTCATTTTATAATCTGGTGTTTAAGAGCAAATATTTTCTATCTATTTTTTTGTATTGTTTATTTTAAATAAATCATCACAGAGATGGTGGATTAACTACTTGATTCCACTAAAGGAAGCTGTGGCTTCAAGCGCATTGTGTAGTGCCAAGGGGTGATACTAGCTTTGACAGCTACGCTACAATGGCACTGCTCTGGCATCGTTCAGCTCTACAGGCACAAACTCAAATGGGTGGAGTGCTTCTGGACCCTTATTTAGCGCCTTAATTTTATATATTGATATAACAAATTAAAGACAGGCACGTCCACATATCTAAGAGCATGGTCCTGATTCACTTCCAATTCTATCCTTCCTCTTCCTTCCCAGGTTCTTCATACGTAGTTAGCCAGAAATCCACGTTTCAAGGAATGCTTACTGAATTCCATCTGTGTCAAACCGAGCCCATCGATACTTGCAGGACTCTGTGTGACTAGTTCTGATGTCTTTAGCTATTCCAGGGCTTCCTCTACAGGGGAGGTGAATTTTAATTACATATTTAGTGGTCTATTACAAGACTTGAAGTTCAAACAGTTCAAAAGACTTTTGCTCAACTTTCAGCCCCTATCTGGCTCAGGGTTTGCTTGCCTGCCTCCCAAATTGCTATTTTCATCTTGAAAGCCAGGACAAGCTTTTCTGTCTTTTGGTTTTCAGCCCAACAGCCCTCAGCTTAACAGCTGACATCTGCTGGGCCTTCACCATTTACTGCGTTCTGTCTGCTTATTACAATGCATTCTGTAGCTGAGGCACTTTCTGGCTCCTCTTGTGGCAAAGATTGTCTGTCTGTCTCTTTTCTACCCAAAGGGCACTGTTTTATGGGCAGTTCTTGACCAGCTTTTTTCCTCACAGCTGGAGAAGTGATCAGTGTTAGCATTAGTGCTATCTCTGGATGTCTGGATGCTGTGGTGTATGATCTATGAATCCCACTCTGTCTGCCAAAGCCAAACACTAAAATGTAGATAGAAGGCTCTTGTAAGGAAATGCTACTTCTTCTCTGTTTTAGTGCTATAGAAATTTCTCAATTAATTAGAAAATAACACTTTAAAGGGGGTAAAAGATAAATGTCGAAGTCTCTGCTTGGGCTGTACTCCTACCCAGCTCAGCAGGAGGTGTGTCTCTGCAGAATATCAATAAAGGAATTCAGGATTTGGCCTTCTCTATGGAACAAACTTTCATGTGCACATTGCATTTTATGCGTGGTCAGTCTTTACCTGAGAACCCTTCCATGCACAGTTTCACATCCTTTATGCTCTCCTCTCAGAAGTTATGCCAGTTCCTCAAAAATGGTCTTACCATTTGGTTGTTCTAAAGCCCTGTTGAGGAACAGGTATTACTTAGATATTAAGCCTGCTTTATCCATGAAAAATATGAATTATGCTACTGCCAAGCAAAAATCAAGACAGAGATGTGTATAAACATGTAAGAAAAGACAGGCTACGAGCACAGTTCTATTGCTGTTCACCAGATGTCCTGAGATCACACCCTGGGGGCTGCAGCTAGGTAATTAATTTCTGCAACACATAACTTGTTAAATTTAGCTGTTTGTTTTCTTGTTCTCTCTCACTTAATATTTTCCTACAGTTCCAAACTGTAGGTCTTACTTCGTATATAACTCCAGTAAAATCACCGGGGCTATTTCCAGAATAAAGGATCTAAATTTTCTTACAGTGATGTGAATCATGCCATATGTTTTCTGTGCAGATGATTTTTTTCCCCTTATCATGATAGACTGACTTTTAACTCAGTAGGGAAGGTACTAGTTGTACCTGGTTTTGTTTTGTTTTATTTCGTTTTGGAGTGATGCCTGTGTCCAGTAATTGGTCTGAGACTTCCAACTCATTCACACCTACCATCTTGTTGCACATTCCTTTTTTTCTGGATATCTTCTGCTTTCTGAAGGGCTGACCACACCAGAAGCATTACAAAGGCTAGCTTTTGTGGCCTGTGGAATGACAGGGTTTATGGTTTTTTTTGACTTTCTGTTAGGAATAATCATATAATAATCTAAGCTCTGAAATAACTACATATCCCCAGACTGAATGGCTGGAAAGCAAGTAGTCCCTGAAAGTCCATTCTGTCAGTCACGTCTTCTTCACCTCCAAATTCTCCTTCACTACGAGGCCCCCATGGCTTATGGAAACACCTTTCCCTGCAGGTAGCTTATATTTAATAAAAATCTCCACTGAATCCATGAGTTCAATCAGTCTCGTATTACTGAGTCACTCTTGGTGAATTGAGTTGGTCTGCTGCTTTCACAGACAAATTTACTTGGCAGGCTGCCCATTTATTTCCATTTATGGCAAGAATATTAATCACTCTCTGAATGGTGCGTGCTCCATCACCAGTGCACGTCATAAATCATGGCGAGGTACTTTTGCATCTGGTTAATATTACCCCTAAGGGCTTTGCACCATGCACGCTTTCCTGGTCTACATGGGCATCTTTCCTTCGCTCATGTCTTGTACCTTGCCTAGTGTTCTACAAAAGGCCTCATAAATCGATCGCTTGTCTTTCAAGAGCTGCCCTGTACAGTCCAGCACTTCAAATAGACTTCAAAATGATCCTCATTCATCGTTCTTCACTAAAAGGACAGGTGACCAATCATACAGCATGAAGAAGATGGGAAAATATGACCGTGGCAGAATTTTTTTTGTTTCTTCAGCTAATACAGTGGGAGGCCGGAGTTATAGTGGTTCTACAATGCCTTTGGCTGCTGGCTTTTCTGAACTGTGCTGGTACAAAAAGAGAAAGCTACTCTGACAGCAACCTGTTCTCAAAAACCCCCACCAGCTCAGAAGCAGAAGAAAGGACTGATGCAGTATTTAGGCTGTATGTTGCCATCTCCAGAAAGTATCCACCCACCTAGCAGCTCTCCTGGCAGTGGGCCACCAGGTTCTCGAGAAGATGCAAGTTTTTCTTGGCAAGGGTTAAGGGAAATAAAGGAAGGCAAAAATGATCAGAGTGGAAAACCTAAGCTGGGTGAGAAGGAAGGGAAAGGAAAGGAAAGGAAAGGAAAGGAAAGGAAAGGAAAGGAAAGGAAAGGAAAGGAAAGGAAAGGAAAGGAAAGGAAAGGAAAGGAAAGGAAAGG
>Ga0065711_1050936_pt1 | contig 10589 bp, 5 predicted proteins | sample Hoacrofraction12_FD_59098 | JGI IMG/M metagenome (GOLD analysis project Ga0065711, IMG submission 59098) | Hoatzin crop microbial communities from Cojedes, Venezuela - Epithelial fraction 12 v2 (version 2) | ecosystem: Host-associated > Birds > Digestive system > Esophagus > Crop | place...
AAAAGAAAAGAAAAGAAAAGAAAAGAAAAGAAAAGAAAAGAAAAGAAAAGAAAAGAAAAGAAAAGAAAAGAAAAGAAAAGAAAAGAAAAGAAAAGAAAAGAAAAGAAAAGAAAAGAAAAGAAAAGGTGTATATATATAAAAAAATAAAACAAAACAAAACAAAACAAAATAAAATAAAAGCAAAAGAGAAGAAAGGAAATTGTACTCAGTCGTCTTTAAATTCACTACACTTTCTCAACCCAATTTCACTCTTTCAACCTTGGCAGTGATAGTTGCTATGAGAAAGTAATTTTTTGAAATGAGATTGTGGCACCGTGACCTTGCTGCAGATATCTCGCCTTATCTCGTTCCTCATGACTTGTGAGCACCCACAATGAAACAGTCTTAGTGCTTAAGGTCTTGTTGGTGGCTTGGCACCCTATTTGGCAGGCTTCTGGCATTCTTTTTGTTTGGAGCTTAGTCAGGAAACGGAAGTTGGGTAACATGATTTTGAAATGAACTCACGAGGGGACTATAGATATAATTAGAATCCACCCAGAACAACTTCTTGTTAAGCTACAAAAAGCCAATTTAGCAAAAACACAGCCTGTGTATGCTCAATGAAAGTTAATACATTCACTTTGCTTTTATCTAGTGTTCTCATCACACTGGAAAAGATAGCCTAGGGAATTTGCAGAACCTCTACGAATGAAAGCTTTTAAGAACATGTTAGATGAATATCTATCTGGAACAGGGCAGTTAGTACTGCTTTAGAGGAGGGGTATATGGGTAGATAAACTCATGAGATCCTTTAAGTCCTATCATATTCCATGCTGCTATGATCCAAATATTTAAAGATATTGGAGGAGTAACGAGCTCCTCTCTTCTAAATCTGACTGTTTATTCACCCCCTGCAAAAAATCCTGCACACTGTTTTTTCCTCTAGCAGTGGCAATTACTCCTCTATTCAGAAAAAATTACTTCACATTTCAACTATTAAGGCCATGTAGTCTTCTAACAAATGATGAGGTCAACTGAGAGTGAAAAGCAAGTGCAGCAATTGCAGAATTAAAAATGTACTTTGCTTTAAATCTATCAGGAATGCAAACACAAGCTATGAGGAATGCAAAGTAGTTTGATTAAAGCTTAGTTAAAAACTAGCAACTTTATTATAAGAAAGAGCATAATTTGGCTGAAAGATTCTCCTCTTTTTTGTCTCCCCCAATGGCACTGAAATCATAGCTTGCAGTTTATTCCTTTTCTGGAATTTATTCATTGTCATGACATTTTTTTCAATGCTTACCTTTGCTTTCAAGTCAATGTCCCATTCAAAGAAACTCCAGATACCAAATAAACAGGTTTATTCAGACTCAAGCAACAGACACATATCTAAATTTTGGCAAATTCTAGCACTTCTAACTGGTGTTCCTTACTACTGTTTTTTGGTGAAGTGTGGTCTCCACAGGCATGCACAGTTCTGTCCAGGAGTCATTCCCTTTGAGTAACGTATTATTTACATCTTGGGAATAATAATTCAGATTTCTTGGTGGCAAATACTTTTTTTTCCACTGTGGCCACTGTCTTGCTAACTATTTAAGGCTCTCTGACAATGTCTATGACACTGGCAGAGCCAAAGCAGCCTCAATAAATATCTGTTCCCTAAATTTAATAAAATCTATGCCTATCCATGTTTAAAATCACTCTCTAACCAGCCAGGTATATTCTCAGAAACTTGGTGAGTTCCAAGACATTTCAATTTGTCTCACACTCTTTTTCTCCACTTCTGTTGACCTTCATGAAACTTCAATGAACAGGATGGCTGTCAGTGGGAGTTTTCTGGATTTCACAAAGGCTTCCTCCAAGGTGTCTCTTTTCTGGATGTTTCCCTAGCATTTTTTAGACAAAACCAACTGTTCTCTCAGAGTTGTCTTTCAAACTTCTTAGCTAGCATTTTTTAACTCTTTGTCTTGAGTTGAGTTGTTTGACTTCATATGGCATATTTCTTCCCTGCCTAAAGATCCTCAAAAGATTTTTTTTAATAATAGATTAATGCTTATATATCTATCTCATCCATAACCAATTTCCACTGAAAAAAGGATATACCATAACTCTTTCTAAAAGCCTACATTTTCTTACTTTGATTTGATTACAGTAGAGGTAGCAGAATCCTAAGAAAGTATTTTGCAGCAGCAGCCTTTTCTTTCACTGGAACACCTCCCAGAAATAATCTCAAGAATGCCTATGCTGGAAAACCTATTTAACTTATTAAAAGTTGTTTAAAAAGTACCTTCCTGGGAACCTGAGACCTTCAGAATCCAAAGCTGCCACTACTGTCTCTCATGTCATATGGTTTGCAACTGTAAAACTCCTCAGTTCATGTTCAAGAATTGAAACAAAACATAATTGCTGTTGAAATTCTTCTCAGCCCCTGGAGGTGTTATATGATCACTGCGATTCCTGGGTGCTGAAGTCAAAGAAGCAGAGGTCCCCATGGGAGCAGCCAGATGATTTGCTTAAATAAACAGTGATAATTTTCCCTGAAGCCTATGATCCAAGCAATGTAAGCATATTGAACGACTACTAAAAAGTTTAGCTGTGCACTTTAGCTCTTGGTGATGTTGTTAATTTCCTAATTAAGCAGTTTCTGTGACAGACAAACCACTTTCCGGTCCTGTGAAAGTCTTTATCTTTGTCACTTCTGTCCGTTTATGGCTTTTTTAAAAATTATTCCTCCGTTCTAAATTTCTTTAACACCGGATTTGTTACTGAACTCTAGCCTTTACAGCTCTTGTACAAAGTATTTACTGGAACTGTTAAAAATCAAATTTAATGAAAAAGTGGACAGCAAGTGCATTTATTACCATAGTGCCATGAATTCACAGATATATGTGTAAAATAAATGACAGTATCATCACAACTGCCCTCTGGCAGTGATCTAAAGTCCTCCATTGATGATAGAGACATGATAAAATATTCACTTTGTTCTTTATAAACTAGTTGCTCAAGTAGCAACATTCAGCATCTAATGGTGTTTTTCAGAAGTTTGGGTATTGTACTATATCTTTGGCTTCATACTAGAGTTTTGAACCTAAGGCAGCATTATGAGCTTCACTAGAAGACTTTCACCAATTCATCAGCAAGGGAACTGGAAAGACACATGCCCTTTTGCAGGATTCAAAAGCAATAAAATCTCCAAACCCTCCATACTCCTTCTGCAGGTAAGATGAATGAGTTTTGAAAATAAAGGGGTCCTTAAGGGCAATTGTCGTTCTGTCTACCACAGTGTAAAACATGAAGTATTTCAGAGAACTACATCCACTTCTTATTGTTATTTCACTGTACAAAGCATTGGATCTTCATTAAGTGCAGGGGCACCATTAGTAAAAGGATATACCCCACATCCTTTCTTGAGAACGGTCTTAGCACTTCCGGTTTCTAACTGAACCAAAAGGCTAATCTGAGATATTCAGATGACCTCTTGCTGGATGCATTTTAAAAAAAGGTAGTGATAACAATCATATAACAAAGGAGATTTTCCAGATGAATAAATATTTGTATTATTACGTTTTGTTACTAGGAAAGCAAATCTAAAGCCAAAGCCAACACAGAAACGATAACAACACACTAAGAGGTTAGATTTAACTTTCCCCGTACTTTTGCCCTCGAGTTCACCTACATTAACAAATATATTAATGGTGCTATAGAGCTTTCCTAACTATTTCTGGAGGGGGGAGGGATATTATTCGATTCCTTTTTTATCACAATTTATGTCAGTATAAAAGTTATAGAAATTGCCAGAAACCAAAGGAACATGATGTAGAATCACAGGAAAAGTGTAAAATCAATATCGCCAGGTGTTTGAATGCTGCACTTGGCAGTCCGTCTCTAATCCATAGTCAGTGCTATATTTTATATACATAACTGATACTCTGTTGTTAGATAATCTTCAAACCCAAATAGCCTGCTCCAGTGCAAAGATTACAGAGACGGAAGAGCTTCTGGTTTTGATGTGTAATGCAGGATTTTGCGACAAGTGTCTAGGCACTTTCTGTAGCCACCAAAAATGAGAGAAGTACATCCAGACTGTGTGAAGTTTCTGGAAGTGTCTTTGTTTTCCAGTGTTTGAAGAAGTCCAGGTTAGTTTTGCTCATAACTTGCATGTCTGCTTTACAGTGATGTATCCAGACTCAACAACGACCATTTTCAGTTGGGAGATACATGTTTGTTATAAGTGACTGTCAGAAGAAAATGGAGAGTGGTGTTGCTTTCCCTCCCCTTCTCCTTTCTTTCAGAAATCCTTGTAGAAGCCCAACATAGCTAAAATAATTCTTGTGCATTATTTTCTGCTCAAAATCATAATTGATTTAAAATCTGTCCATTTCTCTAACTTTACAGAATCAAAACTGTGAATTGTAATTAGTTATGTGTCTAGCTATCAGCCCAACATCTTGTCATTAGAGAAGGTCATTTGACTGTCAAGAGAGAAAATGGAAATACTAATGACTGAAACTCCCAAAACAGTTAACATAGATCTTAGTATCAACAGTGTCGCTAAGCAGCAGAGTTAGTGGTGGGTAGTCTCTGACTCTTATTTTCCTGAGAAAGGTTTTGCAATGAATTTTCATCCTGGTTTGGCTCTAAAGAAGGTCAGCTCTTTCCTGGTTTTGATTTTGAGTAGAAACAAACCTCATGGAGTTTGGAGGAGATTTATGCAAATCTCATTTGGTTCAGCTCATGTGAATTTCAGGGAATTTTCTCAATAGCCTTGTTTACTGCAAGTTTTAGACTCAAACGAATTGAAGATTCTGGGTTGTTTATTCTGTTCAGGTGTTTAGTGCACTACAATCATCACCTTCCTCTGTTGTAGTCTCACACATAGAAATTACATTTACAGTCTCTCTCACACACACGGAAAAATAAACAAAAAATTCCGCATGTATATGTATATTAATGTGTATTAACTAGCTCTGCTTTATACTTGGCTAGTAAAGTATTTGAAGAAGGTCCTGTGTTTGCACAGTACACAGTTAAATGAAATCCTGATCTGTCACTGGAGATCTTTCTTAAGCACTGCTGCAACACAAACACAAACACAAACACTGCTACTGCTAAAAATAATAAAAAATAACAATACACACCATTATATTTGTCCATGCCAAGGGCACAAACAGACTTAAACTTGCCTTTTTATCACCTTTTTTATATGCGTGTAGCATTATAAATTATTATTATTACTATGAATGCTACTACTAACAAAGTATATTTAAGAAAGCATTAATTAAAGTGCTTTTAAGACTTCTTGTTCCTTAGGCATGGGCAAAGCTTGGACAAAGCTAATGGTGCTGAAAGGATGCTAGCAAATTTTAATTTGTTGAAAACAAATTTGAAACTCATATATGTCAACAAATTTCTGTTGGGTGAAACTTAATTGATGTATGTTCAAAAAAACCCAAAAGAATCAATGTAGCATCCTGTAATGAGATATGGCCTCTCTGCTGAAAACCTACTAACTAACTGGCTGTGCCCTTGTGGGCTTAGATTCAGTCTGTCTAAATTTAGGTATCTAAGGGAAGGATTTAACTTGGGAGCCTGGTGTCCATAGGCTCCCTATGCAGTAAATGGAAAGAGACAGGCTGCTTTAGAAAGCCAGGCAGATCTAAGCAAGACTGAAGCATCCCTTGGAGGAGCGTCTCTGGCTACAAAGGGAGCTTAGCACTGACACACCTTTTAGCTCTCCAAGGTAGGTGTGCAGAGGTGGGTAGGAAGAGATCAAGGCTGTTGCAAATCAAAACTAAGATCCTCAGTGCTGTGCTATGTTTGTCTTTTGCAATGGACTCTAGTGTGCGTGTCGCTCGTTACCACCATCCTGTGAGAAACTTCTTTGCAAATGGTGGAGGTAAGGTATCTTTCATGACTAAAAGAAAATGTTTGAACTGGCTAGACAGTTCACAACCTTGACACAAGGCCAAGTCAGATGATGTACACTCTTGTGACCAAAATGCTATTTTTAGTGCTTTCAAGAAAGTGAAGACTCTTGGGTTTCAGCTCTGTGTTTGGACCAGATTTGATTGTCTCTACTGATACTTGCAGCAGCTTCCCTGTCAACCTACTTAGTCAAACCAATAAAGCATCTTTACAGCACCATATTACCAGCCACTATTGATTCACTTGCATGTGCTACCTCAATAGTTAAGGGCTGCTAAGATTTACTCCCTCTGCTCTTTCCTCCTGCAGGCAGTCATTACTCAGTACAATACCCCCTTAACCTGGTAAAGTTGTTGCTTTTGTTAATACTGGTTTAGCAAATTATCGATCCAAATAATGAGAACAGAAATCATTTGCTCCTGTTGTACGATGTGCAATTAGATCTACATTCTGCCCCAGTAATTTTTGCTACAGATCTTTCAATGGGACTAGACAAATGGATCACAAAAAAATAAATAAATAAAAATACCAGGAAGCTGCCTAAGGTTGATGATGCACTTCAGCTGAATCCAAACTTTACTGGTGTTTCTCAGCTTGTATTTGAAAACTTATACACACTGGTCTTTGGAGCTTTACAGTGGGGTTTTTTCGCTTGTCTGGTAGAGGTATGAAGTCAGTTCTTCAGTCCTAATAAAACAGACATGCATCAGCTCCCCATAACACCTGTGGAAGGGCAGCACAATATCAATGCCCCCAAAACAAAATGAATTAATATTGTGAAATACATACACATGTTATTGGAAAATTTGAGGTGGAGGTTGACAGTCTCATGTCAGCCAATGTCACATCTTGCTGAAATTTGCAAACTTATCTCTATCCCATGTTTCACTTTCAGTACTTTAATCAAAATTATATAAGTATATTCTCATACTGGACTGTTCAATGTGATAGCAAAATTTATATATAGATATCTAAAAATAAATAGCTCATTCTTCATGGGAGCAGAGAGAACATATGCATGCACATATCTACACACAAAGTATGGTCTGTTGAAAAATTCATGAATCAGTGTTGCTTCCCAGAACACCTTCCCTCTTAGACCTGTTTAGCCAAACTGTACCTCCAGTTTTAATTTGTGAGTTTATTTTGTTAATTTAATGTGTATTTAAAGTTATATTCCTACAAACATCTCTTCTGAATACTACCTTTTATGTGAATATTCCTTCCGAAATCAGAAGTATGTATGTGGGATTGCTCTTAATCAGATGTGTATTTGTTCTGTCCCATGAGGTCCTGATTTCATCTGGTCTTCCCTTTTTGCTCTATCATGTAACCTAAGCAAACTCAAATTTTAGAAGAAGAAATAGTTCACCTAAAAGCATACTTTTCTCAGTCAATGCTATGCAATACAAACTTACCTTTCACTCTATCCATCTTCTGCTACCTTCATTGAACTAATTCAGCCGTGCTAGAAGACTACTCACTGTTGACTAGTGGAGCTATGGAGTTCAAAAGTCAAGTGTAATTGTTCAAGAAATACTACCTGATGCAAGTCAAAGACAACTGAATCTAAACTTTCCTTCATTTCAGCAACATCTGTGGACTCCTGGCTGGACGAGAGGGGACATAGTTTGGTGCCGTTGAGCAACCCAGGCTTTGTGCCAGAGATGGGCCTGGAGGGCAGTGAGCGCGGAGCACTGCTGGGGAGGGGTGGAGTGGCGAGCACAGGGTACTGGCGCGGAGGGGGGTCGCCGTGCTGCCGCTTCCTACCTCCTCGCTGCTCTCTGCCTTATTGTCGCTTCCGCATGGAGATGAAGCTCTGCACCAATCACAGCGAGTTATTGCAGTTTTTCCCATCTATGGCAAAGGGCAACTAACCAATCAGAGGTTGTAATAGTTTCGCTATATAAACCCTGTTTTGCTGACTAATAAAGGAGAATGACCATACTCACATTGAGATTTCATTGTTACTCCGGGACCGTCTTCCCACTCCGACAGCATCAGCTCAGTGTTGTTGAAGCACTGGCCACCAGAGAAAATATTCCAGAAAGAAGATGTTGTTATCATTATCATCTTCATCATCATACCAAGTATCATTCTCAGTGTGGTTAAAGGAAAGAAAGCATGCAAGGAGGAATAAGAATTTTCCATCTGAAGGATATAATAATCTGAGACTCATCACTAGTATAAAATTTCTTTGGGTAAAGAAGCCTAGAAAGCTGAGGTGTACCTCTTTTCGCATATGGGCTCTCATCAGTTAGTTATTACACCAAAGTCACATATCCTCACCTCCCTGGACCTAGACAAAAGTGAAGTTAGTATGGATCTCATTAGTGGTTTGGAATCCCAGCCTTGCAGAGCCTCCTAGCTCAGTTCAGAAGTAGGATGTTCAGTCCAACAGAGAAGCAAAATTTCAGATATCTTCTTAAACCTGGCTGCACACTGCTTAAGTCCACAGCATTGAAAATTTCATCCTGAGATATTTACATCTCCTTATAAACTGAACTGGGATCTTCAGTATCTAACTCAGAGTACCACTCCTGGGTTTAGGAGTCTGAAAGTTAAGTGCAGAGTCCTTCAGCACCACCATGTTTAAATGATGATTTGAGTGTCATGTTTTCTTTCCAGTCTATTTAATTCATTAGAATGAGGCTATAGTCAAACAAGATTACTAATCTTTTTGGAAAGAACAAAGAAAAGAGAAAAGAAGAGAGACAAAACACTGAGAGCCTTATACTTCTGAACAAAGTGATGAATTCAGTAGGGCAACTATTGTCAAAAAGAGATCACAATGACAATAGTAACAAAAAAATGGAGAATAAAGGCTTATGATGCAGGAGTTAAAAGCTTTCCTTTCCCTACAGCTTCAGACAGAAATTCCTCATTTTCAGTCTGTGTTCTTTTGCGTTCACACATGTAAATTTGACCTAACCTTTCTTCTGAAGCACCGTAATCTAGAAAAAGACATTTAATAATAGTTATTATCACAAATGGAGGTTCAGATTATGTTTGTTTGTTGCTTTTCCTAACTCAGTGTACTGATGTAATTTGAAATCCTTTTTGCTGGATGCAAGTTAGGGTGTAGAAACAGAAGATGCTCAGGCTGGAATTTTAATATACTTTAAATACAAGACTGAATGGACTAATCTTAATAGATCAGTAACATAAGTGTATTTTTCCTTATGATTAGCAAGCTATGCTATTAAAAACATAAACAATACAAATACATGCTATTTTTTGTGATTCCTTTTGTAAGGACTATCTTTGCATTATTTTTTCCTCCATGTCTAAGTCTTTCTTAGTGAGGCAGCATATATTTCAGTTGTAAAAGTTCAGTAACTTCAATTTAGCAAAACATGCTTCATTAATTTTTACAAACTTTTCCAAAATAAAATAAGAAAGAAGTTTCCCTATTAATTACCCTGAGGAAAGGGAGAAATTCTTGATCAGTTTTGACAGTGGTTAATTACAGACCGGAAAATGCTGTACTAAGCATAAGACATAAACACATGAAGGCATGGTACAACCAACAAAAGCTACAGAAAGCAGACAGGTTCACGGTTATAAAATCATGAGCAATCTGAATACTCAAACAAAAATTCTGCAGTTTATAACCGACCAAACAGGAAGGAAGAAAAATCCTTGACAGAGTTGATATTGCATAAAATAGGGAATGTGGGTGATAACAAGAGCAGCTGTATTTCCACTATGGGTAATGTGTTTTAGCAGAAAATGTGTTACAGCACGAGAACATACCCATGGCAAACATACTGGGTCTTTGGTCATTGCCTCAGTGCTTCCCAGAGAGTCTAAATTTGTTAATGTCTTGTTAGATAAGACTGTAGCCTACCTTTTCTACATTCTAATACGACAACAATTATCAACAGTGTCTGAGCAACCCATCAGTTATTAAACTTCAAATTAATACCCTACCTATGTGAAATTCTCTGAACTTTATCCTGTGTAAGAAAAAGGCAGAAAGTACTTTGGCAATTAAGCTATTTCAGCCTGACAGCTACTCTCCTCAATAACAGAACTACATAGAATCATAGAATCATAGAATCATAGAATGGTTTGGGTTGCAGGAGACCTTATAGATCACCTAGTTCCACACTCCCTGCCATGAGCAGGGGCACCTTCCACTAGACCACGTTGCTCAAAGCTTCATGCAACCTGGCCTTGAACTCTTCCAGACATGGGGCATCCACAACTTCTCCGGACAACCTGTTCCAGTGCCTTACCACCCTTAAAGTAAAATATATCTTCCTTGTATCTAATCTAAATTTATCGCTTTCAATTTAAAGCCATTACCCCTTGTCCTGTTGCAACAAGCCCTTGTAAAAAGTCCTTCTTCAGCTTTCTAATTGCCTTTGAAAGCTTTGTTCCATTGAGTTGCCTACTTTACTTTATTCACTTTTGCTATGTTCTAGAGAAAGAGCTTTGATCCAGACTCAGTTCCTGGGGTCTTAGATAGATGAAGACAGATAAGACAATCCCTTTCAAAGTTCTCTTATATCTGTGGCAGACTCAAGGCGGTGACTCTGCTATACCGTAGCCCTCAGAATATCAAGACAAAAAAGAATCTAGTGTCCGACTTCTCACAGTGAAACATAAGTTAAACCCCTCAAAAAAAAAAAAAAAAATCAATATCCTTTTACATCTGCCAATCACAAACATCATCACTG
>Ga0065711_1050937_pt1 | contig 10589 bp, 5 predicted proteins | sample Hoacrofraction12_FD_59098 | JGI IMG/M metagenome (GOLD analysis project Ga0065711, IMG submission 59098) | Hoatzin crop microbial communities from Cojedes, Venezuela - Epithelial fraction 12 v2 (version 2) | ecosystem: Host-associated > Birds > Digestive system > Esophagus > Crop | place...
ACACCTCCCAGTTTGGTGTCATCAGCAAACTTGCTGAGGGTACATTCTAACTCTTCATCCAGGTCGTTGATGAAGAAGTTGAACAAGACTGGGCCCAGTACTGACCCCTGGGGGACACCACTAGTTACCAACCTCCAACTAGACTCAGCGCCACTGATGACAACCCTCTGAGTTCGGCCATTCAGCCAGTTCTCAATCCACCTCACCGACCACTCATCCAGCCCACACTTCCTGATCTTAAATACCTGGGGGTTTGGCTGCCACAAGAAAACATTCTTCTCTCTGTGTTCATAAAATTTGCACTGGGACAGAGTCAGTCTAATCTTGGCACTGAGTGCTGTGGTGAGCCACAAAGATTCAGGTTTGCAGTCAATCACTATTTTATACTGTCTTCAAAACATGAGAAGTCCTTCTAGATCCTGGCTCCAGGGACAGCTTAGCTGAGTCCGATCTCTGTACCAGGACATATGCCTGGTTCTCTCCAGGGCATACGTACTGCTTGATAAAATGAACATTTGAATTCAAGACCAAAGGCAGGAAAGTCCTGGATGGGAATGATGAGAGAAAGCAGTTTTGATCAGTCTTAACTAACTCTTCTGGATCCCTTCTTGGCTGGAGACTTGGCCTGGCTTTGCCCGCAAACATAGACGAGATCTTGCTCTTCTGACTCATAGCTGTGTTACTATAGATTTATGACAGTATAATTCAAATCTGATTCCTCTTTTGCCCGCTTTTCTGACATTACTTGTAGAAAGTGCTTCAGCTCTCTTTCCCCACCCCACCTCAGCCTAATCTTTCTGTATTATCTCTATCCACATATGCTGTCATTTTCCCTTGTGAGAAATAGCAACTAAAATACTTCTCTACTTTTTCTTCTTCTTTGCTATTTAGTAGACACTCAGCTAAGCTGTTTCCTTGGGGTATTTCTTTCTTAGGAAACAGAAAGCAGTCATTTATTGACTTACTCATCCAAGCTGTTCAAAGTGTTCTCTTCTTCCCCCACCTCTCTCCCCAGTCTGAGTTTTTAGCTGAGAAAGCGGCGTTCATAGCGAGGCAAGGTTTCTGCCTCTCCAAAGACTTCTGTTAAGTTTGTCATAACACCTTCATCTTCTACCCCTTGCCTGCTGGCCTATTTATTTTCTCCTGACTGGGTGAAAAGGCACTGAGAGACAACTTCAGTCTACAAATTCCCTAGGGATGACCCCTCTATTTTTACAGGTTTCAGAGGCCTGCAAGCTGCATGCGTCTTCCCAGACTAGATTCTGGCCCCAAGATATGTAACTGCTGTACTCATACACCAAAAATGTAGTCACTGGCCTAAAGAGCTTCCAAAATCAATGCAAGACAAGTACAAGAAATGAAAGAGAAGAGAGAGAAATGGACCAAAGCAGAAGCTGCTACAGGTAGCAGCAAGATTCAGAAAACCTCTCTGGATTTGACAGCTTTTCTAGGTTTCAGAGCCAAAGAAAACTTGCAGGCATGTTGTGATGGAAAGCCAAAAAAAAAAAAAAAAAAGCTGTGAAGCGTTATCTCTTCTCACACATGTGGGGAGCAGAGGGCAAAAACATGAAGGTGCTCCATGGATCAGTTAAAACACTGCACTGAGAACTGCCACTCTGGGCAAGCTGGAATTATCGGAATTTTTGTGTTGTGTTTCTTTTGCAGATGGAAACTTCTACTAGCAGGAGGCTGTTGGTCACTTTTCCCCATCACTTCTGCCAGTTGCATAACTTTTGCTTATATCTAGAAAGCAGTTGAAAATTTTACTGCAGATTAAAGCTGTGGAATGACATTTTGCTATTTGCTCTATGTTCTTAGCAATTGTATTAACTTTGTTAGAACTGATGACTTTGCACAATGAGAAATCACAGAGAGCCAACACTGTGACTATTGCCTGAGTTGTGGTACAGACATGATCTGTTGCCAGGGCATGCTAGTTAGGTCTGCTTAGAGATTCATTTGGGCATCTGTTGCTAATTTTGCAGGACCACAGTGATCCTTCATTCCTGGTCCATGTGCAAACTAATGATCTGTGCTGCAGTTTGTCTTTTAATTAACTTCTAGAGGGGCTGCTCACTGAGATGCAGATTATGAACAGAATTACCCACAAAGGCAGAGAATTAAGGAGGTGCATGCTTGCCTCCGGTGGCAAGATGCAGTGAGCACTGTGCCACTGAGTATGAGAAATTGGAAAAGATCTCACACAGATGATCTCGCAAACAGAGTGAAGCTTGCTAACCATTACTCCACCCCACTGCTACAAAACATGTCAGAAGCCATTCAGACACTGGAGGGGAAGGATTACTTTGGACTTTCTTGTGTAGTGTTGTATGGCCACTGCTGTCTACTGTGTTAGGGACAGGGTATAAGATCTACGTGGACTGAGTTCTAACACTCTCACAATGATCTCTTTTTCCTGGATTCAAGTTTCTGAGCCTTTAAAGAGAATTATAATTTTCATACTTAGAAGGTAGACACTGTCCTTCTGTGTAAAGGTATGCTGTGACTGAGCAATGTGCAAAGGCCATCAGGCAGCACATGGATGGGGAGTCTGCCTGCTGCCAGGTTACAGAAGACTCTAGGTCTGTAAGCATCTCCCCAGCAAAGCAAAACACTCCAAGAAGATAATTTCAGAAACTTCTCAGAATTATGCCAAGTCAGCATGGACCTCTTGGACCCAGTGATAACCCAGACCAGGTTTAGAAAAGTGTGTGCATATGTGGTAGGATAGCCACTCTGAATGCAGCTTAGGCTCTTCACCATGGCTCTCAGTTTTTCCAGGATGAAAGAGGCAGCTTTGGGAACACTCTCAGGCTTCTCTGACCATGCATCTGCCCATAGTTTCTTAGGCTGCCAGTTCAGATAAGATCATTTCCCAATAGGCCCGCTCCTATTCATCAGAGATATATGACAGCTCCTGTTTATAACTGATCACCATGCCCTTCCTGGAGGAAGCATGGCAATGTCTTTCCTTGTGAAATATCATGGCTGAGGTGAGGGCAACAGTACAGGCCAGGATTAATTAACAGGGCCCTAAAAATCAATTCAGTTATATAATAAATGTCATTCAACCCGCAAGAAGCAGACAGGTGATTTACTGACCTGACATAGGAAGGATCCACGAGCTACCCCTACTGTCCTGATTCTAGTACTGTGCTTACGGGAGCAGAAATATGCAGAAAGTGTTTTCTCTTGAGGACTTCACTGCTCCATCTTTGCTGCTGGGTATCCCAAGATGGGCTCTGTGGGTGGGCTTCAGCTCACTTTAACCACTTAAGTGGTTATGCAGGCTGACCTAATTGGTTACATGCAGGCTGACAGAGGTCTATGGTTTTCTCATTACAGTTAGGATGGCAGGGAGATGGTGGTATTTCCAAAGCGAAGCTTACCTGCGGCAAATGGAATAAGTCATTCTCTGAAAGTGCTCATCTCTCTCTGTTGACTGCAGGAGGGAACCTTAGACCCCCAGCCTAGACTGAGCACCTCATAGAAGTTAGGGAGATAAAACTTTATCTCAGACCAGTAGGTTCCACAAAGCAGGTGAAAAATACTTGCTCCTCATTGTACTTTGAATCTCCTAAATTACAAACGTGCTTCACCAGAAACAGGTGTCAACCTGAGCTTCATAGAAAATGCAGGAATGCTTGCTAAGTCTTAAGCCCATCATAGCTTTTCAGCCTCCCACCAGCTTCCTATTGGAAAGGATTCCAGCTGCCATCAAACGCAGGTAGCTCTTACTCCTAATTTTAACTAAGAGAAGTTGGAGAAAAAGACAGACATGAGCTAGACAAGGAGGAGAGAAAGGTGAGGAAAGGAAAAATGGGAAAAGAGGGTACAAGAAGTGACAGACAGAAGAATAAGGTACAGCAGTACTTGGTGGATATTTCAGATTCTATGGAATCTGTAGGCTACTGTATTTTGGAAGAAAGGCTCCTCAAGAAAGGCCTTCACAAAGACAAGATGGTGTTTTTCAAATGTATCCTGGAACATGAGTAGGTCCGGGCTGCTGGTTAAACCTCAACTGAGCAATCCTGGACATCTGCTGTTGCAAATCTTCATTAGCAAGGCACGATATTTAGGTCTCTCCTGACAGGTGGGAGGTCCAGAGATTGACAAGCAAGTCACAGTGAAATCAGAAATGACTAAACTTCCTGTCACACAAGGTGAACTTGAGCTCAGCATTTGGGGGTATTCAAGATAATTGTTGCATTTTTTATAACTTTTCGATAAGATACTGCTGAAGTACAGAAGATACTGCTGTGGGTCTTGCCACAGTTTTAAAATATGCACACAAAACAGCACAAGCCTCTGTTGTTTTGCTTGGGAACCAAATCACATCAGTAGCAGTTCTTACAGTAACATCCTCAGAGCATCAGAGACAGAGCAGAAACTTAGCACACACAAGGCATTTCTTTCAATGATTCTTGCTTTTTTTTTTTTTAACCGTAAAATGAAATGTTAATTTAGAAAGGGCAAAAGTCTCCTAGGCTTACACAAAACTAGGTTTTATCCATGCATCTATGACCTTCCATATGTGATATGGAAGATTTAGTCCCATCGGCTGAATACTACTCAGATGCCTAGGAAAAATAAGTCTCCTTTAACTCTTTGCCAGATTGCCACTACCAGCCTGCCTGCTTGGTTTTTTTAATTTTTGAGGTAAGATAGAATTTAAACAGTAGAAATGAAAATTATGTTGAGCTACCAAAACAATTTGGAAGATATGACTATGTTGTATGAGACCATGAAAAAAGCTAACACTAATACAATGATGCCCTGCAGATACCTTAAGACAGGTTTAAACAGACAAAAGAATGTGGTTATTTTCCTTTTTCTTCCTTTTTTCCCTTTTCTCCTTTCTTCCCTTATTCTTCCCTTTTTCTTCTTTTCTTTTTTTCTTGAGCATCCACATCATTCACTTCTGCCAGAGACAGGATGTGGGTCTCCATGGTCCTTTGGTCAGTGTTTGGACAGATATTCTTGTGCTTTTGTACTTTTGCCTCTGTCCCCAGAGCAATACTCCAGTCAGCACAACTAATATTATTTAAGCAGGTAACAGGACTATACAAATATAGTTACAGAAGCAGGTGTAACATGGGCAGACCCTTGGAAAAATTTACTCTGTATTCGTGGGCAAAAATCTTCTTCCTTGATGTTACATTGAAAAGAATAATGAGTTAGTTCTTTATGCAGTTTCAGGAAATGAGCATCATTGTGAAACTTATGAGAAGGTACAGTAGTTGCAAATTCAATACTTTATAAATGTAAACAAATCAAATCCCAGGTGAAAGGCATTGGCTAGTTTTTAGCTCCTGGGAGCAAAGAATAAAAGTGTTTACCAACAGGAGGTACGTGTGGTTCTTCACACTTAGGAAATATGCATTAAATTTTTGAAGAACTGAGATAAAGCTAGACACCTTGATTAATCCTATCATGCATCGCTTGAATCCAAACTTCATTATAAAATGGAATTGGAAAGTATTTTGCTTTCTTTTCTGACCCATGCTGAAATCATAGAGTAGTTGCTGTTCAAAACCAGATTGGTTCCTGTATGATACTCAGGAATCTTCTTTTTCCAGTCTTTAAGTTGAATGGGGTGAGTTGAATTTTAACTGTAGATGAATGGAAAAAAAAACTCAGATTTACATCTACATATTAATTTTATGGACAGTTTAACCCACTCCAGGATGAGCTCATCAACAGATACTCAGGAGCACTTACCTCTCTAGGCAAAGGAGTGCAGTCACTGAGGCAAATACCTAGGGTCAGCTCTGGATTTACTGCTCGAGTCAGGGTCACCCACAATGGCCTTCACCTTACAGACTAATGAGGCAGGGACAAGATGATTATTTGCTTTTCAGGCTCTGCGGTTTGTCTGAGAGAGGGCATTCCAAGCAAGTATTTCCAGATGGGAGTATTTCCTATATCATTAAAAATAATGCTCCTGGATATACTATGAAAAATAGAGAAAATGTTAGGTTTACAGAATGAAGATCTCCTCCCCTTGAGCTTAAATGATGTAAGCAGGAGGTCGTAGGTTAGGTCAGAGGCTTTATGCTGAATCCCTGCCCAAGGGTGAGTTTTACCCATTGCTATACAGATATAGTTAGCTTGTTGAAAATTTGCCAGAGCTGTTATTCTGTAGTTGCTGAGCCTTGATCATGAGGGTAAAAGGAGAAGATACCCTTACTGACCTTCTCCATTTCTTGTTGCTACCACTCTGTGAACAAAACTGCTTATTTTTCTTTACTAACTTAAGTAAAAAGTTATCTCTTTTGACTTAATGTCCTTAGCAATTAAGATAATTTATTTCCTTCCTTCTTCTTCTTAGAATTAAATCGGTTTGGTAAGAAAACCACAGGCCAGTGGAACCAAATGCATAGATTTTGATAGGAGATCCTGCTGGGAAAATATTCTGGTTTCATTGAATTTAGAAAGGAGTACCTTTAAAATAAAAAAATGGTGTAAAACCTCAGCAGTTCAAAAGACAAACGCAAACAAATCAATAAGGAGAAATAGTTTCTATGTTTTTTTGGCATACCTTTTCTTGCAACAAAAGATATAAAAGCAAATATTGATTTACCCTAGTTGGATTTTGATTGTTACAAAGAGACATCAAGGAACTATCAAAAGTTTGAAAGTCACATACAACATGAGTAGTAATTAACTACTGGGTTAGAGAATATGCTTCCTCTCCAAAAAAAAAAAATTAAAGAAATAAAAAGAAAGATGCCAAACAATAGAGAAGACATATAGTTTGCTGTCCTCACCTTAGTCTGAAGCATGCTTGACTGTCTTGCTGGATCTCACACTCCCAATGCATCCCTGAAAACAAGATCCAGGTCTTCCCTCCTGACAGACGGACTCGCTAGGTACCGCTCCTTGCTCAGTCGCCGAGAAGAGGCGCTGTCCTGGCATTAGGACACAACTTCTATCTTGGTAGATATGACATCTTCTGTGGTAATGGAAAACCAAAGTTCTGACTACTCATTTCATTCCCATTGAACTTCTAGATAACCTGGCTACCATGTTTGAGTGTACATGGAAATTCTCTAACTGATGAATGCACAACAAAGTAGCACCCACTTCTGAACATCTTTCCCTTCTCTTCATGAATAAGTCAGACTCAAGAGTCTGGCCCCAAGCAGACTTTTGACTCCACAAGGGGAAAAAGTGCCAGACTCTGTTTCTCCTTAGGAACATACCTCCTGCCACTGATTATAGATGGAAGCTTGTTGTATAAGACAGCAATGGATGGCAGATGGCTATATAGAAACTGTGACATCCATTTTAGACAAGGTTTCCTAGTCAAATTCCAGCATACTTCACCACATTGTCTACAGTCTCAGCTAAATTTCATAGGCTATTTCTTTGACTTCACTGAACAGTCATACAGATCCCCTCAGCAAGGAGGACTAACCCAAAAAGGCTTGCACTGCAGACCTGAGGGAAATAAGTCAGTTACAAGCTTCCAGCTCCAAGGTTAACAGTGACAACATGAGTCAAGAAATGTATTTATGGGTAATATGAGTAAAGAAATATATTTAACTACGAGTCACAAGTGTAGGCTAAATCATAGTCACAAAAAAATCCTTCCAAACACCCTGTATTTGGGTGGTTTTTTTATTTGTCTTCCACAGGTGCAAATTCTAGGACTTGTTATTTCCAAGCTTTTATCAGTACCAGGAGGCATTTCTGCATGTACTGCTGGAAGAAGTAGATTCATATAACTGATTGCTGTTGGGTTTTTTTTAAGTATTCATCACATAACATCTAAATGAAAGGAATACATTGTCCTTTTGTTGCAAAGCAAAAGGCCTGAGCAGAAATATGAACATACGCAAACATCAAGATGAGAGGTACTCAGAGCAGGTGCTGCCCTGCCATTGTGTGATGGGCAAGGGTCACCTTAGGAGCCATCCATGCAAGGCTGACTCTAGCGTGTGCCATCCTGTCTCACGCTACATCACGTCACCTCCTGCTGCATTATACAAAAGGAAACCTGAACAACAGCCTGCGATGTAGCAGGCAGACTGCTATGGGCACAGCTCTGCAAGGGCAAGAGTTGACAGATACAATACCACTCTTGCTCTGAGAGATCCATGGCAGATGAATATTTTCTCCCTCCACCACCACCTTCATGGGTTAACTCACATCTTGACAGTGAAGTGACTTACTTTCAACTCACATCCTGTGCCAAAAGATCAGCAGAGCATAGAAAGCGCCAGGCCATGGGACCTCCCCTTCTCTGCAGCACACAGTTCTCAGAGAAGCTCACTGCCACCTTCCTAGGGCAGGCTGGCACGATTAACTTGTCCCTGCCTTTGCCAAACCCTGCCACTACCTACCTCAGTTATCTTGAGACTGACTCAGACACAGTTTACAACCTTTTTGCTGACCTGAAGACCCCTCCCGGCCCCTGTGATTACTGTTGTGCTGCTTTCCCTCTCAAGCATTCCCTGCTCCTAGTCATGCTCCTCTACTTGCCCATGAAGTGCTACCACCACTCCCACACTGTAACCCTTCCTGATCTCCCAGTCTGCCCCCCATTTGGATCAGCCTGGAAAGAAGAAAACATGCATCTGAATGACAAGCTGTTGGTCATCAGAATAAACTCTGTTTACCTCACTGTTACATTTTTGTCTCATTTAAGGTAACACATACATACATACCCCACATGGAACAAGGCTGGGAAAAAAAAGAGGTTGTGACAGCTATAGGGGTGTTCCTTCATCAAATCAAAGCACTTGCCAAAGTCCAGCACCTTCAAGCAATGAGACACCAAGATAATGGGCCATCTCTCAAGCCTGCTGGCCCTACAAGACCCTGTATACAGACAGCCTTCTTTGGCTCATAAACTTGAGACAATATGACATGATAATTGGGAAGGGACTAGACACGTCTCACTGAATTAACCAAGTGACTGTTATTTTTCTACCATGGCAGACTGCTTTTAAGGAAAAACTTTCCCGATTCTCGGCAGTGATGGCCCAAGCACAGCAACAAACACAGCTTGCTTTGGTCTTTCATCATACTCCTTGCTGCTCCAGATAAGTGGGGAGCAGAGACGAGGCAGATGATATTTTAGTGGGTCATTCTGAAAGTATCAAGTAATGAAGAAAAGCCTCATATTTACACCTCAGTAAGCTGAGGTCTTCTGCACAGAATGACTGCCCTTTAGCTGCTGGGAAAAACCCTTCTTTGACTGAGGGGCCAAACTGAGGTTCCCATCACAGATCATTCATGATACTTTCTCACTGTGGAAGAGTTCATAAAGTCTTCCTTTTGGCTTTAGCCAGACCTCTGGCTTGAACACTCTGACTATCTGGTTGTTCCCATCCCCAGCTTAGATGAAGTATCGCACTTTGATTCCTGCTCTAAAATTCAGCATAGTGTTTCAGGGACCCGGCACATTATTGCTGCGCTCCCTGCCAGAGTCAGTGACAACCAACAGTGGAAAAGTGGGAACCATCAAAACGCATTGCTTCTGGCTCAGGAAGCGCAGAACAGCTCTTAGCCGGAAGGGTGTCCTAGAAAGGATCCCTTTGCCTGTGCATGGTTCTTGTGCAAGTTCCCCACATATCCGTTGTGGGCTGGTGTCAGCACAGTGGGATAGAGGAACTTTGCTGTGATTCTGTGGAGGCATTTTAAGTTTGCAGCTGCCTTCCTTCCAGAAAAAAACATCTGCTTTCTCTTGTCCAACAGGCTATTTATTTCCCTGTGTCCCCCAAAAGCACTGCACCAAAATCACACAAATATTCAATGACACAGTATGTTTCATAAGAGCAGCATTTTCCCGAAAAAGTTCATTTGGAGAGAAACCAAGCATGATTGTTATAAAAATATCCTGTGCCAGCTCCTCGTGTGCCCAGAGACCAGCTCCCACCTCAACGGCAGCAGAGGGAGAGGTGTGGGGCTCACACCAGGGACAACAGGCAGAGCTGTGCAGCCACCGACTGTCTTGCTTCCCTGGCTCCATTAGAGCAACAATCATTAACAAAGAGGAAAATATTCTCTCCAAAAGCTTTTGAATTGCCCAGATATGCATTTATGACTGAATCATCTCCTAGTATCCCCAGAGATTAGTATGAGCTCTTTGACGTGCAGCTTCTCGCCTCTGTACGTTAAACCTTGCCCCTATGAGCTCTTTGGTGTGTGGCATCTCACCTCTGTACTTTAAATTTTGCCCGTTTAGTGATGATTTTTGGATTTGCTGTGACCCTTGTGTGTTAGTATGGCTCCCGGAGTCATTCCACTTGACCACAAAATTACAGGGCAGGGGGGCAACACAGGAGTGAGCTAATCGAGAAAGGCACAAACTAGAGCCACGCATTCGGCCATGCAGTGTTGCTGCTTGGACCCATGAGTGTGACAACAAGTAAGAGCTGAGCTCTGCCGGCAAGCCCGGTCATCCCCAGCTGCCGACAGCAGAAATCCGCTGCATCCTCCCCCGTCTCCATAGAAACTTCCCTACCATTTGCAAGAGGCCTGCAAAGAGATTTATTTCTCTGCAGTTGTCCCTTAGCATAATGTATACAGACAAAAAAAAAAAAAAAGGGCAAGGAGATCAGCAGGACTTTCACGCAGCA
>Ga0065711_1011315_pt1 | contig 10588 bp, 5 predicted proteins | sample Hoacrofraction12_FD_59098 | JGI IMG/M metagenome (GOLD analysis project Ga0065711, IMG submission 59098) | Hoatzin crop microbial communities from Cojedes, Venezuela - Epithelial fraction 12 v2 (version 2) | ecosystem: Host-associated > Birds > Digestive system > Esophagus > Crop | place...
CCTGGCGGTGTCGGGCAGCTGACACCCGCTACTGTCGAGAGGGATTTGGACTTCCAGGCTGTTGCTCCCGCCGCTTTTGCAGCGTTCAAAAGGCGCAGGAGAGCTCCTGCGCACATCTTCGCGGCGTGTTGCTCTCCTTTTCTCTGACCGGCGTTTTCTGGAGTGGTTTCCCTCGTTTAGACGGGGGAAATCGCAGACTCCGGTCTTGCTGTTCCGCCTCTGTACGAGCTTTGATCTCTGTTTCGGTGCAGGAGTTGAGGGGAGGAAAGGCAGGAGGGAGAGGGAATCGTTCCAAGGTGAGGGGAAAGTTCTGCCTGTGGAGAGTGGCCGCACCTACCCCGAGGGTCGGTAAACGACTTGGCCGAGCGAGTGGAGGAGAACAAGACTCTTACGTGACTTACGCCAGCTCCTCTGGTCCGGGCTTCCCTGAGCGGTAAACACCCTGCCCGCCTCCCTGTGCCTACGATCCCGTTGTCTTTCTAGCGCCTGCATTTTTGGAACTATTCTTGGCATCTGCAAACAAGGGTCAGACCTGTCGGTATGTTTGCGTGTTTATTTAGAAAAATATCCCCCCTCCGTCCCAATGAAACGGCTGTGTGGAGTTTAGCGGTCTCAGCCAAACACGGCGTGTGCTCGAGGGAGTGAATTCTCTGCCCTTGAGCACGTGCGGCTCGTTGCACAAACGCGGCTGGGTTTGTGGGCTGCGGAACCGAGTGTTGAGCAACGTCCCGAGGACGGTATTTCTCTGGATCGCTCCGAGCGACTTTCTCGAGTCATCCGGAGGGTTGTCACCGGCTGAATTCCACAGACTGGGTTTAGAACGAACAGCTCGAAGGAGGGAAAAGCGGCTGAAAGTAGTCCCTTCCCCGCTCGGGTCTGAAGCGTGTGTTAAATGTTAGCCTGCACGAGGGTTTCTGCAGGTAGTGCTACGGAAACCCCATCTGGACGTGGGTTACGGGGCTCCCTCCTCGCCTGCGCCGTCTCGCTGCCTCGTGAGGGGCCGCCGACGTGGTCTGCAGCGCGCCTGCCTTTGGAGTTCCCTTAGCACGTTTGAGTTGTTTTTCTCAGACAGATTCCAGACGTTGTTGGAAGTAACTTCTTGTTTTTGGCATTTCCACGTAACTTGTTTCTTTGAAGGGGGCCGTTGGAGCCTTGGCGTTGCGAGGCACGTTAGGAGCCGTGTTACTTATGTAAATGATTTCCTGGATAGGCCGCTCGTTTTCACGTGGCTGGCGACCTTCCTTGAAAGCCGCTCTTCAGCGGCAGGGATTATAAATTGGAAGAGCGGTTACAAGGCAGACAGTGTTGTTGAACTTCACAAAGACCTCTTGTTTGTATTTTCACGTATGCGTGGAGATGCTTGCGGAATACGTGCGCTTCTAATTTACTTTGTGTGCCTAAAAGGATGCAGAAGTGCTAACACCCCGTAGGTGTTACCTTTCAGGAAGCCTGATACACGGATCCCTGTGCGGTGAAGCAGTGGGGTTGTCTGCAGAGTTTGCCTTGTATAGTGTAGTCCTTCGTCTGCGGAGAAACGTCGAGTGACTCATTAACGAGAATCTAATTAGCAGGAAAGGGAGGGATGGGAAAGGTGCAGGAGACGACAGAACTGTCACGCAGGAGAGATCTCCTCCTCCCGTACCGGCTGTCCCTGCCTGGCAGGGTCACCTCGGCGCTGGGTCATTTCTCGCGTGACTGGTCCAGGACAAGGTCCGGGTGTGCCGGACGCTGCCCGTGTGCCAGCTACACGGAAACAGAGCTGCAGGAAAATTCCGTGGGAAGGTTCAGGTGGTCAAACAGCTCGAGTGTAGCAGGGGGAGGGTTTATCAGAGAAAGTAACACGGGGGCTATGTTTGGGGGAGTTACGGCTCTGTGTTTTTCCCATCCGTCTTGGCACCACGGAGGGTATCGCGGGACTCTCTTGTAGTTTGTCAGCTCGTGGACTGGAGAAACCTCTCCAGACTTGCTGGCTGCGGGGAGCAGGCGGCAGATGTATGCAGCCACGGGTAATGAGGTTACGCTGACAAATAACACGACAAAAATGCTGCTGCTGAGCTGGTACGACGTTCAGCTGTTTTTCCGAGTGACCCGTGTGCTTTGCGATTCCCCGTCCCTGTTTTAGCGTTTGGCAGAAAGAACACTCTGGTGCTGTGGGTCGTTACTGCTTGCGTGGCCGTTCGGGGACGTCTCGACCACGGCTGGGCGTGAGGAGCCGAGATTTGGGTTTAACTTCGGGCAGAAGCAAGCGGGTCAACACCTAGCCTGCAGCTACGCATACTCTGTCTGTGTATATGGGCATATACAACTCTGCGTTGCTGCAATTGGTCCCTTGAGGGGATGCATTTTGGAAGGTCTGGCCATGCAGAGGTTCCTGGGGCTGTCGGAGATTGCTTACCGAAATCCTGCCTTCTCCAGTTCAATCCAGTGTTAAGGCAGGGAATGCCTCGGGAGATGCCCGTCTGATAATCGGGGTGAAAATCCAGCGCGAGTGCGAAGGTTGGGGTGTAGACACCGTGCCTAGGAAACTTTCGGTTACAGGTAAACCGTTATTAAACTTCGACCTAGAAGGTCAAGCGAGGGTCTCATCGCTTGAGTGCCTTGGCTTATTCATTATCCAAATGGCGGTAATATTAAAGAAGAAGGAAGTCTGGCTCGTTAGGACGTCTCGGTTGAACTTGATGCGGGGTAGGATGTCCTGGTGTTATCGGGCACGAAGATAATTGCCTTAATGGAAGTGCACTGAACCCTGCTCTGTGTAAGGAAACACCATCAGAAGTGCAGGAACTGCTCGCTCTGTTGAGCGAGAGGGTGCCCGTGAAGATCTGATGCTGGTGAAGCACGTGTTGATCTTAAACAGGAGTACAGTTCTGGGTCCTACCGAAAATAGTTGGTCACATTATTACTACGTGGCTTGCCGGTCGTTTCTGACAGGAAAACAGAGGCTGTGTGTCTTGTTCCCCATGCTCTGCCTTGCTAAACCAAATATTGGAGCGCGTCCATCTCTTCGGGAAGGCTGTTCGCGGCCTTGAGTCAACAGGACGAGCGCGAGAAGTCCCTGGTTTTGCTGCCTTGTTGTTTTCTTACCGCGTCTTTGCAACTCCTGCAGCGGGACGGGGAGGATCGCTGATTTATTGACGTGGCTTCAGCCGCGCGACGTGGCCGGGGTTCTCGTGGCAGAGGCTGCGGTTTGCCACTGGACGTTCCTTTGCGGAAAGGTGCAGCCACACCTTCGGAGCTGAGGTTTCTCGGTGTGCTTTTTTTAAAAATCCCGTGACTGGGGCTGGACGACAACAAACCCCCATCACCGCGTGCGGATCAGGCACGATCTTCGTCGCTGAGAATGCCAGAATCCCAAATCGGAGTCGGGGTTCGGGTTCTGTTTGCGCCTGAAGAGGCTGAGCCTTTCGAATGGAGGAGGACAGGGGAATGCCAAGGCTCGAGCCGTTTGCCCTCGGTTGTTCCAGGCAGATCTAAGGCTTTCAAACGATAAGTCTGTTTGTAAAAGGAACTGACTGAATATTGTGTCATGTGCTTGCTAAACACCAGACTGAGCTACTTGGGCAGGTAGGGCAGCGGTGCTTGGAGAGCGATGACCGCGTGTGGTTATCGTAACTGCCGTTCCTATGCACGGAAATCCGTTTGGTGGCTCGAGTCGTCCACGGCTGGCTCTCCGTTCGGCTTTGAAACGGGCCGCGATCGCAGAAGGGCAGACCTTGGGTGGGACGGAGGACAGGCGCTGTCGCTGCGCTGTCACCAAACAGCTGCTGCCCTGTTGCTCCACGCAGTGCTGCCGCACGCTTGATTGCGACGTCCTGACCGGGCGGGTTGGGTGTTCGGGGAACAGCTTTGGGCCGTGTTTGCTCAGTTACCGACGAGCAGGCCGGAGCGTCGGGATGGCTTCTAACTTTTCATTTGGTCTCGTAGATACGTGGGGAACCTGTCGAGAGATGTGACCGAAGCTCTGATCCTCCAGCTGTTCAGCCAGATCGGACCATGCAAAAACTGCAAAATGATAATGGATGTAAGAGCCTGCGCCTGACGATTTTCCTGTTTCTCGTAGCTCGTGGCTTTGGGCCGTACTTGGGTGTTTCAGCAACCCGCTGGAAAGACGGCACGGCCACGTTGAAGGGCTGTAAGCAGGCTGGAGATCACAGCCGTGTCCTTCGGGCATCGTGTCTGTCTGACCTTAAATTCGAGGCTGGGTGGATATTGTGAAAGGCAGCGAGCAGGTTAATGTATGTGGGTGTTGTAGGTGAGATTTGAACAGTTCTGCTGTGCCGTGCTTTTACATTTGTAAAGCAGAACGGAGACCTCCCGGCGCGTTGTTAGTGCACAGTCTCAGTGCAGAGTGAGAAAAGCCTGCGTGCTTTGAGGCGTTTCGATGTAACGAATAAAGAGCGGAGGGCAATGGCGAGGGTGCAGCGTGAAGAGGTTTGCATCGGTAACCCTGTGTTTGCTTCTTTCACCAGACAGCTGGGAACGATCCCTACTGTTTCGTGGAGTTCTACGAGCACCGGCATGCGGCCGCGGCACTGGCTGCGATGAACGGCCGGAAGATAATGGGTAAGGTAAGCTGTCGTGTCTACAGGGTGAGTTGGAGGTGGGAATCAGGCTGCCTCCGCTGGGGCGGGTGGAGTGGCGCCGGAGACGAAGCGGGCACGCCGCAGCCGTTAGGCGCTTTGCTCGGACGGAGGTCTGAGCGCGACGCGGGCAGGAGGAAAAGCTGTTCAGGCTGTTGTAGAGGGAGGCGGGGGTGTAGAACCGGGGAGGGCTCAGAGGCAGCAGGCAGAATGCGTATTTCAACTCCGCCGACCTTACCGGGACGGCGTCTCTCCCTCCCCACCCCTGCAAAAAAACGCCGCCGAGCAAACCAAATCCCCGGACCAGGCCCCATTCCCGTCTTTGCTCTTAATCGGCGGAAAGCGGGAACCCTCTCCTGAGAGACGTGTCTTAAACCGGGGCTTTCGCCCCAGACAGCCACGTCTGGTCCTCGCGTAGCCTCAGGAGGAAACGCGGGAGCTGCCTGAGCGTAGCCGGGGGGTCTGCTTGGTCTAACGCGAGCGACTGACGTTTGCAGGAGGTCAAAGTGAACTGGGCGACGACCCCCAGCAGCCAGAAGAAAGATACCAGCAGTAAGTGTCGCTGACGCCTGGAGTACGCGTTTCATTTGTACACGTAGTTTTTGAACCGAAACAGTAAGCTTCGTGCAGTCGTGTGCAGTCGTGTTTTGATCGTAATCCTAAGATATTATTGATTGTGTTTGTCTTAATAAACTTAAGAACAAATCTAATCTTTGTCATCAGGTAGTACCGTTGTCAGCACACAGCGTTCACAAGGTAATTGTATCTTCTTAAACATCAAATGAGATCTCTGGAGGGTGTTCACTAACCACCTGCAGCTATGTGCGGGGTTTCTGTTCATTACCAATTCTAGTTTTTAGGGAAAGACTTCCCTTTCGTTTCCCGCCGGTGTCAGGAAGCCAGGTGCCGTCCACCGTTCAGTTCTGGTGCTCATCTCCGGCTGTTTGTCACGAGTGCAGCTGTGAAACAGAGGCCCCAAGGCCCCTTGTCCGCTGCTGCCGAGGCAGAAGAGTTGGCCCCCAGACCTCCGCGTGTGCTGCTGTGGACAGGCCCCTCGGGAGCACCGAGGCTTTTTCCGACACTGGGCTCCGTCGCTCCCCGCTCATGGCGAGCCTACGGCTTGCTGCTTTTCTCGGCAAGCTGTGAATTTCTGTAGGCAAGCGGGGCTAAGCTACATCGGCGTCCGAGCGGACTCGAGAGTTTCGTACCTGCTGTGGTACGAAAAAGTCCGTCTGCTGTGACGTATTGTTTGCTCGCAGTGGAAAACTCCTTAGATACAGGCCTGTTGTTTCTCTTTGGTGCGTGTTTTTTTACGGCTCTGATCTAAATTGAAGGGATTACTGTTTCCGTTCTGCTGCCTTCAATCTTAGTTCGCTCGCACACGGATTCACACACACGGAATTCGCACGGATTCACGTGGTGTAGTGGCTGGGCAACCAGAACGGTTGGCTTGTGGGAACTCAAATGCTTTAACGGCACGCTGTTGCCATGCAAGGTATTTTTTTGATTTGTTCCTGACGACCTAACAGCGTTCGCCCGGACGTGGTGGCTAGGTTCGAAAGACGTCCTGCTCTAGAACGAGCGTTGTCCTGCGTTTCTTGAAACTGCTAGATGTTGTAGTTGGTCAGATTTTGTACGGCTAGAGATCTCCTGGCGTGCCGAAGCGTGACACTAGCATACGGAGAGGAAGATTTTCGTGTAGCCTCGGCACGCTCAGTAACTAGTTCAAGACTTTGTACGGCAAATGCTGGCTGGCCTTAAAAGCAGTTTGTGAAGTGCAACACGTAACGGCCGTATGTCGCTGTAGTATCCTTAAAAATCACTGACTCCGTCGCGCTGCCAAGCCAAGGATCTGTTACGGACAGCGGTAAATTCTGCGGCATAGTAAGCGCTAGTCCTCACGTAGCTTTTCGTACTAGTTGTGTGAGATGGCTGGGCTCGGCGTGCGTGTGTGCGCTCGTGTTCGGGGGTCGCCTTCACACGCTAAGATCCTTTTCTCTCTTTTTCCCCAAAAGACCATTTCCATGTCTTTGTTGGAGACCTCAGTCCCGAAATCACAACCGAAGATATAAAAGCAGCTTTTGCACCGTTTGGAAGAATATCGTAAGTAATTTCCTAAGGCAATAAACTAAAAGTTCTCTCTCCTAAATGGAGGCAGCCTTATGTTTCAGTAAGTAAAAAAGGAGAGTGGTCGCAGCGCAGGAATATCCGTTCATCTGTTCATGCAGCGACTCGCGTCCCAGCGGTCGGGCGTTAAGCAGGGATGCGTAACCCGATTCCTTTACCGTAGTTTGTTCCGCTTTCCTAGCGAAGCCGCATCCACCTTGCTCAGGTTTTGTACTCCTTGCCTCGTTTGGCAAAGCAACGCTGGAAACAAATTGACTCCTCAAACCTGGGGTTTGCCTTTCCACTGGCCCGCTCAGCGGGCAGATCACCGTCACACTGTGCAGTTTGTGACCGAGTCCGGTGGCACGTTCACGTCCTGTGAGGCTTTGGGGGTTTTTTGTTAGCCATGGTGTGCCGGCCCCCGATAGCAAACGTGGCTTTTTTTGCAGTTAAATTCCCATTTCCCACCAAACGAACGTTTTTTAGCACCAGACTCGCTGGGGCGCCCGGAGGCTGCAGCTAGCGTGGCCTGGAGGCATTTGGCGCTGGGTCGGCGTCAGCCCCTGACCCGAAGGCCTCAGCCAGAGCCGCAGGGCGTCGCGGGTGGAGGAGCCGCCCTCACCCCGGCGGCGCAGAGCGGCGGTGCTGCAAGCGAGCGCGTTGCAGAGGGGGAGCGGTGCTCGCAGGTCTCCACCTGCCAGTTTGCTGTATTCAGGGTGTAGCAGAGTAAGGAGCGGTTCGTTCATTCCATCCTCCGAATGTAAACCATTAATTTTCCTTGTAGTGTTGTCTGTACTGGACATTGAAGTTTCTTGATGGTGATGTAAGAGAACATAGAGTGCTTTGGAGTGTTGTGTAGTGAAGCATTTAATTGAAGTAAGTTTGTTTTTTGTTGTTTTTTTTCCCCCTCAGAGTCCAGTGTATTACTCTTGTAATGCCAGCTTGATTTCCTCTTATGATAAGGTTTAAAAAAAAAAGAAAAATGAAATGTGATCTGAATGTGACTCGCTTCAGACAACTCTTAACGCTTGCCTGCCTCTTGCGTAATCGCCGTCCAGGAAATGCCGAGGGTCGGGCTCCTGAGCAGAGTCAGTGTATCCTCTGGCCAAACGCGGTCTGGACGGAAGGGGCGAGGGGCTCGAAAGCGGAGCGGAGCTGCCGGAACGAGCGCGGGAGGGAGGCAGCGATAGACGGCCGCGTTGGCGGGGCTGCGAGGCAGCTGGGAAGGGGCGTTCCCCCCCCAGCCGAGTCAGCTCTGGGTGCCGAGGTGACAATTCCACAGGCAGCCTTTAAACAAACTGCCCCCCAAAATCCGAAACCCTCCCAAGACCGGAGCAAAAAGTAACGTTCGAGTGTCAGCTGGGGGAGCGTAAAACCACGGCGAAGCCCACGGTCCACGTATTTCCGGGGCCGCTCCCGTTGTCCCGTCTTCTCTAGCCGAGCTTCTTGGCCGCAGAGCTGTTGCTGCGCGGTGGTGGTGACGGGGAAGGGGAGCGATGCTCTGGCTTGGGGGGGCACTCGGCGCACAGCTGTGGAGCTAACACCCGGGAACCGCGCGGTCTGCCCTGGCTCACGCCGACCGTCCAAACCGACACGCCGGTCTTTCCCTCCCCCGAAAGCAGTAGATAAAGAGTTGTCCCCGCAGTGACTCTTTCGAGCTCTTGGTCCAGACCCGAGGGGTTAAATAAAGCCCAAGGAACCTCGATTTTCTGCCAGTATCGATGCAACCTGAAAAAAAAAATGTTGCTCCTGTCTCTGAAGTGGTCCAGTGAAGTTCCTTGACTTTACCTGTTCTTCATCAGTAACTAGTCTCTGGAAATGGGGTGCTAATGGAATATTTCCTGACCTTTTGTTTTTTAAACATTGTCTTTGTTGGTGCTAAACTGAGCTTTTTTTTTTCAATGACACCAAGGTTGAAGTACTGCATGATTAGCGCATAAGAAATTTTGGTAATTCCTTGCATCTGGATTTTTTAATCACTGTAAAAGCACACTTTCATTGTGGTTTCCTTTTATGCTTGCTGTACACATGTGTTCACGTGTTCTCAAGTCTTTATTTTCAAAGTTGTCGGTTGAGGGTAAGTAGAGATGAGTTTCCATCCCCCTCCTCCTCTAGGCTCTGCAGAGCAAACCGAGCTAAGCTCACCAAAGTGGCTCTTCTCAGGCAATTTGTGACGTACGACCCGAATTCCGACCTGACCCAAGACGGGAGAAGAAAAAAGGGGAAAGGGGCGGGGGGGAGGTGTCTGACAAAGAGCAAAGAAATCACATTTCTGCTGTAGCTGGGGGAGAGGTGCTTTCCCGGGGCCTTCGGCGACGCTGCCAGCGCCGTGGGCTAACGTACGCCAGAATTAGGCTTACGAGGCAGCGGCTGCCCTTCCTGTAAGGCTTCACGAAAGGGAGCGCGACGCAGCTCCTCTTCATTGCGACCGTTCTCGCCAGTCTCGGGATGCTAAATGTTGTGCCCATGTTAACGCTGGTTTCTCCCAACCCTCTGATTTCACGCAGCCGTAAGTGCCGTTGCATGACTTTCTGACTGGGTTTATGTTGTTTCTGTTCTTTTAATGCCTGTCTGTGTGGGGCGAAGGAGGGGAGGAGAGGGTGGCCTGTACGCCAGAGCATCTCGCCCCTCGGCTCGCTTGTACACACATTGCCTGAGAAGGAGCGTAGAACGGCCTCCCACCAGTGGGGTTTAGCTCGTGTAGCTGGGTTCTCTTTTTAACTCCAATCTCCAATAATAGGGCTCTGGTTATTTTGCAGAGTGTCTCTGAAGAATGGACAGAATTGCCATGGCTAACTACAAGCTACAGTTCACAGTGGACAAACGTTGTAGTTTTCTTATTTACTTTTATAAAAAGTTTTTTTTTTTCTCTTTCTTTTTTTCGCTTTTTTTATATCTCGTAGTTTCCAGTCAGTCCCGTATGATTGCTGTTGTACAAATGCCGTTTAAATGATGTGTGATATGTGGTTTAAGACGTGAATGTTTCGGTGTTTTGTTTTCTTCAATAATTTCTGAAAATGTCAATCTCTCAAAATTTACAGCTGCCAACAGCCCAAAAAGGGGGTAACGAATTGACCCGAGAAAATTAAAGAATTCGGTTAACAGGCGACGTATGCCTTTTAATTCCTATCTTTATTTTCATTTTTTCTATTTAATCTTTGCAATGAGTAGGTAGAATGTGTTGGCAAATGGCGCAGTGTAAAACTTGCATGGTTCAAGAGAGCCATTCAGCTAACGTTAGCCAGCCAGAAGCGGTTCTTTTGAACAGCTGCTTTGACCACGCTTTGTGTCTTTAACAGTCTGTAAAAGCGTTTTGAAGCGGGAGCCAACTGTCGTAAAGTACCTACAGTTTGTTAGAGAAGCTATTGATTTGCATGTTTACACGATTAAGTTTTAATTTTGCTACTACCTGGCAAAGCAGTAGTAACGTTCTGTTTAGACAAGAAGCCTTTTGCTTTGACTGTGTTGCTGGTGCAATAAGCAGTTGACGTTAGCGAAGGTGAAGCGTGAAAATAAAGCCGTAGGTGTGACTCGAGTTGTCGTTGTGGCGCGGTCCTCGGTCGAAGGCGCTGAGCTGGCTCTCGTTTCTGCCTTGTAGAGACGCGCGTGTGGTCAAGGACATGGCGACGGGAAAGTCGAAAGGATACGGCTTCGTTTCCTTCTTCAATAAATGGGTAAGCCTGAGCCGCGGCACGGCCTCCAGCGCCCCTGGAAAGCCGACGACGCTTTTCAGCAGCTGCTATGGGGAAAGGAGTGTTCACAGAATCCCAGCATGGTCGGGGTTGGCAGGGCCCTCTGTGGGTCACCCAGCCCAACCCCCTGCCCAAGCAGGGTCACCCAGAGCAGGCTGCACAGCACCGCGTCCAGGCGGGGCTGGAATATCTCCAGAGAAGGAGACTCCA
>Ga0065711_1011421_pt1 | contig 10588 bp, 12 predicted proteins | sample Hoacrofraction12_FD_59098 | JGI IMG/M metagenome (GOLD analysis project Ga0065711, IMG submission 59098) | Hoatzin crop microbial communities from Cojedes, Venezuela - Epithelial fraction 12 v2 (version 2) | ecosystem: Host-associated > Birds > Digestive system > Esophagus > Crop | place...
GGGGGGGCATCAACGCAGCCCTGCGGCACCGGGGCCGGGGTGATCACTGAAATCCTGCGGCACCAGTGCGGGGGGATCACCGCAAACCTGCGGGGCCGGGGCCGGGGCCGGGGCGGGGTGGATCACCGCACCCCTGCGGGACCTAGGTGGGGGGGGAATCACCGCACCCCTGCGGGACCGGGGCAGGGGGATCACCGCAAGCCCGCGGCTGCCGCCGGAGCCAGGCGCCTCCGGAGTCGCTGAACGTGTCATTTATTAAAGCATTCAGGGGGCTTTTCTTTGGCGTTTGCTTGCAAACTCACAAAGGCCGAGCTGCTGTTTGGGGGTCTTTTCTGATGGAAAAAGGGCTCGGAGACCCCCGGCACAAAAGAAATCTCGGCAGAGCTTTCAATGGCCGGGGCTCAATGCGGGGGGGACCCCGCGCGCAGCGGGCGGGGGGCGAGGGGCCGCCCGGTGCCGCCTGAAAGGCAGGCCTGAATGTAAGGGGGGGATCCGCGTTTATTTGTTGGGATCACATTTAATTAGCTTAGTACAACCCTCGAAAGACAAAGGGACCTCAATCTGGATCCAATCTGAAGCTCGTTTGGAGGAGCGAGGGCTCCTGGAAAAGTCAAAAGAGAGAAAGGAGAAAGAAAGGGGAGGCTGGGAGAGAAAGGGGCTGGGGGGCCCAGCCAGGTGACTGGCACGCGTGAAACAAGGGGGCCCTTCGGGCACAAGGCAGGGCTCAAAAGGGAGGGAGGAAAATTGCCTCTTCCTCAGGTTTTTACCTACTTCAACCCCTTGAAGGGGCCGGAGCTGAAAAGCCTCAATGGGGGCTGAGGGGGCTGCAAAGCAAACAGCGGTGCTGGAGAGGGGGCTCTGGCCCTGCCGCCGCGGCAGTTGGCGGCACTCGGTGATGGGAACGTCCCCAAATGTTACCAGCGCCCGCCAACGCTCCCGCTGCCGCCCGGGGAGAGCCCAGGCCGCGGGGTCTGCTGGGTGGGCTGCCCCCCGCCCCGGCACGGGGTCCCTCGCTGGTCCCACCATGGGGTGAGACCCCCCCACGCCCCCCACCCAGCCCGCTGTGACCCACGCAGCCCCCCCTGCCCCATCGCGTGGGCTGCTTCACCACGCGCCCATGGCCTGCGGCTCCAAGGAGGGGTCCCTGCGGGTGCCCCCTTGCTCTGGGGCAGCCCCCAGCATCCCTGTGCCAACGCGGGGCACAGGCGGGTGGGTGGCACAGAAGATGCACTGCCACCTCCCCGGGGACCAAAGGGAGGAGAGTGGCCGTCCCCGAGGTGCCACGTCCACGGGATGGAGCCGGACGGACCCTCGTCCCCTCCGAGGGGCCGGGAGCAGCAGGGAGGGCTCGGGGTGCCCTGGGGTGGTGCCGGCTCCGGGGGGGGAAGCTCCGGGCAGGGGGGTTTGGTTCCGTGACCCTCTCGGCGAGCGCTCCGGCACAGAGCCCTGCAGCCCCTCGGAACCCGGCAGGGTGATTGCGCTGCTCGGAAAAGGAGCTTTAGGGCATGATTTGCCTCCATTTTACCCTGCGGGAGGCCGCGGAGCCGAGCGGAGATGCTGAGTGCTCGCTCTCCCCTTCCCTCTCGCTCGCTCGCTTGCCTTTTTCCCCCCCTTCCTTTTTTCCTTCCTTTCATTAAAGTAGTATTCCCAGGATTGTTTTGGCGAGGGGGTCATGGCACACAAAAGCGAGCAGAGGAGAAGAAAAAAACCTTCCCGGCCGCGTCCGACCGCTTCGCGGGGCTCAGGCGGCCTCGGAACAGAGCGCGATCGGGGCAAATCGCGGCGGCAGCTCCTCGGCTGCGTCCGCTGCGGCTCGGCGAGCGGGGCCGGTGGCACGGGGCAGCCGGGTGCCGGCACCCGCAGAGGCCCTGGCCGAGCTGCTGGGGCACACCGAGCGTGGAAGGGCCCTGCGATGGCCCTTCTGCCACGGCCGTTGGCCGGGGGTGAACGCGGCAGCGGGGGTCTCAACCTCCTTGAAGTGGCCGAGTGCTCCCGGGGGTCCCGGTGAGGCCAGGCACAGCCCCCGCTTGCTTGCCCTCATCTCTGTGGTCTCTGCACCCAGGCTGGACCCCGAAGGTGCTCCCCACCGTGAGAGGCTCCTTGCAGACAGCAGGAGGGGGCCAGGGCGGAATCGGACTGCAGAAGCAGGAAAATCTCTGCGCGTTTTCCTCCCCTCGGCAGTGACCTGGGGATGGGGCAGTTGCATCCCACCACCGTCTCTCCCGCACCCCACCACCGTCTCTCCCGCACCCCACCACCGCCTCTCCTGCAGCAGCAGCTCCAGCTGCTGGGCTGGGACCTGCACTGGCAACTGCACCGAGACACCGGCCCGGAGAGGCCCAGCACCCCGGGCAGGGCAAACTGCCCAAGGAGGGGGGTATGTGAGCCCCATTTCTCCCTCCCACCCCTCTCTCTGCTCCAGCGGGTGCCGTACCCACAGGCTGGCTGCAACGGGGGCATTGCGGGAGCCATCACTGGGAGGCAGCANGTCACNCNNGGCAGTGTCCCCGGACCGTGGCTGGGCAGCGTCCCCAGGGCCAAGGGACGAGCGGAGGGACAAGCCCAGGCACGCTGGAGGCAGCGAGGCTGTGCCCGGCCAAGGCGGAGGGCAGGGATGGGTGCGGGAGCGGGGCTGCCCCGCAGAGCGGTGACCCTGGCCACGGGGCCGAGGGGTAGGGGGGAGAGAGGAGCCCTCCCGCGGCTCCTGCCCTTTGCCGGCCCTGTTCTCCTCAAAACAAACAGAGCAGCCCCTGCCTGTCCATGTAATGACTCCGTGGCAGCGAAGTTTAATATTCCCCGGTGAATGGCCCAAACAAGGAGTCCCGCCGGCCGGTGCGGCTCACCGGGGCACGGCCGCCGGGGAATGACGGCTCGCACAAAGGGAAGGGACCGTCTAATCCCCCCGGACCACGGCACCTGCACCCCGGCCCGGCCGGGATTAAAGGGGAGCGAGCCGGCCTCTGCAAAGATCAGAGGCTTCTTTACAGCGGCCTTGAAATAGGATTTCCTCGAGTGATAAGGAGCAGAGTGGGAAGATAATCTGGGGGGGCTGCTGGAACCTGCCCCCACGTCAACCCCAGAGATGCTCTTTCGGGTCGCCTGCCTTGAACGCGGTGCCCCAGACCTGGACGGAGGTGGCAACGAGGACCCGGACACCTGCTGCCCCGTCTCCCCACCCCAGGAGTGGCTGGTCCCTCCCTGCCATCCCCCTCCATCCCCAGCACCCGCCGAGACAAGGGTGGGGGCTCAGCGCCCGCTCACTCGCTGTCCTCGGCTCGGGAGCTGCTGTCCCCTCTCGCCAAGGGACCAGGGAGCTGCAGATGTTTCAACTCATCTTCACGCCAGCTAATTCTGGTGTCCCTCCTCTGAGCAGTTTCCCAGTGCCTGGTTTCTGCTGGTTTCCACCGTGACAAGTTGCAGAAAATTCCCTTTGTGTCTTTTCCAGCCCTAACTGGGCAGAGAAAGGCCCTGTCTGCAATGGGCACCCTGCGTCCTCCTCACAGCAAATCCAGGGAAAAACCCTCCAAATCTGCCAAACGAAGGCGAAACAACTCCTTGTGTCAAATAAAACACCCGTGTGCTGCTCGACAGGGTGCACCGACACCTTTATCTGTCCAGGACCAACCTGCTGCCGCGATACCCCTACTCCTCACCCCGCACCACGACCCTGCAAGCACCAATGGCCCCAAAAATCCCCCCGCGAGGGAGAGGAACCAAGCGGGCTCACGGGAGAAGCAGCAGCAGAGGTGGGACCTCACAAACATCCACATCGCGTCAAGAAGCTTCACGTTAAATGCCGACAGCTCTCCCTTCGACCACGCTGCCCGTCGCCCACCCAGCTTACTGTAAATATACTGCTGCTCTAATGCAATTAAATATTTAATACTTGGAGAAGGGAAAACAAAAAGTCCCATGCCTGCTTGTCTCTTTCAATAATCATTTCGGTTTAACTCGCAATGTCCATAACGTAGTTCGTTTTCAAATCATGCAAAATTAAAGAAAGTATTTTAGACCATCTTCGAGTCTCCCCTCTGCTCCCAAAATAGCCTTTGCCTCTTCAGGCGCACTGAAAATAGAGCGCAGGAGAGCAGCGGGGTCACTGCGAACCCAGCGAGATGCTTCAGCGGCGTGCGCTCTCCGGCTGCAGCTCAGCAACGCCTGGCAGAAGAACCGCAAGAAATTTCTACCGAGAACCAGGTCTCTGTGCCCGCAGAGCGGGGTGGGCGCCGCACGGCCGGGGGGCTCCCGCGGGACGCGGGGCCAAGGTGCCCTCCCGCGACAGACGCGCCACGGGGTAGAACAGCAACGGATTCGTGCTGGGGGGAGCGGAGCCGTCGTGTGCCAGAGCCGAGGCCTCGGGAAAGGGATCGCGCGTGAGGGAAGCAGCGGTGTTTTGGAAGATGGGAAAGAGCGGGAGCCAGGGCTGGGGACCCCCCGCCGGGACACTCACCTGGGATGCCCTTTAACGCTGGTTCCTCCATCCCCAGGCGCCGTGCTCCGGAGCAGAGCGGTCCCCACACCACAGGTCTCCTCGTGGGAACTCCTCGGGGATCAACACCCGGGCACGGCCCTGTGCCGGGCACTCGCCCCTGCGAGGAGCAAAAGGCTGCACTGTCCCCACCGCCGCTCACGGACCCCCCAATGCCCCAAACGCAGCCCATGTGCTGGCTCCTCTGTGGTGCCTTGGGGACCTGCCCTGCTCCTTGTAGCCTCCAGTTTCTGCCCAAGGGGTGGACGAACCCTCCCTGCCATGAAAATGAACGTGGTCAGCGCTTTACCCACTTTATTTGGGGTTAAACTTGCCCAGAGCTGAGCAGGAGCCTCGGTTCCGTTCTCGGAGGCCACAGACCTGCCTTGAAGGCACCACAGCAGCTTCTGGGCTGCACAACGTTGCTGGAGCCAGGAGACACAGGGAACTGCCGCCAGACCCCAGAGTGGAAGGCGAGGTGCCCTGGGCTGGGACCGACCACCGTGGCGATGCCCAGGGCCCCCAGAGAGCCGGACAGCAGCAGGGCTGGAGCGGGGTTTGGAGGCACCGCGAGGTCCCAGCCCCTCGTGGGGTGCCAGGGCGTCTCTTCGCCTCCTGCCCCTGTCCCTCTCCAGCCCATCGCGGACTCCCAACAGAACCAAGTTTAATGGCTGCGGCTCCTCCGCCCCGAGCAGGCAGCAATAATGGAGAACAAATTGCTGAACTTGGGAACGATTCCAGCACTTCAGCCTTACAGGACACCAGACTGCTGATGAAAACCCAGCTTTGCAGGCACCATCTTAATGACAGGCCAAATTTCAAAGGCTTGCAAACTATTTCTTATGCTGCCCCACCCCCTCCATAAAAGGTTGCATCAGAAAGAGATATTTCCATAATTTATAGTATGGGCATTTCACTGGGGAGGCTCACTAATCTGTACTTACAGATACATTTAAGAAAATGCATCCTCCCGCAATCCTGCGCCATTTACGACCATTGGCACAATCTGTAATACTCAGTCTTCAATTAAGGGACACCTTAGGGTTCATTATCACACAATTGCTCCCTGTGAACCATGCCAAATGCTGTTTTGGCACAGAGCTTGGAAGATGAATTAGAAGGAAGTCTTCTCGGTAATGCCCGCTCCCAATTCCCATCAGCAGCCTTTATGCCCTCCTCTAGCCATTTTTTCCCCCCTCTCCCCTCTTTCCAAGTGGCTTTTACTATCCCATCTTTCACTGTCTCTCTTGATTCTCTGGAGGTATATTTAGAGATGCTACATCTCCTTTTCTTCCGGCTCTCAACATGCCTCCCGCTCCCTGTGCTGCAGATGGGATCTTCCTCCCTCCCTCCCCCCGTCTGCAAACCCCGGCCGCCGAGCGCTGGACGGAGCTGCTCGAGGCCGGACGAGCACAGAACTCACGTTTTAGAGGAAAGGGGTCTCTGCAGGGGCTGGAGTTATTGCCAAACGCGGCCTGGAGACAACGAGAAGTTACCGCTCCACCGCGCGTGGCACCACTGGGAAGGGCCGGAGCCGCGTCCCTCCGCTCCCCTCTCCGGGCCAGCGCGGCTCCAGCAGCCCCGGCCGCAGCGAGGGCGAGCGCGGGACGGGTTCAGCCGCAAAGACAGAGTTTGGAAGAGCAACAAGTCCAGAGCATCGAAGCCGTGAAACGTTCCCAGGCTGCAGACCCGCGCCGCTGTGCCTCACAGCCAACCCCCCTCCCCAGAACAGACCCTCCCGGCCCAAAGAGCTGCGATCCCAGCACCTCGCCGCAGAGATCCCGGGCGTCGCGGGGCCGAGAGACACGCGGACGTGACACCGCCAGGGCTTCGCCAGGGCGACGGCTCGAGCTGCTGCAACCGAGCCCCCCAGGCTCCTCGGGCTCGCTGCGCCAGGGCTCGGCGGCTGCCGGCTCGCACGGAGGAAACCAGACGGGAAATACTTCAGCCACAAGACACCTTGTGGAAATTTTATTATATAGAGTGTAAAATGCAACTGTCAGTCAAATAAGAAGAACACTTTTTTTTTTTTAAACACCATGCTCAACATTATCCAATTGCGTTTCTTTATAGTTAGACATTTCAAGCATAAGGAAAAATAAGGAAAGAACCCAAGAACAGTAACTTCAGTACATTTCAAAACGGAATGTCCCGCAGGGCAATTAAAAATGCAAGAAAAAATAGCTTCAATTCCGTTTTTCCTTTAAAAATACACTGTTATCTGTACAAGAAACACTACAGTAAACATTGGAAATCATATTATCCCTTTTATTAAATCAAAATTATTTAGCGCATACTGTGGTTAATACTAGATTCATTTATTTCTCTAGGTAATTTGACAAATATTAGATAAGAAAATATTTAAAAGAAATGAAAAAGCAAAAAACACCTTGGAATTAAAAAATAGTTACTACCTTTTATATGGTTTTATGTTCCACAGTGTCTGTTAAAGGTACTAATAGCAGATTCATTTTAATATTAAAAATAACAGTATTTATATTTCTGAGAGCATAGAGGAAAGTTTTTTTCTTTTTTTTGTCTTTTTTTTTAAACAAGCTTGGAGGTCTTAGATACATAAATGCAACTAGCAATGGAGACATGAAAAAATGTATTGCTAAAAAAATTAACACGTTTTTATATTACCCCTTTAGACTCTAGAAATTATACAAACCCTACAAAATGCCCCCCCGCCCATCACTTGCCTGACAGCAAAACAGTAACTGTCGCAATACAGAATTCACATAATTAATTACAATACATATCATAGTTCAGTTTTTAAAAAATGCAATAAAATCAAAGACAGCCAAGGTACAAGAAATTAGAAGTAAAACATTTAATGAATTTACATATTTAAGAATATTTAAATACTGTTTAAAATTTTTTTTTCTTTTTTAGGATTTGTTACATACCACCTAAGACTTCCAAGCCACTCTTTCTGCCGCAACAGAAAAGATCGAAAATTAAAAGGAAAAAAAAAAAAAACACACACAAAAACCCACATGTTGAAATGTCACAGCTCTGGGGTGCGTTTGGGCGCCTGCAAATTCTCTGGCTTCTCTCCAAAAAGAATCCCGGAGGTTGGTTGGTTTTTTTTTTTACAAATTTGGAAACAAAATTACCAGCGTGTCCATAAGTTTAGTACATTACTAATTGTTCCTGATTCTTAGAAAAGTTCAGTATAGATTATCCTACAACTAGTGTTTCACAAACAAACAGAAGAGTCTTCATCAAAACGTTGCAAATCTAGAAACCTCTGTTACAAAAAGGTTTTCTTCCACAATGATTCCAAGAAAGAAAAAAGAAAATAAATTGCCACGAGGACCTTGTTCTACTGCTCCTGGAGAGAGAAAGGGGGGAAAAAAGGCAAAGTTACTGGGCGGCAGCGAATTCCCATCGCTGCCGAGCCCTCCTCCCTCCGGTTGCGGCGAGCGGGAGCTGCACCTCCAAGGACGCCTCGAGCGTCGGAGCCGTCTCTGCCCCAACGCCCGCTGCCCCCCGCTCTCCTCCCCGGAGCTCGCCGTGCCTCCCTCCGAACAAGGTCTCCCTTCTCCAGAGGGCCAGACTTTGAGCTAGGAATGAAGAGAACCGCCTTTGATCACCGCTGCTCGGTCACCCTCGGCCAGCGCCGGCGGCAAGCGCCGGCTCCCGCAGCCTCTGGCCCTGGGCGCTGCCGGGGAGCAGCAGCGGGGAGGCTGCGGCCGCCCGGGGACGGGGACGGCGCCCGGAGCTGCTGCTGCGCCGAGGACGGGAGCGAAGCACGGCTCAGCGGGGAGAAGCCGTGTACGCGTGCTGCGCACACGCTTTTTGCCAGGCACCGAGACGTTGGCTCTGCAGACCCTGCGGGTGCCGTCGGGATAAACCGAGGCGACCCTGCGGTGGTCCGAGTCACGGGTGAGGTGAAATGTTACTCGGCAGCTGTTACTCCACTTTTCAACAGCTTTCTTTTGGGACAGGGCGCTCCCTCCCAGGCAAGCGCACAGCTCCTGTCCCAGCACAGGGTGTGCACGAGAAAAAGCAAAGCCTGCACACACAGTCCCGGGCTGCACGGCGTGCCAGTGCTGTGCCATCTCGCCAGCCTGGCTCCATCATTCCTGTAACTCCCCAAAGCCACAAACCAGGCTGGGGGCTATAAGCAAAGACCCCCGGAGAAACAAATAACCTCCCAGTCCTCTCCCAAAAAAGCCGCCAGCCTGTCCAGGGAAATAAGACATTGAAACAACACGACAGGGAGCCGTGAGCAACTTCCCACTTCTGTGAGAAGCCACAAAATCTCTCTCTCTGCTTCACCGCGCGAACCCAAAGCAGAGCCCCCACACCAAGGCAAGGCCGACGCACCCAGCTCCCCGAGGGAAGGAGCCGCGGGGCCCAGGGATACAGACCTGGCTGTGGGCCTGAGCCTGCCCTAGCGTCTGCCCGTAGTAGGCAGCCTGCTGTCTGTAATACTCTGCCCACGCCATCGTGTAGTCCGGCTGGGAACTCGCCTGAGAAGCAGCGCTGGCAGCATGACCTGGAGGAGAAGAAGGGAAAAGGGAGAGGTGAGCAATTCAGTAAGACCAAACGCAGGCTTACGGCCTCCTTTTGTCGAGCTTAAAGCAGAGCCAGCCCCCTTCCAGCAGCCGCCGACACCTGGCAGAGCCACGCCGGCTACCCGCTGTCTGGGTACGGCAGGACAGGCGGCCAGCTGGCTCACAAGGGACAAGCCGACAGCAAGTGTTAGGAGCCCGTTCCCGCGGCTGCAGGGACACAGCCTGACAACCTGCACCCCTCATCCTCTGCCCGAAGGCTCCAGCAGCACGGTGTCAAATGCAAGTCTAGAAGTCGGCATCATGCGCTTCTTAATGGAGCGGAGAAAGCCAGGCCCACGTATTCCCACATGTGCAGAGCTCTCCTGCCCTCTCCAGAACCCAGCTCCAGCTTTCTGGTTTCTGTCTGCACCCGTTCTCGCTGGGCGCTACGTTTCGCCCAGGCCGGCCAACTGCAAGCAGGGACATGAGATCTACCACGGTTCAGCAGGAGCACTTCTCCCGAGGTGCGACAGCAGACAGCACAACTGAGAGCTTTCAGTGGGAGAACTACATGCACCATCACCAACAGGAGAGGACCACAGGGGTTTTGTAGAGGACTGGGAGGTAGTAATGGCAGGGGATGGAGACGCAAGCCATCAGATTAGAGTTAACTCTGCTTGTAACAAGAGCTGATTCATCTCCAACAACCCTATTTCACTCACTCTGTTTTTTGAAATACTCCTCCCATGCTTTGCTGTAATCGGGATGGCTGTTCTGCTGCTGGCTCTGTTGGCCTGTGCAAAGATGACAACAAGGGGCACGTCAATATGGAACAGGTGACAGTTTCCAGCCAGTGACATCTATCTTTCCACTAGGCAGACCCTGGATCTACCGCAGTTGCCCAGACTTCACACTTCAACTTCCACCTTTCCACCGAGTTGGGCATGTTCAGTTGAGGGAAAGCCGAGGAAAAGCTCGAGTTCCTGATTTCTTCTCAGCTGTGCCCTGTCAGAGGGCATCAAGCCAAGTCTCCCCCTGCTGGGACCTGCTCAAGCCAAAGCACCTTGGCTGGGAGCTGCTCAGTTCACATATCAACCACCCCAGGCTGTCACTCCGCTCCCACCCAGCACAGGGAGCGAGGGTTCAAACCCCTGACAGAACAGAGACCTGTCACCTCGCCCTCCAGCCATGGAGCTGCCAAGGAACTGCCATGGCTTGGGTCATCTCACTTGTTTTCCAGGGGTCTGCATCCTTCACTCCCGCTCTCACCAGCGGAGCACGTCTGAAGGAGCTCTGGCAGGCAATGCCTACCTGCAGAACGTGCCCGCACATGAGCCTCCAGCATCCCAGCTGCCCCAGCACACAGCTCCGGGGCAGCCAAACTGCTCCCGGCTGCGGCATCCTCGGGAGCCGTCAGCCCCGCGCAGAGCCCCGCCAGCTCCGCCTGCCCTCAGCGCCACAGCCCAGGCACCCACAGCACCCTCCTGACAGCCACCACCGGCTCTGCGGCGCGGTCTCCAGACTCCCATGCGGCACGAAGATAAGCGATGCCAACGCCTGCTCTGAGACACCTCATGGACCCCAAAACCTTTGCCTAGCACCCCCCCCCCCCCCC
>Ga0065711_1012678_pt1 | contig 10588 bp, 7 predicted proteins | sample Hoacrofraction12_FD_59098 | JGI IMG/M metagenome (GOLD analysis project Ga0065711, IMG submission 59098) | Hoatzin crop microbial communities from Cojedes, Venezuela - Epithelial fraction 12 v2 (version 2) | ecosystem: Host-associated > Birds > Digestive system > Esophagus > Crop | place...
GACAGGGCTCTGAGCAACCTGATCTAGTTAGCGGTGTCCCTGCTCGCTGCGGGGGGGTTGGACTAGATGACCTCTAGGGGTCCCTTCTGACCCAAAACTTTCTATGATTCTATGATCTGCCCCTAGCACACAACTGCCTTGTGGGCCTGCTGCCAGCTGCCTGGTAGCACATGAAGCCGGCTGTGCCAGGACAAAGCGGGTGCCACATGCTCGAGGCGCTCCCTTTCCTCCCCCAGCAACGCCGGCAGCCATCCTGCTGCGAACACAAAGCACGCTGCGTGCGAGGCTGGGTCTCCGGATGCTCAACTAAGAGACCAGATAAGCAGGATCCGGCTAGTAGCTTGCTGAACTAAGACCAAAAATCCCCTGAAAAGCCCCTCTGCCAAGTATTTCAGCCTCATCTGCACTAGGCATGATGGATTTTCACAGCGACGAGTTTCTTTCCAGCTTTGTGGGGAAGGAGGATCTTGCCTCCTTCTTTTGCTGATGACACTGCACTTCACTTAACCTTGAGGTTTGTTGTTTGTTTGTTTTGAAATTATATTTTATGTATCAGCTCAGATTTAAAAAGCACTTCCTGACAGGGAAGTCAAGCACATAAGTTAGGAACATCAGTTACAGACAGCACTGAGCCTGAACTGGTTCACTCTGCATTTGCATTACAATGCCAGCTAACTCTACAACCTTCTCCCAAAGGGCTTCTTTTCCAGGGCACAGGACAGTTACGGCTTTCTCAAGACCTGCTCTCCTACACACCGTTCACAGCACATATCCAACGCAGTATTTTCTTCACGAAGTTCAAATTCTGCTCTAAAGAAGGAATTAATTACTTCAACAGTTTTTCTATCATATTAATCATTATCATAACAGACAGCACTTCAAGTTCTGATTAATTTTGGTCCCTTACTTGAAACCACCAGAATCTGATTTTTCAAAATACACAGTATTATGCGGCAGCTTCTGAATTCACTTGCAGCCAGAAGAGCAACACCCTCCAGCAAATCACACCTCCGATCTCTCCCATCAGGCACCAGAATGAGAAGACTCAATTAATGACCAACTAGGAAAAACGATTTGCTTAATGTCACATAGCAACTCTGTTACAGAGGCAGGACCAGAATTCAATTATCCAGTAGAAGCATCCAAATGCTCTAATCACACCACCACCCATTTTTTCTTCCAACAATCCCTCTGGCTCACTGGCTTCATCCATTCCAAATTAAAACTCCATTCAAAAGACAACAGTTCCCTTTGTTACGCAATTAACTTCTCTCTCAGAGATCCAACCCACCTTCTGAACTGAGGCAGGGGTCCCTTGGGGATAAATATATCTGGTTAACTAATATGAGGCTATATTAGGCATATATATGGCTTATTAGTCATATATATGGCTTATTAGGCATATATATGGCTAGCTAATATAAGGTTAACTAATATCATCGTCCACATTCAGAGAGGCTAAATTAAGACTACATGGGTAATATTAATTCTGGCATATTCCAATTTACAACCTTCCTGTTTCCGACATTATTGTTCTTTTATCAGTTGCATGTGCTTTATCTAGGTTTGCACCTACAGCAAAAAAGCAATTCTGCCATGTGGCAACCCGTGCAAGTTTCAGTGTATCTGCTGCACGCCTCTGCCTTTTGCACAAATGAAATGGTTAACGCTAAGGGGGAGTGAGTAACTCCTGTTCGGGATGCCCTGCAGGTTGTGTGAATCAGACATAATTCCTCCTCCGCAATATCTGTACGGCGGGTGCTCAGACCACAGCGTAAAACAGTTCCTCAGCTTTGACCAGTTCTGCTGGGATGGTGCCTCGTTGCGTAGGCTCAAAGAAGCTACGAGAGGCTCAAATTCTTTGAGGACGCAGCCGTCACTAGCTGAAGTTGGAAAGGCTGAATGCTGTTTTTGTAAAGGCTCCTTGGCTCCAAAGCCGCTGCTCCTGCAGCACTCAGACTCTGAGGCTTTACGAAGAATCACAGCAGGACATGAAGAAGAGAAGCATGCTTTTCTTAGCTCCTTCCTAGAACTCTTTTTCCCTTTTGGGCTTCAATTTTCCCAGAAATATCAGTCTAATTCAGACTCAAACAATACTTTTGGGCCCCACTGGCTTTATCTGGCAAATTTATTAAAGACAAGGTCTTAAGAATGGAAAGTATGAAGCAGCCTTGAACAGGGGCCTCCAGCCTCAGTCTACAAGCTAGTCAGGCCTCAAATTGGCCTCCAGGTCCTTGCTCTTTCTCCTACCATGCTCCAAGAAAAACATATTGCAAATTTTACTTGCACTTTGTATCTGTTTTACCGCAGTCATGCAACTGAGCTTCACCAGTAGTTGAATCTCAATGTACAAAATCATCTTATTCTCCTTTACTTGGGCAGCATTGGCCATTTTTCGGGTCGTCTTGATTTCTGCTATAGACCACTAAGCAGCAGCAAAGCTCTAAGTATGATTACTCCAGTGTTCAAAAAACACCTTTAGCCTTGTATGTCATCTACTGATGTTTCTTTGCTTTAACAGCACCTGTTTTTTCCTTGGCTAAGTACAAAACTTGGAAATCATTTTGATTTCGTATTTTGACCATCCTTTTCTCTTTAAAAGCCTCTACTTCCAAACCACCATCAAATGCACATCTGTGTGTATATGAAACAGAAGAACATCCGTGCAACCAAAAATCTCTACATCAACAAATGCCGGTCTTTTATACAACTTTAATATCTCCATGAGCTAGAATACATGGACAAGCTTCCATGTGCTCCAGGGATCTACCTTCCTTTACATACAGTGTCAGAGCTATTAATCCACTGCCAGTAAAAAAAGATTCACTGATCTGAAAACAATGAAACAAAAAGGTTTAAGTGATTTCAAGCAAAACCACAGTTAGAGGGAACTGGATCTGCATTTGTGGGCAACAGCAGACACCGAGCTGGCATATTAGCCTGTGGCTACTAACACAAGCATCCATGCGATAGCTGTCACATGCAGGCATCTACTCCACTTTAGAATAATAAAAAAGTAAATAAAACCATAATCCTATTGACATCCCTAAAATTCACAACAAAGGAACAAAAATCTGGGAGCATGTTCCTGCTGTCAATCATTCATGCTACTTTAAACAAAATTGGTTACTAACGACAAAGTACGTTTCAAGAACAGTCTGTTTATTTTCTTTGGCATCCAACTCAAAACAGCTGAAGAGACTTGCTTAACAAAGTTAGAAGAAATTACTTCTATTATAAAGCAAGTAAGCCTAACCTCAAAGTGAAATGCTGCTTGTAATATTATATAACACTACCCATACCTCAATTCATAAAACATGAAACCATACAGACCGGTCTCTAAGAGAACCGTAGCACGAAGTCAGTGACAAAACCTATTCAGCTTTGTCCTTTCCCACATTTAACAGCTGTCTTGAAGAGTGGGAAAAGAACAGGGAAAAATCAGTTCCCTTAAGATTTGCCACACTAAGAAGCCTTACAACGTTCAACAGCTGTAGCCAGCACAGACCAAGACGATCAGATATATCATCTTTGGAATTAATTAAGAAGATCTCAACTACAGTGTAGGTGTCTGGGCTGAGATACGCAATCAAACTGGTGCTTGAAATTTGATACGGAATCCAGAAAGCCTGCGTCAGTCCTTTGGAAAGCACAAGAGCTATTTGAAGATGTAATGCCAGAGCAAAAAGCCAACTCAATGCGATAACCGGAAGGCAAATTGACGTCAACTGGAAATACACCCAGTCAGTACCAGCGCAGTAGCTGGCTCGACGCCATATACCTGGCAGATCTGTTCCAGTGTAAAAAGCTTCGGAAGTTAAGCTTGTTAATCAGCACAACTCGGGGGCGGGGGGGAGGGAACAAACAAAAAAGCCTCCCAGAAATTGTTAATTGATTTTAGGAGACCGCTGGAACTGAAGCTTGAATTCTGCTGAACGGTATTGCGTTGATCTGACAGACCAGCAGGATGGACAGAAGCTACTGAATTTTGTTTGGATCAGGCATTAAGCCTGCAGAAGAAGGATTCACAGGATATTCACTCAGCTGCATTGAGCTATCAAGTCCACACGCTAGATCATTAAAGTGCAGAACACTAGTATGTTCTGTGAAAAGGGATTTTTTTTTAAAACGTTTTATTCTATTTCTATCTTGTATGATAAAGCTATGATAAATCTCAGAGGAGTCCATGCAGCCAGGTAAATTCTTCATTCTTACGAGGTGGACAAATTAAATACTACACAGTGAACCGGGAATATCAAATGTAGAATATTAAAGGATTTCCTATGCCAGATGTGCACAATGTGCAGCCTTTACGGCAGTTCCTTTGGTCTGCTGATGACAGGAGGCAGCAAGAGCCAAAAGGAGAGGAGCTTGCTGATCACACCACAAATATTTTCTGTTCAGGCAATAAAAAGGCAGAGCCAGCCATAAGATGCAAGATCTCTTTAGAAAAAACTGGCCAAAGAGAGACACGGCCTTCAGAGACATGATGGGGCTACCAGCACACAGGTATGACGCAGAGAGAAAGGGAGAGCAGAGAACACAGGATGTGGTCTTATAGTGAGCAGGAGGGAGAAGGAGAGAACAGAGCATTAGAATGATTGCTCTATGCTTTAGGTTATTACAGATTCGATGATGAAAAGGAAAGTGCTACCACACTGGGCAGATGGGGCAGAACCGGGCTCAGCCCCCTTGAAGCATGTGGCACAGGACAAATCTCCTTTTTCAGCTGAAGAAAAGCAGGATTAACTGTCATTTGTCTTTCCTATGCTGGAAATAGCTAGAAAAGATGTGAAAGTACTTGATAAGGGACAATGTCAGTGACAAACCATCTAACAGAGAACTTACAGGCACAGCACTTAAATTCTGGTTAGCCTTTTATAAACATCTGGTCCAACAAAACATTTATGACAAGTGAGATCAGTTCCAAGATCCTGATACTAGTAAATATTTTTTTCTTAGTTTTGCCAACCCTACAATCCTATACTGTGCATATGCAAGAAGGACATTCCACCCCCCAAAAAGCTTTTAGTGCCTGTATAACGATCTTTTCTTCAGACAAAAGAATGAGTTAAAACCAACAGATTAAGGGATTTAATCCAGAGACTCAGCATGGAATAACAGCGCCCATTCTCCTGTCACAATTTTATAACAGGATCTGTCAAATCACTTCCGAAGTCATTAACGCAAGAAGAGAATAAGAACCACGGTCTCCTCTTCCTCACCTACCCATCAGGAGCTGAACGCTTCTACATCCAGCTGGCTGCCCCAAGTTCCATGTGGAAAGGAATGGCAGAGTCAAATCTATCACCTTATCTGACACCTTCACTATTTCTTTAATCCTTTTTGTGAAGTGACACGCAAGGCGGTAACGGAATCAAAAACAGGAAACGGGAACAAATTCCCGGAACAAATAAAAGAACATGTCTACTGGATAATATTCAAAAAGCAGAGGAAATAAGAGTTTAAGGTTAGCAAGTAATGTATATATATAATCTACTTCCAGAAGTACTTATCTACAGAAAAACCTCTTTCCCTCCCCCAGAGCCATTCAACATTGACAATCCAAAAGCCAGCTTGAAGAAGTTTCTAGTCACTTTTTACCACACAACCAACTACAGACTCCTGACATTTCAGAGAGTTTACATTTCAATTAAAGCTCCCAAAATACACACCAGTGCACTGGAACTAAAACAAAGGCCTAGTCTTCGCTATTATGAGTGCAAAAGCTATTTTATCTGGAACTGCAGTTGCAAAATGACTGTTTCTAAAGCAGTATGATCTTTAGTGCGGAGAAATGCATGATACAGCAAAGTGTTATGCACCTGTAGAGGTTTTTCAAACTGAATAAAAACAAGTCTAAGAGGCTTAAAGCTTCCACATGAGAACACAGTTTATATTTCTTTATAAGTAAGACAAAGATCCTTCATCTCTACCTCTTTTGTCTCCTCGGGGTCCGAGTGATCCACGGTCACATACAAATCATTCTGCAGGTACTTCAGTGCACTAAGAGGGTCAGTCTGAGCTTTTTCTTCAAATCTGCAAAGACAAGACAGAAAACATGAGCGTAGTCATTTCCTTCAGGACTAAGTACTACTATTTCTGCAAAGATCAAAACCTATCAAACGAAGCTTTCAGCCAAATATTTCCAAATACAACAATATTAATGGCAGCTCGGCCTCATATTTGCTGGAATATGTGCTTTCAAGACAGACAAACGCAGAGGAGTGTTTTTTGGGGGTGTACGGGAGTTACAAGGGCAAAGCATTACGCTCTTAATAAAAAAGTTCAAAAGCATATGTACAACAGCTTCTTAATACATGAATATAAAACACTTAGCACAGTTTGTTTTCCAGACATCAAGCAAGGTATGAGTAGCACCTCATCTGAGGAGCACAGTTCAGATACAGGCAAGCCTTGAGCACTCCAGCCCCAGGGATATTTACATTCCTGACTGCGCAGAAGCGTAACTGCCAAGTGCAGGGACGGAGAATGCTCCCTGCTTCCTCCAGACAACAGAAAAAGGGACAATGGGGGTGAAAATCCCTGGATTTAATGAATACTGCACCTTAGTGTCCCACCTTTGGAAAGAGCACACGTACATAAAAATCCCATGCACACCACCATTATTTTTTCTTTTTTTTTAACGAACAGAAGTTGTAACTTGTGTGAATTCCCTGAAGAAGTTAATACAGCCCTCCGAAAATGATTCTGGGCTCAGCATCCTCAGTGAGCAGAGCTACTTCCCTGCAGCACTGAGTTGGGTGCATAAGCCTAGAACGGATAAAGTTTAAAATTATCTATTTTTTTCCCTTTTCACCTACCCACTGAGTGCAGTATCGCACTGTTTGTCATCTTCTGAATCACCAATACACCATATTAAGCCTTCCCTTGTAAACAGCTGTGACAATTTTGGATTCCAGAGATGAGAACCCTAAAAACCACGTTCTCAGTTACTTAACTGCCTTGTATCAACAGCCTTACAGGAACGCAAGCTACTTTATCCATAATATATTTCAGTTACCTTGAACAGGGTATAGCTTGTCAAACTGAAATAAGTCGCGTTGAATACATTTAATCATATTTTTATGTTTTTTATTTGGGTCATCTACTTGGCTATTTATACTGTAGTAGACATCTGTAACCCAAATTTTGAGAATTTTTGGTCTAAAAACGCAACTCACTGAGCCAGTGCGTGGAGCACAAAGACCATGTCTGTTACCTGATGTACATTACATTTTGGTAATCAAGCGTGGTTTCTTCCGAACATTCACACAGATTTTCTTAGAAGATATCACCATGGTCCAGAGAGCTGAGGTATCTTCAGTAAGTGGAACTATTGCTACCTTGCTCTTCTACACCTGGCCAGCCTGGGTCTGCTATGGCTGACTGGAACTAAACAAGCTAACAGGCCCAACAGGACTGCAGCTGATGCAGTGGATTTGCTGTGTATGCAAGCCAAGTACTGGTTCTGGCACCCTGAGCTGGAAGGAGTGCAGATAACGGGCAGCCAAGCGACTCCGCAGCAGTTCAGCTCCAGCCCCAAGAGGCACATGAACTCCAACAAAGCACCCACCATACCAGTCCCTGGCCGGTCACGTTCGGCTTCTCAAAATGGACCCCAATAAATGGGAACGTGGGGCATAAACCCCAAACTTCTGCCAGACAATATGCAGCAACATCTCCTTTGAGTGCAATTTAAGCAAGTGAAAACAAGCAATCCAGAGCTGTATCTGAAGGCTGTATAGCTGCTTTTGCATACAACCATCCATGGGTTAATAAGCCTCCCAGGTGACTGTGCAAGACCTTTATTCATTCTTGTAGGTATTCACACCTATCAAACTAATCTGCAAAGGCCTCATCCAGCCACAGTGACTGTGAGTCGAGTATAGCAATTTGCTTGCTGCCTCAGAAGTAAAATACCATCAGTAAAAACCGACCACCAACTCTTGGCAGAACCTGATAACAAAGTATTCTCACCAAGAATGCAGAAAGAGCTATTTATTGGCTTCAAATAATTTGCTGGGTCTTCAAAAGCTGTCTCTCTGCAGCAATTTCTTGCCTAAGGCAACACCATGAGCTTGATTTTGAAAAGCTGCTGCCCTAAATAGCAAATATAAGGCAGCTCTGAAACATCCAGAGTGCAAGCAGCATCACAGTGTAGCTGAATTCTACGTGAGATCTTCCAAGTGATTCTGAATGAGAAACTCTGATGACCTCACCACAGTTGAGTTTCAGATGTGCAGACGAATCCAGCCCCCAGACTTCATTAGCATCCCTGAGATCTGTTACTATCTCCTAGCACAGTGTTTCAGAAACATACTTCATTTCCTTGGGAGGTGACAGTACCATAACACATGTTGATGAGCAGCAGAGTGAAAAGGGAATCTCAATATTCTCCATGGCTCCCCACACAATAGCCAGATTTTTCTCATTTTAGAACAACATACTAAAACCAGAATGAAGTTAATTTTGTAGTTTAGCCCTGCCCCGCTGCTTTTTATTATTAAAATATTTTTTTTAAAGGAAAAAATAATCAAAAAACCTGTACACCATCCTACAACTAGCGAAGGGGTATTTCCCAAAACAAAAGAAAATTGTGAAACATCTTTTGTTTCTATACCTGTGCTTTCTTATGAGGTATTTGCAGTGTCTTAGCAGGTATTCCTTTGAAGGTCGGCAGAGCTTCAGAGACCAGAAATCGTCTAATCTCATCTTTGGAGAGCAGGACTTACCAGGATTGCCTCCAAATAAGTAATGAACCTAAGCAAATAAGATACAGATCAAGAAGTTTGATTATTTGTGTACAACTGTTAAACAAAGACCATTTACTATGTCGTCATCTTTGGAGAGGTTTATTCTGGAGGAGGAGCTCTGCCTTTTAAACAAGCTGCTCCATCTTTTTATTAGCCTTACTTCATCCCCTAGGAGATGAAGACACTTTTCTTAAACAGTTTACATTTTAAGATAATGAAAAAAGCTGCACTGCTAGAACCTCTCTCTAGCAGATTCATGAGATATTTATAAACAAACATCCACAAACCATGCGATCCCCTTCTTTAGGAAAAACTTATGAACACAATAAAACCTTAAACACTTAAGATATGAGCAGAAAAGAAGGATCTCAGCCAACTCGTTGTCCTGTTCAAAATACTTGATAGAAACAGTAGTCAAATTGATGGATTACCAACCTCTTCTCCAACCCTGTGCTCAAAGACTCCAAATTCTCATTGTCATGAGAGAAGCTAAATTAAGGCACCTGTATTAAACCCTCCTCTAGTCTGGGGATGAGCAGATTGTACTCGTATAATTGTGAGATGACTCCAGCCATCGCACATTTTCTTTGACGAAGAAATATTTATGCTTGTAAGGAAGACTCAGAGAAAAAGGACTTTGTAAACTAACGCTCTGGCTCCAGTGAGAGCCCCAGGTGTCCCATAAGCTCAACGGAGCCTTAATTTGACTTTCAGAGAAAAATTTCCATGGTCTCTGGAAGGGCAGATTTGTCTCACCTCAATACAGCAGGCTAGCTGCAAGACACTCGATACACTATCAGGGCACAATGGAAAGAGCTAACTGAACAGAGAGTGAAACAAAAAGCCAAAACCATAATGCTAAGAAGAAATGAGGGAAAAAATGCCAATCTTACACAGAATCAGAAATCACAACCATTACTGTGACAGTCTTCAAAAAAGTTCTAGCAATCCTGAGATGCCAATCAGGGAAATATTGAATATACCTGCATGTAAAATTCATTTTTTGTTCAAGGTAACCCAAATGAAGTAGTCTTTAACAGCCNTTCTGACGGTTTCAGGATACANCACCTTCGAAATGCAAGGCTAGACTTACAGAGGAAGGCAAATCTCAAGAAAAGTGGAAATGTTAAAAAAGGACTGTTTATTTCATCATATTTTTTTTTCCCTCACATCATTTGGTATTTCACTCTGAACTGTTGATACTAAACGTACCACATAAGGTCTTCAAATACTGAGGTTAAAGAAGTCCAACAGGCTACCTTTCTCCACAGCTTTAAAAAAATAATCACTCAAAACAATGTATTCTGCATCCCACTGAGGTAGCCTCTCCTTATTTATATCAGAGGAGTTTTGAAAGGTCATTTGAACAGAGGTTTCTAAAAATAAGACTCTTCAAAACAAGTACATCAAACAGCTCTTCAGATAACGCTGGGCAACTGCCACGAATTAGCAACCTTCACAGTAACTTCTAAAACACTACTCTCAATCTCATGGTACCTTATACTTAGAAGCAAGCCATTAAGGGCAGAACAGTATTTATTGTCCAGCATCAATGTTCATGATGAAGACAAACCATACAAGTTCTCCATAAAGAAGTTACACCTCTTCCTCCTTAATATCCCCCTTATCCCCAAACTTTTGGGCTAGCTGGGTTTCCCAAATTTGATTAACATTCCTTGGAACAATAAGACTCGAGTATATTTGTTTGTCTTTTTCAGTTCAGACTGTTTCAGACTAAAAAAATATTTTAGAGAAAGTTTATTTTAATTGCAAAATATCTGTGAAAGGTTAAGTAAATGTGTCACAGTTATTTAAATTCATAGGTTAATGAA
>Ga0065711_1013658_pt1 | contig 10588 bp, 6 predicted proteins | sample Hoacrofraction12_FD_59098 | JGI IMG/M metagenome (GOLD analysis project Ga0065711, IMG submission 59098) | Hoatzin crop microbial communities from Cojedes, Venezuela - Epithelial fraction 12 v2 (version 2) | ecosystem: Host-associated > Birds > Digestive system > Esophagus > Crop | place...
TCAAACAAACAACAAAAAAAATACAACCCAACAGAAGCATGAGAGAAATCTTCCACACTTCATGACTCCTGACACAATATTAATTGATTGCATTTTTTCTTCAAGTTTTTGTAATATTGCTGGAAGTTTCAAAAAAGTAGCACTATGCTTTGCCACTGATTTTTCTTTTATGTAAATATACCAATTCCCAACTTTATATGATTCAGTACTGGCATATGGGAAGCTTACTGCTAGTATATAAACATAAACTCATGTATGGGAAGTAAGAGCCATAAGGCTCATAGTCACCTTCATTTCAAAGCTGTGTAAGGTAGACAGGATTGTATACATATTTTCTCAAGTCACACAAGGATTGCACTGTTCTAGTAGAAGACTCATACTTCATTTTGTGTTCCTTTACAGGCATATGCTTAGAGGATTCTACAATAACAAGGATTATCAGCTATTTATAATATATGGGGACGCTGTTACTATGAGACATGGACAAGACACTGTTTACCAAAGCTAAACCTAGTCAAATGGCTGACAGCGTTTGCAGAAATCTGAAATATTGTGACTGGTTTGAAAGAAACAAGCCATTAACTCCACTTATATAGACTTATATAGATTGACCAAAGGCTAGTGTTTTTTTCTGTGTAAAAAAACGCAGCAAGCCTTTAGTAGCACAAGTTAGGTACAGGAAGATAGTGTGAGCTCCATACAGGTGAAGAAATCTCCCACTCGAATCTGAAATGCAAATACCTAATGCCCTGTATTATGAAACAAAAGTGGTTTTCCTTCAGATTGCTACTTGTATACTCTCCTACCTTGGTCAAGTCAACATGTGGACATCCTCCACATCCTCCATACAGTCAGGATACCGTTTTGCTCAAAGCCAGCTTTAGTCTACATAGCCAACAAATTCAAGCACATTTTCATTCACTCTCAGTTACTTAAAATGCAGATGTTATTCCACAACCAAGAACTATGCCTACGGGTAAGAATCAGAGACAGAGGCAACAAAGAGAACCTGGTGTGGGTGTCTACTACAGGCTGTATGATCAATGGGAGCCTACTGATGAAGCCTTCTTGTTCCAGTTCCAGAATGCTTCATGCTCAGTCTCTTGTCCTGCTGGGGGACTTCAACCACGCTGACATCTGCTGGAAAAGCAGCATGGCGAGCTGTAGGCAATCCAGGAGATTCCTAGAATGCATTGAGGATAACTTTCCAAGCCAGGTAACTGACACTCCTACCTGAGGGGATGCAATGCTGGACCTGATGCTCACCAATGCAAGCAAGTGACATCAAGATTGGAAGCAGCCTGGGCTACAGTGATCACGCTTTGGTGGAGTTCACAGTCCTGAGGGATACGGGACAGGCAAGGAGTATAATCAGGACCCTAAATTTTAGGAAAGCAAATTTCCAGCTCTTCAAATAGTCAGTCAATACGACGCCCTGGGAAACAGTCCTCAGGGACAGGGGAGCAGAACAGAGTTGGCAGATCTTTAAGGATGCTTTCCAGAGAGCACAAGAGCTCTCAGTCCTCAGCTGTAAGAAGTCAGGCAAGGAAGGCAAGCGACTGGCATGGATGAGTTGAGACCTGATGGTCAAATTAAAGAGCAAGAGGGAAATACACAGGCAGCGGAAGCAGGGACAGGTATCCTGGGAAGAGTATAGGGACACTGCCTGGTTGTGTAGGGATGAGGTCAGAAGGGCTAAGGCATGGCTGGAGCTGAACTGCAAAGGATGCCAAGAATAACAAGAAGGGTTTCTACAGGTATGTCAACCAGAAAAAGGAAGGCAAAAGAAAGTGTACTCCCCCTGATGAACAAGAACGGCAACCTTGCATCAACAGATGAGGAAAAGGCTGAGGGACTCAACAACTTTTTTGCCTCAGTCTTCACTGACAACATCTCTCCTCACCCCTCCCCAGCTAATGGACTGCAAGATGGGGACCAGAGGGGCAAAGCCCCTCCCACTGTAAGGGAAGACCATGTTCATGACCACCTGAGGAACCTGAACATACAGAAGTCTATGGGACCTGACGAGATGCATCCCAGAGTTCTGAAGGAATTGGCTGATGTCATCTACAAGCCACCCTCCGTGATATTTCAAAGGTCATGGCAGTCAGGTGAAGTCCCTGGTGACTGGAGGAAGGGAAACATTGCACCCATTTTTTAAAAGGGTAGGAAGGAGGACCCTGGGAACTACTGACCTGTCAGCCTCACCTCTGTGCCCGGGAAGATCATGGAACAGATCCTCCTAGAAGCTCTGATAAGGCATATGGAAAACAGCGAGGTGATTTGAGACAGCCAGCATGGCTTCACCAAGGGCAAGTCCTGCCTGACCAACCCCGTGGCCTTCTATGATGGAGTGACTACATCAGTGGACGAGGGAAGAGCTATGGATGTGATCAGTCTGGACTTCTGTAAAGTCTTCGATACAGTTCTCCACAACATCCTTTTCTCTAAACTGGAGAAACATGGATTTGATGGGTGGACTGTTCAGTGGCTAATGAATTAGTTGCAAGTTCGCAGCCAGAGGGTAGTGGTCAATGGCTCAATATCCAAACAGATGCTAGTGACAAGTGGTGTCCCTCAGGGGTCCGTACTGGGACCGGTACTGTTAAACCTTTTGATCAATGACTTAGCAAGATCAAGTGCACCCTCAGCAAGTTTGCAGATGACACCAAGCTGAGTGGTACGGTTGGTACACCAGAAGGACAGGATGCCATCCAGAGGGACCTGGACAAGCTTAAGAAGTGGGTTTGTATGAACCTCATGAGGTTCAACAAGGCCAAGTGCAAGGTCCTACATCTGGGTCGGGGCAACCCCCGCTATCAACACAGGCTGGGGGATGTAGGGATTGAGAGTGGCCCTCCTGAGAAGGACTTGGGGGTAGAAGTCCCTGGTCACTGCAGGGCAGTTGGGCTAGATGACCTATGAAAGTCTCTTTCCACCCAAAGCATTCTATACTTATATGTGCAGTCGTACTCTATCTTACTCTCTTCATTCAGGGCTGAGTTACTGCTCTTTATCTCCTACAGTCAGATTCTTCCAGGACTATGGACAAACTAGATGAATATTCATTCAGCAGCTGGCTAAATCAACTATATCAGCTTTATAAGAATATAGTGATCTAAATCCTGGAGAGCAGTAGTGGGAAAAGTATGCTCCATAATATTCACAATGTCTTTATGCTTGGAAATCAACTACAGGACTGGGAAACCATCATCAGACTAGTGAAGGTCTCTGATCTTTTCTTATGTTTTTGTGAAGCTTCTTTATATAAAGGATGATGAAATATTTAATCATCAACAGCATCAACAAACTGAAAAGCAACCTCATTGGGTTGAAGATGTCCCTGCTCATTGCAGGGGACGTTGGACTAGATAACCTCTGAAAGTCCCTTCCAACCCAAACTATTCTATGATTCCAAGATAAAATGAGTATCAAAAAATGGGAAAAATTCTACTGTCTCTGTGAGCTGCTAACTAATGAAGAACATCTAAAACCGAGTCTACATGAAAAGGTTATGGCTGGAAATAACAATACTCTTGAGTTTACATTTAGAGAAGAAAATTGTAGGAGTAGGAGAAAAACTAAAAGGAAAAGTACCTTCACATATCTGATATTTTAAAATTCCATTTAAATCACAAAGTTTGAAATTTAAACAAGCAAAGCACACAGCTAGGGTGCACTGCCATACAAAGAAACCTACAAGAGATAATGTCTCAAAACCAAACATCTTTCCCACAAATAAACAGCACCAAAATAATGGACAACAGGGTAAATGAAGAGGGCCATTAAAGAAAGAACAATGTTTTTTTTTTTTTATACTGTTTAAAGGAAAAAAGAGGGGAGAAAATAAGAGTATCTGGCCTCAAATTTCTGCTCTTTCATATTCTCCATAATTATTCAAATGACTAAATGATGACTAAAGTAGCGCTTCATCATTGTAACAAAAACAGTTGCAGAAAGAGTTATCTAAACATCACAGTCAAAATAATTTCAAGTGTAATATTTAATCAGCAAGCCATTGCAAGTATCATTCATCAGCAAGAAAGAATTTAACCACAGATAATTCTAGTGTTTCATATTTATTTAGAGATTGATTTTTCCAAATTTGAAACTATTAGTTTGATTTTTTTTTTCTCCTTCATACGGAACTTTATTTTAAGAAGTAGTCTGTAACACATAGCTTTTATGAGGCCTTAATGAAAGATACTTAATCATTATTAGTTTATTAGCAGCAGATAACCTCTTCTTTCTCATTTTCCCGATTTGTTTTCTCCATAAACATCATTAACAGCTAAATGTGCCAACAAAAACACCAATGTGATAAAAAAATGCAGACTGATACACAGGCTTTGTATCAATGTGACACTCTGTTATAGGCTGTTTTGCTTTTCACACAAAAATAAGATGAGAGAGAAAAAATACTTATCACATATCAGAGCACTTCAAAACATATATTCATATTGGCATATGTTAGTTGTACAAAAGCCCTACTGCTCGAAACCAGAGAATTTCTCTTCCACTAAACTCATGCCTTTTCAGTCCACTTTACCTGCCCCCCAAAATTTAAGGTAGAATGTGTTGTTTAAGTTCGTAATAAAAAAAAAAAACAACTAACAAAAAAAAACCCTGCAATCTTTGAAGAGTTCTGGCAGGAAAATGAAAGTGGGGGAAGGGGGAAGTGGGGAACAAAAACTGAGTTGATGAATTCCAGTAACAGATAGCATAAGCCAAAAATATCCATTTATCTCAAAAGAATAAGGAATGATTTGGCAACATTGATCAAGGTGGACTAAAGCCAGCTGGAATCAATGAAGCAGGCAGGATAAGTATGGGATGCACCACAGACCTGGAAGTGACATTTACCCCAGTATGAAGATCAATTGAGTTGTGTTGGAAAAGGGCAGCTGAAAACCTCCCCGAGAGCTGTGGCGGTTCCAGAGATTATGATGCAGATGAAAATGGGAGAGGCAGGTCTAGATTGAATACTATCTGCAGCTAGACAGATCCTCTTTAAGTAAGGATCTGGTGTAATCTCAGTGTTTGACTGCATTAAATTTGCATATGAAATTAAGACAGAGTATTACATAGCGTGAAAGAGCTGGTTCCTGGTGCTGAAACTGAAAAACTACCTATTCTCATTGGAAAGAATTTTCAGAGGATTCATCAGTTTCTTATTAAAAGTGCAAATCCTTAAAGACACAGAAAACAGCATCTAACTAATTAGCAAGAAACCTGCAATCACTACAAACAAGTGAAGAAACTGGCTAATAGTACTTGACTACGACAGACAAACTTTAAAGAAGTTGTAATACACCAGAGTAAGAAAATAAAAAGAAAAATATACACATAATAATATAATAGCCAACAACAAAAGGAGAAACAGAACTCTGAGCAAAACTGAGTTGCAAGTACACCTATACCAGAGAATTACTCTGCCTCACAAAGGTAACTGAGATCAGGTGAGATAGGACCAAAGAGGGTCCAGGAGATAAATGCAGCCATTCTGCCATACGCTTTCAGTCCCTTAACGTTTGCTTCTCTAAAGAAGTGTTTATTTTCCCCTCATCTTGGCAAACTGACAGTGTCTCTGTGAGCTTTAGTCAGTAATTATGACGTTTGGTTCCCACACATACTGTCCATGAAAGCAAACTTTCCCTGAAGGTATCCTGAAAAGTAATAAAGCTGTAAGTATAAATAGCAGAATACTAGCTATGTTTTGCATTTCCTCTGTACTTACTCTTAGACAGAACTGTGATGACTGCAAAATACCTTGGTTTCAAGCACTGTTTAGATATTATTCCACACCTGATTATCTTTTGGCACTTACAAGTATTTTACTTCATCCATTAATTTTGAAGAATAAAAGGTATTTTGTTGGCTTACATCTTCACATGTCTCCCTTCACCCCTATTTAGTTTCCTGGTGTCTCAAACTGAATTAAAACATTACGAATAGCTCCAAAGTCTATCATCCTACCTTAAACCCCTTTGGATTAAGTTCATCAGAACTAACAGCCTTTAGCAACCTATTTCAGTGGCAGCTTGAGATTTAGATACTGCTTACTCTTACTGATATTAATCATGGTGGTTGATCTTATTGAACCCTTCTGTTAACTATCCTTTACTAGAAAGCTTCTTCGATCTCCCTGTGATTTTACAGATTGGGCTGGTTGTTCACATCACTCCATTACCCTATTAAAACATTTCTCAAAGGTGCCTCCAACTATAGACAACAGCTGAACTGATGTTTTTCCTCTCTTAGGCTCATGATTAAACACAAAGCTAGTACCTAAATTTCAAAATAGATCAGCTTATTTATCAAAGAAGCATCAGGTTTGTCTGTCATGCATCAGAAGGCACTTAACCTTTAAGGATAAGGAAGACTTTTGAGTTTTAGAGCAAGTAACAGACCAATATTCATATAGGGGAAAAGTATCCATAAACCTAAAAAGTAACATGAGGTGTTACAATAAAGTGTTTGTATATTCAGAACTTAAAAGCAGTTTGTCCTTTATAGTTTTGTACAGCAACTGTATCAATGCCAGATAACTGATTACTACTGTTGCTGCACAAAAAGCAATGAAACATTCACACCTGTTTTGAATTTATGTATTTTCAAATTCATCTGCATACACGATAGTTTTGTCAAATATTCGGAGAATAACCACGCATCCAATATCTTCATGATGCCTGCTTTATTGTTGATGTTGTTTCCACACATACGCCCTAGAAAGAAATTGTTAAACAAAACCATGTTCTACTCTGCTAAGGAAGACAACTTAAAACGGAGAGAATCTTCTTTGATACAGATACTCTTTTTGGCAACAGCAATAGTGGATGATTTTTTCCCCCAGGTAAAATTATCCAGACTATGCTCATCTGACAGAAAACTATGAAGTGTTAACAAGTGCTCCATTAAGATAAAAATTAACTTGGTCAGCTCTGTTACTGGTAAAATATTATTCCAATCTAATAGATCTTTGTTAACATGGTATTAGGTAGAACTGTGTTAGGTGAATATAGCAAGCTATCATTCAAGTTTTTTGGTTTAACAGCCATTCTTGGAGTTAGAAGGAAAAAAAATAGCTGAGTATATATTCATTTTCAATGAAAGCAAAGTTATCTGATAATAAATGACCCATTAGTTTGCTCATAATTCTGTCAGAGTTATTACAGTCTTTAGGTTCTGAATGACTGTAATTTACTATAATTGGTTTGCAGGACAAGAGATAAATTTGACTTGCTCAATTACAGATTCACTAAAATAATTTTGAACATTAAAATGATTTTAGAACATAAAGGTCATGACAAAAATCTAACAAAACAAAGAACGTTAATACAAGAAATTCTACAGTTTGATTTTTGAAAGCAGATTGATTACTGAAAATTACCAGTCAGCGTCAAAGTTTAGTCCTAATGTTGTAAAGCGTTTGTCTCATACGTAAATCTTCCCAGAATCAATCTTTACACTGATGTTTAAAAGGAAAACATGGTTGAGAAAAAGATATACCTCCGATAGTTCTACCCACACTGCATGGATATGAGGCTCTGCTGAACATTTAACCTTCCTCTCAAACACTTACTTTTAGACAGTAAAATATTGATACAATATAGGAAACTGAGACAGCTGAAGTTTGCATGGAAACTTTTAAGTTATTTCTGGTTTGTTCGGCTGCAACATTTATCCAAGTTTCTCACAGTTCAGAAGTCTTCCAAACCTCAAAATTGGAATTGATTTGTTTTTATTGTTTGTTGGTCCTAATGCAAACTATGAAATTGAAAGCAACATCACAACAACTGTGGTGCAGAGATTACGTGTTTTAGAAATCTATTCCTTAAATTTAATCTTACCCCTTTTAAAAACAAAAGCTAGTAACTACACTGGTCTTTTTAAGTGCAAAATGTGATAACATCTTTGCTACCTTGACGTCCCTTCTGTTTACTTGCTGTTTAAAAAAGGAAAAGCAGTGTAGTCTCCATGTTTATCTTTCTTTCAGAATCACGAAGCACTTCAGTTCCAATTTTTTTGCTTTAATTGCTCCCAAGACGACACAACACAAACTGCTATCCTGCATTTAAGTATAGCAGCCTTTTTCTTCGGTGAAATATCTCTCAACATATCGTGGTCTCAGAAACCTTAGGCAAAGGAAGGCAAATGTACTGAGTGGCAAGCTCAGTCTTTCACAGATAGTACAGAAAAAAGTTTAAAACTAAGCTTCATGTCAAAAATTACAGTCTTATTTCAATAGATATTTACAGTCTGTTATTGTGATCAAGCCAAAACCTAAAGATCCAGTTTTATCATTGTATAAGCATTTGGTTCACAGTGGATAAGGTTTAAATTAGAATCCACAGTAATATCCTGAATAGGATGTCTGGAAGGAAAACGAATGGCAAATATAATTTTATGATGGTTGATTTCAGCTAGAGCTACAAGGCCTCAGTAAGTCTTAAATTTCTTTTTCCTCTACTCATACTCTAAAGCTAAACCAGCCAAAGATGCCTCTTGAATGACAGTTTGTTTTTCCAGCAGCTGAGCACTTTCAAAATAACAAGGTACCAAATATTTCTGCAGAAGAAATAACTAAATAGACTATCAACTTTCAGCGTGGAAAAGACATGTTGGGTCAAGTGAGGACATTGCATGATTTTAACAAAGAATGAAAAATAAACTTGCTTTGTCCCCATAAAGAGTTAGGGTGCATAAAAAATCAGTACAGTTTTAAACGAAGAGTCCTTCGACAGCTACAAAATATAAAGTATTTTCTCTCTGGGAGAGCTCTGGGGAAAAATTACGATAAAAACCAGAGCCTACAATACAGGTGTCACTAAGGAAAGTGACATACATCCCTTTACCTTCCCAGGGACACCATCAGAGACTGTTGCATTAATGAGGATGCAGATGTTTGAAAACTCTAGATGGAAGCGCTTGTGAGGGCGCAGGACTGCTGATGCCCTGTGCCACCAACTTCACAGGCACCAGAGGTGATCTGCGCATACAGGATGTCATTATTTTGCCCAGAGCTTCTAGTTACCTGAAGTTAGTTGGACTAACTGCGCTAAAAAAAAAAAAACCACCTTAAAATTCAAGAAAACCTCAAGAAGTTGTTCTTATACAGACACATTTTTCAGCAAAGGCACAGAAAGTCTGAGGGCAGCCATATTTGCTGTGCACGTATTCGACAGAGCATGTAAACATATTGCTGTTTGGCGTAAAAAAAAAGGAAATAGGGAAATTCTAGGCAAAACTACAGCTCCTTCCCTAGAATCCACTCCATTTAGTAAAACACCACATTCTCTCCCCCTTTACTCCTTTCCCCCCAAACTTTTAATGCAGATCAGCTCAGCACTAACTCTGTTGAAATTTGTTCATCAGTACACAACAGTATTACTTCGCACTTTGAAATAATGCAAGTGATTCAGAAGGCAACTCAGAAAAGATAGAAATCATTAATGATAAAAAAGTAATCTTGAAAAAAGGCGAAGGGTTAGCTTTGATTTTGACACACTGAAATATCAGACTGTAAGTGCTCTGTAGCTAATTGGAAGAAAACTCAATAGGAACTGGTTAACAACTCAGCTATAGGTCATCCTCAGGAATTCTAAAACCGTTAATAATTGAGCAATTTGAGTTAGTGTGAACATTTTAAAATGCACGTTCCTTTTTATTACCAGGTAGAAAATAGCAGATTAGTAACAAAAGAAATAAAATCTTTCAGGAAAATTTAAGATTTTTCAGAAGCAGAGTTTCTAGCAAAACGTGAGTGCAGTAAGAAGTAGGAAATAATGGAAGACAATGATCAAGAACACGGGACAGATGATTCTGAGAAAGAGATTGTGTTCCAGCTCTGTTAAAAACAGTTGAGAATTTTTTATAAAGAAAATAATTTAAATGAAAATTTGCAAACAAAAAAACTCCAGTTTCTTCCTCTCACAAGGAAAAAAAAAATTAGTTCCTTTTGTTCTTAGTTATGTCAAAAAAAGAAAAAGAATACAGTAATATAAAAAGAATGTACAACATTCTGCTAGTGCTCCTTTTGCAATAACAGCATATAACCAAGCCTAATTACCCATACTCAAAATTTTACTTTAAGCTCCAGTTTACAGAAAAAGCTCTTAAAAAGGCTTACATTTAAATTTGTTAAATATGACATTAAAAACAGAACACCATCATACAGTTAAATCTTTAAAGTTCATACCATAGAAAGACACATTAGTAATTTGAGTTTTCCTCATCCTTAAATATGCGTTTACGCGTTTATTGAAAAATACCTGTTTCTTTCTCTGAATTGAGCACTTAAGTGATTTTTCACTTTCTTCATCAACGTAGTACCTCAGCACTCTAGAAATACTGATTTATTTTTATTAAAAATTCCATGAGGCAAAGGTATATGTTGTTATATCTTCCTTTAAAGATGGGGAAAAATAAAACACCACAGTTAATATTAAAGGATATGTTTTCAGTGGCCCATTAAGATTTCTGTAACCTCACAACAACCATCCCCCCCACACATACACTCCAATGAAATTATTTTCTGTGTTCATAGCAAAGCCCTTTTTGATTTTTTTTTTTTTTTTTTTTTTTTTTT
>Ga0065711_1013777_pt1 | contig 10588 bp, 6 predicted proteins | sample Hoacrofraction12_FD_59098 | JGI IMG/M metagenome (GOLD analysis project Ga0065711, IMG submission 59098) | Hoatzin crop microbial communities from Cojedes, Venezuela - Epithelial fraction 12 v2 (version 2) | ecosystem: Host-associated > Birds > Digestive system > Esophagus > Crop | place...
GGCAATGGGCACAAACTGAAGCAGAGGAAGCTCCAGCTGAACACGAGGAAGAACTTCTTCCCTCTTGAGGGTGACGGAGCCCTGGCCCAGGCTGCCGAGGGAGGCTGTGGAGTCTCCTTCTCTGGAGATATTCCAGACCCACCTGGACACGGTCCTGTGCAGCCTGCTCTCGGTGACCCACAGAGGTCCCGTCCAACCCCGAACATTCTGTAACATTCTGTGATTTGGAGATTCAAGAAACCATATTTCCGTTTGCTCTCTTCACATTTATTACTCAGATGACAGTAAGAGGCATAGCAGTGCTTAGTTTTGGTTAAAATACATGGTTTTGTTATAGAGGAAGGTCCATCTGGGACTGGCAACATCAGTTCATGTCCTTGTAAATGATGCTGGTTGTCTGGCTGGCAGGAGGTCAGGGATCCGAGATCTGCTTCGGAGATTGCTGTCTTACCCGCAGACAGTTGTTCATTTTGCTACCCCAGAGAAATGTATGGAAGTGTTGTAAGCAGCTGGGTTGGAACAAGTGGGAGGGTATTCTTACACTGGGAAAGATGAAAGACTAATTAGTTGTGAAAATGTTGCACTGAGAGAAAGGCTGGCATCTAGTAGCTGTAAGTAGTAACATTCAGCATAGATCTTGAATTTTGGATTTTTGCCTTCAGTACTGCTTGCTGAAGAAGGGCATCTGAAGCTGCCTGATCACAGCACTGTGAAAACTCTTCAAGTGACTGGGTTGTCACAGCTCAGAGTGAAAGGGGAAATTAAGGCTTATTCTGCATATTCCTGACGTTTCTGAATTGTCGGCTTGGTTGGCAGCATATACCACCCCTGAGAGAAAACATCTGTGGCTGGAGTCAGTAGACCTTTAACTTAATTGGAAAGCACTTTCTCCAGCTTGGGATTCCCGGCCTAGACTCGAGGAAAGAAACCTCTTTCCCACAACTAATTGCATAGCTGACATATTTTGGTTTGGACACTGGTTCTCAAGAGTGGGAAGATGAGTTCATTTTATTACTGGGTTAATTAGTACTTATACAACCAGTTTCACTATATGCATTTAAAAAATGCACACTTTCAAATTTGGAAAAATATTAGGCTATTGGGGAAGTACATACATGTTCATAGATGAGTCGCTCCTGTTCTCATTCATACTAATAGGTATGTAAATCCATCTTATAAATTACCTTTCTTTTTAGAAGCTGAATCTTATTTCTGTTTTGAGTTTTTCTGACTTCAGCTTCAAGTTATTGGATTTTTGCCTTAGCTGGAAGTTAAGGCACACCCCTTGAATGAGAAAGGTATTTTGCTGGTTTAATACTTTCTGAAATGTTTATTTGCCTTTCAAATGTTTTCAGAATAGAGAAGTTCTGCTTTCTAATATGGAAGTGATCAAAGACTTGTCTTATGGAAGGAAATAAGATTGCTGCTGTTAATGACATTAACAGAGTTCAATCCCTCCCACAAATGTTTGAGGAAGGAAACAACTGAGGTTGATGGATAATATTCATAGAAACAGAGCGCTAGCTTTAAACAGAAAACAGTTTTGGAGCCATAACAATTTTTTCATGCTGAAAATTATTGGGTTCTCTCAGAGGTGTCCCTACTGCTTAACTCTGGAGTGAGTTCTAATTATCATATATTTGCTGATACAGCAAACTCAGATCCGAGTCAAGGACAATGGAAATTGTAATTTCAATGGAACATCAAGATGGCACTTGCCTGTTAACATGTTTACTTTCCATGTTTCTCATTTGTTCTAGACCATTGCTCGTTACCGTTCATGTTCCACAACTTAATTTACCCGTTACCGCAAAGCCTGTAAAATCTAAAGTAGGTGCTGATCTATTCAGTATGATATATTAGTTCAAATCACAGCAAATTGTGAATTGCTGCAATTCATGTAGACAAGGGTCTGAATCAAAATCTTGGATCTAAAACACACCAAGCCTGAGGAGGATTTGGATTCAGATTGAAACTCTGTGGTTTAGGTTTTTCTTTAATCACATGGTGTTACAAACATCTATTTCATGTGTCTAAACTGTCCCAGCTGTGCGGAGTATTTCCTTGAACACATTGGACTTATTTTCACGCAGATGTAAATCAGGAGTAACTTTTCTAAAGGCAGTGCGGCTGGTGCCAGAAGATGATGTGTGAGGAGAGGTCTGTGCTTTCCATATGATGTCTCTGTATGCTAATAATACAGAAAAGACAGGTATTCTTTGCACCAGCTTTGGGAAAAATCTGTCTGTGTGTATTTGTGTGCATGAACACCATGCAGATATGTTAGGAAACACAAAATACAGAGGAGCTGGAAGGCAGCTCTCTACAACAGCTGTGGGAGATGGTTCTTGTAAGGTAGGCCCCAGTGCCATTGCTGTATTCTCCTTGCTGTCATCCTCCCACCTCACGGGTTTCTTCTAGGCTGTGCTACCACCAGTGCTTTCTCTTCACACTTGCTATAGCCATGTCCTGCTGCACTTTGTCAGGGCACCGAGCCTGTCACTGTGCCACTCGCCTCTCATCTTTAAGGCTATCACTCATCAGCAATTAGGAACCAATGTTATACAAACATTTGAGGTAAAGAGAATGTTAGCTCTGGGTCAAGTGTTGATTTCCGCTCCAGCTTTCCCTGTTGAATCACAGAAAGGTTTCAACTGAACTTGAGCTGTAAAGAATCACAGAATGGTAGGGGTTGGAAGGGACCTCTGTGGGTCACCTAGTCCAACCCCCTGCTGAAGCAGGGTCACCTACAGCAGGCTGTAGAGGACCTTGTCCAGGCGGGTCTGGAATATCTCCAGAGAAGGAGACTCCACAGCCCCTCTGGGCAGCCTGTGCCAGGGCTCTGTCACCCTCAGAGGGAAGAAGTTCTTCCTCCTGTTCAGCTGGAACTTCCTCTGCTTTAGTTTGTGTCCGTTGCCCCTTGTCCTGTTGCTGGGCACCACTGGAAAGAGTCTGGCCCCGTCCTCCTGACACCCACCCTGCAGATATTAGTAAGCACAGATTAGATCCCCTCGCAGCCTTCTCTTCTCCAGGCTGAACAAGCCCAGCTCCCTCAGCCTTTCCTTGTAGGAGAGATGCTGCAGTCACTTCACCGTCCTCGTAGCTCTAAAGAAACCCAAGCTTTTCTTTAGGTTGTACAGAGCTTGAAAAAGTCCTATATTTTTGTGTCTGTCTTCCCCCTGCCCCCTCCCTATCTTCATTATTCTTGCATGTATATCGAGTTCTGGGTTCAACTGTTGCTGTTCTTGTGATATTTCTTCTCCTGGCTGGAAGCAGGAACTTCTGGAAGCATTGCTGCGAATTTTTTTTGTTGAGTAATTATCTGTAGTTTGCCAGGCTTGGGGAATCTAATCTTTGTGTGTTTTCAGATTCACACAGGATGGGGAAAAAAGATTACCATTCCTTGTGTCTTGATTTGGGTGCAATTACTTTTTTTCTTTCATCAAAGGAGGGACCTTGACTTGTGTGTCCTAGTGAAAGTGGTCTGACTTGTGCTGTATTATGCCAGCAAGGAGAAACTGCCTAACAGATTTTATTTTCCAAAGATGATATGTGGTCTCTGCACAGCTGCAGTTCTCCTGGAGGAAGACGGTCGGACTTCTCATTGGGGGTTGTTCATTCTTCCGTCTTCTAGCCAAGAATAATATAAACCAGGGTGAATCAAGCATAAGACTCATGCAGTTACCAGTTCTGTAATACTTCTCATGGAAATGTAATCCACTGAGGGAGCAAGAGAGAAAATGAGTCCCATGAAATGTTGTGTCGCATACTCTATCAGATAGAAGAAACTGGTATTTGAAATAGCCCTGGGCCAGTAATAAAATAGACTACAAGAAGATGATTAGATCTACAAGCTCTTCTTCAGCAAAGTATTAGGTCTTGGCTAAGGACTATAGAAATCCTGACATCTCCTTTTAAGTTGCCATTCAAGTTTGTGACTTTGAGGCAGGCAAGGATGAGCAATCACAGACGGCCTACCCCTGAGAGCAGCAGTATTTCAAAACTTGCAGACAGGGTGAATCCTTTAAGGAACAGCAGGGATCTTCTTTTTGTGTACATGAAAGACATGACTAGTTAGAGCCTTTTGAGAACATAGGTGAATTTTATAGCAGCTATCAGTTCTTTCAGTCTCTTAAGAGCAGCTTAAACAGATATCATAGAAAAAGCAAGTCTGTTTTGGCTCTAGTTTTTGTGATATCCGTGATGCGTCGTAGGTGATTCATCAGAGCTGTACCGTATTCAAACTGGTAAGCTGTGTATGCAATGACAGAACACAACTTTGTATAAAAAGTATTCAGCTTATGTATTACACACAAATAAAAGGAGATCATAACTGGGGAAAATTCCAAGGTAAAAGGCAACCTACAGGGTGATTGGGTCAACTCATACAGCCCTAAAACCTTAAAGCTAGGCACTTGTATAGTGGTTAGATAATGGTGTACGTTCTCTCACACTGACAACTAAGGCAATCCAAGTTAGGGCTTAAAGGTTTAAATTAGAAGACTGCGCACTGCTGAGAACCACGTTTTCCCCAGATTTATCACTTGCTCTCTCTACTGGAATTTTATGTGTGTTTAACAGTAGATAACTTCTGGAATCCATCTCCTTTCTATTGGCAGCACCAGGTCACCTGCTCCTTTATCTGGAGTTCAAGATTCAGCTTCAAACCTCACATACGTCTGTACTACTACAGGGATGGTTAGACAGAGTCTTAAAATTCACTGGTTAAATTATTCATTGCAGTTTTCTCTTTTAAATAGTTCTCTGTCACTTCCAGAGTTAGTTTTAGTATTTTCTGGGTGTGACTTTACTACAGCCAAAGAACAAGATTTTAATTGGATTCTTATGCAGGGCTATGTAAGCCTTGGTGAAAGAGCTTGGAGTATCTCTTGACTGACAAGATTATTAGGCTTAGAAATGGGAAGCAGAAAGAAGAATGTTTAGTAATGGGCAGCAACACTTTGAGAAGCTGTGTATGCGATACAGCTACCATATGAAAAAGTGCATTTGTCTCATGTTTCTTTGGGTGTTCTGTGCACATGAACACGTGACATTGTTTCATTTCCATCTGTACAAGGCTGTTATGCTTTTGAGGTAGGGAGAAAGGAATTGTATGATAAATGGAACTTGCTATGCCTCTTTGTATTTCCCTTTTCTCAAAGGTGAGGACTGGAACACTGTTGCAAGAAGCAAAGCTTTGACTGGACTTACTTAAGCCATAAGAGCAAGCTGTTCTTTATCATATTAATTTCAGTTGACTCATGTCATTTCACCTCCCAAAGCCAGTGATGGTTGGTTAAGATTATATCCAAACCAGTCATAAGTTACCAATGAATGAGTAACAGAATATTTTGGGCTAGTATACAAAAAACATCTCTTGCTCCATGTTTAGTTAGCTTGGATCCTCTCGTGGTTCAAGAATATTTTACAGAAGCAAAACATTCTCAACTTCAAGCAGAGTGCAGTTTGCTTAATAAATCTTTTAGTGCAAGGAGGGCAAAGAGTATAGCCAATTAACAGCTTCTGTCCTCTTAGAGCAGGTAAGACATACATCTGGAATACTCTGTGTTCAAGACTTTCCACTGTCATTTTTTTGATTATCTGATAGGTGTTGTGATATTAAAAGCATGGTATGCAGCAGATAAATCATGATATCAACTCCTTGTCACACTAATCCTATCTGCTTTTCCAACTGGGAGAAAAAAGAATTGAAGTATTTGGGTATGGAAGCCATGCTGAGGAACATATCCTTCTTGGCTGGAGTATTTTCTGTTTTTCTCGGGTGAAATTATAATCTGTTTGAAATACTGCTGTTGGGAAGCACTTTGGTATAGCCTTTAGACAAATTAGTGGTAAGGACCAATGTTTAGAAAAACCTTGAAAAATATACCTCTGCCTTAACAGCATCACTTTGCTATAGAAACATTAATGTATCATAACTGTTTTGTGTTTTGATGGATACCTTAACAGTGCTGCTATTGTTTCTAAATGTCTGTCAGCCACATCAAAGAAGTGTCTGGAAACAGAGATGTTCTTAAAGCTAAACACCCATAACTAAGTAAAACTGTGTTAAGCTGTCATAGAAAATCCAAGTAATCCATGCTTGATGGCTGATCTTGTGGCTTTGGCACTTCCCTAATAGTTTGCTCTTACATTCTGTTTTTCATTCATGGNTTATGAAATGCTTTACAAAGACAACTAATTATAGTCTGATTTTTTTTTGGAGAGGGCTAAAGAAGCACCAAGAGATAAAANGGCTTGTCTGATTTAGTTTATTCTAGGTAGAAGGGGCAAAGTCCTGACTCCAAATATTGNCTTGATTTTTAGGTAGACCCGGTTCTTTTAAGGAAGGTANATACCTCTTACAAANTAAANGAACTGTTGTTGTCCTGGTTTTTCTNGGCTCAGAAGTGAAGGAGAACTCTGTAAGACCTTGAATTCANGACTAGCCCTGAAAGAGCCAAAAAACCAATCAGTACCACACTGTTTTTCAAAATTTGAGAGAATTAGTGGTGTGCCGAGCCAAAACAGCTCAGACCACGCTTTTTCTTTGGAACATCATCTTAGATCACATTAAAAATGACCTTCAGCAGAGATTTTTTCATGGAAACTAAGGAGGTCATAATTTAGTTTATAGAACATCCTCAAATGTTTTTAACAAGAAAATCCACACGCAGATTTGAAGGATTCATACAGTTTCTCTTGCAGTGTCCTTACTTTGTTAATGAGCCGGGCCTTTTTCAGCCATGACTAAATCTTTTTGTAGGAAAGAACGTTTGGAAGGGTGACGCATGTGGTTAAAAAACAGGAATGAGCTTCTGAAGCCTTGGGTTTAATTCCCAGCATTGCCACAGACTTCCTCTGTGACTTTGGACAAGCCACCACATCTCTGACTAAATTCACTGGCTGTAAATTGATGCTAGTGGAAAATTTCTTCTTTAGAGGCAAGTTGTGAGGAAGAACATATATTTAGGTATCAACTGCAGTTGCAGAGGACTTTTAGATTTTTAACTTTGTAACACGTGTGAATCCAAAAGAATTATTTAAAGGGGTGGCCATTTTCTAGGAATTGTCTCGATAATGGGGAAAATGCCACAAAAAAATGGGAGTAATTTGTATCAGCAGTCTTGTAGTACTTTGCCACCTCTTTCTGTCAGGCAGCTTTGCAGCTGAACATACTTCCCTGAGCCTGAGTCCAAGCCAGTGGCAGCAAACCTATCAAAGTCAGTTAATGAAGAACTAATGAACTTTAATAAACCAGGCAGGCCTGGCCATCAGGTGTTGTAAGAAGTGGCTGGGGATGTCAGCCTGGTGGATGACATCTGAAAGGTCAAGTGGCAGACCGTGCAGTGACAGGAGAATAACTTAGTCCAAGTATCAAAGGCAATCTGTGCTAGATCTGATGGGGGACAAATTTTGTAGGTTGCCAGGCCTGCATCTTGACTAGAAGGCAGCTTCTCCGGTGGTAAATATGGACACACTGAATTCACATAAAGCCTTTGCTCTTCTGTTTTCTGAACAGTTCAGCAATGAGTTACGTTTGCCAAGGAGACTGAAAAATCCCCTTGTTCATCTAGTCCAAGCCATATTCATGGCTACATATGTTTAGACTGACATTTGTCATATTTATCCAGACTGCTTTTTAATGTGGTCAAGCACTGTCCACACAGCATCAGTAGCCCATGGTGGGCAGCTTGTGATTCTGCTTAGGTGCTTGGCCAACCTCTCCCTACAGGGAGAGGAGATAAATGAGTGATTGCCCTTAGGCCGGTCTCCTAGTGCTCCTCTTCCTCAGGCAACAGCACAAAGGGAGGTGAGGATGCCTCAGCATCTGCTATGGCATCTATTCTTCCTCATCTCTGCGAGGGAAAGAGTAGTGAACAACGATTAAGCTTTTTTAAAAATGACTTCACTGTTTCTTTTCATCCTCCCATGCTAATGAAATTTGGTCGAAATTGGCCATCTCGCTGCTATCTTTCCAGGCCACTACAAACAGCAGAAACAAATCTGTGGCTATGGTTGCTCTGCTCGAGCTCTCAAGCACCAAAAAACAAAACATGATTTGCAAGACCCGGGTCCAAGACTCTGAGAAGGACAACAAATTATACAGGCGAGGACGAGGATGTGGAATTGGTGGGATGGGTATGTCTGTTGGAAGGGGATGGTCCCTGGTAAATATTCTTCCGAATGCTATAATCTGTGCAAAACTGTATCAGGGAGCTAGTTTCCACAGTGAAACAGGAAAAAAATTCATTGGTACCACCTCGTCTGTATTTTGTTGGTCAGTTCCACTGCACAGAAACAATATACATAACACAGAGTAATTATATGCTTCCAACAAAAATAGTCTGAGAGGATAAGATTCTCTGATTTTTCTAGTATGACTAGAAGCCACAAATATAAAATCTTACATCAGAGACTTTGGACTCCAGAAATCTTCACTCCTGGGCTGTAGAACTAAAATGTTTAGAGAAGTTCTTGGTAAGAGCTAGAACTTGCTGGACCTCAATTCTTCCACTTTGAGGAGTGTAAGGAAGTCTGATTAAAATGAAATACCTGTTCTTTAGAGCTCTGTTTTTTTCTGTTGTGTTTTCTAAATAGGTGGAAGAGTTTTCTTGTCATTAATACAGAGTGCCTAGGCTTCCTTTAGTGTGTAAGAGTTGGTTCTGATTACATCCACTTGAAAAAAAAAAATCTCAAAATAATCTGTGATGTAGGTGATTTTTATCAAAGAATCCCAATCGACTGATATAATCTTCTGTCTGTTTTTATCTCCACTGTTTGGAAATAGCATTTGGTTTTTAACTTCTGGAGTGCAGGAGTCTCTTCTGTTGTTGATTCTTCATCCACAATACAGTACGGGTGACTGTTACTACAGCTTCTTTGGGGTTTTTTTGGTACAGAGTCTACTGTGGTGGGGTCTTTGCTCACTGAACTCAAATGGAAACTCTGCAAATTCTCCTCTGTCAAGTTTCTCATCCCTAACAATTCCTTTTGCTGTCGAGAAATCTCACAAATAAGGGTGCACAGTGGATAGGGACTAATGGGTTGTATTGCTTGCATGGTGAGTCTTTGACATTGTCTGGTATTTCTGGGCAATCTTTTAGGACAGACTTAAATCTACCGGCACACGAGTGTGTAGAAGTCAAAGAACAGCAAGCAAAATGTGTTCTGCCACAAAGAAAACAGAGACCACTTAATGTGACACAGAACTTGGAAAAAGTCTTTTTTATTCTGGTGAATTGCCTGGTTTGGATCATGGTTTGTTGACTCCTCCCACCCACTTCTAGATGTACACAAAATTTTGTTTGTAATATTCAAGCATTTTTCCCTTGCAAAAGTCCTCATAATAATTAGAAATAAATGGCTTCCTAATGACATTTTTTTTTTGGGAAAACAATAGTTTAAAGGAAAAATGGTTTTGCCCAGCATGCAAACCAACATACAAGAGTTCCATAAAACCCCTAAGTTGGGAGGAAGCAGAACTGCCAGTGGTTTGAGAAAACCACAGCCAGGTTCTTGTGTCACTATGGAAAGTGGTTTTTTTTCTCATTAGACTGGTTTGTTAAACCCTTGTATATTCCAAATGTGTACTATTTAACTGTTTGCTTTGAGCATGATTTCTCCTTTTAAAGATGACCGTATTTAAACCTAGCAGCATGTTGTTTTAAGATCAACAGTTTAACAATAGCAAAATCTGCCTCCCAGACTCAGCTGCCTGCCTTCCTTCCAAAATACTTTGTTCTGAAGAAGCTGATGGCAGTGATAAATGTAAGAGGGTTACAGCTCTGCAGTTATTGTCATCAAGTGAGCTTTATGGGTTGGGGATTAGACCTTTGAAGTCTTATCACGTTTCTGCACTGCGTGAATCAGTTGCTTGCTTGATTTAAATTATAAAAAGAAATGCTCTGTTGTGATATTGTCTCATACTGTGTCTTCGTCATTTGAGATGCCCTCCGAGTTCTTTAGTTCCCCAGGAAGAGAAGGCAACCAGCCATATGGAGAGTGGCCAGTTGCCTGCTGATCATGATAGGCATTAAATAGAGTTGCATAGAAACTCAGATATAGAAAAGCCGTGTCTAGCTGAGCCTTTCTGTTCCCCCACAAAGGGAGATTGTTCCCTATGAGTCTGTAACACAGCATCCAGTACCATTTCACTTGATCTTTTGAGGGGCTCCCCATATTCCTTAAACAAATGATTTCCTTTTCACTGAGGTAAGGGCTTCTTATGAAGTTGTCTTTTTGACATCCCCCACTATAAGGGCTGCTGGACTGGTATGGAGATCTGCTGGCTGCTTGGGGTGTGGTGGGAAGAGAGCAGATGTGAGCTGGAAGGAGGTCTCCCTGTTGTGCTTCTGGGGAACAATGACGATGGCAATACCTCACCCTGGAGGCAACTGTTCGAGACCATCTAGAAGCTCATTTTCAGGGTTTTGCACATCGTATGTTCTGTATCAGCGGATGAAGAGGTTTCTGGCCTTTGACAGAGGTCCAGCCTAATGCTTCTTATTTTGTGTTACAGGTCGTTGCTCTTAGTTTTATTGTTTTAAGCTACCTCAGACATTTTAAGGATGTGTGGTAATATTCT
>Ga0065711_1050939_pt1 | contig 10588 bp, 4 predicted proteins | sample Hoacrofraction12_FD_59098 | JGI IMG/M metagenome (GOLD analysis project Ga0065711, IMG submission 59098) | Hoatzin crop microbial communities from Cojedes, Venezuela - Epithelial fraction 12 v2 (version 2) | ecosystem: Host-associated > Birds > Digestive system > Esophagus > Crop | place...
AAGGTCCTGTGCAGCCTGCTGTAGGTGACCCTGCTTCGGCAGGGGGGTTGGACTAGATGACCCACAGAGGTCCCTTCCAACCCCTACCATTCTGTGATTCTGTGATTCTACAGCTTACATCTCTTGCCTACAGATTTTCTTTTTTCATTTGGGTGGTTTTTGTTTTTCTTTTCACATAAGATATCAAAGCAAAACAAGGAAAGTGCCCTTGGAGGAAACAAACAAGGATACACTAAAATTATGGTAATTTGTGAGCAGACTCAAAATGTTATTTTACAATAAAACAATAATCAATCTAAATAGGTTGGGAATAAATGGTCAAATAAAACAATTTTTATTTGAATCTCTGTACAATATGCGCAGACGTGGAGAGACCTAGAAACAGGAGCTATCAGACAGATAAGCCAGGAACATGACTTAAAACTGGCATTCTGTATGAATTTAAATGACAACACACTGTAGAACTAGACCAAAGTAGATACAATCAGACTAGCCAAGTCTACATATGAGTTTACTGGTCATAAAACCGCATCTGCAATAATGCAGCTGCTTTGCATTTGTAGAAAACAACCATCAAATAGTACTTCAGAAAATCAGAAGTAAAAAAGCTCGAATTACATGGAGCCTTTTCATCTAAATTTCCATTTTCTGAAAAAAAAATTTAGATGAAAATAGAAATCAGGCTATTCCACCACTTAGACAAAGGAATCGCATTCTAAGCTGAATATCTCTGCAATATTTTAAAATGCTGTCATTCTCCGTGGGATATTTATTTTTTTAATTTGGCCATGGAATTCCATAAGCCAAAGGCTTTGCAAAGAAACTTGCAGTGTCAAGGCTGTAGCAGGTTCTCTGAACCCTTTAAACACTCTGTAGGCCAGTGGACCCAAGTCTGTAAAAAAAACGGGCACAGCTGCCTAGGTCGTAGCACAAGAGTGATATTCCCAACCGGCAAATTTTAAAAAGGTAAGGAAAAGGACTAGATTTTTGCCTCCAAAAGGACAGGGAGAGAGCAACTCAACAGGTGGAGGAGGTTAGTCTGCTACCAGATAGAGAAAGACACTGCTCCCCAATACGGAGGCAATCTGTGAAGTTGCTCTGTCATCTCTTACTAAAAGAAAAGATTGAGTCTGAAATTTCTCATCAGAGTGGTTGTGCCCTAGACGGCAGAAGGCCCGATCTGTTCATAGACACAACAGAACAATAGCTTCTTTTAATAAGCCAAAGTAGATATACACAGAAGCAAGCCCCCCTAACTTGGGAAGAATTTTTCTTTCCGTAAGATGAAGAATAAGCAGATTTTTCTTTCCAGGAATCTTGGAAGGAAGAATCTTGTTTTCATAGAATCTATCTCCTTAGAAACCAGTTTCAAAACCTAAATACAAAGATAAAACTTCGAAGTTTAGATGTTTTCCTAAGACAAGTAGGAATAAATAAGAGGAAATTATGTTTCAGATTTGTAAAGGGCAATTCCATTAAAAAAAAAACCATTACCAAGTCAGAAAAAAACCCTGACCTATCAACAACTCTCACAGCAACTGCGAGACAAAAGTTACACATAAAATGTCTTCAATTATACAAGACATCAATTTCCCCATTGTATTCCAAGATCAGTCTCATTTTTTCTAACCAATGCAGTATTCTTCTAAAAAATACTTAACTGGAAATAGATCAACTGCAAGTGAATTCACAGGTATAAATATTCATTTATTATGATTTTTTTCCTATATGTGACCTACATATTAGAACACATTAGCAGAATAAAGTTAGTACACAGTTCCCCAGTTCCATGTTGTCTAGTCTGTGAAATAGTATTTACTTGCATTTTATTTTTGCATCTTAGTGACCTCTGGTGGATACATTCGAAACAAATTGCTGTTCGCCGATTACCTGAGTAACAAGGGGTTTTTATTTTTTAAAAAACAGGGAAAACAATTAATTCTTCAAAAAACAACAAATTAAAGGTTTTCAGCATACAGTATGTGAAAGTTTATTTTAACCTGTAAAATGAGGATGAAGCTGCTTTTCTTTCCAGAAGTTTTTCTGCTTCTTCAGGATTTAGTGTTACTATAATTAACAAAGTGTTTAAACAACAACAACAAAAAAAATTAATGGTGCAGACTCAACCTCAGAGATAGAGGAACTATCCTTAAATACATGTATAACTGGGTAAAAGACAGTAGGTGTGTTTAGTTTAGCCTGGATAAATGCCAGGTGCCCAAACTGCTCTGTCACTCCCCATTCTCAACTGGACAGGGGAGAGGAAATATGATGAAAGGCTTGAGGGTCGATACAAGGACAGGGGGAGATCACTCACCAGTTACTGTCATGGGCAAAACAGATTGAACTTGAGGAGAAAAAAAATTTTAATTATCACCTATCAAATCAGAGTAGGATAGTGAGAAATAAAACTAAACCTTAAGACACCTTCCCCCCCAACCCTCCCTTCTTCCTGGGCTTAACTTCACTCCCATTTCTCTACCTCCTTCTCCCCAAAGCAGCACAGGGGGACAGGGAATGGGGGTTATGGTCAGTTCATCACACATTGTCTCTGCTGCTACTTCCTCCTCAGGGGGAGAACTCCTCACACTCTGCCCCTGCTCCAGCGTGAGGTCCCTCTCACAGGAGACAGTTATCCACGAACTTCCCCAACGCAAGTCCTTCTCATGGGTTGCAGCTCTTCACGAACTGCCCCAGTATGGGTCCTTCCCAGGGGGTGCAGTCCTTCAGGAACAGGCTGCTCCAGCGTGGGTCCCCATGGGGTCAGGAGTCCTACCAGCAAACCTGCTCCAGCGTGGGCTCCTCTCTCTCCACAGGTCCTAGCAAGACCTTGCTCAAGCATGGGCTTCCCACAGGATCACAGCCTCCTCCAGGCATATGTCTGCTCTGGCATGGGATCCTCCACAGGCTGCAGGTGGAGATCTGCTCCACTGTGGACCTCTATGGACTACAGGGGGACAACCTGCCTCACCATGGTCTTCATCACAGGCTGCAGGGGAAAAAAATCTCTGCTCTGGCATCTGGAACACCTCCTCCCCCTCCTTCTTCACTGACCTTGGTGTCTGCAGAGTAGTTTCTCTCACATTGTCTCACTCCTCTTTTCTCGAATGCTGCTTTTCCCACAGTTGTGGGTGTTTTTTTTTCCTCCCTTCTTAAATATGCTATCACAGAGGCACTACCACCGTCGCTGATTGGCTTGGCCTTGGCCAGCAGCAGGTCCATCTTTGACCTGGCTGGCACTGGCTTTATCAGACATGGGGGAAGCTTCTCGCAGAATCCACCTCTATAGCCCCCCTGCTACCAAAACCTTGCCACACAAACCCACAACAAGGGGGCAGAAATGAAGAGTCAGATTTTAACATGTAAGGGCCAGCAGTGGTGTCCTGCTTTGAGTCTCTATTAGGTCCTGTGGTACTTTAAAAGTACAAAAGAAATCGCAAATAATTGGATGAGTGCATAATGAGGTAAAGAACTGCAAAGTGGCTGTGACTGGGTGATAAAAATTGGAAAGAAAACTTGGTGTACATAGCATGGTACACATAGGAGGCAAAAATAATTCCAAAATTGCATCTTCACGAGCTCTGAACTGACTGTTCACACTTGGGAACAAAATTCTGGGGCTATAGGAGACCATACTACAGAGAGATCACCTCTGTCTAACAGGGGTCAGAAAAGCAAACCGTATTAGAACCTACTGGGAACGGAAGATGAAACAAATAGAGAAGCAACTACCAATAGATAGATCACTCATACATCTTTAGTCTGCAAGACCTAGATCACAGAATCATTTTAGATTATGTTGCTCTGACTAGCTAGAGCTTGGTTTTGACATTTCCTACGTCACAGCAGACACCATGAAGCATCAGTGGGCTCATGCAAAAGGATAAATTACAGCATTATATTTTAACACAGTATATGATGCTGGTTTAAAGCTTTGGTTTGTGTTTTTTTTAAAGCATCACACAACATACAATAGCTGCCAGTTCACAAGAATGCTCAAACTCACAGGTTCATCTAGCTCCTTTGGGGGGAACAGAGGGTAACATGACTCTGTAGATCAGAAATTCCTAAATGACTCCTTGGTACTTTTCCTATAAACGAGCTATCAAGTTTTGAGTACTGCCTGTTGTTACCTGATTTTAGATTACATATACAAAAATAAATTGGAAGACATGATAATATTGGGATTCAACTTTTTTTTCTCATTCTAACTTTGTGTAAGCATTCCAAAATATTTTTGAGGTTCATAGATATTACTTTGGGAGAAAAAAAAGTTGGAATGAATATCATACAGCAAGCACAGTAGATGCCGTTTCAACAGTATTATAACTCAAATCTGTTAATTTAAAAAATAAATCCTTATTATCCCAATAGATGTGCATAAAAATTTTTTTATGTCACATAAGATTGGGGCCAGAAACTGATAGCGAAATTCATTTTCCTCCTAGTCCTTCAGTTTAAATGTCACTGGTGTCAGACTTAACTTGGCTTTTGAAGAATATGCATATTTCTAAAAAAAGCTAAACTCGATTAGTGAACGATTTGTGTGTTCATATAAAAAAACAAAAAAATGGAAACATTTTCAACAAAACAGTATCATAGGGCAATGTAAAACTACTTCAGTCTGTTGCTTTCACATACACAAAGCAGACTAGGATATGTATTTTCTGTCATGGAAACTGGGAAGCTAGGGAAACTATTACTGAAAGTATTAGTGCTAAACACCTAAACAAATACCTAAAGCCAAAAGTCATACGGACGTCTCAAAACTACTTTTGAGTATTTTCACTGGAATTTCTAGAAATTAGATATCAAATATCTACCACATACGAGAGTGCACGTAAATTGTAACCTGGGATTCAACTGACATGCAATTGTCAATATCGAAAGACTTTGACCAAACTTCAGTGACTGTACCATAAGTACTCTTTCCCCACTTTGTAACTTTATAAACCCAACAAAAAACCCGGTAACAACAACAACGTTTTGAGTTCAGCTTTCACTACAGAATTGAAATGTTAAGCAACACAGTAAGACAACCATAATCATTCTTAATATTCACTAAGAAGAAACCAGAGGAACCTAGAACAACGAACAATTCTTTAGCTGCATTGCCAAAAAAGTCAGTTATTAACCAATAACTACATGTTCCTATACACCAGATCTGCACAGTATGGAGACACATTTGCTACACGTGTTTAGAAGTTAATTCTCACATTCAAACACCCATAACTTCACCTCATGAAGTAGAAATCATGTCACATTCACACTTTAAAGACATTAAATAGCAGCTTCTGTCAAGTTCACGCAATTTGCGTGCATGTGTCACATGCAAAAAAGGACAGCAAGATCACTGTCTAATCAGTCTTCTGCTTATGTCAACTACCGAGCATGCAAAATGACAAAAGGATTAAAAATACTTTTCTTCTCCAAAGAAAACTACTTGCCCTTCATTACATACACACTTCAAGAACTGTGAGGAATCTCAAACCAGTCCCATCTCAATTACTTCTTTGAAAAAAGGTTTTCTAAGAATCAATTGTACTATTTTTATACTAATTATAATAATTATGTTTCAGGAAAACCAAATATGTCAACACATTCTTCCTGTCACACACAAACACACACAAATAGTACTTCGTTTTCTGAGAAGGAAAGAAAAAAGCTAGAGTTTTATGATAGTGGGTAGCTCTGCCACAGGATAGTAAAGAACAGAATCACAACTCTATGGAAAAAAAAGTCAGAAGTTTATATATTTAATTAATTGAATTAATTATATTCCCATTTGCACATATGAGAAAAAATAAAGCAGTGTTCAAAAAAGTTTCCAACGTAAATAGTAAAAGCATTAACAAAACTCCACCCCCCCAAAAGAGTTACCTCAGAAACAGGTACATTCTCTTTAAGTTCAGATGTGTGTAATGCCAGTAAACCAATCACTCGAGCAACTTTGGCACGTCTGCATATCAAAAAAAAGTTATTCGTAGGTGCAGAAAAACTATTTTAAAAACAATTATGTCTTATTTATGTTTTAGACAGATTGCTAAGGGCAGGAAATATTTGAAGTGCTATTTACAGCTCAGGTTTTCTTCTTATTTGTTTTCTTTATATCATCAAATTATTTCATTATTTCAGCTCAATTTAGCAATTAAATCTATGCCTTCTTTCCTTTAGCACTGAGGTATGAAGATTCCTTAGTTTGTCATAGTCTTTTACTAATCAGTCATGCTCATGTTCAGTTTTCTTATAACACAGAATGCCGCTATAGATCATTTTAAACTTTGCAGTACAACTAACAAAACAGAAATGAAATATGTATCAGCAAAACAGTTTTAAACATTTTGTTAAAGAAAAAAATTGAATAATAAAATCAACTTTTATGAAACAAACTGCAGAGGGCACTATCACATTGAAATATTTGACAGGCATTTAAAAAAGCTGCCATTATAGTTCTTTTACTACTATTACGGTATGGGTTGGTTTATTCAGTGATTTTAAGTAACACTATTTGATACACTAAATTATATAAGTTCTAGATAAAATTTTAGAGATTTCCTATGATCTTTGCTCCTCTAGAATAGCAATATATTAATTCAATGCTGAAAAATTTCAATGTTATATACATCTTTATACTGCCAGTCAGGTACCACAGCAGCCTGACAGGCTAAAACACTCCTGAATATCTGTAATAAAATTCAGTAATAATGCTGTATTCGAACAAATTAAAATAATTGTTACTTACATATCCCAGTTGGCGGCTGCACGCAGCTGCTGTATCAATATAGGAAACTATAGTTTAAAGAAGATAATTAAATATTAGTGAATTGCAGTAATCTGATATGTCCAAACAATAAACAAAAAATCATAATATCAGTAATTTCATAAAAATGTATTTGGATAACATTTACAAAAACTATTATCATACACAAATACTGTAGATATTGTCCAAATGTTGACAAAAAAGGCTGAGTAAAAATACAATTTCTTTTTATATTCTTGCCTTAAATTAAACTGCTAAACATATATCAGTGTGTTAAAAAAATCCACATTTATTTCATTATGAATAACACTATGCAGATGAAAAAAATTTTGATACTTTTATGAAACAAATGCAGAGATCATCATATAGTATTACTGAAGTATTTCATAAATTAAATTTATTTTGTGAGAATGGACAAAAATAGTTGGCAAATACTAGGATAACGAATGGACTGGTAACACACATAAACAGTCACTTAAGAATGAAGCTGCATAATCACTAACTCATTTCTATTATGTTCTGTTAATTGACAATTTAGTTATTGAATTATTGTCCCCCAAAAGATTCTCCAATGATAATGGAATACACCTTCCAGCAATTCTGTTTCCTGCTTTTACAAGAATTCTATAGCCTAGGACCTACCATTGCTTCCAACCTGAATGTTCTGCATTGAATGTTTCTGGCAGTGCAATTATGTCTTCAATATCTCTATATCCAGTGACAACATGTGTCAGAGTATAACTTAGGTGCATTGGTATAAATGTGCAAGAACAAAGTATTTTACTTTTTACTAAATAAACTGAAAAGTGCACATCTTGAGACAGTGTCTGTGATGCTTTTACATAATGGGTAAAATAAGTCTAGTTCTCTCGTGCACTTGCAATAGTTTTAAGAAATGTGTTAAACCACTACAGATGAAACTAGTAAAATTGTGCGTCTGGTAGAAAATTATTCTTGAAAGGTGAAACCACCATTTAGGTATACACTAAAACCGACTCCTCAGAGCGCTTGCTCACTCTTCAAAGCAGTGCTTAATGAAGGTTTTACTGTATGTTCTTTAGAAAGTTTTTCTTGTTACTTTTCACAGACATGTGACCAAATAAAATTGACTTAAGAATTCAAACATGAACTTTTTTCAGTCTTCTCTGTCACTTAATGATTTAGAAGACTAACATTTCATCATACATTATTTCACATTCTCCATCAAGGTTAGTTTTTACCCCAACATTTTTACTAATACAACAAATCTGTATGTAAACATATCTGAAATCTAAGAGAAAGAATTTCCTTTAGCTCTTTTAAAAAACCTGACACGGAATTTAGTAATTTTTTTTCATTATTTTGTACTTGATTTGCCATATTATTTTCGTCAGTACAGCAATGATTTCTTGAAATCTAACTAAAAGCAGCTGATTTTTGCTACAATGGCAAGTATGTAAACCATGTTTATTCCTTCAAAGCTTATTATTTACCAGTTGAGAGCTAATTAGCCTGCTTGCAATTTCCTTGTGGACAGCCACAGTACACAGGTAGTACAGTAAGTTCAGTTTAGAACGTGCTGCTCCTGTATTCTTCTCAGTGGAATCAAGCAGTGAACATACTCGTTGCAAGAAGTCATTCCAGTCCACGTCCTTCATAGATGATAACTTCTCAGCTAACCATAAGAAGCAAACAAGTAAAGATAATGGATCTTTGATGTTGCTTTAAAACACTAGAAAGTAACATCGACATGAATAAATAAGTTCCAAAGTTTGACTCATTAATATTTTAAGAACTAAAATTATAAACAAACATATTATAATTCAAGTCTGAATATTACAGAAATCAAAGTAGTAAGAAGGGAAACAAAGCATAAAAATGTAGCACTAAAAACCTCAAAACATTTTTAAAAGTGGAACCCTCTTAAGTCCTTGCAACTCATTTAAGTAAAGATTTATTGGCATTATATTTAGGAAATGTAGTAGTGGTAGTTCTCCTTAATCATTACTAATTCTTAATAAGAAAATGCAGTATTATTAGAGTAAATGTGAGGTAAAAACTAATGAAAGTCAACAAAATCGCCTCAGAATCAATAAACAGAAGAGGTATATAGTTATTCATATGATAGGTATCCACCTAGTTAAGCCTTAGTAGCATCAGAACATAGATGACTTCAGAAGGAACACAAATAAGTCACTAGGACGATTAACATACATCCTGTGGTTCAATTCACTGACCACTGTACATGAATAGAGGTTTTTCAAAGACTACCTTATCAGTCTCAACAGGTAACTTCACTCTAGCAGTCACGTATTGCCTCAGTTTTGGTTAGTTATTTACTAATAACTTATCTGCCATCCTAATATGCTCCAGTACAGAATATTTAAAAGCACACCTTCTGTCTTTTACTCCAAATTTACACTTGGGTAACAACACCTACTAATGAAGGCAATCATAATCTAGATTAGCAAAGCTGAAAAGAGGTCCGGATTTCTGGTATTTATCTCGTATTTTCCATACTGTCTTTAATCATTATTGACAAGCAGCATCAAATTCAGTATCTTCAAAAACAATCAGAAAGTTGCCCAGAAAAAAAGCTACAACCCTGAAAGTGTTACAACCTCAAAAAACAGCCCCATACTAAAAACATATAGACAACAACGGTTAAACTTATCAGAATATCAGTGTGACAATTTAGTTACTTAAATAAAATATGAAATAAAATACCAATCCTTTAGGCATTTGAATTTGATCATTATTGCCTAGGATGCTAGCCAAATCAAAAATATTTTCTGTTACTATAATTTTGATTGGGAGACTGTGGGACATTGCATTCTTTTCCAACTACAAAACGTCTTCAACAAATTAACTCTCCAAAATACATACTTTGTAGAAAGAAAAATGGAACTTTTATGTCTCGGAAGAGGTGCTATGTGAATTCTAGAAGGGCTACACATCTGGCTGACATCCCTCTTCACACACAGTAAAGTGTAATAGTATTTCCTTAAATAGACTAGAGGAAATTTTCCAGGGAAAGAAACTTACGCTGATGACAATGAGTAGTCTTTTGTTTTCAGAAATAATAGCAACCTTTTTAGACATTAAGAACTAACAATAACCACAAACCAAACTCCAAACAACTCCACACTACCTTCTGGGACATGATTCCCATAGCATTTCATGATTAAAGGTGGGACTGGCAAGGCTGCCTAGTATTACGGCTGATCAACAGTGCACATTCTAAGATCCTGTTTTCATTTGCTTCTCAACCTTTGTCACATCTTAATCTATTTGTTTGAATATTTCAGTTAAAACATCTCAATTTACAAAAAATAACACAGAAAAAAATTTGTTGTTTTTCCCCCACACTGAAACAGTGTTGACTGTCTTACTTTAAAAGCTTTTGAGCATAGGCTTGTAATGGAAGAAGACAGAAGAGATGGGAAGGGCATATAACTATTAGCACTTGAAAAGTCTACTCAGAATTGAGCTAGTTAAAAACATTACTGCTTCAGAAAGGAAAGCTATACGTCTTGTGATAGCAACCTACACCATCATGCACAGAACTTCAGTTATAACAACTTGAGCAGATCCATACCTGAATATGTTGGTATATGTAGAGTTTTCGGGTCAAATCTAACTGGTGCTTGCTTCATTATCTGGAAAAAGAAACAAAACACATTACAACTAGTTTTAATACATTTCTGGAAACCTCTAAGTGAAGGAAGGGGTTAAAAGGGATTTTAGTAGACGTAGCATTATCTAATAGTTGCAGTCTGTTGAAAGAGAATTGATAGTGCCTATCTATTGTCTAAACTAACTGAAGCAGAGAGTCTTGCATCTCCATAC
>Ga0065711_1050940_pt1 | contig 10588 bp, 6 predicted proteins | sample Hoacrofraction12_FD_59098 | JGI IMG/M metagenome (GOLD analysis project Ga0065711, IMG submission 59098) | Hoatzin crop microbial communities from Cojedes, Venezuela - Epithelial fraction 12 v2 (version 2) | ecosystem: Host-associated > Birds > Digestive system > Esophagus > Crop | place...
GAGACCTGGCACAGGGGAACCTGCAGCCGCTTAGAACCAGCGGTGACCTTACTCAATCTATGCCCTAAGGAAATTTTGGCATTTTAGTTAAAAAAAAAAGGAAGCATCGCCACTGCCCACGGTCAAAGCCTGAGGAGCAGCGGCAGCACCCACATGGCACAGAGCTGAATGCAACAACGAACAATGTTGAATCTGTAAAGCACCGACAACGTGGGGGTGCCACAGGAACCAGACAGTCCCTGCAATTATTTCAGACTTTCTCTGGCCCCACAGAGTCTTGGTGAGGGAATAAATCCGCAAGCGTTTTCCTGATTCAGGCTGACACCCAGCAGCACTGGGAAGTGCCCAGCCCTGTTTGCGTGTGCATCTTCGAAAGACACCACAAGTAGCTGTTGATGGTGCTGTCACTCATTGCGGGCATTAAATCAGCACAGTCTACTCCAGATCCTCCTGGATTCAGGCTCCCAACCATCCGACTCCTCTAAACATGGAGAGCAGCCTCCCAGCAACCTCAGGGCTCAAAGCCATGCAAGAGGTCAGCATCAAGCCTGTTGCCCTCTGCTTCCAAAAACCTATAAATTCATCGAGGCTTACAGAGAGTTGAGCCCAGGAATCTGCAGGGCTTGCATGTCCACAGAGTGCACATCACTATTTGCAAAAACAAAAAAAGGAAATTGGGGAAAAAGCCCATAACTCACTGCTGAGAGGGAAAAGACTCCAGACAGGTTTCTTTATTCTGCTGGTACCTGTGGGGATGTTCAGAAGGGCAGAACATCAGCTCTCCACCGATTATAAAGTAGCACATGAAACAGATGTTCTTTATTATCTTCATCTGTCCCCAGCATTAACCACCATGCCAGCACATTAATGAGCCAAATTACCAGCAGCACTGCTGATCCACTACATCTAGCAGTGCTTGACTGTTCTGTAGTCCTCACTGATGTTTACTTTTTAGAGCACACTTTAAAAAAACATCTCCTAGTCCCCTAAACAGCAAGCACACACCATCTGATTCAGAGCTACACCAAGAAAAGAAAAATAGCTTTAAGGCACAACTTGAACATCGGTAGGACAGCACTTCAGCTATCAGAAGTCACCTTTACTTGCTAAACCCAGCGCCTTCTGAAACCAGCTCCCATCCCTGCAGCTCTAACCCATGCTGACTGAGAAAGCCTTTGGGTGTCTATCAACACAATTTCAGCCTTAATTAGAAAGCACTATTGTTCCCTGTAAAAGCCTGTCAAGTTATTTATTAGGAAAGGATTTGGCAGATTGAGACAAACTGCAAAACCTTTGATAAACTGAGACCCCATATTCCCTATGATCTCAATGAAGCAGCTTTTTTTTTCTCTTAATGCTTTGAAATCTGAAGTCTAAGCCATTGTCACTAAGCAATGACAACAAAGGGCTATCTTTCTGCCACTCAAAAAATGAAATTTTGCTGGTGTAACCTGGCCAGAGCAACAAGACTGGCAACTTCTTTACTCCATGTCTGCAGTAGGCAACACACCCAGATATCCTTTCATCTCTGGGCACTGCAGGAAGTGTAACACATTGGTTTTACTTCACAAGTTGGGGACCACAGCAAAATGAACCAGAGGCTTTTTTCCCCCAAGGTAATTTTCTCAATTGCAGTTTATTCTGGTACCCTCTTATGGTAAAGAGCAGAGCTGCCCTTCATCAGAGCCTCTCCCTCCTAATTGGGTGCAAACCCCATGCAAAGCTTCACCTGCAAGTGCCACACAGCAGGACCACAGGTGTCCCAGGGGTTCTCTGATGTCTGATATGGAGTCACAGTACAGCCTGGCACAAATGCTAGCCCACTGCTTGCCACCACAAGCCTAGACCTGGCTGAACTCATATCAGGAATGAGTCCCTTGGACCTGCCACAACAAGGAACTGGCCCATGATTAGGACTTCTAGATGACATTGCAATGCAAATTGCTCCTGCTTTCACCAGCCACACAGCAGCAGGAGACCAAATGCCACTTTGGTACTGGTAGAGGAGCTTTCCCAGGAGGACAACCAGTTTATTCCATCAGGACTCATTGCATTAAGGGACAGTTCAACTTCCAGACAACTGCATTCTTTACACCTGTTTAATCAAACTGCCCCCCATCATCGCAGAAATATCTTTTCCACTCAGTGCTTGCTAGGATCTTTCTTGCATTTCTAAGTGACAGAGGTGACACGCATGGTTGATCTAGTCAGCATCCCGTGATGAATCTTCAAGTAACTGTCAGGAAGACAAGTGTTAATAGATGATTTCCCTTCCTACAGCACAGGACAGTATCGACCCTCACAGGCTTGCTCTTTCCATACTAGGAGGTGCTTTTCGCTGCCAACAGCTAATTCCTAAGCAAATTCTTTTCAAATGTTAATTACAGTAGAACATGCTTGAATTTTACTGACCCCATCAAATTTGACAGGCAGCTTCTCATCTTACCCAGAGCCACTTAAAAGGAAAATAAAGTTGAATATATCTTCAGGCTAAAATATTTGTTAGTCTAAAAACCTGCAAGCTTCAACCATAACCTTGCAATTTCCCTTGTATGTATTTACGCTGATAACAGGTTCAGGACAGTAATTACTGGGCTTGTAAATACAAGCAAATATCAGGTCTCAGGGCCAAAGGCCAAAACAAGAGTGTCTGGTGTTCAGGAAGACTAGGAACTTGTTACTCAATGACGCACAGACAAAAAGAGATTTTTATTCCTAGATCAATAGAAAGTACAAGACAAGGAGTTGCTTGAAGATGAGGCAGGAATATTTTTTAAGAGTGGGCTCTTGGAGTCGATCCCTCCTCTTTACTCCTGCAGGAGCAGGAAGACCTGCAGGTTCCTTCCCACTGCATAGCAGCAAGGAGCTGTGATATTTATTCTTCCTGACCAGTTTCTTCCAAGCCTTACCCATCCTGGTGTACCCCCAGCTGTTTGGGCACACAAGAGAGCTGCCTTCCCCTCCAGCCACATTTCCCACTTGCGGCTGATAGGCTGACCACAGTGTTTGGTCACTGGAGGGGCCAAGCATTTAACCCACAGCAAGGATCAGACAAAGCATCCTTTTCAGTTTGTATTTTTTAAATAAGTTTGCCCTCTAGTCACCTGCCCGTTTATGACCACCATCCCACTGGGCTGCAAAGCCTCAATAAGGCAAATCCTGAAGAAAACATGAGTAGGATAACTGCGAAGCAAGTGCCCTAGATGAAACCCAGGCTGTGCAACACTTCCCTAGGTGAGTCCTCCTGTGATGATTCACAAGATCTTGCTGTGGCTGAGTATAGAAGAGGAAAGACGGAAGTTCAGCACCACTAGGACTAAAGGTGCATAGCATCCCATTTCCAGACCTGAATGAGTTCAGAGTAGGTACAAGACACCAAGATGTTTACTCCATTTGGAAGATGTGACCTAGAAACATGTCAGCTCCTCCCATCTTGAGCCTGCATCAAGGGTTTGCAGTCTGAAGCCAGAAGGTACAGCCTCTGCTTAACTGGGAAGGTCTACAACCTACAACAGAGCAGGCTGGACCCAATGGTTCTTCTGACATTAAACATCTGTAAAATAGCCCCAGGGACACTTCAGCACTTCATGCAGACAGGACAAACATCTCACAGATCAACAGCAGCAGCTGGCCCAGGTCCAAACTGGTCCAGATGGGCCAGCACATGCCCCTTCCCACCCCAGAGATGTGCCCACTGCACTGGTCACACACAGCTCTCCTGCAACAACCCACAGCATGACCCTATGAAGCCAGAAAAGTTTGTTTCTCCAGGGGTTCACCCACCTATGTCCACATTTTACACTTCAGCATGCGGTAAGAGTGCCGGAATTTCCCCTCACTTCTTCCATCTTCAGAACCAAGCTGCTCTGCACAACCACCCCAATCCACCCAGTGTCTCTGATGCTCACCCAGAACACTCCATGCTCTCCAGCTGCCTCCAAACCTTCTCCCATGACTCGGGGTGCCAGATCAAACCTAAAAATCTCAACTATAGACATGCCTGGTGCTTAAGCCACATCTTCTACCTTTCCACTGGAGAAAGCTCTCTGCTGCTCCCTCTGAAGCACCACCCTTGTTATTTTGACAGATGTAACCCAAGCCTGCTCCAACAAATCTTACTCAAACTGGCCTCGCAGCTGAAGTGCAGTAGCTACATGACATACCTCACTGAAAACAATTACTAGTTGGCAAACATTTAAAAACAAACAGGACACCATATCACTAAACAGCTTCTCACAGCTGGTCACTGCTGCCCCACAGGAGTTCACTTGAAGTCAACTATGAGCTGCTGCCCTATTCAAGGGGCTCTCCCTCACTGCAGGCAGCACAGGGCAGCTTGTTCCTGCTTCCTTTCATCCCCATTCCTCTTTACTCCCAGCTTCTGGAAGAAGACTTGCAGAAATTGAGGTCATCATGGGGACAGTAGTGAAGACAGACACCATGATGGATAGAGGTGGCTCAGAACACAGCCACCACCTTCTTCAATGAGCTTGAGAAGCTCCAGTGCTTTTCTAATGGGTTGTATATCAAAGCAGGAAACTGCTGTGAATCCCATGATGTTGTTTAGCCTGATGCCACCTTGTCAATCCATCCTCAGGGGTGCGGTTCACTGTGTCCCCACCAGTATGGCCAGCCCAAAGCCATTTCCCCTTAGGACATCCTGGGAAAATGGAGCAGAGACTTTGGACACATCTAATGGCTTTGCTGGCCATTAGGCCGGGGGAAGCAGTGAAGTATTTTCCAGGAAGATCCAGAGAACAGATTTTAGGCAGAACTCTGCTAGCCAGACCCATCTCCCCATCACCTCTCAAAGAAGCCAAATGTTGCTGCTCCATCCTGCATGCTGAGGACACACCAGCCCTCAGCCTTGTTCCTGCTCCCCTAACATTTCCCAGCCAAACCTGGCCAAGTTTCTTTGCTTTGAGCACAGAAGGAAAGCCCTTGCTCCCCACACCATGCCTGCATTCACAGCTCTGGAGTAAGCACAGTGACACTACTTCCTCACCACACATTTTTGGCTTCACATGTGGAACGAATTAGTGGCCACATCCACCCCACACATGCTCCTTCCTCCTCTGGGTGTTTTCCACAAGCTCCTGATGGTTAGCAGCAGCTGGATGCAGCTTTGTTCCCTCCCCTGTTACACCACAAGACCTGAGCTACCCTTCCAAATAAAGGCAAGTGGGGATGCTCCATTTCTATGCCTTTTTGTTGCTTCTCAGGGGTGTTTTTCTCCCCATGCTCCCTTTGATCCAAGTTGGGATCCAACCCCTCCAGCCACAGCACACTGGTCCTGCAGTTTCTTTTCAAACAGTGACAAAGACCCAAACCATAAACTCTGTGTAAGCACAGCGCCTGCCCCCCAAGCAAAGGGACAAGCTCTGTTGGGGGTCACATCGACGTACCCACCAAGGGAAGGGAGAAAGCTGGCAGGGTGAGGAGGCAGAGCGCCAAACCTGTGGTCCTGCCGGTTTAATCCCTGGGTGTCACTCAGCATTTTGTACTGGTACAGAGGAGAAACACTCATCAGCATAGAAAAGGCAGAACCTTGGGACAGCAATTAATCCAATTTCCTGCACAAGTTAACGTTAACTCCTCTTCTGTTTTGCATCCACAACAACTTTTCTTACTTCTACATTTTAGTTGAGATTGAAGTCTATCTTTACTATATTTTGACAACTTCTCATTTACTAGACTTTTGTATTAGCCTTTGGCTTCTCCCTTTGCTTCCCTGAGGCTGTATTTTCACTTTTTGCCACTTTTTATTCTTTGAGGTTTGTCATCTTTCCAGTCCCGATGCACCTTTCCTCCTTGCCACAAGCCCTTGTTGTTCCCTGAAGCAGAAGAAATCTCACCCAGATCCCACACATGTCCACCTTCAGACAGCAGCCATGGGTAACACGCTCTCACGTTTATTTAAACCCCAGGGCTGGAGCAGTGCTGGTGGCTATGTACAGCCCTGGGGGCTCCCGGCTGCTTCAGGCTTTGTCTAAGACAACCCTCCTTCCCCTAAAAATCAGAAGAGATGCATTTGAAGGTCTCTGCTTCCTGCAAACTCGCTCTCAGTGGCATTAAGGAGGTGCCTAGAGCATCAAGGCACATGGCTACCAAGGACAAATGCTCTCCAGGTGTGACCACACCTTGGACAGAAAAGTCTGGCTCTCCTGCTCCACAGGATGCAACTTAGGCCATGCTAGGTATGGTTTCAACTCTCAGTTTGACCTTTGGCCCCAGGCTACTGGAAACAAACCCACAGCAAGTGGTTTTTGCAAGAGCAGCCAAAAGCATCTGACAGGCATTGTCTTTCAGCCCAAATATTAAACTGCTATTATCTGTCAATCACGTTTCCCCTGATGACCAGCAGAGCTGGAGCAAAGCTTCTGATCACACAGGTAAAACCAAAGCCCAGGAACATTCCTCTCCCAAAGGAAAGAGCCCCAGCTTTTGTGAAATGAAGATTTCCCTCCCCAGCATATCACCATTTTGAAACACTAGCCCGACCAACTCTCCATTTCAAAAGCTGGTGCCCTGGCAGCTGTCACAGCCAGTGGGATTCCAGGGGCTCCCAGGGGCTGCAGCACAGCTACAATCAGGGTTTCCATCTCACCCCTGTTTTATAAACAAGAATTGAAGCCACCTGCAAAGGTAACAACTGTGCACTAACAGAAAGTTGCAAAACAGGTTCCCATTTTATCTCCAAAGCTTCAGGTCTCAATGCAAGCCATTGAAAGCGTCACCAGAGCTTCGCACAAGCATGTGCGGGCAGAGTTTTAGACACATACCCAGAACAGTGCTACTATGAACACTGATTTTTCTAGACCTACTTCTCACTTCCTTCCCACGCTGGCTATTACAGCCCAGACAAGGGTAGAAGCTCACTTCTTGTGCCAAAGCAAGCCTGCCCAGCAGCTCGCCTGCGCATTTTCCAGCCACGTGGCCTCAGCTTTGCTGTCCTCCCTCCACAGGAAACTCATGCCAACGTTTGGAGGCATCGGGCACTTCATGTTTTGCCTTTTGATCCCCTGCAAAGTCTAGTTTTCAGGCAGTCCCAGCCCTCTCCAGGGCCTACAGGAAAACTGATGAAATCAGTGCCCATTGCCATTCCCCTTCCCTACCCATTCCTCCCCTCCAAGCAGAGGGTTCAGCAGAGCCTCAATCCATGGTTTCAACCAAACCATGCACACCATGATAGCACCTGCTTAAACGTGTTCCAAAACTGTTTTAGAAAAGTTATCACAACTTGCATGCAGAGATGTAGCTTGGAAATTGGACTTTTGGCTGTATGACAGGAAGAGGGAAGGCAGAACCATGAGATGTATTTTTTGAATGCTTGATAGGAACAAATTTGGGAATGGTTTATCAACCATATGCACAGCACGTGGCCTCTTGGGTAAATACGTTTTTTCTCATGGCTGGATCCTTTATTGAGGTTTTCAGTTTGGACTGTGCAGCCTTTGAATCTGCCAGCTGAGGCTGCTCAGCAGGAGGATGTGTTCAGGACCCAGAACCTGGGGGAGCTTAACCCGCTTTGTCAGAGAAACCCACATCACAGGCATCACAAATGCCACTTCCATCATCTCATCATCCTCCCACGTAGGATGCTGCGGCTATTAACACAGGGACAGTCCCACTCATCCAAGAGGTCTTTATCCAAGCTACTCCACAGAGAGATGGCTCTCCTCAAGTTCATTTTTAAAGAGTTTTTCAAATGCTGACCACAACTGAAACCTGACAGTCCTGAAACCAGACTTATTCTAGTTGTTTCAAGTATCCAGGCTGCTGCTTAACACAGATTGTGGCTTCACGCTGAAAATGGGAAGACTCCCAGAAATCTGTATTTCTAATAAATAATTCCACTGTGGAGCTCCCTTCACAGTCCCTGCTTAGCCTTTCTGGATTAGCATCCCAGAGGAGATCTCCCTTACATCAAGCTGCAGCTTGGTTGCACACATTGGTATGACCACAAGCTTCAACCTTCACCCCAGTATCTTTATTTTCCATGAGGAAACATAAACCCTCCCAGAAAGCAGGGTTCATAGCAGGGTGCTGCTGCAAGCAGGGGGAAAGGATGCTGCCAGGCTCTCAGTCCCAGACCTGCTGCAAGTGGAGGTGGATGCCGCCTTCTGTCAAAAGGTAACATTGCTTTGCTTTTTGACATTGCAGCTTTTCTGTACAAATAAATCTTGGATTAAACACTGCTGAAGTGTTATGTAAACAGCTTCCAAGAGAAACAGCATGTGTTCACTGTTGATTATATCTGAGCTGCTTGTACACATGAGCAAGTTCCTAAAAACTGCAGAGGTTTACAGCCTTAAATAGCCCAGATTTTTCCTGTAAAGCCCACTAGCTTCAGTGAAGTTACTCCAGGGATGACTTTGGTCCAAGAAAAAACATTTTAGAAGGAATGTTTCACAGCAAGGCAAAGCTCAAAGCCATTGATAAGGCTTTTGGGACACCACCAAGATTAGGATTATCTAAGGAAAAATCAGCTTCATTTTAGGAGAGGTCAGTTCAGGCTGTCCCCACGCACAGACAGCACTGATGTGCTGGTCACTTGGTTATGTCTAAGCTTGTGGAGATTCCCAGCAGTGCTGTGGACATGACTCAGTCCTAGAAAACTGGTGGCCATCACTCCAGCTGTGACTGGGGCATCATTACCTTTCCCTGACAAAATTCACCCAGCCATTGCCTGGTCTGTGGGTCAGCTCAAGCAGAGTTTCCAGCCCCAGTCCTAAATGCCACCATCTCTTCAGTTGGCTCATGTCCCCTCTCCCCCCCAGCCTGCACAGCTGCCATTTTCCTCAGGGTTTGACCAGACTCCTCGCTCTGTCCTTGCAGGGGCTCTGGCACTGGGAGCCCAGCGCTGATAGCACTTACTGAAGTAAGCAGCTCTGCTCTCTCCAGGCCATTTCAAAGCTAATCTTTAGGAATAGGCACAACTTGTCCCGTGACATTTTTCTGTTGGGCACCTCTCCAGTAAATCCCCACACAAGTCCCTGGCTGGGGCTAGGGGAGGGTGCCCCGGGGTGGCCACAGAGCCCCCCAGCAAGGCAGCTCTTGGCGCAGCAGCTCAGACCCATCTGCTTTCCCTCTCCCACCTTGTCTGGGCTCCTAATGCCTGAACTGCTGGTTCGACCCTCCTACACGAGACAGCTGGGTTCTGGATTTTTCCAGTCACTTCTCACACTCCTCAGGGACTTCAGAAGTGTAAACAGAAAAAACATAAGATGAACTTAACATAATCAGAAAATACTATCTGGAGAAAGCAGCAGCGTTGAGGGTTGGACTAGATGACCCACAGAGGTCCCTTCCAACCCCTACCATTCTGTGATTCTGTGCTTTTCCTCACTGATGAGCTTCTGCAGGTGATGAGCAGCCACAGTTCCACATTGGAGTTGTTGACCATGGTGACATCTCTTACAGGACCTACTTGAGCAGGACATGGTCTTCCTGCCACCCAGCTCCACACCCCGGGGTGGGCAGGAACTCTGACCTGCTGTTTGGCAGAGCAAGGACACCAGCGCCTCAGCCACCAACCACCACAGTGCAGGAGAGAGCCCAGGTGCCACAGGTTGGGACACAGGACCAGGACACAGATGGTCCGGGCTGCTGCATGGGCTGTGTGCAAAGGCCTCCAGCAGTGAGGCTGCAGCGGTTTCCTGTGCCACATGCTCAGATGCAGACAGACATCTGGCACAATTACTGCTGAAGGAGCTGTTAAAGACAGATGGGGACCAATGGACCATCCCCTTCAAGAGCCACACACAACAAACCACTCTCCCAAGACCTGGCCCAAAGGCCACCAGGGCTATTGCTCCTGTGGAAAACCCTGCCAGCCAGAGTTTCTCCTCACTTTCCCCACGAACTCCCCACATGTGGGACAGGGGCTTGCAGACTGTCCCAACCAGTCCCTTATAGTCTCCCCCTTCTGTGATGCCATCACCACCAAAGTCTCGACACCATCTCCAAACAGCACAAAAAATAACGGACACTTGTATCCATTGTTGGGAAGCCACTGAAAACTCCCAGCCCACCAGCTCTGGGCCAGAAGATGTGGCTTGCTGGCATCTTCTCACCCATATTTGCATCTCCACCTGAACGCTCTCCACTGCAGAAGGTTGCTCAGCCCTGGGACCTGCCCTCACCCACTGCAGGGAAGTACATTGCTAGATGCAGCTGCTTCATGCTTTTCTGTAGTCCTTCTTTGGTGCTTTTCTTGGTGGTGTTTTTGTTTCCTTTTTTAGGGGGTGACGCAGCAAATTAGCATCCTTTGAATTTCCCCTGCACTGAAGCTTGTTGTGCACAGTCAAAAAAAGCTAAATTCCACCTATCAATACAACAGTGAGGAGACCATTTCAGCGATGGTGATACCCCCTGCCAGCACCCCCCCTTGGATTAACACTGGTGTCAGGCCCGAGACCCCAGGCTCTCCAGGGAAAAGGTAGCATTTAAGCAGGAAATCAATGGGGGATTTTGCCCTTAGATTCTCACGGTGATTTCTGTACCAAAATGCTGAAAAAGTCATTTCATCCCCATACCGATATTGCTACAAAGGGCATCCACAAGCTGTAACTACAAACCTTTGCTC
>Ga0065711_1050941_pt1 | contig 10587 bp, 8 predicted proteins | sample Hoacrofraction12_FD_59098 | JGI IMG/M metagenome (GOLD analysis project Ga0065711, IMG submission 59098) | Hoatzin crop microbial communities from Cojedes, Venezuela - Epithelial fraction 12 v2 (version 2) | ecosystem: Host-associated > Birds > Digestive system > Esophagus > Crop | place...
CTAGTCCAACCCCCCTGCCGAAGCAGGGTCACCTACAGCAGGCTGCACAGGACCTTGTCCAGGCGGGTCTTGAATATCTCCAGAGAAGGAGACTCCACCGCCTCCCTGGGCAGCCTGTTCCAGTTCTCCGTCACCCTTGGAGTGAAGAAGTTCTTCCTCATGTTCAGACGGAACTTCCTCTGCTTGAGTTTGTGCCCATTGCCCCTTGTCCTGTCGCTGGGCACCACTGAAAAGAGTTTGGCCCCATCCTCCTGACACCCACCCTTGAGATATTTAGAGCATTTATAAGGTCTCCTCACAGCCTTCTCCAGGCTGAACAAGCCCAGCTCCCTCAGCCTTTCCTCGTAGGACAGATGCTCCAGTCCCCTCACCATCCTTGTAGCCCTCCTCTGGACTTTCTCCAGTAGCTCCTCATCTTTCTTGAAGTGGGGAGCCCAGAACTAGACACAGTACTCCAGATGGGGCCTCACTAGGGCAGAGTAGAGGGGGAGGAGAACCTCCCTCGACCTGCTGGCCACACTCCTCTTAATGGAGCAGTGCAGAAGACAGTTTCTGACACCGAGCAACACCTGAGTTGATAGGACCACGGTGCCTCTGCAGTGCAACCTGGGGCAGAGTCACAGCATAACTGCTCTGATCAGCTCAGGTACCCCCTTCTGAACAGCTGCACACTCACCACTTTAGCTCCATTTCACCTCTAACATTCTTCACACCTACACATGGACATATCACACAATGGTTTGGTTTGGAAGGGACCTTCAAACACCACCTAGCCCAATCCCGCTGCTGTGGGCAGGGACACTTTCCACCAGACCAGGTTGCTCAAAGCCTCATCCAACCCAGCCTTGAACATTTCCAGGGAGGGGGCATCTACAGCTTCTCTGAGCAACCTGTGCCAATGCCTCACCACCCTCATAAGGAACAATGTCTTCCTTATGTCCAATCCAAACCTACCCTTTCAGTTTAAAACTGTTGCCCCTTGTCCTGTCATTACAGGCCTTTGTAAAAAGTCTTTCTCTGTCTTTCTTATAAGCCCGCTTTAAATATCGCAAGGCTGCAGTACGATGTCCCTGGAGCCTTCTCTTCTCCAGGCTTAGCAACTCCAGCTCTCTCAGTCTTTCTTCACAGGAGAGGCATTCCAGCCCTCTGACCATTTTCATTGCCCTCCTCTGGACCTGGGCTAAACGCCCTCCCTGCGGTATTCTCACTCCACAGCAGAGATTATCCCTCTTTGCTTGATACACCCAACACCTCCCTTCTTTACTTGACATACCCAACACCTCCCTCACCCACCAAAAGGCATTTCAGAGGAAGGGTGATGGTATAAATGAAAATCATTCTCTGATGACATCCGTAACACCCTTCTGCAACACTCTCCTTGCTGCTCCAACAGCTTGTCTAGTCTGTTTGCAATCCATTACATAGGGGCAAGTTTGCCAGAGGCTGCTCATCTTTACAGACACGTAGGCCATCGCAAAAAGCTTGTGAGTACTTCCCAAGCAATGAACTTCTCAGTAACTGCCACACCAGCAAAGAGCAACAGGTTTACCACTTGCATCTCCAACTGTGATTGGAGTTTTCTTTCCAAAGAAACATTGAAGCAGCTATGAAAATGAGCAGGTATGGAAAATTCTGATGACAAGGAAGGTTTCCTATGCCCTCATTCATTACAGACCAGAGAGAGTTCAGATTAACTTTGCAAGAAAATAAAAAATCCCCAACAAATAAAACCCATCACATTGAGTAGAAACACACCTAGCACAGCAAGAAGTGAAAATGGTTTCAGAGCAGCAGAACACCCCACTGCCTGTCATGCCGGTGCCGAGTTAAACCACTCAGCATCCTCACCACCTGCCACCAGGCTCCAGAACTGGAGTCCTCTTCTACAGCTCTGAAGTCCTTCCCGAAAACAAGCAGGGTGCAGTTGGGAGACCTACACCAGCCTTTGTTTCACATTTTATAGGAAAATAATCACTATTCCTCAATGAGGAAACGTTGCGGAGGGAGCCTTGAGTTCTGGTCCCACGTTACTTTAGTAATCACTGGATAAAATCTGTGAAGGGTGTTTTGTAAGCAACGTGTGAGGTGGTGTGTGCCCGCCTTCCCCCAGCACGGCTGTCAGCAACCTCTGGCTGCCGTGCCAAAGGTGGCGTGTGGGTAGACAGAAAACAGCACACAGCAGGAATTAGAAGCTAAAATCATCTGTCTCTCACAGAATCAAGATGTCATGAATTACCTGTCTGGTAGTACACATCCAGTCAAGAGACAAATTCTGTTGAGAACAACACTCTTGAAAATTTACCTAGCGAGTAGTCTACGATCAAATTATTCTCCCTCTCTCTCTCCTGTCCTGTAACTCTAAAAACCTATAAAGCAGACCTTTTCAAAAGGATGCATCAGAAGCACCCCATCTCAGAACAGCCTCATAACTGCACCTCACAACACATAAAAAGCCTCATAAATAGAGCTTTCCTTGCAAGTGCGGGAGACTGACTTGAATCTCTTCAGGCACCGATGCAAACTAAACCCAGGTCTTCTACATCACTAGTTGTTAAGTGATGCACATTTCTAGGTAAAAAAAAGGGCAGGAACATTACTTGCTATTTTTGTATTTTGAAATACAAAGCTTCAGGGTATCTGCAGCAGAGTCTGAGTCAGAGTAATGAAAGTTTTAACATTTCAACTGCCAGGCCAGATATCCGCAACCAGAGACAGATCACCTCTCTTCCTAGTCCTGATTAGATGCACACATCACTGAGCTGCTCTGCCTTTTAAAAGGACCACATACACCTAAACAAGATTTTAGAATGAATGAAGAAATTTAATATATTATTTAAAAAAAAAAAAAAAAAGATTAAATTCCTTCCAATTTTTGTGGTCAAACAGAAGATTTAAAGATTCCAGTTTCAAATTCCGGCAATGAAATCTCTGTTGATGTTCCACTTCAGGAACAGACCAGGCTAAAAACCCATTTATTTTGTTGTGTAGAGAATCAGGAGTAAAGGAAAGTCAGGTTCACACTTGTGGATGACTAGGTGTCCAAGCGACTAACTGACATGGACATCATTTAACACGGCAACGGTGCTGTGAAAAGACTGTTTATAATCCCATTAAAAGATTTTAATAGAATGACTCACAGTTAATATAAACCCAGGTGGTCTTCACAGACAGATGAGGTACTTCATCATATCACACGGTAACAAGAACTTTGATATACAAGGGCCTATTCCTCAAGTGCACTGAGCATTTCTGAGGAATCTGTTTAACTTCAAACCAAATGACTCTACAACTTAGCAATTTTTATTCCACTACTAACTAATCTAGTGCCTGCATAGGATATAATTGATAGCTTTATTGCTTTATTATCCTGGAATGTAATGACAAGCTTTACCACCATTTTTTCCCCTTCCCTCCCTTTTAAACAGTGAGTTTTTCTTATATGGAAGGAAAATAACAGTTATATTTTACAGTCTGTCACAGATATTGCAATTTACTAAATTTAAAATAAGTTAACAATCATACTGAAAGGTCGCCACTTGGACTTTACAAAGCCAGCTGTATCAGCCCAAAGACTAACTGCAGTGGCCGTGCTATGGGGAGGAATACAACAAAGCCAATACACTCATAGATCTAAGGAAGCAGATTTTGCTTGCCAAATTCTAATTTTGTTTTCTATGTGAAGCTATCACCCTCTTAAATTTGCTTATTTCATTTTATGACGTATTATGTGTTCAGCATAACATTAGACAGTGGATCGGCCCAGGCACCGGTCCCGTGGGATGCAGGCATTGCTTGGAGTGACCAGGGCTGTTGCTAAACCAACTAACGACTCCTGTTCTGAGGGAACAGCTTTCCCAACAGCCAAGAATGCCAGCTTACCAACTGATCCACTCTGACTATTTAAAATATGTCCCAACAGGGCTGACGGTTAAAATCGTAGGGCCAGCTGGCTGCCAAAAAAACAAAAGACTGAATGCGAGAATCTGTTGAGGGAAATCTCAGGTTATTTATTCACAGTCAGCATCTCAAGAGAGAAGGAACATTTGTGTCGGCCAGAATCTGTAGACTGCGCTCTGCTTCAGGCATTGATGCTGTTTCAAAATGCTGGCCCTGATGTACCTAAATATGAAAAATGAAGGAACCTTTATAAGACAAAACAACCAAACTTGTTATATTATTACCTAAGACGTAAATTTAGGAAAAAAGGAGAAGTTTGGCAAGTAAAACCTAATTCATGCTTTGCCTTCATCCTGGCTGTCTCTAAAGACTTCTGTATACAGAACAATACTAACGCATAGGATACAGTTGACCTTAGAAATAGTGATTACACATGAAAATCGCAACATTTGAAATCACTTCTTCCTTACATCCTGAAGTAACGGAATACTATCATAGAGGGATATGTTTATCACTGTGAGGCTAAGCCAGTCATCTTTGGAAAATTAGTTTACTCTGTAACTCTTTCACAATACACCGAGATGTTTTACGATGATAACGCAGCACTTGCAATAGCAATTGTGTACCACAAAGACGGAAAATACAGCGACTGGTGGTTCTTGGAAAGGTATCGTTAAGTTCATGTTCAGTTCAATACGCCTCTCCTGCTTGAAAGGCTGTGAATGATGCGAGACCTTTGATCCAGTATTCTCCTTACAGATTAGCTTCGTCCAGTAAAAGAACTCGTCCAGCTATTCTCACACAAGCCGTCAAATCCTCCTGGGGAACAGACGTCTTTGAGTCTTGCCTTCAGTCTTTCAGATCTGGCAGAAAGGCCAAATCCTTGCTACATAAATAGTGAGGAGCATGCCACTCATTTTCCCTCCACATTTTTGGTAATGCCACAGAACACTGTAAAAATTAAGGAAGAAGAAAAAAAGAATCCCCCCAAATGGCATGAAACAGAGAGAAATTTGAATAGATCAACTGATTTAGTTCATCTAAGTTATAACTAGAGGTTCTAACAAAGAAAATTAGGAAAAGCAAGCCCTCTGCTTTAAATCTCCAGAATCTTGCATTTTGCTTGTACAGGTGTGTACACGTACAAACAGGGAAACAGAACATCAGTGAGCGAGATGATCTCAAAACCACAGCTAGCACTGAACTTTCTTTCCTCAAAATCAAAAAAAAAAAGGATATATGCAAGTAAAAGTTCCCCCAAACTAGAATACAATGGCTTAAAAACCAGAATATACCATGTGTTAAAAACACCATAACATGGTATTTCTGATACGTTACTGCTATTGATGAATTAATCTAGACAAAAGCCCTTCCTTCATAGATAAGTAGCTTATAAAATTTGAGAGGCACTTAGTTATCAAATATTATTCTTCTTATGGTACTCATGGGTCAACATGCCTCTTGAAATCTTGCTGTGAGTTTTAAGAGATGGTTTTCAGCTCACTTTAAGTTAACTTAACCACCAAATAAACTTAATAAAACACTATAGCTGAAGCCAATGAACCAGCATACATTACAGAGCAAAAAATGCAGAAAATTTACTGATAGAAAAAGGAGCACGTCAAACTGATTTTATTATGACAATAAAACAACAATATGTGTGTTAGACTTAAGTAGCCTTTATGAGTATTTGAAGAGACTGTACTTTGAATACTGTAAAAAAGGCACTGACACCTGCTATTGTAAAGGTGTGCCACAAACGGCTTGCAGCTAGGGATAATATTCCCCACTCCTGTATTTGAATATCTACAATGTAAATCATAGAATCATAGAATAGTTGGGGTGGGAAGGGACCATCAAAGGCCACCTAGTCCAATCCCCCTGCAATGAGCAGGGACATCTTCAACTAGAGCAGGTGGCTCAGAGCCCCATCCAACCTGGCCTTCAGTGTTTCCAGGGATGGGGCATCTACCACCTCTCTGGGAAACCTGTGCCAGTGTTTCACCATTCTCATTGTAAAACATGTGTTCCTTACACCTAGTCTAAATATACCCTCCCTTATTCGAAAGCCATTACCCCTCGTCCTAAGACAACAGCCTCTTCTAAAAAGTTTGAGGCCATCTTTCTCATAAGCTCTCTTCAGGTAATGGAAGGCTTCTATAATGTCTCCCTGGAGCCTTCTCTTCTCCAGAGCCCCAACTCCCTCAGCCTGCCCTCATAGCAGAGGTGTTCCACGCTCTCATCTTTTTGTGGCCCTCCTCTGGACCAGAAACAGTTCCATGTCTGTCCTGTGCTGGGGGGCTCCAGAGCTGGATATAGGACTCCAGGTGGGGTCTCACCAGAGCAGAGGGGCAGAATCACCTCCCTGGACCTGCCGGTCACGCTTCTCTTGATGCAGCCCAGGATACGGTTGAATTTCTGGGCTGTGAGCGCGCGTTGCTGGGTCATGTCCAGCTTTTCATCCACCACTATGCCCAAGTCCTTCTCCTCAGGGCTGCTCTCAATTCCTCCATCCCAAGCCTGCATTGATATCGGGGGTTGCTCCGACCCAAGTGCAGGACCCTGCACTTGGCCTTGTTGAACCTCAGGAGGTTCTCATGGGCCCACCTCTTCAGCCTGTCCAGGTCCCCCTGGATGGTATCCCGTCCTTCTGGCATGTCAACCGCACCACTCAACTTGGTATCATCTGCAAGCTTGCTGAGGGTGCAACTCGATCCCACGTCTGTGTCATTGATGAAGATATTAAACGTTGGCACATGACCCACAGAAATTTAATCCTTGGCTGAAGCCAGTAAAGCCAAGATCATCCAGGGAGCTCCTGGGCTAAGCAGACCTACTGTCTCCCCGATGATCGTATCAGCCCTCTGGGCTTCCAGAAAAAAAGCTTCCCCTTATTAATCAGGTCCAACCACCAGCCCATGTACACAGGCACTGAAATGGGCTAAAGTTAAGATGACAAAACACATCACTCCAGGAATTTTCAAACACTTCAGCTGTAAAATGGAAGAAGGCCACTCTCGCCATAACTACAACATACAAAGAGATAATCACAGTTTCAGGTGGGGAGCTGTATACTCAGCCCTTTCTACTTCCTAACTGGAGACCCCGAGCTGCAATACGGGTAAGTAACAAACAAGAGAAGCAAAGTGCCTCAATAAAAGGGATAGTCTTGCTCAAAAAATCTCACATCCTTGATCTGCGTATATCCCCTTTGCTTCATCCAGATTAACCTTCTGCCAAAGGTACGTATGTTCAGAATGTGGTTGAAGTAAAAATATGAAGAGCATGGAAGGAAGCAGAAATAGCACAATGTAACTCATCCAAATGAAAACAGAGCTCGCTATGGGATGCTCCAGAAAGACCTTTCTTCCCTCTCTCTTCTTTAAATGAGGCATCATTTACAGGCTTTTGGAAGACAGTAAACTTAGAGGATGTCCAGAATACTGCATTTTAACTTCAGCTTGGTTTTCCCAGGAAGGGTATTAATGCCTTCAGAGCAAACAAGGGAATCGTAAGTATTAAGAATATTTATTACCAGAAACTAGTGAAGTGGTTCAATTTGCTCTCTGAAGTGACCAACACAATGAAAATATCTGTATAGTAATGAATGACTTTGATAAAATGGAGTAAGATTCATTGTTTGCATTCATGACAGAGACATTTTTGAACAGGAAAATAAAAAATACATAGGAGATTAGAAAGAATGAGTAGGGCACATGTGAATTGCTGTCTTTTCTGTTTTACAGTGCATCATAAAACTATAGAAAATTAAGGTCCTTCATCTGAGCTTGTATTACGGAAGTCACAACGTAACCTGATACAATTTGTGGTTTACATGCTATTACTATATAGATAATACAAATGGAAAGATAATAAACACAACACTTCTGTGGTTACTAAGCGGCACGGGTGCCTGTGACCAAGTTCAGTTTGCAACCAAGTTCGATGTACTGAATCAGTTCACCTTCTGGAATAACAATTTCTGATGAAGTAGACTGCAAATATGAAAACAAAATTTTATTTTACACTCATAGTGACTCAATTCAACTGATCTCCAAGGACTACGAGCTATAGCTTTTTGCTTGCTTAAACTACCAAGATTAGTAGTAACACAAGAACAGACGTTAATGTGAGGACTGCAGACCTGGCCTTATGTGTCCCTAAAGCCTTGGGCAGCTACAAGACCTCCACTGCACTCCAGCAATGACTAACTTCATTAATGGTTAATTTTCTCCGCCCGCCATCTGCCTACACCGCAGCCAGAGAGGTGGTAAATGCTTAACGGGGAGGAAACTGATGACTGAGTATTTGGCAGCTACAATCAGCACAGCGCTTATTTTTGGGTGATGAATCACCACTTTTATGCCAGCCACACGACGCTGGTACATTCACTGCGCACAAAACCTCGTTTCTGGATGGGGCTGGTGGCAGGACAACACACACTGATCTCGGCAGAGCCATGTCAAGAGCTTTGGACAAGCCAGAAAACCCTATGGTCGAAGGGTGAGCTGCTCACCACCATACGCCAGCCACACACGGAGCTCTGGGAAAACGGGACTACTTGTCTGCAGATCTCGCAGAACTTGTTTGTGGTCAGTAAGGATCACCCTTTCTTTCAGAGACAGTGAAAACAAGACTGAGGATGCAATGAAGTCATGCAAGGTGTCAACGACGGCACCGATGGCAAAAGCTGGATCTACTTGCATTAAAGTGATGTCACACCACAACAATACTTCAAGCTCTGTCAAAATCTTGAATGAACTCACAAAAATTGGAAAAAACCTGACTAAACAACATTTTGATACACTCAGTTGAAGCACGTCTCCGAAATTCCACTCTCCACAAAGTCCTTGGCAGCCTCACCACAGGCTGCCCGGGACCAGGGCCAGGAGACCTACCCAGTGTTGTCATGGGCTAGAAATTTCACTCCAGCTACCTTCAAACCCCACCAAGCTGACAGCGAGGTGAAGCGGCTTTATTTGGTACTACAGTGGAAGTGCTCTTTCGCAGTGTTGTAGGTTGCCAAGTTCTATTTGCCCTCCTCCCCTTGCCTCTCATTCAGAGTTTGCAACTAGTTCAGGTCTGACCCAGCTTTTGGTACCTCCTCCATGGTCTCCTGAACACAGATTTCCACCACAGCAGTATTCACGGTCACAGCATAGCCACATATAGGTCAGCAACTACTTTCTACGGCATATTAGCACTATCACAAATGACATCCCAATCAAATGATAACAGATCCAATGACATTTTGTCTCAACATTAAGAGATGTGACAAAGTCAACGAACGTATCACACATGCTTCAGGGTAGTGAATGGGTCAGACCAGTCCCGGCTCTTTAGCATTAACTTTGGTGGAATCCAGAATCCCCAACAAACTCTGTCGAAGATGTCCTTTTGCCACTCCAAAACAGGCATCTCATAATTCAAACACCTGCCTTAGCATTGCCGACAGTACTAAGTTATTTCCACGTCGTTTCTGCTCATGACAGTTGGCTTTACAGCAGCACAACCCTAATATTGCCCCTTCAAAGATCAAAGGAGAAGAGAGTGAATTCTCATCAAATCAGCTCTAATTCCATCAGATCTCAAGTAGTGCTTATGAATCTGCTCCTTGGGATCCAGTCGCTAAAATGTCTCTTCCAGCTCTGGCTTCTTATTTTTTCGTACCTTTAGAAATTCAGTAGCCACTCACAGCAGTCAGCAATGAACATAATTGTAGCGTGTATACAATATATTGCAGTTGGCCAGAAACAGATGCCTAATACACACTGTACACACACTTGCTGCTTCCAAACTGCAATCCTTCAGCATGTAAAACAGACCTGAAGCCACAAGGCTCTTCCATCTCCTCATTTCCACTGTCACGTCTGGAGCAGAACTGTAATCGATCATTTGCAATTCAGGTCTAATTTAAAAGATATCACAGCAATGTGTCATACATCACTCTGTAAAGCAATGCTGTCTACCTAGAAATTTGTTTGCCAATTGTAATGAATCTGCATTTAAGCTCTATTCTTATTTTTCAATTATCATACACAACAGTAGTATTTTTTTAAAAAAAACAAAGCTATTGGATACATCAATGTTTTCAGAGTGACTCATACAAAATCTTTATTTTGAAGCCACTATACAGTCAGGTGTTCTGCACTGCAAACTATTCTTTAGTAACATAATATCACTTCCCAAAATAAGAACTTAAATACTTAATATTTGCTTTTTTGTTAGTTCAAGACAGTTACAAATTAAAAGTTTCGGTACAGTGATTCATTAAGAGCCTGTAATAAGACTCAGCAGTGCTGCATATAAATTTACCTGTACAGGAGATTTCAGTAGTTTACATAAAGAACCAAAATTTGCAGAAATCATTTTGTACGTTTACATATTAGTATAATCTTCTTAATAGGACATGTAGACCAAGATGGGGGATTTCAGAAAGGATTATCCCTCAGCTATGGAATACTCTATTTCAAAAATTCCATAGAAACATTATTTTGAAATGCTATCAGGCTGGTATCACTGGTATTGTTTGAAACACCTCAGCCCACGGCTATGAAACTCCTCCAAATCCTTCGGCACAATTTCAGCGTGGGGGTGCCCGACACCCTGCATCCTGAGCTATAAAACCTTTGAAAAAAGAGCCGGGCCAATCCTACGGCTGGAAAAATACCTTTTTTTTTTTTTTTTTTT
>Ga0065711_1050942_pt1 | contig 10587 bp, 4 predicted proteins | sample Hoacrofraction12_FD_59098 | JGI IMG/M metagenome (GOLD analysis project Ga0065711, IMG submission 59098) | Hoatzin crop microbial communities from Cojedes, Venezuela - Epithelial fraction 12 v2 (version 2) | ecosystem: Host-associated > Birds > Digestive system > Esophagus > Crop | place...
GGCAGCCCGCAGCCATCGCGGGCTGCTCCCGTCCCCGCCGGGCGCGGGCGGGCGGTGGGGGCACCTCGGTCGGGGCGGGGGGTGTCCCAGCCTGCAGAAACGCGGGTCGCGGTGGCAGCGTCCCTGCCCCAGTGCCCCGCATATTCCCGAGACGCGGAGAGCTTCCTACGCTCCAGCCTTTTCGCAGTAAAAACACCGTGTCTGCTGCCGGAACTCTGCTAACGCGCTGCCGAACAGCGAGCAGCCGTCAGCCTTGTTAGCAGGAGCAGGAGCGGTTTTCAGCAGGGCTCTCTCCAAATCAGTCACCTGAGTCACGAGCTGCTGCCTGACCGGTCTTCACCTGTGCTTCCCTTCCTCTGGAGGCTTTTAAATCTTGTTTCTAACTTCTTCGGGCTCAGAGGTAAACAACTGAGGAAGGCTCCTCATGCTAGAATTTCTTTGTCTGTGGTATTATTTATACAGTTCGACAGTGGGCAGGGGTCTTCTGTTAGAAAATAAAGCTAGATAGGGCAGTTAATCCTGTGCCTCAAGAGATTATTTCCAGCATTCTGTATCTTATTTAGCAATGGCAGACTTGAACCATCAGGGATTTTTTTATTATTATTAAATTATTCTGTTAGGAAATTCTGGAGCATCTGCTTGCATCATTGAAGCCAACAAGGCATTACTGCAGAGTGAGGGACCGTTTCTGATACGCATTGATGACCTCCCACACTATGAAAGTTGTAAAGAAGTCTGTTTTAAATCCAGACTGTTTCCTTGGCCCCATAAAATCCCATGTTCCTGGCCTGAACACAGATGTCTTGAAAATTTAAATAAATATTTTTCATTTATTAGCATAATAATTGAGAGACAGAAAATACTTGCTCTCGATAAATGTCTGTCTCTATATAGGTGTTAACCATCTGCTGAGTATAGATAAGATAGGAACATAAGACTTACATGGGGGAGAAAAGGCATTTGGATTTTTTTTTCTACTTTAAGTACTGTAGTAAAATACCATAAACCACTACAAAACAGCCATAAAATACAACTGACATTTCTGCTTCTTAATTACTTTCTACATAAGCAGATTTAATTACATTTCAGAAATATGTGATTGCTGCAAATTTGACTATACAGGTTTTCTCCTGAACAGACCTCACGCCAGTCTTTTCAAATCACAGTGGTATCCAGGTAAAATGCCCTTCTACAGTAAGTTTCTTTGTATTATTCATCATCTATAAATTGCACAATAAAGCCATTAATCAATAAGCTGTTAGTATTCTAAATGCATCACTTGCCATGCCTACAGAAACAACCTATCATTACTTAGCATCATACACTCCCTTTTATCTCTTCTTCACTAGAAGACTTTATATAGTCCAATTATTACATCGAATCACAAAGAAAAAAAGACCCTTGTAAACAGACACGTGGATTTAATCCCAGAAGGAAACTATTGGGAATAACATTCAAAGTGAGCCTCTGTATCTTACAAGTCACATCTTAAATGCTGCATGGAAACCTTACCTACAGTGGCAGTAATTTTTTTTCCCCCCCATACAAATAGCTGTGTGTGCAGAACTGGGAGAATTCTGCTAAGAACAGTGAAGCTCAGTATATTGTGTGAAGTCATATATCTTTTAATAATAGTTAGAAACAGTTTAATCTTCTGTTCCTAATATGGAACGCATCTATACATTGCTGTCATCCACAAAGGTTATATTTTTTGGCTGTATTCCTCAGGACAGAAGCAAGCCCATCATGCTCACTTCGTGGCAATTAAAATTTTTTCTGTTATGCTTGTTCAGAACTACTCTATGTTCTTCCTCAGCTGTCATTAATAAGGGCTGATTTAAATAAACATCTTAATATCATTCTTATTGCCTCTCTCCATAGTGTTCAGCAAAACTTTATAAAGACTCATCCTGAGTCCCATCCTCTTACACTGATTAATTGCTCTCATCCAGACCTACCTGCCGGTAGTTGTGGGTGGAAGCAGTGGTGGACCACAGCAGCGGTGAGGCTGCCATAGGTGTAGGTTTTGCTGAAGTGGAGCCCAGCCAGTGCCCACCTGCTTTCGCAGCAGTGCATGGAACCTACTGGAGGCCAAGGTGCTTGCTGTGGTTTGGTTGTTTAAAGGCAAAGCCAGTTCCTCCCATCTTCAGTTCTCAATGAGATTTTAAACACACTATGGAATCATTCTTTAATCCTAGTGCAGCCTGCAAAATGCAACTGCTCTACAGCAATAAAGCATTATAACCCTCCGTGTCGTAAGAGAGAAAAGCAGCTGCTTTCTTAATAAAGCCATGCTTCTGTTGTGCTTTGGAAGTAAATACATCCATCTTCAATTTCCTCATATCTGCTATTCCCCCAAAATGTGTTTGCCAAGAACTTGTTCCCATTCTTCAAATAGGCTCCCTCTTTCATCTTCATATGCTGTTATTTGGTTAAAAAAAGCAACGAACCCTAAGTTAAATCCTGACTGTACACTAGTTGTGGACTATTTCAGTTATTATACAGCTTTCCCTTAAAAAGTCAAAATGAAAGTTCGGTAGTTTCTGTCCTGAGAAGTCAACAAGCAGCCAGGGCTAGGACAAATTACTGCTAGTTCTGGAAAGTCGACATTCCCAGCCTTCCAATGAGGTACAGAATTATTTCCAACTCTGGCAGGTTGCAAGAATGTGGAGTACTATGATTAACTTCCTGCCATTCTGCTCAGCCCCCTCATTTGCATTTTGGCACGATTTTAACAGCTAATTTCTCACAAACAAGTAGTGTTAGGAAGTAATGCTTTCTTCCACACAAAAGCTAGGAATTATGGCCTCCTGTTTCCAAAATCAAAAGGTGTAACAATGGCCCAAAAAGCTAAAAACAAGCAGAGAAAAAAGATAATTCAGAAATCTGTTAAGGATTTCATGATTTGTCCACTGAAACCAAAAGCAAAGTACTGACTGTAGAGGCTACAGTGGCCCTAACGAAGGCAGCATCAAGTGTAAGTCAGAATATTACTTCAAAATAGGATCTACTTGCAAACCTTGCTGCGGCGCTAAAAAAAAGGTAAGCACCAAACAGCATGCACCGCTAAGCAGTTAAGCAGAAGTAACTCAAGTAACTGTAGAATAGGATTCAAAAAGCTGCTGTGTTAACAAACAGGGCAGGTACTTGGTGGTGTGTATTATGCATTGCTATTAATACATATACAAACTTAATAGCCAAAATGCACTGCTCCCAGAGTAGCAGAACTTCAAAAACATTAATTCCCTAGTTTTCCTAAGACATAGTTGACAATGACTGCTAAATTTTTTTACAGAACAAGTTGGTTATAATTACACTGATATTAATAGAAAAGTTCAGGGTATAAATCAGGTATATAGTTGAAGCTGGAGTACAGACTAACACTGGATTGAAGCTAAAGGAGCTACTGAATTATGTATCCCTATCTAATGAAAAAGCTTAAGATTTTCAGCACCTTCTGTAAGGTTTAATTCACAGAGAGAGGTTAGACAGAAGAATTACCCCCAAAATGAAACTTCATAAGCTATTCATCACTTACGAACCTGTCAGAAATTCACAATATAGTTCATTGCAGGAATGGTGAAGAAAGCTGATAAACATCTGCAATTGTAGCAGAAATTGCGTATACTCTTGTGCACATTTTGTACACATAAAAAAAGGTTACACATGTAGTGATGGACATGCTTATCTGGACTGAAGCAAAATCTTAATTGTAGTGTCTTGGATACAGGTGGGGTTCAAGCACTGCAAACAAGCTTGCTGCTTTTCTGTCTTGGATACTCCAAATTGTTTCTTAATTAATGAAGCACAGTCTTGGACAACTTAAAATAGCTTGCTACCTCTTTCTGTTGATATATGACTGACAACTGCCGCCTCAAATACTGCAAATGATTGGGGTGGGGGAGTCTAAATTTTTCAACAAAAAAGCAGCAGGTAACTTCTCATGAAAAAATCGCACATTTCTTCTAGTTTATCTTTATGCTTCACTCCATTTTCTGTTATTACAAAGTTGACCCAGTATGCAGCCGGAAAGGACTGCCAATGTTAACAGTACATTTCACAAAACCTTCTTTAGCATATAATAAAGTCCGTAAACACGGAGAAGTCTCTTTTTAAGGGACTGAGAGTGAGTAGCTAGAAAAAAATATACTCTGAAAGAAGCAGAAATAGAAAAATTTATATTCTGTACACAAATTGTTGTCAGACGTGACAGAAGACAGCAGAACTTTTGATACTAAATTCCGTAATAGACATTCCTGAAGAGATTTCTACTGGAAAATACACTACATTGATAATAAAGAACAAGAGATGAAGACATTTGGTACAATCTGATCTATTTTTTAGTCAAAAGTATTACTATCCAGGTGTTCTAGGAATAAGTAATCTCTGGGAAGGATGTATTCAGAATAGTCATGTACAGCAGCATCAGTTCTGTCAGCTATAGGGGAACCATCTGAACTTTAAGTCAGTGTGTATGTTTTAATAAGGTTTTTGGAACCCCTCAACAACATGGTTTGCACATGCAGCCGTCTCATCAGACTCTTGCTGCACATCGCTTGGAGATGAAAAAAGATCTTCCCTATAAAAACGAACGCTTGTGTTTTGAAAAATGAAAGATACCATTCTTCTAGCAGAAGTTTTGCTGGCAGACACACCCAGGAATGGATTATAAGTAACAGGATGTGGAGCAACTGGTAAAAAGAAACAGCCCACAGCTGCTTCTACGTTTCTAATAGAGGAAGAGATCAGAAATGTTAAATGTTTTGCACAAACCTGGAGAGGGACCCTATCATAGATCCATCCAAGCATGAATTTTTCTGCAGATGATTTTTATCAAAAGGATGTGGGAGAACTGCATTTACTTATTGAATCAGTTAACCTGCTTTCTCTGCAGAGATACCGACTCCCTATTTGTTTATTTGGCAATCTTAAAGAGAGGAATCCCTACTGGAAACAGCTGGAGTGAGATGAAACTGTTATATCTGAGAATAGACCTGCATGCATTCAGATATCCTGCTGGCATGCTAATGGCTAACAAGATTTGGATCCTAGAAAGGCACTAGAGTCACTGTTAATAGCTGGTGAAGCCCACTTCTGCTGTCAAGCTTTTGTGAGGAGGATTAAAAATGGGTTGGCAGCTTCACTAGCATGCTCTGGGTAAGACGTCCAAACAGCCAAAATATGTCTTGCCTGATGCACACCTTCACCTCTGTTACTCTGTTCTGTGGCAATCCTGCGGTATATTCCACCATGAGGAAATCACTGGAGCTGTTAATAGGCTGGGTTACAGGTAGCCACCTTAACTGCTCTTTGATATTCATTTTAACAATCTTCAAATGTCCTGTTGAGACCACAAGAGATTAGGGAATATATACAGACTATGAACTATAAGAGCATGTGGGATTTGAAAACTGCTATGTTTTCATCCTCAGCAATACAATTGTTTGCCTAAAAAAGCAGCAACAGATTCAGTATTCCTTTCATCAATTAGCAAATGTCACCAAATGCTAAGAAGAGAGACAAAAAACTCATTCCCTGGAATTTACAGTTTATGTTTCTGAGCTAAAAATGGCTTGAATCAGAAATACACTTAATAAGCTTTCTGAAAGAAAAGGAGATGACCATCCACACAGAATTAGATAAAATCCAGAGCATCTGTTTGCCTTCCCTGACTTCACATTGTCTGTCTAAATTGCAGAAGTTCTTTACAAGAAGACCAGTCGATCACTTCAAATTTGTGCAGCATGTAACATCAGGGGAGCCTACACTTGATCAAAGTCCTTAAAAGCAACCAAAACACATATAAGTAATTTATGTTCTATATGTAAATCTTGGGCAGAGAATAAGATAGGATATGACATCACAAATGTCCCCACCACATTAATAGCTAACATTAATGTTTAGACATATGTGACGAAAGAAAATGCATGTAGAAGCTGGGATACTGTGATTAGCAGTTACTGAGAGTAACAGTATTAGCACACGGGGCAAATTAGGAGCTAGAACAGTACACAGAAAAGAATTCATTCCCGTAAGGCAAAACATAGTATATAATTAAGATCAAGCATTTGTTACTCTAGGCTGTATCTGCCAGAAAGAAGCAGGCATGCTGGCAAGACTTTCTAACGTGCATGACCTGTGTGTTGCCAATTACTGTCTCTTTGGACTATATGTATACAAGGTCCTGCCTAATCCAGGGAGTACAGCAGAGAGATAAATAAGTGGATTGTGCTTTAAGCAATGTCTGTCATCTTTATCCCTAGGATTCTGACTACCACTACACTAAGAATGTTTAGTACTCTAAATGATTAAGTTTTTATTTTAAAAACTGGTGGAATTTTTCACTCTCTCATTTGTGCATGACTGCTCCCCAGTTTGATATTCAGCTTGCCCTGCATGCACAGATCCCCCCCATCATCGCTGAAGACAGACACTGCTCTCAGTGCCACACAGAAAATCTGCTCTGTTTTCTCTGTATGTGAAGATCCCTAGAGCATGCAGAAAAAGCAGAGGAAAGACATACCGTAGGGAGCGCAGAGCAGGACTGTATCCCATGAAATCTGAAGAATGGATCTTGCCAGAGAGTACAAGCATGTGTCAGATTTGCACCCTAAAGCACTTGTTTTTCTAAGCAGCACACTGATTTCTCCGTGTTGGGTTGAGCATCCGTTTACTATAAAACTAACTACGTTATTCTCATCTTTAAAAAGGAGCCGCTCATTGCTGAATCTCTCTCTGTATACATCAGTACACAAATTAACAGATTTTTTTGCATCTTAGATTCATTTTAGAGAGTTTTAAGAAATGCTAGCAAAGAAAATCTTGACTCCTGCAAACAATGCATCGTTTATTACACCAGTTCGGGAGATTCTTTCCTATTATTCCATAAGCCTATTTCAACAATAGCATAGTAATAAGAATTTGTAATGTATGATTAGTGTCTTCACTCTTAAAATTTTATACAGCTGTCTGCAGGCTATGTGATCTAAAATATTTCATGCAAAAAAAAGTGAAGAAAATGAAAAATCAATTCTTTTAAAAGCAGACAGGAGCTTGCGGCTTTTTCTTTATTTGTAGTTAATGTTCACACAGATAAAAACTATCCGAGCTTTAAATGGTAGTACAAAACTATGCACCTTAATTTGTGGAATGAAAGTCTGTAGCAAATACCAGATTCGTTAATAAAAGAAGCCCCTCTTAATCTGTCTGCCTCAGTGGCTTTACTGCTGTTGGCTTAATGATAGCCTCTTCTACAGTTTACGTATCATGAAGTAGAAGCACAATATAAGGTGCAGAAGCACTAACCTCTTTTATATTTATCAACTAAATATCTCAAAGTTTATAAGGTCAGTCTCCTGTATTTCAGTGTCCTCTAGCAGAATTCTCACCACACTCCTCCATTAAAAACAAACCAACCAAACCCACGCTTCTCTCCCTTTGACACTCAATGCAGTCATGCAATCCTGCACTGTTTGTGCTGTTGCTTACATTCGCAAGCCATGTTCAGGTGGCATTTTTAGGTACTCAGTACTTCTGCTTCCTGTACCATAATAGAAAATGGAGCCCAGTCTAGAGTTAATTTTTTGTCCACACTGAAGAACAGTCATGTCGCAGTGATAGGTAAAAGACTTTAAAAGAGGAAAAAAGGAGCAGAGGAATACTGTGTCCCATTGCAAGTTCAGGTGCATTATCACTATTTGAATTTCAATTTAGCAGAATTAACAAGATCATTCTTCATACTACTGAAAATGCTACAAAACTTTTAGTGAAAGTAGTTCAGGGTCTCATGTCTGTCCTAATCGCGGTGTCTGTGTCCCCACATGCAGTCCCAGGACACTGGTTCAGCACTAGCTCTCCATTGCACCCTACAGGATCTGTCTCTTCTCTAAACATCTTCCTTCCTTTTTACTGACTTGTATCGTGCAAATTAGTCTTTGAGATTTGAAAATATTTTCCCGGGAAGTGGTATGGATTTAGGACACCAAGTGATTGCTTTGTTGTTTTTAAAATGCACACAAAAATGGGTTAATGGAAGCGGTCTAAAAATATCCTGACGGATTTTTTTTTTTCCTTCTTTCTTTTCCTTTCATCCTGAACGTTGATAGGCCTTGTTTTCAGCCAAAAGCCTCCTGTTTGCTATCCCCCACCGTGTCATCTAAATGCATGCAGTTTAAGGCAGTGCTACTTCAGGTGTCCCTGCCCCGTTCTCTCAGGAAGAACAGATACAAGTCTTCTCTCCGCCTTTTTTCTAGCAGCATCACAGAGATAAGAACAGCACACATACAGAGTATTAGTCAGAGACACCTCTTTTCTTTGTCATACTATCACCTGGGATAAAAGTAATGGCAAAGGAAGGCCCTTAAATATTTGCCACCTGGGCTGCTTCGAATGCATCTTAAGGGTTGTTGAGAGCATGAGAAGGATAGGCATTGCCAGGGAAAGGCAAGAGATGGAAGAGATTAAAAATGAAGAGGATGAAAAGGGCATGGAACAAAGAGGAGGTGGCCCACGCTTATTGTACCCACTCATCCATATAACATGACAAAAGGAAGACAGTAAGACAAATATTCAGCCCATTTATCTTCTGTAATTGCCTCTGTATCCATGCTGTTCTGCAGGAAACATGCACTGTTCTTTTGCACTTACACACGCATACACAGCTCTGGACTATTTATAGAAACGGCACAGGCTGTAGTGAAAGCCAGTCAGATTTTCTGAAGTCCTTTTAGGAGGCTTATTTCTGTACCCGCATCATTTCAAAGATGGAAATCGCTAGTGAGTGTAACTGAACATCTATTCTTAGGCCATCTCTATCTGTACAAGAGAACACAATCACCAAAATAAATATAGAAGCTTACCGATATTTTTAAGGTGAAGAAAAACAAAAGGTATACTATAACCGTGTTAGCCATAGCAGATAGCTGTACTAAAAAAATCCCCAAACAAACCAACAAACCATTAGATTTTTCAGCATTACTTGAAAGTGACTATCTTCATGAGTTTTGTTGTCATGAAAGTATTTATTTTCCTCATATTTCTGTGTTTGTTTGCTTTAAGAAAAAAAGATAAAGCCCATTTAATATTTTAAGAAGCGGCACAGTTGTAAAGAGGCTCCTGTGTTCTTGCAAAATAGAGGGTGGGCATAGTACGTCTTTAAGAAAGATTAATTCAGTAGAGGAACATACTGACACATGATTTGCTTAGGATTGTGGAAACTGCATTTACTTTAATGATAAAAGACAACTTTGAAGTGTTGCTCCAAAACCAATGCAGGAAAAAACCCAAAGAAAGTAAGTAGACAACTTTATAACCACTATCAAGATTCTCTGTTAGGGACAAGAGATCTCAGTAGTACAAATACGTTACAAGATCACGCACTTCAACTCAGATCTTTGAGTGCACAGTTTAAACACAGAAGCTGCAAAAATAAACTGCAAATCATTTTGAAATAGTAGTATCTATATAAGAAATACTAAAACTGAAAAATACCTGAAAATTAGTGTCAATCATATATTAATAAAGATGGGACATTTGTTTAATTTATTTGCTTTAAAGACCAGTGAGCATCCATACCTTAAACACCAGTAATGGATACCAGATGCTTTCTTCTGAAGGATGAATTTTCAATATAGGGTGAGTCAGCAATTATACTTTGTATTGGGATAATGACAGGAAGTATATTTTTCAGTATATTAGTATTGATGAAAATACATAATTATTGCAAAGATGGAAACTGCAAAACTACCTAAGTCTTAACCTACTATCTCATAATCCATCCCTAAAAATCAAATAAGCTTCTACGAACATAACGCTTGTCTGCAAGACCCATATGGTAATTTATAACACCTATAGTTGTGAACTCGACTTACAAGGGAAAAAGCAGTTGCTGGTGAGGAAAGTCTCATACAGAATGTGTTTTAATATGAGTAGAGGGAAGAAAGGGCAGCAGAAACATAGATAATAAAACACAAATGCTAGGGGGACACTTTCGGGGCAGACTGTCATTCCTTTTGTCTTTCCCCAAGATAATATATCTCTGCCAGCATTACAGTAGCATCTAGATGAGTTCAGTCAAGATCACTGTAGTTCACAGTCAGCGCATGCTCACTCTGGAACTCTCTAAAGGGCTGAAAATCTCACAGCAACACAGGGAAAAGCACACAGAGAAAACGCTGTTTCAGCACAAGCCCCTGAAATGCCTAAGCAATGAGAGGGGAAAATTGGCAAGATAAAATGAATTTCTTGAATGCGACGATAAAATTCCCGCTGAAATCTTTTTTCTCCAGCAGTGGTGAGGCCATGCCTCTCTGACTTAGTATTAACAAGTAGATTAAGAACATGGGAAAGGCTGTACCAGGTCAAATCAAAGGCCCATCTAGCCTGGTATCTTCTTTCACGGAGACAGAAAAGCAGAGGTCTCAGAAAGAGTATAAAAGTAGAGCAAATTATATTTGCCCCAAATATTATACCAGACTTCCAACAACTTACGGCTTAAGGGGTTTCTGAAACAGAATTTTCTACCTTAACGAAGCGTCAGGAAGTATGTGCATTAAAAAAAAAAAAAAAAAAAACAACAAAAAACCTCTT
>Ga0065711_1050944_pt1 | contig 10586 bp, 3 predicted proteins | sample Hoacrofraction12_FD_59098 | JGI IMG/M metagenome (GOLD analysis project Ga0065711, IMG submission 59098) | Hoatzin crop microbial communities from Cojedes, Venezuela - Epithelial fraction 12 v2 (version 2) | ecosystem: Host-associated > Birds > Digestive system > Esophagus > Crop | place...
CAGCTCCCTCAGCCTCTCCTCATAGGAGAGATGTTCCAGTCCCCTCATCATCCTCGTAGCCCTCCGCTGGACTCTTTCTCCAGTAGCTCCTCATCTTTCTTGAAGCGGGGAGCCCAGAACTGGACAGAGTACTCCAGATGGGGCCTCATTAGGGAAGTGTAGAGGGGAAGGAGAACCTCCCTCGTCCTGCTGGCCACACTCCTCCTAATGCACCCCAGAATGCCACTGGCCTTCTTGGCAGCCAAGGCACACTGCTGGCTCATGGTTAACCTGTCGTCCACCAGGAAACCCAGGTCCCTCTCCACAGAGCTGCTCTCCAGCAGGTCCGCCCTAAGCCTGTACTGATGCATGGGGTTGTTCCTCCCCAGGTGCAGGACCCTGCACTTGCCTTTGTTGAACCTCATCAGGTTCCTCTCTGCCCAACTCTCCAGCCTGTCTAGGTCATGCTGAATGGCAGCACAGCCTGATGGTGTATTTACCACACCTCCCAGTTTGGTGTCATCAGCAAACTTGCTGAGGGTACATTCTAACTCTTCATCCAGGTCGCTGGTGAAGAAGTTGAACAAGACTGGGCCCAGTACAGACCCTTGAGGGACACCACAAGTTACAGGTCTCCAACTAGACTCAGCGCCGCTCAATGCCTGCCCTGCCTCCAAGTATAGCACTTTTTGTTTTGATATGTGAGGGACAATCCCTACTGACTATGCGACTATAGCAGCATGATCATGTAGTTCAAAAATCCTTTGAAGATAAAGATGTTAGAGCAGTCTGTCCAGAATAGTCACCCAAGTACCCCAAGTAGTAGGTTTGAATTTTAAAGAAAATTTAAATTTAAGCAAAAAGGAATATGGTAATGTGAAACAGGGCCTGAACTATTGTCCCCAATTCATCATAACACAAAATGAATATAGGAAGTGGATGGGAAGTCTAGACTTTATCTCCAAGGGGAAGAAATGAGCTTTGCAGATGACATACAGACTACTCTTGTGAGATGCAGTTACCCGAGTAACACCCCTGAGTTTGAAGCTTGCTGTAAATAACTTATAAAGGCCTTTATATACCTAGTGAGTTGCCCTTTATAAAGAGGACTGAAATCAAGTGTGGGTCTGGTATTTATAGATAACCACAGAAAACAAGTTGGAAAGCAGAGATGGCTGTGCTATGCCCTGTTTCACAGGCAAGTGCGAGTAGAGAATGCAGCCAGGTTAAATTCACAGCAGAAGGCGTCCAATATGGAGACATGTTTCTTTAGTACGTTGATAAGAAATGTTGACACTTTGCATGGCCATTGCAAGGACTCTGTTCTCAACTTCATCTCAGTTCAAGGCTGTCCTGGAGCAGAGGACAGCACCCAGGCCAAGAAAGCCTGTCTGCAATTGACTCATCTTTCTCCATCTCTGTGAAAAGAACTACAGAGCACAGTCTGCTGACTGTAGGGAGTGGGTTGCAAACACGAAGCTGGAGGTGAACGGGACAAAGGAGCAGCTTACAATGTTACAGGTAAATTAAGGTGAAATAGAGGGGTCTTAACATTTTGTTGAGTGAATTCAATGTGATGAAATGATGCGATAAAGTAATTCAATTACAACCAACTGTAAGACACTGAAGTTAATGATGGGTAGAGTGATAAGATTTTAGGAGGAAGCTATTTTAATTTATGGTAGAGATGGCAAATTTCAAACCTGACTTGATTATTGAATAGCCATGAAGATCTCATGCATTAACTGTTAGGAAAAATAGTAAAAAATAAATTAGCTATGACTGCCTTGTTCACTGGAAAAGAAAATGTACCTTTCTTATTTTCATATTCAGTCACTAATACTGACATATTTAGGTAAGGAGAGATGGTTACTTTCTTTGTAGCTTTCAGGGCATATTTATTTAAGATATCCAGGGAAGATGATTTTTTCAGGGGTTCATTTTCTTTGTGATTACACCCAGCTTTGGAATACACAACACAAAATCTGAGGAAGCCTTGCAACTTGGCCATTACTTTCACATCTAACTACTGAACAGTGGTTTTGCCTTTTACAATAGAAAATTGCTTTGGAAAGAAGTCCTGCAACTTATGCAGCAAGTAGTGGACTTGGCATTGTCTCTGTTTTTTATCAGACCTCAGTTTAAAATCTGAAAATGAATGTAAAATAATGAAAAATGTATAAGAATTTGGCAAAAAGTGGTGGCGTCCAGGGACAAAACAGTATATTTTGTACATAATCATCAATTTCTTGGTGCCTGATGCCTATTTTAATAGCATGAGTGTCACAGGTCTATTTATTAGTAGGAAAACATTTCAGCAGAGCTGGCAAACAAGCAGCTTCCTCTAGCATTTCTGAATAATTCAAGCACCAGTAACTCAGAAGTGTTCATAAACATCTTAGTCTTTCTTTGTATGTATAGGGATGGGATGGAGCATTCCAGAAGCTGATGTTGACATTCTTCTTTTTAAGAAGCTTCAGTTAAATCTCTTCACCATCCAGACTGAAGACCCATTTCGGTGGTGCGGAAGAGCTATGTACAGTTTCTTATGTGACAGTCAGGAGGTTAAGAGAGTTAACATTATCAGTGGTGCATCCTTTTGAATGAAGCCATCTGGGCTGCTCAGTACTAAATTGAGGGGAAAACAGAGCTAGTTTGGTCAATGAAGTTTTAATATTTCCTGTTGTAATAAGAGAAGAAAGGGTGGTTGAAATCAGATTTCACCTTGTTCTTCTAAGTGGAAAGAAGAAAATAGTTCAAGTTCTCCACTAATGCATAGGCAAAGAGTTATTTATTCATTAAACACACATCAGATTTTATCAGCCTAAAGGATTTAATCAAAAAAATTGGTGGATTATATTAAGAAACTTCCTAGGTGTTATTATTATGTGAGATATCAGCATCTTCTATGACTGAATCAACTTTGTGTGTGAGTAATCAGTTTACAGATAGTGCTGTTTCCCAATTATAGTATCTCTGAGTAACTTAGTAGTCTTTTCCCTGGACTACCCGTTATTACTGTTCCATCCCACTTTAATGAAGCTCAGGACTCCCTGAAAGAGCTCCTTTCAACTTTCTTCAAATAATCCTCAAACAATATTTTTACCCAGACAGAAAAAGATCACATTGCTTTACAAACTGGCTCATTAAGTTGGTTTCTGGACAGGGTGGTGAGTGAGGAGTCTACTGAGGTGGGCATAAATTTAAACAGTTTAGCTTTTGCTCTGCAGTTGTGCACTTTCTCATCTTTAATTAAATCTGAGTCTGAATCTGCCCTCAATGTCATCTCTGGATAATGGGTGACATTAGCTAACAGACATCCATCTCTCCTGTGAGGCCACTTCATTTCTGTGGCTGCACTGCCAGCCCTGTTGAGACAAAATTAAAGCCTCTATGAGTGTACAGCTGCGATGCTTCTGTAGTCTGGAAGCAGCTCATCAGGATGCAGGTTGTCACAGGTGCTTGCTACGCCTCCAAATGAGTGTTGGCTGTTCAGCCCTCTACCAGACAGCCTGGACAAAAATCACAAATCACAGTGAGCAGATCTGACTCGAAACCACTGGCACCAGCCAACACTTCTTTAACAGGTTCAGCCAATACTGGGTTGCATCTTGAGGGCCCAGTACTGTGAAGGATGTGGCCATGAACCTGATTGCCTGCATTTAAATCGTGCTGCTGAAAGAAGATAGACTATCACAGGCTTAGAGATACATGTTTCTTTAGATAACTTGCTGAAAGTGTCACAACAAAACATGTGGAAGTGCACACACACATGCTTGTTAAAAAGAAATCTTCCATACGGAATTCCATTAATGTACATATCCATGTAATATATCTGAGTTTATACACTATAGTATCTGCAGAATGGGAAAAATTATAATCTGTCTCCTGCCACTGCAATTTTTTTCTCCCACCCCAGGCCAAACAACAATTAGAAATGACTGTATTTACTATTTTAGGGAGCATGGAAATGGACCACTCCTTAATAAGACCTAGATCAACATTGCAAACACTACTGAGAAACTAGCAAAGATCCTTCTATACTCTACAGGGGCCAGAATGTGTGTGTGATCATGTTTCACATTTTTGCTGAAATAGACACAAACCTCAAACCACTGAGTGACCCAAGTAACCTGTCCAAGTACTTGGCATTTGCAAATATTGGACGTAATTTCCTCCAGTGTAACATTGTTAATTTTCTTGGTAGTGTAACATCAGCAAAATCCAAACGTCAGCCCAGACCTGGAACCTGTGAGGTGGCACTGCAGAATATTGGTTTAGCTACTGCCTCTTGGGGCTTTCAGTTTCCCAGCTGTCCCTGTAGACTTCAATGGGAAGTAACATCCAGAAGAAATTTATGACAAATTGAAAAGGTACTAGATGATAAAAATATTAGATTTTGGGTTTACTGTCTCAGGTGTTAAACTGAGGTTACAAATATAGTATGTATGCCTTTTTATGTGTAGCCTTTTTACTGTGCTTTCAGAAAAGTGCAGAAAATTTAAACATATCTAAGCAAATGAAAAATACTTCTGCCAATTCTCAGTGCAACTGAACCTTTTGAGCTTCATTTAACTTCTTCTACAAACCAAAAGCAATTTTCAAAAGAGATAAATGATTTTTACTGTGGGAATGCCAAAGTTGCTCAGATAAAATGGGCAATTTTGCTGGAGACCAGTGTACAAACAAATATGCTGTTTGTTATACCACAAAAAAACCCCACAATTTAAAGGCCTCTGCACTGAATAAAATGACAAATATTTTATATATTTATGAGAAAAAATCGTGAAAGGTCTGTTTGTTGCAGTGCGGATAAACTAACGTGACAGTTTCTAGAAACAGTTCCTGAGTGTAAAAGGTGTATAAAAGATAAAGTAAGTATGTGGCAAAACTGCCTCTTTACTCACACACCATCTTTAGAGGGAAGAAAGAACAAATAGTGTCATGCCCCAAGTGGGCTCTTTAGCTGAAGCTTTTCAGCAATTAAGGGTAGGTGCTTCACAGACAGTGAGATGGGTGCACGGTGTGCCCACCACATCAGAACCACTGTGAAAGGATATGTACTTTGTACATTATTTTGACCTAGAATTAGTAAGGAGGGAGGACAGAAGTACAGAAGTCCCTATTACTTTTGAAAACTGCAAGATTAAATGCTGCTCCTTATTTAAACCAAGTTATAGAGGCACAGTCTAGCCCATAAAAACTTATGTATTAAAAAAGTTAAAACATTAAATTCAACCTTTGTGTTGTCTTTTTTTGTTAAAAAATCTTTCCTTGGTCCCAGTAAACACACCAGTTAACTAACTACTTTCATTGTAATATATATTCTTGGTGTTTGTATGTGTGTAAAAATCTAATCTATGCATTTAATTTTGCTATGTCATTAGCTGCAGCACTAATTAGACTACACTACAGTAGCACAGATTGACGTCTGTCTGAAAAAAAATACTTTAAAGTTATTTTTCACTCTCAGAAGCAGGGTAATTTCTTCAGTACAAAAGCTTAAAACATCTTTGATACCTAAATATATGTTCTGGAGAGGGAGAAGCATAACTGCTAAAAGTAGTGTCATTGACATAACTTTCCACATTAAAGCAAAAGTAGATCATAACTGATTTTTTCTTTTATTGGACCATTAGGGGACCTCAGGCTTCAAAGGATAGTGATTACAACAGTGAAGAGTGATACAACTTCTGTTTCATGATAAACACACATATTTATAATTTCCTTTTAAGTGTTATATGTGCCACACTCATTCAATAGTTTGCTCACCTAATAAAATATGGCACAGAGAAAAGACTATGAATTCTGGAAAATAAGGTGAACAGTACTGTGAACTCTGGTCCATTCCTTACTGCAGTTTTCTTAAAAAGACTGTAATTTGTCATTTCCTCTGGCAGAACCACAGTTTCTTAGCTCATACCCAGATCAGATAAAATCCTTTCAAAATTAGCCTAACAGAGCTATTATTATTCTATGGAGGAACAATACGATCCTAATAGAATGTTACAGGAGTTATTATCATTAATAGTCATCTTCTGCAATACACTCTGGAAGTCCCGGGAATTACTGGATACTATTGTACTCTCTAATATGGAGACATAGTCATCCCATGTTTTCTCCTCCCACACGCACTCAGCTAAAGTAGCTCTTACATACAAAAGATACAATATGTCATTTATTTTACTGACGTCATTTACCAAGCGCGAAGTCCTGCACCTAGGATGAGTTAACTGAAGAGCCCAGAAAAGGCTCGGGTCTGTGTGGCTGCAAAGCAGCCTTGCTGAAAGGGACCTGGGGATGCTGGTAGACAGCAAGCTGAGCATGAGCCAGCAGAGCACTGCTGCAGCAATGAAGGCAAAGCAGATCCTGGGCTTCATCTGCAGGGGCATTGCTAGCACAGCTGGAAACGGGACCATCCCACTATTCTCAGCGCTGGTCAGAATGCTCCTGGAGTCCTACATCCAGTTGTGGTCCCCACAATTCAAAAAAGATGTGGACAGACTGGAGAGGGTCCAAAGGAACTCCACAAAGAATATCAAAGGGCTGGAGAAGCTGCTGCATGAGGAATAACTGAAGGAGTTAGGTCTTTTCTGCCTGCAGAAGAGAAGGATCAGGTGGGATCCCATGACAGTATTCCAGTATTTAAAGGGCAGCTACAAAGGAGTCAGAGGATCTCTCTTCACAACGAGCCACATGGAGAAGACAATGGGCAAAGGGCACAAGTTGCACCAAGAGAGGTTTTAACTTGATGTAAGAAAGTAATTTTTTACAGTGAGGAAGATCATTCACTAGAACAGCCTCCCCAGAGACATGGTAGAGTACACATTCAAGGAGATTTTAAGATAAGACTGGACAGGGTAATAGACAATCTCTTCTAGACTCCCTTTCCCACAAAAGGTTGAACCAGTTGATCTTCTGAAGTGCCTTTCAACCTGGTTATTTCATGATTCTATAAGACATTTCTTCTCTGAAGGTCAAAGAGTAACTACAGTGCACAATAAGGGGATAGAATCAGAATGACAGAAAGATTTGGGTTGGAAGGCACTTCTGGAGTTTGTCTAGGCCAACCTTGTGTTGACAGCTTGGCTAATATCAGGTTTCTCTGGACATGTCCAGTTCAGGTGTGAAAATATCCAAAAAAGCAAATTTCACTGCCTCACCATGTTGATCTTCATCACTCTATGATTTATTCATTTTTTCCTTACACTCAGTGGGAATTTCTTTTGCTGCAGCTTGTGACTGTTGCCTCATTTTTCCACCGTGCATCTCTGAGAAGACCTTGGCTTCGTCTTCTGTAACTACTTTCTAGCTACTTGAAGTGAGTAATTAGATCGTTCCTGAATCAGTTTTCTTCAGGCTGAAAAAATGCAGTTCCCTCAGCTTCACTTTGTATGATACAGGCTCCATGCCCCTAAACATGCTGGTGTGTCTCCTGGACTGTCTCTAGTTTGTTGAGATTCCTCTTGCACTGGGGGGGGGAAATCAAAAACAGGATATAATGCTGAACATACAGCCTCACTGCAGTGCCAGGAAAAAGGCAAAAATCACTGCTCTCAAACTCCTGCTTATTCTCCTGCCAATCCAACCCAATGTGCTTTTAGCTTTCCTTGCAGGAGCACACCACTGGCTTGTGTTCAGTAGCACAAGCAGGTTTAACCTTACTGGCTTGGATACCAGGGAAAGCATAGTGCAGCTGCAGTCATAATCATATTTGGGAGCAGCTAACAGGGCATAAAGGACCTGATTTAGCGCTAGCTTAGTTATATTTTCAAGAGTAGAAGTCACCAGCATGCCCTTACCGCAAGTCTCAGCTATCGCAGTGAGAGGCAGCAATGTACTGGCTTGAAGACAACATCACTTCGTTGGTAAAGATGCATGGAGAAAGACAGTACAAGTGATCCGGATGATGCACAGCCACTTGGTAAAAAGGGGTTCTACCTGCTACATGACATTGAGAGCGCTGAGAACTGTTGATGGGGGCACTGTGCAAAGTCAGACAATTCCTGTTTGCTGTTTTGATCAGCTCATCCAATCCACCTCCTTGCCCCAAGGCAAGCTCAGCCTTTGCTGACTCCGTCATTCCCAGCTAATGTTTGTCTCACCTGCAGTTAAAAACCTCCCATCTGGCAGGTTCTCCAGGCAGCTGTGTCCTTGCTTCACTATCCTTATAGTTGGAAACAAATTCCTAATGTCTACCCTGATATAGAGCCATGACTTTAAGCTTCCAGAAAAAAACATTAAGGTAAGAGACAGATATCTATCTGATGTGATTTAGGAGCAGCTGGCCCTGCCTTGGGCCAACTTCCACAGACAAAATGACATCTTTAGGGCCTTTCCAGCCCCTTGTGCCATGATTTCTCTGATTATTGTGCTGCTTTCAGGAAAATTTTTTGACAGCTAAATCATCTGAAAGTTATCTTTCTGCATGAGGCTGAAGGGAGTACTAAAAGATGACAGAGAGGCAAATGCCTTATGATGCAACAAAGGTTAAAAACACGTTGTAACAGTGACCTTCTTAGGATGTGATTTTATATCCCTCTAGATAATACATCAGCTCAAGTGTGGATGATCTACTCTTCTTAAAAAAGAATAATAGTTTGTACTTATATATCAATTCGTACATAGAAAATAATTATAGCAAGCGAAGATTTTTTTTTTTTAAATCTAAAAGCAACTCTGCAGTTAACCCAGAAAGAACGTATTAGTGATACAAACATTTTGGATGGTGGAATGTAGTGATGTCCCTACTCTAACACAGAAAATTTCATTTCAGGGAAAGCATTTTTGGAGCCTTGTTGTCATGTCTGAACAAAGTTCACTGAATTGGATTTACCTCTTCATAAAGTTCTTCCACATCATATGGACTGTAATCATTGCTGTTGTGCTAATGGAAAAGCACACTACTTCAAAGGATTAGCAGAGGAACACTGGGTTGCTTAAATTATACCTTTTTCAAGGCTTTCAGAGGCAGAATTGCTTCAGGCTGTTTACATGTGTGGTCAGCCTCTCATACCCTGAATCCAACAGGGACTTCCTGGGTATGACTGAATCCCTTTGTATTCTGCACTAGTATGGTTTCTGTTAGCTCTAAAATTTGAAAGAATACAGCACAACAGAGAAAATGAAGATGACAATAATTCAAGGCCACAAATAGATAACACCTATGTGCTGATATTATAATTGCAAAATTCCTTAAAATTACCCATGTTTATCAAGCAACATTTCAAACAAAATTTTAAAAATGTGTAACAATGCACTACACATATATTTGTCATTTTTCTTTTGATTAGCTTCTTTCCACATAGAACTTATTTAAAAAAAAATTCATAATATAAACTATACCCCTAAATTTATTATACTTGGTAAATAGTTAGCTATGAGGGGACATTTAAATACAGTTGAAGAAAAGAGAGGCATTAAAATACTAACATCTTGAGCAACTGAAGTGCCATAAACTTGCAGTGGTTACATTTGGCTACTAAAAATATCAGTTATGAGTTGAATTCTCATTGAGTTTTGAGCCAAAGTCAGACAAACTCATACACTCATTCATTTAGAAGGGTTTTAAATTGAACACTATAGTCTTCTTATTCTTCATTCCCTTTTAGAAACTTAAAATACTTATTTTCCCTCACAAGATCAATGTTACATACACAATAACATCCATGCTTGGTCTCTCACACTTGGAACGGATGGTAGAACAGACTGTGGAAGCAGATACTTGTATTTTGCAAAAGTTATCTCATTATATCCCTATCATCTAACAGACAAAGATGGTGAACAAGCTGTGAATTTCAATGCTGCAGTCTCTTGCGTGTTTCAGTGGCCACGTGCTATCAGGCAGACCGACAGTCCTGGACTGACAGAGACACCAGCGAGGCAGCTGAACCTGAATGAGATGTACAAAATCATTTGAGGACGTGAGATTTAGGGCTTTATCCAGACCTCAGTGCCATGTTAGCAGAATACTAATATTTCTTTGTCCTCACCCTTTGCCTCCTTCAGCCACTGAAATAACTGAAGCCTTGGGAATAGAAATTGGCATTAGGGGTAAGCTTCTTCTCATCTATATCTATGTATATTTAGAAGGTACCCATCCTTATGTAGGAAGTCACTGCAGTTTTGCACTGTGGTGCATAGTTTGGGATGGAGTGGCTGGTGTGCTGGCTGGGCCACCTTTCCCTTGCTGATCCTGGCAGGACACCTAGATGACTACACTATAAAACTGCCAAAAATCCCACTACCCTCTTGTCGCGTTAATTTGGCAGAAAATAAACCTCCTTGCATTCTAACTCTCTTCACCGGAGTGAGAGGCTGGGTGTGGCTAGGTTTAAATTCTGAGTGATGTCCAATTTGCCACTACCAGTCCGGTCGCGTTTAATATGTATACTAAACTACCACGATTCTGGATACACTAATAGCAGTCTGCACCTTCAGTCCAGTCATGCTCATGAACTAGCACAGCCGCGTTTGGTCACGTTCAGTGAGAAACTGTGACAACTGGCTACTTAAACAGTGCAGTTTTATTTGTGCAACAGGTATATAGGGCTATTGAATTGCCAGTGATAGCGACTGTCTGCAAGAAAGCACGTGCAAATATAAAA
>Ga0065711_1050947_pt1 | contig 10586 bp, 8 predicted proteins | sample Hoacrofraction12_FD_59098 | JGI IMG/M metagenome (GOLD analysis project Ga0065711, IMG submission 59098) | Hoatzin crop microbial communities from Cojedes, Venezuela - Epithelial fraction 12 v2 (version 2) | ecosystem: Host-associated > Birds > Digestive system > Esophagus > Crop | place...
CTCCTTCTCTGGAGATATTCAAGACCTGCCCGGACAAGGTCCTCTACAGCCTACTGTAGGTGACCCTGCTTCGGCAGGAGGGTTGGACTAGATGACCCACACAGGTCCCTTCCAACCCCTACCATTCTGTGATACTCCTAGAACTTTCTTCACAGTGCAGCTGAATCCAGAATAATAAACCCAGTTTCACAGAATGCAGAACCAGGGGAAATCTTGTACATCTCATGAAACAGAAATATTCCCTAAGTTTATCTACCAGTACACACACATCAGTTCTTGTATGATGGACAACCTAGACTAAATGCTTTTAGCCGTAAGAATAAATTTTACCAACAATACTGAAAGGCAGTAGCTTAATCTAAAGCAGTAAGGCTCTCCCAGAAAATGTGTTCCAGGTGTCCTTGTGTTGCTTTCTGTCAAATGATATCTAGCTTTTTTGGGGAAACTATGCACGTTTATGGTAACGTCTACAGACTGGCAACTACGTTAAATCAAGTACCTGACCTGCTTTTTAGATTTGTGGTTTTAATGGCATTATAGGCAGACTTCACCTCCCCAAAACTCCGATCAGGCCTAGCAGCTAGCCATATATGCAAATTTTTAAACCATCAGCAACAGCTAGCATTCAAAAAAAGAAAAAACTAACTGTATCCACGTATGCCATGGTCAACAATCACATTTCTCCTTTGCCTGCATAGATGGAGTGTCAAACCAGGCTCAGTAATGGTGTTACCAGTAGGAACTAGTCCTGCATACCTAGGTTATAAGATATCCACGCGCGAAAACCTTCTTACACGTTTCTGATGTCAGCCTTTAAGAAAACATAGCAAATGCCCATGTTTGGACAAAGCAACGTAAAATATAACCTCAGACACAACCAAGTTGATCTGAATGACATTCAGGAATTTTCTTGTAACTATGATGACACTACGAAGTTTCTCTAGGACTCTTGGATTTTAGTCTGCACGATATTTTGCTTTCAATATTTTGTTTCTCCTGATCTGTTCTTTTACTCTTGCTATCTTAAGTCATAAAGACTGTATTGACTTAAACTCTTGTATACAGCAAAACGCAATTCAAAGAAATCACATTGTTTCCCTGCAGTGCCCTTGTTTTTTGGGGCAGGAGGTCCTCAAATTAGAAATTCAGAAAATTCAAAAAAAAAATTGTGCCTGACCTCACAGATCTACTAGCCTCTTCATGTAATCCATAAGGCTGTTCTTCTGTCGTTCTTTTCCTCTTCTGAGACACATACAAGCAACATGGACTGAACAACAAATTACTTCAGTCATCTACATACAAATATCTTTCACTTGTGAAAGCATACAAAAAGCCAATGGGTGTACTCCGGGTTTCTGTATCTCGCTATTGCTTTGTATTCACAAGATAAACTCTTTGGAGAAGAGTCTTCATAAAGCCAATAATTGAAGTGTCTGAGTCTTCAACAACTAGAACTTCAGCATGCCAGCAATTAAGATGCCAAGTGCCACATACACCCTCTCTCTGCCAGATAACTATGAAAATCCCTCTCTCAGTAAATAACCCTGGCTTTGTATTTATAGCTACTGCAAAATAGAGGACTTTGCTCTTCAATTCAGTCAGCTGTTCTTACCAACAATACCTGCCTTTCAGATACTCAGACTTCTGAAAGCCTTCAGGTCCAAGAGCTCAGCTATGTTAAAACTGCTGAGTGCTAATCCCATTTATTTCAAAACTGGTCCTAATTTCAAATCAATAAAGCCTGAGAAACCAACGGACTCACCTTTCTCTCACATCGTTTCATCCGAAAAGCTGCAATACAGAGACTCATTAACTTGTTCTCTGCTGGTCTCGGGGAACTATCAACAAAAAGCAGTTTAGATGTATTTTACTGTTCATCAATTTAGGGCTATTACATGTGTAGGTAACCTGCTAATGTGTTCAATAATGCTGAAATACATGAATTAGGAAACACTATTCTAAAAGTAGATTTTTAAATTCAAAATGCTTAAGATTGTACAGTTTGGGGGATTAGAAATTGTACATGAGGTCAGTTTAATTAGGTTGCCCCACACATGCTCACGCTGCTGCTGTGCTCTGGCCCTGCTGGCACTGGAAGGTCTTTGTTCGTCGGTGCTAGAGAGGGGGACAGAGGAAACAAGGTAGTGACAAATCCCACAGGCTTGAGAAACTTTTGAAGCATTTGCATTAAAGCACTAAAAAGGGCAGAAAAATAAGCACATGTAAACAGAGGCTAAATGTGGGTTTCCCAATCTTTGATGGTTTACACAAGATTAACTGTGCCATTAACTTTTCCGTTAATGAGAACCCAGTATTTTGCTGAAACTCCTCAGAGCTCGTTTTGCAGCAGTCAAATCTGCTCCAGTTTTGCTGCTCACCGACACAAAGATAAAGTTCTACACTTGGGACTCTCCCTCCCTGCTACATCTTGCTTGATACATGAAAATGGCAAGATCCTGTTTTAAAGACTGCATATACCATTTATTCCCTCTTCTATGTATAAAGCTGCAAACACCACTGCAGAGGAAGCTGGTGGTACAACAGCAAGCACAGGAGCTACTTAGAAGTCACCCAGATCTAGTCTCACCTTCCCATTCAAGCACAAATGTTTCCTGTCATGACCTTTTTCAAAGGAATTAGCTCTTCCCAACTGCCTGGGCTTTCATTCCCCTCGGCAGACTCTTCCACAACCTGCACCATCTCATTAGCAGTAATTCCTTAGATGCTGTTCAAGCTGACCCATTATTAGCTTCATTCCATTACTACCAAGATATTACGAAGGAGCCATAACTAAATATTTAATTCCCCTTTTTAACAGTTAAGCCCTGCAAATATCTCTAGATTTGCATATCCTAATCTATTCTGGTAGTCATGACACACAGAGTAGACATGTAGCTCAGTATTTTTTTAATTGATGATTCCCACCATTTTCATTTATCTTTTCCAACATAATTCATATAATGAAGTTCCAGAAACAGGACCTTATGAGATATTGACCCAGGGGCTTGCTGGGGCAAGCACCAGTCACGGCTTCAGTGTTTGGCTCTGCAATATATTTGCAAACAAGAAGCGTACAGTGATTGTAGCACACTCCTAAGTTCAAATTCATCACTTCCAAGTGGAAAAACTTCAAAGATTAACCACAGTGGAAAAGGGCATAGAAATCAGAAGAAAACAAGCCACTGCTGTTCAAAGACTGCATACTTCAGCACAGGTGAGAAACTCTAGAGAAACAAACCACCAGAGAGTGTTGGCATTCTCTACTGCTCACACCCCTAAGCCTCAGCTTGTTTCAGCACCGCTGACATTTGCTATTGTGGCAAAGCCTAAGGAGAGTCCAGCAAGTTTTTCTAGAATATCCTGACCTGTGGCATCCAAATTCCTAGCCAACTATCATCCTTGGCGTTGGCTTCTCTATTTGGCTTTAAACTCAAATTTTAGCAAAGTCCATGCTCTCATTTAGACCCCACCCCTTAACACAGACATCCAATACTGCGTTTTACCACCCCTTCGGAAAACACAGCCACACCATTCAAGATTTAAACTCTTCAGGAGAGCAACTATTCTGCTTTACATTTGCAAAGTTCTCTTTATAATACTGAGTAAAATAACTTTGGCATGTCTTCCCCCACCTCATGGCTGCTGCTTCTTCCATTCCTACATAACCATGTCTGAACGCTTTATCTACTATTTACTACCCTTATGCAAAAAAAAAAAAATTAAGACTTGAAAAATCAACCATCTCCCATGCTACTATCCTACTTATAAGACTTCTGTCACCTCTTTCTTATTCTTGCCACTGACAATCAAGACTTTTCTGTAAGCCCACTACGCTCTTCTCTATTTTTTTTTCCAGTTCTTATAAGTTTGAGTCACCACTCTGCTGTAAGCAAGCTGTCATTTCTACTTCATTTGTTTCAACAGCAAGTTCTCCAGCCTTTCCTCAATTTTCAAGCAAACTGCTTGCAGTTTGTAACACAACTTACAACATCCCTTTCCCAAATATATGATCCATGTAGATACCATTCAAAGAAGCCTCACTATACATAGCACCTATGTTTCCTAGCAAACACTGGTAGGTTAGTTGCACCTTCATTCCAGAACTACAGATGGTAATAACAGCCATAAACTACCATCACTGAGACTTTTACCATCTTTAAGGGCATTTTCACAAAATTAAAAATGTTAATGTCTCAATTTATTGTTGGTGCTCAAAGAACACACGTTCTCGCCACACTTACCAGGCAGGGCCCTCCCTAGCACTGATCAGATACCATCAAAACCAGGGACCAACAGCCCCTTCAGTGCAGGCACACCTGTGTGTCCTACCCACCCCTCCCTTTTCCTCTCTCTCAAAGTCCTACACCTTAAACACACAGCCATACAACGATTTCTCAGTTTCACCTATTGGGAAATACAGATCAGATTCTATACTTCTTTCTCACAGTTGAACAAATACTAGATTTTTGTGCTCTCTCATGTCTGGCAGCCCCACTATGCAGAGCTGCCAAGGCCAAATGAATGAAGTAACCCACTGGTCTTAACACTACTCGAGAGCCTGGCCATACTCACTGGGCATTGTCAAGCCATTGGCAACCATAACCCATCTGTTAAGCACAGCTTCACTCAGGTCAGGTAAAAGGTAGTGATTATTAAGGAAAGATGACGTGTACGTTGGCATGCTGATGCTCGCTCCTTTGGCCCTCTCTGTAGTAGAGGACCTGTCCTGAGAAGGTGTGCATAACTGCATTGTAAAATAAAACTCTTCCTACTGGTTCACTCCTTTTCAAGAGGTGTGAGATAATAAATAGAAAATAAAGCCATTTCTTAATGTACCTTACAAAAATAAAATCACTGAATTTCAGACTTCCAAGTTCTCTCAGTATCAACTTTACATGATCCAACGGCTCAAATCAGAGCCTACACCTTTATGCACTGGTTCAAAGCTGACAACAGAAGCAGCACGCCGATAAAGGTCCTTTATACATATATATATGCATAGCTTACTTCCAGGGAGAGAGTTTACCTACTCTGAACACTTTGCCAAAGGGAAAAATTTGCTGGAGGTCATTAAACGGGTTCAAGGTTTTGGACACAAAATATGGCAAGCTTAAAGATTCACATTCAGAACAGTTACTTTATCTTGCCAACTCAGCATCAAAGTAGATTTTCATTGGATTTAGACTCACCCACAGATAGAAGCAAGCGGGAGGTGCACGGACGCCAGGCACTCCAGAGCCTCACCTATCCTGACAGATCTTTCAATTCCTTTTTCTAATAGAGAAACCATACATGATTTGTACGGTTTCAAATCACAAGCGCAAGTATTAAAATGGAAGTTCAAAGAGTTAACATAAGAAATAGCAAACTCGGATTGCCGATACATGACTTATCCTCATCAGTACTGTAGTTTAGAAAGTGACAGTAACACAACACCTGGCCATATTTAAGCTTCGAGTTATGTTTCTGCTATCACTCTGGAGCCTCTTCAGAACAATGACCAACAATCAGAGCTCAGAAGCAGATGTAGTAAAAATTTCACCATGCATTTCAGAGACAAATAGAGTATTTAACTATGCGTGTGCTTGCTTGTAATCACTCCATCTTTTCTCACTCTGATTGTGTTACACTGATGTTATACACATTTTGTCAAAACATTATCATGAAATTGAAAAACACTATCATGAAAATTAAAATTATACTCTGTAACCTTTATTTTAGACACGGTAATTCATCACAAGGCATCAATTCATTCCCCGCTTCCCTGCATTGGAAATTCTGTAATATATTCTCCATATATTTCTTTTGCTTCTCTTCTCAATCCTAAAAAGCATGGATAGATAATTATAACTTTCATGCTTCCAGTAAGCTCCTACCTAAATCACTTCTAAACACTCAGAATCGAAATTAAGATTTCAGCTGGCTCTTCGCTGTTTACTTGTTTGTCTCTTTTTGCTAGTACAAAAACACTCTAGTCACATGTTCCATATAAAATAAGTAGTTTCATTTTACATCTCTGCCCTTTGCATTGCTATACAAATTTGAGCTGTTGAAAACTCTGTTATTGCTACTAAGGCTTGGATTGTACAAGCAGTTATTTTTAAAGATAACATAACGTTGGTCCTAAACTTGCCCAAGGTCCTCTGACTCCAGTTCTGCACACAGAGGAGTTACTTAGACTTAGAAGTGTAACTGAGAGGTATGATAATGTAAAATCAAGAGGGCCAGCCTTATGTCTAATGAATAATCATGTAGAATGTATTTGTGGATTAAAGTATGGACACTGGCTTGGCTTTTAATCTAAACAAATCCCAGAGTCACACAAAAGCCTTCTCTGAGCAGTAAGACATATTTTCTCTGTCTCCCCACTACCAAACACAAAAGCTGTTAATCCCCACGCGGTAATTGTGAACGACCATACAATCACATAAAGCACTACAGCCAGTGACGTGCATTTCTGCCATCCCCATCAGTCACTTCTGTTTGAACAGCCAATCTAAGGAGTGTGTGCATGCAGGGTTAAAAATTTATCATTTAAGAACTAAACCAAACTGGAATTTCTACTAGATTATATTGGAAATAAAAACAGAGCTGTGGGAAAACCTATATAGCTTATTCAAATAAACATTTAAAAGCACCGAGAGCACTGGACAAGCACAGGGAACTGCAATGTAAACCCACATTCTGCTGTCAGCTGTATCTTCTGCGGGTAAGGACAGAATATGACCCTCGTTTAATTTTTTCAACCAGTTAAATACAATAATTAGCTTACGCAAATGCAAGCAACAGATGAAAAAGGTTAAAAATCAGAAAAAAGCTTGTTTTCCTTTATTACTTCATAAATTAAAAGCCAAACAGAGCTCTCCGGTGTCAGAAATTGAGTGGCATAAGAATTGGTGATAGTATCTGAAAGAATCAAGTTGATATTTCCTTTATTAAATATCAAAACATTTTTTTCTTATTTAGCATACTTTATATGGTTTTATTTATCTGACAAAAAAAAAAGTATAAAAGTGGTTTTCCTGAACACTAACTGAATTCTAGTTTTCATGCAGACAAAACATGACGTAAAATGGAAGTAAGAAAAGATTACCCCCTCATTCTTCTTAAAAGACTCTGAACAGACAAACATAAAGCGATGTATTTATTTGAACTGTGCAGATGCAGTGCATAATACAAAAGAGAGAGCCAGAATTAGGTTAGGCTTAACAGGATCCCAAATATCTCACACTATGCAGAAGACAGTGACTAGTAACCAGTAACCCAAAAAGTCATCTGTTTAGTAAATAAACAGAAAAGCCGACAAGCTTCTCTATAACCCAATTATTTTGCCCAGGAAACGGCCATTCTGATGAACAATGGGAACTTGATGAGAAACTGCATTTTGTGGGACCTGACAGGGGATTCTCCAGTCAAGTCCTCCAAATTATAAGACAATAAATTAATGCTTCTAGTTACTGTTTTGGAAAATTAACCTTAGAAATAACGGTGACCAAAACCACTAACTTGCCAGAGCAATATACATCTACCACCCAACCTCATCTCCCTGCAGATTTCTATTTGATGAGAAAACCTAGTCTTCTGCCAGCTGGCAGGCTGTTAGCAACTTTATAGAAACATTAAAATATAAGTACAGACTGAAAGGCTATCATTGCAATTCAGTATTGAATGAGGGAAATCAAAGGACAGATGAAGACTCATCAGGTAACTGAACTTTCTAAGCTCATGCTCACAACTGTTTTCAAACTAGTAACTGTAAAGCCATTAGAGGTAATTTCTATTATGTTATCCAGAGATATAGTTAAAAACATCTAAAGTAACCTCTCTGTAACACAATTTGGGATGTTAACTGCTTTAAGAAGAATGGTGTCAAGGACTTTGACAGCAACACTGAAATGAACAAATTTCTTCCAGGTCAAGTCAGAGAACAAGAAAACTTAAAAAAAAAAAGTCACATCAGAAGAGGCAAAAAAAAAAAGAAAGACACTAATGTTTGTCACCTATGCAATGGAACAGCAAGTAATCCTTAGGCAATAACCCCCTCCCTGTCACATGATTCATTCCAAGATCCACGTTCATGACTTATTACACGATTAGCAGTGCTATGACACCACACAGTGCAACTGCTCCTTAATGCAGGAGTCTTACCAACAACCATTCATTAACTCTGCCTTCTCTAGTTAAAAATGACTCATGCCATAAGCTGCATTATATGATTAAGCTTTGAACAAACCAAAGCAAAAATCCAGAGAGACGCACAGAATTAAGTTTAACTCTATACAGTATTATGTTACAGATTTTGAAAGTAAGTGCCACAGAATGAATACCCAATTGGAAAGTTCCTTTGAACAGGCAGAAAGGCCCCTGCTTTGTAAAACACTGCACGACCCATAAAGGGGAAGGGATGACAGCCAAGAGAAGACACATACAGGGAAAACCAATATAAGCAAAATATGATTACTGCTGCCGGCTTATGGGTCACAATATCATCACTATTGCAACAGGAAAAGCTATGGGATCCTCTGAGGTTTAGGATCTCAGTTTTAGAACATATATAGCACATGAACCCAGCACTGACTGAAGGACCGGAGCACCACCGACGTCAGCACTGTTCCTGGGCTGCAGTACTGGGTGCCACGGCGAACACTAACGCTGCCTATGGAAAAATCAAGACTTAGAAGCAACATCCCATGACACTGAATCTGGAGCTTCCTGATAATGTTTTATAAACATCAAGCACCATCCCAGAAACAGCAAGGTTTTAACAGCTTGAACTGGAAAGCTCCTCACAGTTCGTGTCTTTCCATAGTCAGACACTTAGTAGTTTTCAGAATAAGTTTATTCACAGCCTATTCGTTGCCACTCAGAACACAGTGTCAAAGATGATATTCATCACACCTTGCCTCTGCCTGTCCTGCTCTTAGGGTCTTTCTTTTCTATCATACCACAATCTTCATCATCTTCTTTCACACCATCATCTTCATCATGCTCTGATATAGCCACATCCAAGTTATTCTCCTATGCATATCCTAGACACGAGGTCCAGAGTCATTGCCTGTAATACTCTTTTGCCACAATACTGGCAAACTTCTACTCACACTTTATCAGTTGGTGTTTGCACTGTCTAGCACAATTACCAGCCCTTTTTCCCTTCTGCCATATGCTTTGCATTTCCCTCTCTCTTCTGTCTCTTAGCAGATCATGGTTCTAGTCTGCAAACAAAATTTCTCCATGCTACCAAAAAACTACAAATAACAAGTTTTATCAACACTTTAAAGATCTATGCTACCTGTTGTCAGAGATTATGGAAGGAAGTGTATATATAGAATACTTTTAAAAATTTGTAAGAACCATATGTTAAACTCAGGGGAAAGGGAGGGGAAGCAGGAGAATCTAACAAGATTATTTATCAACCCTGACTTCTAAACACTCAGCTCCACCAAACTACCTAAACTTCTTGAAACCAATCTGCAATATTTTCCCCTTCCAACCTTTGTCAACGTTATTTTCATAAGGTTTGTTTTTACCCCACTGAAAATGGCAAGATAGAATGACTTTCAGAATTTGGCAGATTATTTTTTTTAAATACCTGAATCAGATCGTGAAAGGAAGGTTGGGAGCCTGACTGGCTGCCTATGCTTTTAAAACACTTTTCTTTTTAACCAACTACATTGTTCCAGAATAAGGAAATCAGTAAGAGCACTGCCAGTAGAATCTGATCATTTTCTACATGTGGTTCTTTAACTGTATCATTAAAAATTAGCTCTATCATGCATATAATGCACTTCTTTCACCAAAGAAAACAGTGTTTATTTCTTTGATACATCTGAGGAAGTGGGTGATAAACTCTTGTCAATACAGTAAACAGGGCAGACTGCCTCTTCTCTACTTCGATCTTAAGCAGCCAACTAGTAACTTTTACCATAGGAGCTGCTCCACAAAGGCTGGTGTTACAAATAAACTAGATAACGACCTCTCCCTTTTCAAGGAGGTAGCAGGGCTTGCAGTTTCTAGATGAAGTAACTTTCACGTTTTAAAAGCCTGGATGTAAACCCCTCGCAGGCCCTTGCCTCTCAGTGGTTTCCTATCTTCACCAGAGTAAACTTCTCCTCACCATAACACGATTAGACAAACCCACGCTTAAGACCACGACATACCGAACTTTCTCCACCGTAGGCCCCGCGCCTCCCAGCACAACGGGGGAGCACCTTCCCAGCCCGCCGGGGAGCCCAGGCCAGGCGCGGCGCGGCGCACCCAGCAGCTCCTCCTGCCGCGCAGAGCCGCTCAGCCGAGCACCGAGAAAGCCCTGACCTCCGCGACCGAGCCACCCCCCAGCCTCTCCCGCGGCAATGGCTGTTACTGCCTCCGCAGGTGGGACGCGGAGCTTCGTGCACCCCCTGCGTGGGCTCCGCGACTGGCGGCGGCTCTGGAGCTGCACCCTTGCACCCAGGGCTGCGCAGACCCTCAGGAGCGTGGCGCGGGAAAGGCCGGGGCGGCCCTGCCAACGGGCCGTACTCACCTGCGGTTCATGGGCCGCAGTCGCACGGCCACCTTCACCGAAGCCATAGCTTATCCCCACCGAGCCG
>Ga0065711_1050943_pt1 | contig 10585 bp, 6 predicted proteins | sample Hoacrofraction12_FD_59098 | JGI IMG/M metagenome (GOLD analysis project Ga0065711, IMG submission 59098) | Hoatzin crop microbial communities from Cojedes, Venezuela - Epithelial fraction 12 v2 (version 2) | ecosystem: Host-associated > Birds > Digestive system > Esophagus > Crop | place...
CACCTGCTGCTGGGCAACGGGTTGAGGGCTCCTACTAGCCCCCCATCCCTCTAACCATTGTGTATCCTCCCCTAGCCTGTCGCTGGCAAGCCTGATAGGTTCCCCTTCCCGCTTCACCTCTAGTTTAATATGGAACAGCCTCCTAAGCATCTGCCAGACTATGCCAGGTGTGGCCTCAGAAGTGCTATAAGGAGGAAAAGAGTAATTTCCTTTGTCCAGCTTACCATTTTCTTGTGAAAGTAGCCTAGTATGCAGTTAGCCTTCATTGCCAAAAAGCTGAAGATGTGTTGTTGTCCAACGAGATCCTTGCTTTTTTTTTTCCTCTGCTTTTTTTTTATCTCCACAGAGCTGCTTCCTAGTCACCACCGACATCGGACTGTTTCTTGGGGTTATTCTATCCCAAGTGCAGGGTTTCATTAAACTTTATGAGGTTTTTATGGGCCTGTACTTCCAGCTTATCATTGTCACTCTTAATAACAACACTAACCTCCAGTGTATCGACTGTTCCCCTGGTTTGATATCATCCACAGACTTGACAATGCATGTCTGTCTTTCCACAACAAGGTATCATATTTTTTTAAACTTAGCTGGTTTAACTTACCTGCCAGTGACTCATACTGGGTTCCATACTAAGATATTATCCAGTTTATGTTGCTGAACTTCAAAATCTTATTCATATGTTGTCCTTTATTTGGACTGTTATTAGTCAGTGCTCCTAGACTTTAAGACAGAATAGAAGAGAATAGTTCAGTTGGAAGGGACCTACAATGATCATCTAGTTGAACTGCCTGACCACTTCAGGGCTGACCAAAAGTTAAAGCATGTTATTAAGGGCATTGGCCAAATGCTGCTTAAACACTGACAGGCTTGGGACATTGACCACCTCTCTAGGAAGCCTTTTCTCAGTGATCAACCACCTTCTTGATGAAGAAGTGTTTTCTAATGTCAGTTCTGAACCTCCTCTGATGAAGCATTGAACCATTCCCACACATGTCCTGGGGAAGCTGTAGCAAGCAGTGAGGTCAGACCTCAGCCTCCTTTGCTCTTAAACTAGACAAACCCAGAGTCCTCAGCTGCTCCTCAACGGACATGTCTTCCAGGCCTTTCACCAGCTTTGATGCCCTTCTCTGGATGCATTCAAGTTTCTTAGCATCCTTCTTAAATTGTGGGGCCCAGAACTGCACATGGTGCTCAAGGTGAATCTGCACCAATGCTAAATACAGTGGGATAATCACATCTTCTGACCAGCTGGTTATACTGTGTTTGATACACCCCAGGACGCGATTTGCTCTCCTGGTTGCCAGGGCATGCTGCGGACTCACACTGAACCTGCTGTTGACCGGCTACCAGAACACTTTCTTCCAAACATCCATCCATTCTATGAAGTTCTCCTTTGCTTCTTACTTTGTTATTCCATAAATATACTACTGATATGTGTCTAAAATATAGGATTCCACCTCAGCTCTTTCCTGCCAAAAGCCAAGAAAAGTGTCTTGCTGTGTAATATTGTGATCTTAGGGATACTGGTCACTTTACAGCTCTGAGTTGCTGCATATAGTAACTTCTTGCTTTCTTTTTAACATTGCATTTTCAGAGTAACGTCACTGTTGTGTGATAGATTATATCAGATAATAATGCTGTGACCAAAGTATATGGGAAATTAAAGGAAGTATTTGGCATAAACATGAGTCATACAAATTATTTAAGATTTGTTTAGCATGTGCCAACATTATTTTTTTTCATAATTACCCTCTACAAGATTATCTTCATATTCATATCACTGTTTTTCCATATTCTTATCACTCTTTTTCATATAATAAAATTCCTGGTGTTTCTATCTCTAAGTTTTACAAGAGAAGAAACAGCATATCTTAGATATGTTTCAAAGCAACACTGTCAATGGGCAGGGGAGTTTTAAAGAAGTCCAAAGTACTTTGTTGGTTCCCCTCAGTCAGAAGCACAAAACTTACAGTTTGTGGAATGAGTAGATCTTTAAAGAAAACTGTATCTTAGTATTTTTAACAGTTTGTGAAAGCAATATGATTACTAGCAATGAGGAAGTCCTCTTTTCCTATATGTATTTACAGTGATTAACTTGTTCTGAATAAGTGCTTGTGGAAGCTGCTAAAGGGACAGCTTGTACAAGCTGAAAATCGTTTTGGTTATCCTATGTCTTCTGTGCTACCGAAGAACTGGCGTTGCATATGGCAAGTTTTTAGCTATTTATAGCAGTATTCCACATTCAGTAATAACACATTTAGTGCATGTTTTTATTAATAATTTGCCTGCAGGAGACTGCAGTTACATGTCAGTTGTCAGGATTAAATCTTACAGTGTCTCCATCCACAGAATTGGCTATAGCTGTGCTAATGGAGTATTATTTTCTAGCAACTTTTTAATGGAGGCACTGGTAGCTTTATTTGAAGTGAGTAAAAAAAGAACAAATGGGTCCATTTTTTTCCTGACATAGTTGTTTTGGCCAGCTCAAGAGACAGGAAGATTTATTAGGCAATATAAAGTCTGATTCTAGTAAGCTGAGAAAATTTCCATTGGTTTTGATTCATCCTAAGTTTATGTTAGTATTTTATTCATTCTTGCAATCATTGGGGTTTTTTTGTAAATATTTCAGTCAAAACTCCTCATTGTTTTTCTTGAAGACAATTACTTTTTACAGTGTTATGTAACTTTTGTGGACATCTAAAAGTTTAAATTTCTCTCTGTGTGTATGTTGTTTTTTCTTTTTAAAGGGGTGCTTTGTACTCCAGCAACCTCATTCTTTCCATCCAGCTCTATCTTTCCTTGACAACTGCAGGAGTGATGTTCCAAGAAAGAAGAAAAATGGAAAGTTAGTTGGATTTTGACAAGAATGGACCAACAAATAGCAAAAATAATTTACTTTCTTTTGACATAAATGTGTCAAATTTTGAGAAGTATTTGCTGCCAAAGCTAGACTGGTATTAAAAACTTTATATTAACTTGCACTTTCAGAAAGAAGTTCAAGTGAACTTTTATTCTAGGTTTGTCTAAACAGTGCTTGCATTCTAGGTCTTTTATACTAATGAATTATTTTACACTATGTTTATAGTTGTTTGTAATTTTTAATTCAAAAACAGTTTTCTGTTAAATCTTAAAAGATATTTCCCTACTTGAGTTGCATTGTTATGGGTTTTTTTTAACCTTTCTTTTTCCATTTCTTTCCTAGGGAATTTTTCACAAGCAGGAAAAAAACAATTAAATGCTGTTTTTCATGTCAAAGTTTGATTAATTTGCTTCAATGTGAACAATTTAATTTTAGCTTTGCTTCTGGAATCTAAGACTGAAAAATTAAAAAGACTCTTTAGATCTTCTGGATTCAGTTCATAAATGCATTGGAGGTCATGATCTGTGGTGTGTTTGCCATTTTTAGTGCTTCCACTTGAAGTGTTCATAGAGTGAGCACTACTGTGGATTCCCTACAGAAACATTTATGCAGATGGATATCTCACTGTCTAAAATCTTTCAGCTGCACATTTTTCTATATTCTTTCCTGCTGTTTTTAGCTGTAGTTTCACACAGAATTATAAAGAATGTCAACTAGACTCATCACGGGCCAAATTACATTTTATTTACCTGAACTAATGTAAATAGGTAGATGTTCGCACAATCTTTTGAAATATGTCTGCAGTGTATGTTTTACCATAGTCTCAGTACACATACACAAACAAATTTTGAATGAATTCAGATGGAAAAAATTCACCAACATTTCTAAGGTTTATAAGGCTGAAGTCTTCTTATTGTTGAAAGTAGATCGAAGTTTGGTCAGTATCCAAAGGGTGGTTCTGCCACTTCTATCACTTTTCTTCATGAGGTTGCATAGAGAATTAGATCAAGGAACACAAGAAACATTTTGACCGGAACCAAAAAACGTTAGGCTTTGGTTGGCAGAATGTGTCATTTTACCTGATCTATACACTGTATAAGGCACAAAGGACAGTGAGGAAAGCTGGGCAAAAACCAGCAGGGGGTCAGTGGGACTTTCTTGTTTGTCAGCACTCAGGTAGGTTTAAAGCTTTCTTGAAACTACAGCCTTATCCTTGGATGCTTTGTACAACATGTGTCACCCATATGCTGGAACTAGCTTTTTCTTTGCCCACTTAAGTTGGAATGGTGCTTCAACAGTGAATGTAGCTTCATTTTTCTTTCCTTGTTTGTGTTTCTTGAAAAATGAAACTGAATTTTGATAATAGCAGCAGAGAGATTATTGGAGACTGACTTGGAACGATATGCCTAATGGTGGTATAGCCTTCCATCGTAAATTAAACAGCACTACATTTGGGGAATGCTATGGCCCAGGGAAAGATTATACGATGTTATTTAGGCAACAGAAATTCTTTGTCTATCTTAATCTTAAGTTAACTTTGGAACATGATTCCATAATATGTGGGAGATATAGTAACCCGTCAAAACAAAATATTCTGCAGAGCAACCCCATGATTACTGAGGCAATCTTTTGACACTTTTACTTCCTGTTTTTAAAGGAAAGCTTTCTGTGTTTTGTTTGTTTGTTTGTTTTAAATAGATAGATTAACGTTTATTTTTCTGCCTTAAATACAAATGTAACAATATGTAAGAATCCTCGTTGTACTCAACAAAAACATACCAGAAGTTATAGTGCTAAAAGTCTATCTTACATAATAGTCACTTTTTGTCTGAGGTGCCTTATCATTTGCCAGGAATCCATGCAGTCACAACAGACCATCACTGACAGAAGCAAAGCGCTGGCAATATCCATGAGCAGAGAGCAGGAATCTGTTGATACGGCTGCCAGTCATACTTTGTACAACAGTGACTTTGATTACCTTTCCCTCTCTTTCCCCACTCTGCAATCAACCTCAAATATCTTCTTCTTTTCTTTTTTTTCATCAGTAGTAATTTATGTTAAAATTTCCCCTTTATTAAATACACAGAAAGCCTTTGGGGAAACTTTCAGTCTCTCTTGAAGCAGGACCATATCCCTAGCATGTTGTAAGGCCAAGGGAGTATAGAGGAGCTATGAAAAGGCATGGAAGGCTGGGGTACCAGCTGGCAAATTGCAGTTCCAACTTCCAAGTTTAAGCTGCATGCAGCGCTGTGTCCCTACTCACAGTCCCTTTTTCAACACTGCGTCCTTGTGGGACAGACTCTCTAACTTTCCCAAAATGGCATGATCAGTGGATTTTGACAGCTGCTCCTTTAACAACCGCTATGAAGCTGGCCGCTGATCTTCTGGATTCCTGTGTGTTCGTTGTTGGTCAAAAAGGTCAAGCTAAGCATATGGAGAACCTTACTTAATGTACTTTAATAACTGGCATTAATTAAGTCCTTCCAGTACAGTTGATCTAATACACACACGAACACACTCTTAGTTATTCTTGATTTTAATTAACATTTTAATGAGTGATAGGTCATTGGATTTCTGTTATTAATTAGTTGAAGAGCATCTGTTGTGAAAGCTGCTATGTGTTTGGCAAAAGCAGAAAAATGTGCAGAGAGAGAGACATTCATGAGAGCAATCTAGGTAAACCAAGCATCTAGAGACCAAACTAAGTTTCTTTTCAAGTTTAATCTTTGGTGAATTTACCTGAGATACAGAAAAATATCCATCTGATTGTACTGACTGTACATGATAGTACGAAGTATTTATTGGATGAATACATAGGTCAAAGAAAACTTTTCTTAAAAATGAATGGATGTGTGGGTCTTCTTTCTTCTCATGTAAGCAGAATACCTTTTTGTCTGGTAGCCTAATGTTGCTGTGTTGGTCAGGCCATCCGATGTCACAGTGGCTGAGCTGAAGGGACAATGGATGGTGGAGTTCCTGGTGGATAAGACCCTTCCCCAAACTGTTCCTCTATTCTCAACTTGCTGATGCTACTATCCTCTTTCTTTTGGCATTTTAAAAAATTTGAGAAGCTGGTACATCAGGATGTCTTGCTACATTTTGTATTGAGAAGAACAGTAAAATGTGATAAGAAGCAATTACCTTCCTGTAGAATTCCTAGATTCCTCTCAACAGTTCGTGCAGTTTTCTGTGACTAGAAATTGCAATGTGCAGTGGTGGAGCACAGGACTTAGGGTGCCTTGTGTTGCTGTACTATGAGATCTGTATTCAGGTCATTGTCTTATTCCTAGGGGAAAAGGTGGGTAAGAAGCCTTGCCCTGCAAGTGACTTGTTCCCAAAGTACAGAAAAATGACCATACATGTAGGAAATGTTACCCCTACCTGCAGTTTTCTAGAGGTTTTCTGTTTGATTGGTTTGAGTTTTTAATGAACTGATATATCCTTGATCCTAAGAAGACTATAAGAATGGATTTCACAAGTGATAAGTTGGGTACTTAGCCTACCTTCTGTTTGAATCTCTTATTTAATCTTTAGTCTAACTCTTTTTTGGAAATCTTTCTAAGTAAATGTGAGGATTTAAGCCTTAATGAAACTATGCTCATATTTTCAGTTTGTTTATCTTTTTTTTTTCTTTTCTAATGGTCTTGAAGCAGTCTCCTTTGTGTTTCTGATTGAGTCTTATATGGAAAGGTTAAATATTAAATATTCAGAGGAACATGTAGAAAATGTGGCTGTAAGAGTTTTTTTTTTTTTGCCAGGGATTGATTTTTATTGAGAAATAATCCTTCCGTTTTTCCTCCGTATATATCAGGGCTTACTTTTAATCTTAGAATCCAAAGCCTCTAAAATTGCTTTAGATTTATTTTTTAATTTTGTTTTGCAGATTGGCATGGCTTTCTAACATCTGATTCAATATTACTTAAACTTAAGTTTTAACATTAAGCATCTGAGAAAGAGGAGTTGAGATGTTCAGAGTAATATTTATTCCTAAAAAATATTAGTGACGTTATTTTCATTCTCTGAATTTATTCCTCTGTCGTTATTTGCAGGTTTTGTTGCTACCACTGAGTAAGAAGGAGGGAACAAGGAGAAGCTGTATGAGATGAAATGGTGGATAACTGACATTTTTGCAATGTTGATTGTGTACTGTATTAATCTGGGAATGAGCCTAGTTAAACCCACAGAATTGTAATGGATACAAATTAAGAAGGGATCTCTGAATGAAATCCAAGTTTATGGTCCTTAAAATTGTAACAGCAGAGTTGACCATAGGCCTCCTGCTGTCTTAGACCCAGCAGACTCCTCTGCCTTGCATTTCCGTCCCTGTTCTGTCGCAGGTAGGACCTGTACTAACTTCTGTGTTCAAACTAAAGGATTTTCTTGTGTTCTGTTACTTTGGTGTTTTTTTTTTCTTCTCTCCCTCTAAATACATGAGCATCCCCGAATACTGAGCAGCAACCCAGAGCTGCAGTTTATATCATATAATTCTTTTTACAGCTTCCAAATAGGGCTGCAACAACACTGTACCTAAAGCTCTCTGGATGTGTAGGGTTTGAGTGTACTTATGGTTGAGTAGAATCCTACCTATTGAGGAAGATGATATACTGTCTACCCAACTTTGATAGAAAAGTGTAAATACTACTAAACTGGAGTGAATGTGATGCTGCACGGTTTTGGCATCTTTTCCTTTAACGTATTCATTTCCAACTATGAGTTAAATCATGTCTGCTTGGTATTCACTGAGAATATTTCTTTTCTTTTTTTTTGAAAGGAAAGTTTAGACACACAGTCCCAGTGATGTAAAATGCTTGTCAACAGGAGAACTGGTTAGATCCTGAATGGTCCTCACTTCAAACGCAAGGAAGCCTATGTAGAAAAACACTAAAGAAAAGGAAGACTTCTGAATCTTTAATTCAGCTTAATCTTAGTCAGTGTATTTTGTAAAACAATCTCAGAAGTTCCTTAGCCTCTTCAGCAATCTGCTAAATAATCTCAAGCTTTTCTTGGTTTCTGCAATTAATTACAAAAAATATATTTCTTCCTCATGAAGTCCAAGCTCGTGTATCTCCTTTTCCAAGCATCATGAAAGAACAAGATACAGCAGATGAGCAGACAGATGAAAATACGTAATATTTAGTGTTCCACTGTGCTCTGTTTCCTGAGTCAGGTCATAAATTAACTGCCTCTTTTGCATGTCCATAAAGCTAGGAAAGAATTAAAGACTAAACGATACCCTCATAGGATATTACACTGAATAATCTTTGGGTAATAAAGGTTTACAGAGAAATCATTAATTTTTTTGAGGATTGTCTCTTCCATTCTGTCTACGTTCTTGCAACATTCATGTTGGTGCTTTTAAATTTTCTGTAACTATGTAAAATTAAAGTCTAGAAGAGATTATAAAGATCTTCTACTCAATAATAAGATCAATATGTTTTTCTTCCTTTGGACAAAAGAAAAGACAACCAACTTGTCTAGTAAACGCCAATGGCCAGAGTTAGCCAATATCTGTTTTCTGACTTCTCACTATTTCGTGGTCTTGGCATAGAGAAAATGTTAGGTCAAACACATTCTTTTCTTCCTTTTAAAAAAATCTCTTTCCCAGATAGTTCCTGGTAGTCAAGAGGGGCTATAATTTCTTGTCAGGATTTGCTTGGCTATATTCAGTCATATGTCAGAGAGAGCTAAAAGTGCTTCCCTTGAAACCCGGGATCAATAGCTGGTGTCAGAACTGCTCAGGTGAATCTACCACACTGCTAAATTCACTTATGAAATTTGGCCTATAGAAAATACAGGAGTGCTAATGATGGGGAAGATATCTTACTGGCTTTGGCTGCAAACAAATGATAGAAGGCTCTTGTGTATTTTTCATGCTTGCTTAGAATTCTGTTACCTGAATTTTGCCAAGTAGCTTCCATATTCTGTCTCTGATTGCCAGTGCTTTTTCTGGCTCACGTAGCCAAACCTATCAGCTCAGGCAGGGGCTGCTCTCTCTCACTTCTAATCATTTTGCTTTAAAACTCTTTGTCTAATGAATTATTGTTATGCTCGTTTTAGTGCCATGAGGAAGATAAATGTGAAGCTGTGAACTTGCTATCCTTGGACTTTGTCCAATAACTTCCTCAAACTAGATCTAGCCCTTACAGAATTGATTTTTCTCACTTTGTCACACATGTTTTTACAGTTATGTTACTTGGGTTAAATGAATGCTATGTCTTCATGGCTACTGCATGCAGCTTTCAAACTTCCTTGTTGTCTTTCAAATCACTGAATTAATATCCATCTTATTCAGCTTTTGAGTGCTTGTCACTCTACTAAAGTCAGTTTTCTCTAGCTAGCGATAATTAGATAACTGGTTAATGTGCTCTGTGTATTTACACATTATTAGGATTTAATTCCGAAGCAACAATACTGTCTCCCCTGATAAGCAGGATGAAATCCCCATACATATTCTACTCCATTAGCTTTCTTAATCATTTTAAGCCAGTTTCTCCAGAGAATTCTGGGTGTAATTTGCATAAGAAGTACCATTCCCTGCCCTCCATCCCCTTTTAAAAGGTGTGGTCTTTGTCTTCCTTTTGCAATCTTGGTCATTGCTGACTTGTACACTCCATATCCAGCTTACACTGCAGAAGTCTAGCTGGAAAGTTTCCAGTTCCCTTGGTCAACCACAGGGGATAGGCATGCTGGAGTAATAAGAAAGAAACTGCTGCTGGTCCCCATAGACACTGTAGCACCATCTGTGAAGAAATGTTATGGAAGAGGCTAGTGTATGCATTTTTAAGTTCTCCTTTGGTTGGATAGATAGGGCGAAAATAACTGTCATTTTTTATAAAGTTAGAGAAGACCAAAGACAGTCAGTAAGCCAGCCTCTGGAAATACTTCAGAAGCAAATGTAAGGGTTTGGGTTAGTTTCAGGTCAGAGACAGTGCACAAAGCATTCTGGAAATACTTTGTTAATGTAAATATGGCTGCAACATTGATTAGCACATAAATACATGGTGAGCAGGAGATGCTTTTATTCACATCTTTAGTTATCACTTTTAAATATCTGTATCTATAAATCCATCTCTGTGTTGTAGTAAACTGTGTGCCAAGACACTGATCTTTTGGCTCAATATTTACAGAGAGTTCAAAAAAAAAATGTAGAGACATTTCAAAGTGAAACTAGAGTGTTTTTGAGCAGGCTTCAGCGAGGAAGATGTATTAGTCATCTACATGTTGCTCAAACTGCTTTGATCTCCCTGTAAAGTTTAAACTTTAAATACTTACATACTGCACACTTTTGGGTTGCTCATATGCTTGTTCCTTTTAAAACTTGATTCCATTTTATCTCTAGCCACATGCAGTTGTTGGTTTCAGCTCTCAATGGATTTTTGCTAAAAAGTTACAGAGCTAAATTTAAAATAAATTAAATTCAAATTAAATAAAACATAGTGTAAATAAATTAAAACACTACAGCTGCAAGTCTGCCAACTGGAAAATCTATTTCAAATTTTCTACGCAGGTGTTTTCAGACCTTAAAGGAGCAATAAGCACTTCTTCATCATAGAATCACAGAATCACAGAATGGTAGGGGTTTCAAGGGACCTCTGTGGGTCATCTAGTCCAACCCTCCTGCCGAAGCAGGGTCACCTACAGCAGGCTGCACAGGACTTTGTCGAGGCGGGTCTTGAATATCTCCAGAGAAGGAGACTCCACAACCTCCCTGGGCAGCCTGTTCCA
>Ga0065711_1050946_pt1 | contig 10585 bp, 12 predicted proteins | sample Hoacrofraction12_FD_59098 | JGI IMG/M metagenome (GOLD analysis project Ga0065711, IMG submission 59098) | Hoatzin crop microbial communities from Cojedes, Venezuela - Epithelial fraction 12 v2 (version 2) | ecosystem: Host-associated > Birds > Digestive system > Esophagus > Crop | place...
CCCTCCGCTGGACTCTCTCAAGTAGCTCTTCATCTTTCTTGAACTGGGGAGCCCAGAACTGGACACAGTACTCCAGATGGGGCCTCACCAGGGCAGTGTAGAGGGGAAGGAGAACCTCCCTCCTCCTGCTAGCCACACAGAGTTTGAAGACTCTGGAAAAAAATACTTACAAGGTGCTGGATGTTTAGGATTTGGATATTTGCAATCAGAGAGTGACATTCGAGTTTGTGGAGAGCAGGTGGTTTGTCTTTTCCTCTTTTGGAGGTTCCTTGGTCACTTAACTTCAGAGATGTGTGTGTTCTGGAGAAGTTCAGATATGAGGGTGGTAATGAGCAGAACATGTTACGATCATAAGTGCTGGGGAATAGAAATCTGGAAACTAATTATTTGCCACTCCTGACAACAGAGCTCCTTTTTTTTTTTCCTTTTGCAGTTCATTTCATACTCTGATTGATGATCTCTGGCAGTTATCCATGTGCATGAGAGCGTTCAGATCCACACCAGCATGTTGTTTTAGTGAGTATTAAAGGTCTGTGTAGGACTTCATAGAGCAGCACTGCATAAGACTTTCGTTCTGGAACTACTGAAGGGTTTTCTGGGAACTATGGAATTGTTCATTTATCTTCACAGAACCATAGAATTGTAGAATGGTTTGGGTTGGAAGGGAACTTATAGATCACTTAGTTCCACCTCCCTGCCACAGGCAGGGACACCTTCCACCAGATCAAGTTGCTCAAAGCCACATCCAACCTGGTCTTAAACACTTTCAGGGAGGGGGCATCCACAGCTTCTCTGGACAACCTACTCCAGTGCCTCACCACCCTCATCTAATCTAAATCTACCCTCTTTCAGCTTGAAGCCGTTGCTGCTTGTCCTATCACTCCATACCCTTGTCAAAAGTCCTTCTCCAGCTTTCTTGTAGGCCATCTTCAGGCACTGGAAGGGTGCTACAGTGTCTCCCCGGAGCCTTCTCTTCTCCAGGCTGAACAACCCCAACTCTCTCAGCCTTTCCTTTTAGGAGAGGTGCTCCATCGTTCTGATTATTTTTATGGCCCTCCTCTGGACCCACTCTGACAGGTCCATGTCTTTCCTGTGCTGAGGGCTCCAGAGCTGGACGCAGGACTCCAGATGGGATCTCACCAGAGCAGAGAGGCAGAATCCCCTCCATCAACCTGCTGGCCACACTTTTTTTGATGCAGCCCAGGATATGGTTGCCCTTTTGGGCTGCGAGCATGCATTGCTGGGTCACGTTGAGCTTCTCATCAAGCAGCACATCCAAGTCCTTCTCCTCAGAGCTGCCCTCAATCCATTGTCTGCCCAGCCTGTATTTATGCTTGGGATTGCCCCAACCCAGGTGCCGGACCATGCACTTGGCCTGGTTGAACTTCATGAGGTTCACACAGGCCCACCTCTCAAGCCTGTCAGGGTTCCTCTCGATGGCTTCCCTTCCTCCAGTGTGTTGACTGCACCACAGAGCTTGGTATCGTTGGAAAACTTGCTGAGAGTGCACTCAATCACACTGTCCCATGTCACCAACAAAGATGTTAAACAGCGCCAGTCCCAATACTGACCCCTGAGGAGTGCCACTCATCACTGGTCTCCACTTGGACATCAAGCCATTGACTACAACTCTTTGAGCATGACTATCCAGCCAATTCCTTATCCACCAAGTGGTCCATGCATCATATCCATGTCTCTTCAATTTAGAGACAAGGATGTCATGTGGGACAGCGTCAAATGCTGTGCATGAGTCCAGGTAGATGGCATCAGTTGCTCTTCCCTTATCCACCAATGAAGTCACCCCATCATAGAAGGCCACCAAATTTGTCAGGCACAATATGCCCTTAATGAAGCCATGTTGGCTGTCACAAACTACCTCCTTGTTTTCCATGAGACTTAGCATAGTTTACAGGAGGATCTGCTCCATGATCTTGCCAGGCACAGAGGTGAGATTGACTTGCCTGTAGTTCCCCGGGTCTTCGTTTTTACCCTTTCTAAATATGAGGGTTATGTTTCCCCTTTTCCAGTCACTAAGAACTTCACCAGACTGCCACAGCTTCTCAAATATGTTGGATAGTGGCTTAGTAACTTCATCAGCCAGTTCCCTCAGGACTCGCGGATGCATCTCATCAGGTCCCATGGACTTGTGCACCTTCAGGCTCCTTAGATGGTCTTGAACCTGACCTTCTCGTACAGTGGGCTGTTCTTTATTCTCCCAGTCCATGCCTGTGCCTCGTGCAACTTGGGCAGCATGGCTGGAGCACTTGCTGATGAAGACTGAGGCAAAAAACTCATTGAGTACCTCAGCCTTCTCCATATTCTGGGTAACCAGGTCTCCCATTTCCTTCCAGAGAGGGCCAACATTTTCCCTAGTCTTCCTTTTATCGCTGACGTACCTATAGAAGTTTTCTTGTTGCCCTTGACATCCCTGACCAAATTTAATTCTATCAGGGCTTTAGCTTTCCTAACCTGATCCCTGGCTGTTCTGACAATTTCTCTGTATTCTTGCCAGGCTACCTGTCCTTGCTTCCACCCTCTGTATGCTTCCTTTTTGTGCTGGAGTTTGTCCAGGAGCTCCATGTTCATTGTGGTGTTTTTGCCTTGCTTCTTCACTGCAGGGATGCATCGCTCCTGAGCTTGGAGGAGGTGATCCTTAAATATTAAGCAGCCTTCTTGGGCCCCTCTTCCCTCAAGGCCTTTGTCCCATGGTACTCTACTGAGCAGATCCCTGAGGAGGCCAAAGTCTGCTCCTCTGAAGTCCAGGGTAGCAAACTTCCTGTGCACCCTCCTCGCTGCCCTAAGGAACTTGAACTCCACCATTTCATGATCACTGCAGCCAAGGCTGCCCTAGAGCTTCACATTCCCCACCAGCCCCTCCTTGCTGGTGAGAACAAGGTCCAGCATAGCACCTCTCCTCATGGGCTCCTCTAACATTTGAAGAAGGAAGTTGTCATCAACACACTCCAGGAACCTCCTGGATTTCTTATGCCCTGTTGTGCTGTCCCACCAACAGATATTGGGGTGGTTAAAGGTCCACATGAGGACGAGGGCTTGTGAACATGAGGCTGCTCCTAACTGCCTATAGAGGCACTTGTCCACTTGGTCCTCCTGGTCGGGTGGCCAGCAGCAGACCCCCACTATAATGTCACCTGTCCCTGCCCTGCCTTTAATGCTGACCCATAAACTCTCAGTTGGCTTCTCACCCACCCCCAGGTGAAGCTCCATGCACTTCAGCTGGTCTTGGGTCAAATCCAGACTGTATAAAAATTATTGGGAGTTTTGCTACTAAATCTAATGACAACTGGAGCTGCCATCTTTAAATTTGTACTGTGCTAATGGTGATTTTGACTATGAAGCCTTATGAAGTTGTAGACACTTGGAACAAAACTTGCTTCTGCTGAGAAGACCTCACGGGCCTGTGGAGTCTCACTACAATGCGATGATTCACAAGGGTATTAGTTCACAAATGGTAACAAGTTCGCTTATTCAAACTGGTCACACAGAAACTGCTTTGAAGAGCTTTTATACTGGTATATATTTCTGATGTGCAGTTTTCTTGGTGGAAACGCTATTGTTCCAGAGGTGAGCTCAGCTATCAAATGAGGAAGATTTTTGGGTAAAGCTCTTTCCAGCCCAGCAAACTGGTATAACTCCTGTTCATCCTGAAGCAAATCCATTGATCCAAGTCTCAGGAGAGTTGAGCTGGAGGATCCGTCTTCCAATAGTGTAAGACTTGTGGGCAGGGAGGAGTTGGGTAAGATGGCTACCAGTCATGCTTCTGTTTTCCTAGCCCTTTCTCGGCAAGTGGCAGCACCAAAGATTTCCAACAGGGAGGACATCCCTCCTGTTGCTGACTGGAGTTCCCCACACCCCTGTGCGCTATCCAATGCCCACGATCTACACAACTTTACATTGTCACGACAATGCCTAGGTCCCCTGTTAGGACAAGAGGCTTGACTGTTTTTTTGCCTCTGAGGGTATTCTGTGCACTGAAAGCAAAATGGATGAAATTTAACAACATTAGTTAAATCTTCCCTAAATTCCCCAATAATTTTTGCAATGATCTTAAATGATTTCTATGGTAACAGAAGAACAGTATTTCTATATTTATAACATCACACTGAGGATGGGCATCAGTGCTCTTCTCTGTTGAAAGGTATTTGCAATTGAACTATTATAGGTAAAGTTTATGACTTGCTTAAAACAAATGATACATTTTTTTATTGTTTGACTTTGTAGGGGAGATACAGCAGGTAAAAGGTTCATTTCTGTTCACAATTTAGCTTATGAATCACTTGCCTGACTGCAGTAAATATGGTGACTGGATTAGCTACACCAGCAATGTTCAGCTGTGAAGCACTCTTCCTTTACATAATGGAAATCATAATAGTGTCAAAATCGAATGTCTGGTCACAATCATAACTAATGATGTCATCATGTTTGTATCATGAATTATGATGCAAGCATTTATAACTAAAGAATAAATCAAAAGCATGAAATTAAAATGCAGATGAAAGCTACAGCTTTCACAGTGCAGTTCTGATTTAGTACTGGTATTAATATTGAATGCATAAATAAAAATATTAAAGTTAAAATAATGTAGAATTAATATTTGGTATCACAGAATGAATACAATGATGTAATGTCAGATATTCTAAGTAGGCATATTCCTAGTGCTTTTTGAAATGGATAAGACTGTGGCTAGGTCTCTATTAAGTGTTGAAAGCACATTTTTTCCAAGGCATATTTGAATTTGATCCACACTTCTTCTTGTGTTGCAGTTGGCACTGCAGTAAAGGGCACAGGCCATCACATGAGTAAACTGTATATGGAACAAAGTATTTTTACCTTAACAGCATGAAGATGGAGCAAGTCATGTTTTGTGAAGGGATGTAGTATAACTGTTTTGCAATTGCAGGTAACAGAGGAAAATAATTTCTCTCTGCAAGCTCTTGCTGGTTTATGTAAAATAACATGTAACAGGAGGACTTCTGCTTATCACATGGCAGACATTTGTATTGGTCATTTGCTGATTTTTTGTGTAAAAAAAGATAGTAGATCTCTCCACAGACCTGGACTTACATTTTTAGCCTTGCATCACTTTGTGCAGCCAGACACTGCCTATTTCCAGTGTGATCTAGCATTAAATTTCTTGTCTAACATAGTTGATCAGATAGGCAATAGTAAAATAAAACTACGTTCTCATCTCCAGATTTTTTCTTAGTTAAGTAAGAAAATATACAGCAAGGAGACAATGTTGTTTAGTAATAAGTACCACATTTGTAATTGCAAGGTACCTAAACGGCATGTAAATAAGTTGGTGATGCAACTGCAGTATGGAGTTATTGCTGCTTATATGAGTTGGTTGAAACATTCAGTGAAGAATTAATTTTTGGATAGGTATTTCTCAGTTAATTAAGCAGCTATTGAAGAAATCGAGTTGAAGAATTTCCTAAATTCAAGCAGAATAAAAGTGGAAGAAAAATCCTGTCCCAGAACTACCAGCTCTTTTCCTTCCTAATTAGGAGTAAGATGGTGAGAATTTGAGCAAGTGGATAAGAAGAGAAAAAGCAAGTCCTTCCTTTGGCTGGTAGACAGAAATTAATAAACTGAAATACTGCATTCATTAATAGTCTCTTAATCATAATTTTCAGACACTAACTTCCTCACTAGCTATTTTCTTCCTGATATGGAAGACAGCTACAAGTACAAACACATCAATGCAGAAGGCCTAGAAAATGTTCCATGCGCCACAAAGAATTTGCTTTCAGAGCCTAAGTCCTCTTGGCCTTGTGCAGACAATTGACTGGACTCTAATTTCACCTTCTGCAAAAAATCAGATCTATTTTCGTGCCACCTTAAAAAAGAAAAAAACCCCGAACTTGACTTGATAGTTGATTTTCTTTTGCTCCTGTTATCTGTTCCTCTCTTTTACAACTGCTGTTTGCAGACTGCAGGAGCACTCTGATCAACGATGGTGGTGGTTCACATCTAGCACAGGCCCATTCCTTTGAACAGTTTTACTGAAGTGGGGCCAACTCAGAACGTGATATATTTTCAGTGGAGCAGGCCAGTTTCAAGAAATAAATTATACGTTCCCTCCCTGTTTCTGGCTTAGAAGTAACCATGGTGACTGCAAAAGCTTAACTTCTGCACAGACCCTAGGATTGTCATCTCTCACAGCTTTGCCCCCTCTTTAACGCCATGAAAACAATTACCTTGCCAAAATAGCTCCATTGCTCCATAATGTGATGCTAACAGCAAAGCTTCTTATAATTCATCCTCACTTCAAACTGCAGTCATTGTATCATGCAGCAGATTATCTCTAATCTCATATCTACATGGTAATTCTAATGGCAAACTGGAAAACAGCTAACCAAACAAGTCCAAAGGACGTTCTCCGCATGCAGGATAAGACTTTCAACAGCACCAATACGAGCGGGGAGCCCTGGGTGCGCCGGCTACTCAGCACATGAAGCTCACCGGTGTGCCGATTCGAGCTGCTCAGCTCACTTCGGAGTGAAGTGGGAGCATGGTGTTGACTGGCGCTCGGCAGGTTTGTACCGGACCTGAGAACTGTCCCCAGGATCACCAGTGCACTGGGAAGTCCAGCTTGGGATGGCCAGGAGAGAGGTAATGCTCAGAGTGAGGCAGGATGGGGACAGGTGGCAGTGGACGGAGCCTCTGGCCCCCAGCCCAGTTAAGCCATAGCACTGTCACCACCACCAGCCACCCCCAGGAGCCTCTCCCCAGCACGGGCACCAGGTGTCTTCATTTGGAGATGCATACTGGGTGTTCTCGTCTGGTAAGGAATTATGCCTAATACTAACAAACCCCCAAAAGCTGTTTTTCTGTACTTCTGATGTTTCAGTGCATACATCAGTGTGGACTGTTCATGTTCACTCCACAAAAGATCACAGACTGGTCTCCACATCTTTTGTCCCATTATAAAACTATAAAGAGTGGTATACCTCATCTACAGATGGCCTTTTTACCTTTAATGTGTATGCCCATAAATGGTCCTGACAGTAAAGGGATGTCTTCTAGTGAAATGCTCTGTTTATGGGAAGGGCACTGAGATATGTCACTTCATGTGTCTCTGTCTGACAAAATCGGAGCAGCAGCTGTTCTACCTTGTTAACCGGTCTGGGATCATTATGATGGCTGTCACGGGTTAAAGCAGGTCGTCAATAAACGGAGTGGCAGACGCTCTCTGTTAACCCCCATCCTCCCACCAGAGGAAGGGAAAAGAAGGAAAAGGGAGAGAGACTTACAAATTGAATATTAAAACAGCTCTACTAATAACAGTGATAATACTAACAATATTAATAACAAGAGAAATAATGCAAAATATACAAAACTGACACTGAGTTTCCCAGAGCTGGGTGCCGGACACTGGGGTCCCCCCAGCAGCTACCAGGCAGCACCAGGCAGTCCCGGACTGGTCTTGGCAGCAGACATGAGCTGGACTCAGGAGTTCACGGATGGGAATCTGGATCAGGATCACAGGCAGGACAAAGATCAGGGTCATCTTCAGAAGCCAGACGTGGACGAAGAGAGCGAGACCTTTGTGATCCACCAGCTTTAAACTGAGTGTGACCTGCATGGTGTGGAATACCTCGCTGGTCAATATTGGGTCACCTGTCCTGTCCTCCCCTCCCTGCAAGTGCGACCCTTCACGACTCCTCACTTTGCAGGACCCAAGAGGTCTATTGGTCACCTTGAATGCTACAGTAATAATTACAAACAGGGGCTTTCTTCTGCATTCCTTTCCTACCGTTAGCTCAGTAAAACTACAGACATTAGGTGTTATCAGCTGTGGAGCAGACAGCATCTGTAAAATATGCATCCAGCTTCAGAAAAACGCGGTTACTCAGAAGAACCTAGCTGTAAGGAAGATTCACTAAAAAACAATCAGTTCTGTTTTAACCAAAACCAGGAAAATCTCTAAGGTCAGCTAATGGGAAAGTATCTTCCTCTTTTTTTTCCTTCCTTCTGTGAGTTGCATACTTCTTGGAAGTGTAAAGAAGGACTTCTGCATAAAATTGCTTTTATACTCAACAACAAACATACTCTTCTTTTTTTCACTTGCCATTGGCTAATGTGAAAATCGCTCTTATCTTAAAAATCCTTGTCAGAAAGAAGAAACTGAAGTATCAAGATAGCCATGACACTATTTTTCAAAATAATTTTGCAAAGAAGTCTCCAAGTCTTTAACAACTGTTTTTATACAATTATTCTGAAAGATAAGAAAGAAACCTTGAGAACAAGGTAGAACATAGTGATTTTGTTGCATATCTATACAATACATTTCTTCAAGCAGTTTCAGTACAGCTTTTTTTAAAAAACAACAAAAATTCACTCAACTATACTTCATTGAACAAAGTCTCAGCCAAGGAGGGAGCTTGCATTTTGAACACCCGCTGAACTGTAACTGGAAAATGAAAATTGAGGCTGCCTGTTGCTGTAATCCAGATTTTATTTTAAAATTGAAACAGTTCATCTCCATACAGCTGTGACTGGATTAACACCAGAGGTGGACAGAGTGCCGTATTATTGCATTTTGTTGGAGGATGAGAAACAGGAAGGGAGCTGCTAGCTACAAGATCTTTTCCCGAAGGAGCAGTAAACCTCATACAATGCTTGCAGAAATACAGGGATTATCTGGACTATTGATTAAAACTGTATTTTATTGTCCTAAGTAACAGGAACACAATAAATTATCCTTCCTTGATTGCTGGCCAGTGTAAAATGAATATTGTTGCAGTGGAACAAAGGATGGTGGGGAGGTCAGTGTGGTTTTGTGGGCCCAAGGAGCCCGTCGAGGTCCAGTCAGGATAAAGAAGGAGATTTCCCCGTGATTCCAGGTGTGTGTTGTGAACACAGTGCTGGTTTTGGGGGCATGCTGGTGGGCAGGCAGCAGAAGTTGGTCACGCTAGGTGACCACCTCTCCTTGTCTATGGCCGAAATGGGTGCGGAGTAAAACTGGAGAGGCGCGAGCTGGGATAAAATAAGGCATATAAACTGAGCTCTCATTCTTTTGGGAGTATGCCAAACGCTAACAGACCCAAGCTGAGGACAAACTCTCCAAATACTTGCTGCTGTCTGATGGTTCACGTCCTGACTTTGGCTAAGCCTTCCCCTGAAGCATTTGCCACTGAGCTTTAACAGAATTTAAGTTACCAGGTGAGAGAGGCCATCTGTCTGAAAAGCCAGTTCCTTTTTCGGTTTATAATGCAAACTGTTTTGGAGATGACACTGGTGTTTTCTTCCTTGCAATTCACAAACGCAATGTAACAAATGGCATACATACTGTTTAGCATTTCTGTTGTACGCTACCTGTCAAAAGATATCTGAACCAATTCCTGTAATTTAAAAAAAGTTAAAGTGCTTAACATTTTAAATCCTCTATCCTGTAGGTGTTCCAGTCCTTTTGTGTGGAAAACAGATATGTGTTTGAAGTCTTCCTGTTCCATTTGAACAAAGCTGAAGTAATTTTTGTAAGTTTTGTAGTAATACCTTTTTCTAAGAAGTGGAAACTTTATTTTTTTACCACATTCCCTGAGCTACAACTAAAAAAATGGATATTAAAAAAAATATCTTTTTATTTTAAGAATTACACCAGTCTTTAAATTAATCAGGATATTTTTTTCTCTGCTAAACAAGCATGGCTGGTTAATGAAAAGAGACTTAAACGGATGAATCAGAGAAAGATGTGAACACAGAAAACGTGTGCTAGATTCTGAGCACACTCTTCATGTTTCTATTCTACCTAATATTTCACCAAACTTTTCTGAATTTAGGGTGTAGGAAATTTTGAGGGGAGGTGTTTGGTGGGAGAGAGGGATTTTATTCTTTCCCTTTCTGTGGAATTTCTTGACCATCAAATAAGCTCCAAATTAGACAGAGCTGTAATTTTTCTGTGGTTGGATCTGGACTCGTTTGAAATTTTTTCAGGTCACAGCCTTACTGCAGCCAAAACATGCTTCAAACACGGTTTAACATGCTTTATTAATGAAGTGAAAATGCTACCTTCCCTTACAGCATTAAGATCTGTTAGTGACTTTGTTCTGTTTGTTTTGCAGCCATACATGTCAAAAGACTGACTGATGCAGGGCAAGAAGTTATAGATTTTGTAAGGTTTTTTTTTTGTTATGATTGCATAAAAACAGTAGAACTAAGGCAATGACATCCAGTGTGCAAGTATCAGCAGGAATCAGATAACAGCCACTTAACAGGTAACACCCTTCCAGAAACTTAATAAAACCTGTCTAGAAAAGTCACAATGAGCTGTTTTTAATCTACAAAACGAGGAAATAATTCTTTGGGCCAGAAAAGCCAACATTGTTTCTCTTTTCTTTCTTCACAGAGGTCCTGAGCCTGTCCATCCTGGTCTCAGAGACCTAAAGTCAGCCAAGACTGGGAACATTAGAGCCAGTAAAGGAGCATCAGACGTATCACAGAATATCACAGAATAGTAGGGGTTGGAAGGGACCTCTGTGGGTCATCTAGTCCAACCCCCCTGCCAAAGCAGGGTCACCTACAGCAGGCTGCACAGGACCTTGTCCAGGCGGGTCTTGAATAT
>Ga0065711_1050950_pt1 | contig 10585 bp, 6 predicted proteins | sample Hoacrofraction12_FD_59098 | JGI IMG/M metagenome (GOLD analysis project Ga0065711, IMG submission 59098) | Hoatzin crop microbial communities from Cojedes, Venezuela - Epithelial fraction 12 v2 (version 2) | ecosystem: Host-associated > Birds > Digestive system > Esophagus > Crop | place...
AAAAAAAAAAAAAAAAAAAAAAAAAGAAAGAAAAAAAAAGGCAACTCCACCAATTACTGCCATGACTGGCACCCTGATCAAAAATTTATAACAAACAGCCCTATTAGTACGACTAATAACCACCCACGCAATTAGCCTAAAAATACTTACAAGTATCTTCCATATGCCTCAAGATGTGTTTGACTAAGTTGATAAACACCTAGGCTTAACACATCTGATACCAGGTTACCCCAATACACCATAGGAAGATATAACAACTGAAATTAAGTTTTGACCAAATCTGTTAAAATAAAGCTATGCATGCAGAAAAAAATTCAACAGCAGCTGTAAGTAAGCAGTGGAACCAACCACTACGTGAGCTATAAAGTTTTTAAACACTTCAGGTCAGAACTGCATCCCTTTTCAAAAGGTCACCATTACGTTCCCGTCTCCTCACAAACTACGACTGTTGCAGAAACACTAGCAAAGTTTCACTGCCTGCACTCTCTCACACACCCTCCTGCAGAATGCAAGCATCTTCTGAAGTTTTTAGATACCGTATTCTGAATAGTTAACTACATCCAAGCAGTGTTAGAAGATCAGTGTTTGGTGCAGAGATCTTTTATAATAAAAACTGACAGAGTTAATCACTATCATTACGGCAACAGACAAAATCTCCAAGACTAAAATGCTGTGCATTAGGATAATAATCCTTAGACTAAAAGCTCTCTTCTACATACTGCAATGCACCAAGCCCATTCGTAAATCTACATCTCCTGTGCACTGACAGCCCAAACAAAGGAAAGATACAAACAGCCACAGAGCAGCACTGTAAGTTATACTTACTGGACAGCAGTAATAGTAATACTACAGTCAGTCATGAAAACTTGAAGTTATTTAAAAATCAAATAGTGTTTGCAAGAAGAGACAAAAATGTTATGTTTTAAATTGTTGAGTGTTTGGGGTTTCTTAAGTAAAAAACCTCAGAATTTAACCAACAGTTTTCCTCCGAAACAGAATTAGGTATACAGAATTCCTAATGTAAGACTCCATTTAGACGTAAGAAAAACCACTTACAATATGACTATGTCTTTCGAGGCATTGGCACTTAGTGCAAACTCATGACAGTTAACTACTTTAAATCCATATCCTTCACATGTGTAGCCACTGATTTCCATAGCCTTCACGTTAATCTGCAGCTGCCCGGTATTTTCCACTTTAAACGTTCTTCTCAGTGTGAAATTTGGTTCTTTGTACTTCATTTCTGGAAACAAACAGCAGAAAGCAGTTAATGCTGTGCTAAACAGATACCCTTCACTACATTCACACTCTACAGCAGAAGAGAGTTCTGTCAGTATTACAGAAGGGAAGGGGACTCGCGAGGCCCGTGGAAATCCTTACGCAACCTGTAGAAATCTCTGCAGCCAGATTCTCATCCCTGTCAAGGTAGGGCAGCCGGACAATTCCACAGCCCTCTAACACATCAGGGAAAAAACAAACGCCCCCAAACTTCTGATAGCGCTGCTGCCTCACAAAAAATCATCTAAGCTGGAAAGTTCTTTGACATACTGCTTAGTATTGTGGTATTCTGCGAAAAATCCCAGCATGAGGAGAATTAAAACTTTTTTGTGTGTGTTTTAAAAATAAAATCCAATAACAACAACCTCTTTTATCAGGTCCTTTGGTAATACAGGTACTCCTACCTCTCCTCTCAGAAGCAAGCCTGGGCCACAGAGCGGAAAACGTCCAACCCTGGAGTAGAATCTGGTTGGGATTTAATTTTCATCGAGGAATACACCCTACCTTTTTCCATGTTGGCTATGTGCATACTGATTCTGAAGGGGTCGGGGGGGGGAATAAAAACCACAGAAAGTTGCATCTGTGACCCAGTTTGACTGAAATTTAGGAATTAGAGATTATGCTAGTAAATGCACTAGGATCTTCACCTCTTCTATCTTGAATTTTAGTGGATGAAGGGCTTTAGTTTCATCTTTCCTACTTTTCACACTAAAATGAAAAAGGTAAAATACTTCACTTTCTATAAAATACTTCATTTTCTGTCTGAATGAAGAAAATTTAAAGTATTTAAAGGAGTGAAATTTCTGGGGCACTAGAACACAGGAAAAACAGTATTTCCACGCATTTCGAGTTGTACATGTAAAATGTAATTTCCATTCAGCATAGTAGCTCACAAAATACTCACTTTCTGAACAGTCTTTTAATAATGCTTCTGTGATTTTAAAGCGTAAAGAACTCCCTGGACCAGGAGGTTTGCCTGCAACCTTCAAGCTCTCAGTCGCTCCTTGTCCTTGTACCATTATGGCATCTATTACAGTCAAATTATTTCTGTGTACAAATGAAAAGGGGAAACATTCATGAAAGGATCAGGCAGTCTATTGCTCCTGCAAGCCCCTCTGCAACTACGAAATTCTGTCCCAAATCTAGAGGGCAGAAATGCAAGCAGGTCAACATATAATTCCCCACAATATGGAAGTAAGTAGTGGGGAATACAGTGTTTGCAAGACAAACACCTAAGAAATCACAACACCACATACAAATAAAAAGCCCCATGAGGTACCAGTTGAAGTTTATATTTCATCATCATAGTAATGTATCACACCTGATATAAAAGTGGAATAGTTATTCAAACCGAGCTCTTCAGCAGGAAGACTGAACTTGCATTGCAGCTTGGTTTTGCAAATGGCATCTCTAACTAGAGTCCCCATTTTCAAGATAGTGTAGTGTTTAAGAATTCAAGTCTCCAAGTATAACAGTGGATTATATATTTACATTAGAAAGTACATACTGAATATAGTTTAACTACTGTAAAACATATCACAGTTACATTTAAATTAGTAATTTAACAAATAAATTTAAATAATGTCTCCAGACACATATGATTCTACAATTATTCTTGTAAAAGCGATAGTTTCTTATTGACAGTTGACCATAAGTATGCTCTTATATATAAATAAAAAACATCAGAAAAATTTATACTCATTTCAGAAAGAGCTATCGTACCTGATAACAATTAATGATGAAACAGTTTTATTAACAACTGGAGTGAACTTTACTTTGACAGACTTTCTCTCACCAGGTTTTAATATTAGGCTTAAAACTGAATGACGAGGCAGGCCCTTTGTAAGTCCTACAGTGCTCTGCAGTGGCTGGACCTTAAGAGAGTGGGGAAAACAAAGTAACACTCTTAAAAATAGGAAATTTTTATATATATTTGATAGAAATTATATTATTTTAGCTAGAAAACTGGTCTTGTCATAAAGAAGTGTACTGCCCAATGACATACACTGGTTTTTTTTAACCAGAAAGTCTGACAGCACAAGAATTTCCCTACTTACTACTAAACCGACTGTGTTTATTATGGAGCAGAACACAGCAAGACAGAACTGAGCTAAACCATACACATGTGAATTCATAAAGCTCTAGTAGATGGAAGAGTCCAGAAGTTTTTAAAATGTATATTTTAAACACCAAATTAGCATTAAGCCATTATGTAATATTTTCAACCCTCAAAATGTTCCATTGTTAAAACATTTTTAGAATATTGTTTTTCCTAAGTAAAGGCAAAAAGGGAAAAAAAGCCAACTTAAAACAGAGGAACTACTGAAAAAAAGTGTATTTTGCTAAGTTTGCTTTTAGATACTGTGCAAGCATCAAACTGCTAATCTAAGCCTACAGCGGGGCAAAGGCGTATATATTCGATGAGAAAAGAAAAACGTCCAGGATGTTGCATGCTCTAGATGAAAAAGCACACTCTTAAAAGTTGTCCACAAAACTCAAATCATTTAAAATAAAGAACAAAGCTATGGAAAACTCAATATTTTGCTAACTTTAGAACTACCAACCACTATACCAAAGAAAATAATCCTGTATCAGTAACAGAATGAATAAATGCTGTCTTCCTGTAACTTCCGCAATCTTATTGTAATGTAAACATACAGAAAAAGCAACATTTTAAACTGTTATAAGAAATACTACTTTTCCTAATTCCCTGAATATATCCAGCAGAAGCCTCACATTTTTCACACATACTAATACCTAAATTTGAAGACATTAAAAATGTTAATTATTAAATCCACATTTAAAAATCTAAAGAAAGCACTGGAATACTTACGCAATTTCTGAAGACCTGGAACTCTAGAGTCCTCAGATTGAAATTAGTTGGCTTACTCAAATTAAACCTGAAACAGACATGCAATTTTTTTTCCCCAGATCAGGGAAGATAATCACATACTTGCACTGAAGGATTTTTGCACAAATCAAGAACTGATGGTAGGAATCAAACAACATGCAGCTGAAAGGATCATTCAATTTCCCCCCACCCCCACCCCAAGTTAAGGAAAAAATGGAAACACAGTTTTCACTCAGCAAAAAATACAGATGTGCATTCAGTGGCAATCAGCCTAGATTCAGTTCTTAATTGGGCTAATGATTCAAATTCTAGAAGTGGCCAAAACTGTAACTACCAACACAGCTGCCCAATACTGCATGCATTTTTTATAAAACGCGTTTTGCTGTAGAGTGAGAATGGCCTCACTACTCTACAGCCACACTTACCGTTCTAACATCTTGTCAACAAAGGTGGATGGGTTCGAATACAGAGCTACAGGAAGAAACTGAACATACACAGGAACATCAGCTGGATTTTCTAGAAAGATCTCTTCTTCCTATTCAGAAACACAATTTTTATGAAGTTTACATGGTGGTTAATGTAAAAAGAAACAGCAATGAAAAATGCAGTCCCTACAAAATGCTACTATCAACAACATAACTTACTGATGAACTGTTTGTGTTGGTAAGAGGGAAGCTTAGATGGCGCGGTGAGCTGAGTATGGAAGGCCAGGCCATTTCTGCTGTAATTTTCAACTGGACAGCCTTCTGAAGATCTGTGTCTACTTCAAATACAGCGTCCAGTCTGGAGAAACAGTGACAAAACTTACTTTACAGGACTAACATTGGAAAAGCCTGGAAAAAACGGAGTACTTAAAGGCACCCTGAAAACGACAGTAGTTTGAGAAACAGCACGGTACATTAGACTGATAGGCAAATAAAAAAACCCACTGAGCTCTGCCCATATGCACTGCTATTAAAACACGCCAACAGAGACCACAAAACATTCTACATGGGACCAACCCAGAGATTCCCTGTTTAGGTATTGTTACCAATACCCATCCATTCAAAGTTCTGTTATGGCCTATTTATGGAAAAGGTGAGCAGAAAATGGGGTAGGGCTTCTACACTGCCTCACAAAGCTTTCAGTATTTGCATTTCTCTTAAGTCACTGCACTCCGGACAGTGAGACACAAATTTTATCCTTCATTAGGAAGTGCCTAGCTCTTACTATCATGGAAAACAATATTGAGAATAACACTGAGATTCAGATCAGGAAGAAAAATAACCCAAAATATATTTGATGGTTTGCAAAGGTATGAACAGCAGAAAGGAACAATACCAGTCCTCCCACAGTCTGTTTCCAATACAATCTCCAGGCATCACTGCACATGTGTCACGTACATCTGTACACGTGCTCTAGCTGCAATGGATACACAGAGTACGTGCCTACAGAGCTGCCTAAAATCTAAAGCAAACCTGAACTGGTCTTGCTTGGTACCAGCTACTGTTTCCACCCATGAAGGAAGCACTTTGCTATTAACCAACCTCTGCAAGAGACTTGGTTGCTGTTCTACACACTCCCCACATGAGCTGAAACAAGACCAACAGTACTGAGTTCTCCAGTCAGCAAAACAAATGAAATGCTTGATGTCAGAACCAGAAAAGTATTTTGGAGAGACTCCAAATTCCCAAGTCAGAAAACCCTCTGTATCCAGAAGAAGCAGCTTCTCCTTTGCTGAATGCTGCCTTGGATAGTTGGTTAATTTTAACTCTTTTTAAAAGCACTACATATTCTAGATTATGTATTAAATAATAGAAAAGCACTGTACATTCTAGCTAGAACTGCTGCTTACTCAGAGGTAGTTTTCCTTTACTGTCCTTTACTGTCCTCATACTGTAGGTGATAGGACATTCTTTAAAGGTACCAGTGTGGCTATATAGAGGATTCTGTTTAGATCAAAGTTTGTTCAGGAATTATTAATAAATGAGCATTATAACAAAAAAAGTGATAAAGAAGGCACACTTTTGCTAGTCTGTTCAGCTATATACAGTCATTTTGGTTTTCTGGAAACATGCACACCTTTTTTTGAAATGGTAGTCTGGATGCTATCATCACAAGAGACACATACACTTGCTGTTAATGCTAACTTCTGTCTCTTGGACATAAAATCTCTTTATGTATGAGAAGGCAGATGTTTAAAAGGTATACAGCAGCCAACAGAGTTTGACTTTTTCTAAAAATTAAATAGCAATCATTAATCACCTTCCATTTAGCAAACCTCAAGGAGAAATACCAGACAATTTGACAATTCACTGAAATGCAATAATCTCAGAATAGCAGCAACCTTATGAAATCTTAGATGGATATTGAGGTTACTCCTTTAAAACAGATAAAGCAGGGATACTGCACAAACAGTATAACCTGTTTCAGGAATTTTTTGCAGCGCAGAGACTGCCTTGCTGTTGCCACGTTTTCAAGAACTGCAGCATACTCCAGTGAATTTTAACTTTCAATCTTGTGTTTGACTTGAGGAAATTATTACCTTTAACTTCTAAAATGTTCTCTTCAAAGGGTTTGCAAAGAAGGCCAAGTAACTCCTTCTTGGCCCCCTCTCAAAGAACACTGCGATATTAAGAAACCCTGTATTTGTACAAGCACGCATAACGCAGAATTATCTAGTGATTTACGGCCTGAGAAAGTAACAGGGATAAAATACTTACCTATGGCTCAAGTTCTTTTTTATCTCTGTCCACTCTTTAAATAAGTTCTCATACAAATCCCAGTCTGAATCCCATGCATCATCTTGCATTGCTACGCTGTGCTGAACTTTAGATTCCGCTTAAAGAAATAAGTGGGGTTTAAACTCTTCATGTAAAAATTATTGCTTAATGAGAAAACTTTTTTAAAAAAGATTTTCATTATAATGTTGAATGTTACTTACATTTAGATAGAAAAGGCAATCCTACATAACAATGATCTCCACATTGTAAACCAGGATCAAAATAAATATTTGCAATCTGCAAAACAGAAAAGAGCAGTTAATAAACTGCACAGCAAATGTAATGACCAAACAAAAAAGAAGATTTCTGAAGACCACAGAAATTTAACATATGCTATATATAACGGAGAACTTGTAAACATGTAGATGTAAGTCATAAACAAACCTTTGATTTTTTTCCTGGCTCTAAATCTTCTTTATTACTTCTTAGCCTCTTATAATAAAACCTTACATCTTCTGAAAGGGAGCGTATGTGTTGTATTTTCACCTTCTGAGAAAAGGAGTTCATAATGTTCAGGCTCTGGTGAACTATTTTCCCCTACAGAAAAGAGAAGATGAAAAGAGTCTGCAGGATATGCATTTTCCCTGGCATATGTATTTATTTATGCAGACTGGCAAAGACCACAGCAGAGCTGAAATGCTAAATTGAGATTTTTAACTATGCTATCTTAAAAAAATGCCGCTTGTAACACTTCAAGATGTCTGTGAAGTCGCATTCTTTCCTCCATCTGCTTCCAAACACAGTTCATCCCTCTTTCAAAAATAAGTACACCTTAGGTCTCTTGAAGAGCTAGGGCAACAGTTCTTCTTAATCGAATCATGTTAAAAATGTACCACAGTAGGAAAGACAAGAGAAAGCTTTGGTTTTCTGAGCCTCCTGCTACAAAAGGGAAACAAGCTTCTTGTAAGAGATCTAGTACGTAGCTTTTAGTAACCAGAAATAACCCGAAAGGAACAGCAGAGTGAAGCTGCAGATTACAAACACTACAGGTGACAGAGGGCATTTAAAAACATAGGTACAAATCCTCCTTCCTATTCCCGATGAAATGAAGGCACCAGGCACTAAAATTACAACATTTAAAAAGGAAACAGTGCAAGTTTCTTCCCCACACCTTTACACCCTACCTCCACTTCCGAGCCAAACATCGTTTTACCCTTTAAGCATAGAACATGCAGTTTAATTGTTTGTCACCACCAGAATCATCAGAACGCTCAAGCTCTCCCTCTGCCCTCACTTGTAAATCAATGATTCTGTGGCCATGTGTTTCACCTTATCTCAAAACCCAACCCTGACAAGTACAGAGTAAACAAATAAAGAAACAAACAAACAAACAAACAAACAAGTGCCACTCAGGACCAGTGACCAGATTTCAGATTTATATAAAATCAATGAATACAAACAAATTTAAATACCCAAGACTACCTTTTAATGAACACAATTAGAGTTCTTCACGTTCCTCTTAAATCAATACTTTCAGCTTTTTTAAAAGTTCTCTAGGTAAGGACTGAAGTGGGGAGATGGCAGGTTTGAAATTTGACTGTGGCCTCAGGAAACAGTCACATACTTTAACAGTTTCAATCGTAGCAACTACAGAGGGAAAGAAACTACAAGAATAGATCTCTAAACGGTATGGTCCTGTTAAGCTGAAGAGGAGGGGAGTCTAAGCTTCATCTACAGAATCCTACGAGTAACAAACTGCCGTCAACTGGGCAAGGTAAAGGTTTGTTAAACTCTGTAGAACAAATGAGCAGTATTTTACCAAGACCCTTATTCAGCATTCAAGGATGAAACCACAGATAAGGGAAGACGACTTTACCCATCAGTAACAAGAAAAACTGAACAATGCTATTCAGCACAGAGGTCCTCACGATGAGCTTTGATCAGGGAAGAGTTAAGAGAGGTGGCACTGTGAGCTAAAAACGAAAGCCATTATGAAGCAGAAGTCAACACAGCTAAGGTCTGTTTAAATCAAGACACTGATCTTCACAAGGCCTGTATCCACTGTCAGTGTATTGCTGACAAACTTCGACAGAATACCAGCCATCAGACTCCGGTGCAAAGACACTAAAATGATAAACAGAGACAGACAGCACTGGGAGCTGGGCAGCTGCAGGAGAATTACATCCCAAGTATGAACTGAAAAGCAAGCGTTACTAAAATTGTAGTGCCTAGCTATTCCTGGATGTCATAGCTGTCTAATTTCTCTACCAAACACTGAAACAAGAAGAACTGATGCTATTTCAGGCTTATTTTCATAAGCAATGGAGGCATTACAGAGCAACTAGATGCAAGAGTATCATGAATCCAGTGATCACAAGTTTACTGTGAAATAAATCCAAGAAAAAGGAAAAGTCTGCTGTCAATGTTCTCAAACATCAAAAGAGCTAGGTGATCAACTAACAGCAGTAAGCAAAGCTGACTGCTCTGAAAACCTTGGGGCTTGAAGACAGCAGTCTACACTCTTGTCCAAGGTGATAATTACATCTGAATCTCTACTCCCAAACAAAATGCAGGAGCCCATAGGTCCCCTGAAGGAATAATTATGTGAACACATTACTAAAAAAGAGCATGAAGCCAATAAAAATCACAGCAGTATGAGGATGAGAAAATGATGACGGCGAGGGAGCTGTGCCTTACAGGCTGAGAAACACAGGTGCTACAAGAAGTCACACCTGCCAAAACAAAACAAAAGCAAGCAAACAAACAAAAATATCAAGCTGTCCAAGACCTTGGGCGTATACTAAGATACACTGAGAAACTATTTAGCCATTCCAGTTAGAACAAAATTAAGAAAGATTAAAATATTTTGTTCCATTTTGGGCCATAAAGTAGTAATTTTTTTTTTTGAATGTGGCATTCAAGAGAGACCATGATCTTGCCAGGAATTAGAATATATAAACTAGGATACAGAATATAGAAATTGCTTTATTTTTGGTGAAAGAACAGGAAACAGACCTTTAATTATTTCAGTTTATCAAAGGCCTATGGAGCAGTTCATAGATGAAGTGAGAGATATGGCAGTCAGTGTAATAAATATCCATGTAATGGTGAGGTCATGTAGTCAAGTAGGAAACAGAGATCCCAAAGATAAAAAATAACAAGTGATCTGCGCAACTGTAGGCATGTTTGACCTCAAGAGTAGCAGAAGACTTCAGAACAATTTGTGAAGTAGGAGATCAGAAGGGAGATGGAATGGATAATGGGGCAACTGTAGCAATGATCTGCTACATCCTGCTGACTGACCTATCTTCCTCCGATGAGACCTACTGCACTACTTTTCAAAAACATTATAATTTCTCTGCTAGACATGAAGCATTTGATACAGAGCCAGTGAAAATCTACTATTTAACAATACACAAATTGTGAGATAAGCAGGAGATAGTAAGGAGCTATTGGAAGAGGAGGCAAGAACAGGCAATGCTCTACAACAGATTAAGACTAAGCAGGACAGACAAGGAAACAAAAGCCATTTCCACCAACACGCATGGAGTTAGCTTTATCCTTTCAGAAAACTGCCACCTCTATCACCTTTTGCTGCTCCCGCCCCCTCCCAGTTTTCACTCTCTCTCCCTATGATTTTACAGAATCACAGAATGGTAGGGGTTGGAAGGGACCTCTGTGGGTCATCTAGTCCAACCCTCCTGCCGAAGCAGGGTCACCTACAGCAGGCTGCACAGGACCGCGTCCAGGCGGG
>Ga0065711_1050951_pt1 | contig 10585 bp, 6 predicted proteins | sample Hoacrofraction12_FD_59098 | JGI IMG/M metagenome (GOLD analysis project Ga0065711, IMG submission 59098) | Hoatzin crop microbial communities from Cojedes, Venezuela - Epithelial fraction 12 v2 (version 2) | ecosystem: Host-associated > Birds > Digestive system > Esophagus > Crop | place...
GAAGTCCCCCATGAGAACCAGGGCCTGTGACTGTGAGGCTGCTTGCAGCTGCCTGTAGAAGGCCTCATCAACCTCCTCCTCCTGGTCACGTGGCCTGTAGTACACACCCACCGTAATGTCACGCTTATGAGCCTGTCCCTTAATTCTAACCCACAAGCTCTCAACTACTTCTTCATCTGCTCCCAGGCAAAGCTCAATGCATTCTAATTGCTCCCTCACATATAGAGCAACTCCCCCACCTCTCCTTGTTGGCCTGTCTTTCCTAAACAGTCTGTAGCCATCCATGACAGCATGCCAGTCATGCGAGTTGTCCCACCACATTTCTGTGATGGCGACCAAGTCGTAGCCGTCCTGCTGTATAATGGCTTCCAGCTCCTCATGTTTATTGCCCATGCTACGTGCGTTGCTGTAGACACTCTTAAGTTGGGCTGTCAGTCTCATGCCTGACCCTGACACGCCAAGCCTAGGCTCATCCCTAGTGAGCTGGGCAATATCCCCTTCCCCCTTCAAACCTAGTTTAAAGCCCTCTCAATGAGCCCCACCAACATGTGGCCAAGAATCCTTTTTCCTCTTAGAGATAGCTGGACTCCATCTGTCGCCAGCAAGCCTGGTGCTGTGTACACCTCTCCATGATCAAAGAATCCAAAATTTGACCGATGGCACCAGTCCCTGAGCTACCTGTTAATCAGGTGAGTTTTCCTGCCCCTTTAAACCTGTTTAGTTGTCCCCTCCCTGTGCTGATTCCTACCTCAATCAGTAACACCCGAAACAGAAAACAAAAAAAGGACTGAGAAAGTATGTTTGGCCCAAATACTCCATCAGCTCCTCCCTGCACCCCAGGTACGTGGACAAAATTAATTTTCAGGCTGAGCCTTTGCTGATGTATGCTTTTATATGTCTGAATAGTAAGCATTACCTCAAACCTAAGAGAGGTAAAAAGGTAGCTATAATTCTGCTCTGCCACACACCATGGCAAATCTGAAGTACAGCCATTTGTCTAGTTCAGCTTAAATAATGCAGATTTTTTTACATTAGAATATAACCACCTCTGTTTTGAATAACATGGAGCATTCATTAGGCCAGTCTGGTTTTCGGGTGTTTGGTCGGCTACTTTGTCCAACCCAGATCTATCAAGACTGGATACAAATGGTGCTCCCAAGCTCAGCTCCCCCGGTGCAGTTGGATCCATTTTTCTGATGTGTCATACCCTGTCTGACACCTGAGCGGGGAGCCCGTCCACACACCAGCCCAACTTCTATCACGGTATCCTAGGTCCTGCGTGGGTAAGTAGATAGTAACAGAATATAAGCAATAAAGTCACTACAGCACCCACTCTGGTTTTAAAGGCAAGAGCAGAATTTCCACTTACTTCTTCTCAGGCAAAACGTGGGGAGCAAGACAGGGTGCTGATAAGCTAGCACGAAATCCTTTACTCCCTGGCATATTTAGAAAAATGCTACTTTTTCAGTACAACATGGTTTCATCATCTCTCAGCCTCTACCTGTAAACTACACTCTTCTTCTCTCATGGTAATACAGGCATGCCATTTCTCCTCCCTTTTCCTAACAGGCTTGACATTTTAAGAAAATCTAGCCCTCCATTTTGATGAAACACATTCGGAAGGAATTTCCTTCTGTTTCCTAACGCTGAGAAACAGAACCTCTAAAATGCTTATAGAGAGCACTTTTTCCTGGGGCAGCAGAGAATGACTCATGCTAGATATATGCCAGATCAAATACAGCAAATAATCAGTGAGCTGGCACGCTGGCTGGCCTGAGAAAAGAGCATTTCACTTGTCGGTCCCACTGTACTTACCTACAGTGATAATTTTCAGGGTGCTATTCAGCAGGAGGATAGACTGTCCCATGATATCTTACCGCTTCAAAGACACACAAATTAGCATGAAATAGATAGCTGTGCATTGTGAGCAGGCCATTCAGGGCTTGTTCCCACACGGCGCTGGGCACTCTGGCTCAAGGCCATGCTGTGGCTTAAGCACTGATTGTCCCATTGGCCTCGGTGGCTACTCATGGGAGTCAGTGTCTCCGAATGTCAGGCCTCAAGGACTCATCTTCTAAATACCATTTTAAAAGGCATTAGGCACCTAACTATATTCTGCAGATTTAATTATTGCATAAATCACATCTGTGCAATAACCCCAGAGCACTGGGATCAGAAGGAAGGTCCCTCAGCTCCAAAATGGAGAGAAGTCTTTTACTTCTGCATTTTGCCTGCAATTGCTGGGAGGGGTGAAATGTGAACTCTCTCATAAATGGTGCCCAGCTCTGCCATCCACACATAACAGGTCACAGTAAGGTTTAGGGAAGCAACTTAACGACTCTGCCCCAATGTCTCCATCTGCAAAAGGGGGTTGTTCCAAGGCTGCACCGTCCCTTCTGTCAGGGAAGATCCATTCAAAGTGTGTGCGGCTCTCAGTATAGAAAGTAGTGATGAAGAGCGAAAGCACATGGCAGTTTGGATGAAACTTTTTTCTCTGTTTCTGTACTTGTAACAGAATTCATTTCTGTATTTTGCCAGCTCTGCATATCCCAAACCTGCTGGCCACTATTGGCTAAACTCTACTTGGGAAGAAGAGGATAAAGTGTGAATAAAGTTGTGTGTGCTTTGTTCTTAACAACTGAAGAAGCAGTTTAACCCAAAAAAGATCCACACCAAGCGATGAAGCCCATTTTCCTAACCTTCTCTATCAGCCATGCTGAGGTATGGTCTTGTTCCCCTATGGTCAACAGCTACCGAACTTTCGTGTGCTTTGGTTCATACTTCTCACCTGAAAGAGGGAAAGAACATAAATATACAAATAATTTTGTTCTAATATTAAAAAATCCAGAAATGATTGGTTTTATCTTTAATATATCTGCATTAAAGTTACCTCAAGGTCAGTTGCAAAGGTGTAGTAATTATTATCTTAACTATTAACATCTCTCAGTGAGTTAATTAGCTGGGCACCAAATGAAAACCATTTATGCCTGAGCTCTAGAGGGGCTAAAACAGATGATTATTTTAATGCTTTAAGTTAAATTTTCCAGGTGGGAGAACTGCCTCTGGGAATCATGAGCTATTCCATGCTTGAAATACCAAAAGGCAAACACCATCGAAAGAAAATGATGAAAATTGGCCCACAGCCTAACTCTAGGCACTGTTAAAAGATGAATGTCTCACCTGCCCTTTCAATGATGGTGGTTATGCTTGTCTAGCAGACTGGAATCTGTATTTTTCACCCGGAGGTCCCACCAGCACCTGTCATGTCACTGTCTGAATGGACAGACCATCACTAGGCAGGACAAATCCTCCAGGTTTCTTACCACTGCACCTTCATCAGTGACATACGGAGCCCTGTGACTCCCTCTGGAGCAGAGGACACTAACGTACAGGATGAGACCACTGGGGATTTATCCATAACCATCAGCAGGGATTAAATGGTCTGGGCTGTGGGGAAGAGCAGCCTTTGGTGTTTGTGGGCTGCTTTGCCCTGGGTAGGAAGGCAGTCTCATAGCAGACAGCCTATGCCATGTGTAAAAGAGACCACTAGATACTCTTCAGACCAGCTGAGCCCTCTGGACAGCAAAGGCCAGAAATGCACGTGCTGCCAGGTCCCACTTCACCCTCCCCAGCAGTGGTTCCTGGGCCTGAGGAGCAGGCAAAGCTGTATCACAGCAGCTCTCCCGCTCCAGGACCCTAAATGCCACACACTGTCTTACTCTATCTGCCTGACCGCTTCAACCATGACCTGCACAAGGGCATAGCTGCAGTGCAGAAAGACAGAGTAGCTGTGACCCACCCTCCCCTTTGCCAAGGGGCCGATGAAACAGCCCAGAACCCACACACAGCCTGCAGGCCCAGTGCATCCTTGTCTGACTCACTGGAAAATAAGGTATAAGGAGGTTTGCTCACTGGTTCTGGAAGAAGAACCCTATCGTGATTGCAGACATAGCCTTGGAAAAGCAAAGTGGCATAAGGTTTTATCCTGCAAAACCCTGTATTTTGTCTCTCCTGCTAAAGGAAATTCAGCTGCTTACCCACAGCTTCTGTATCCTTGTTTTGTTAATATTATATATATGTTATTTAATTATATATATGTTATTTAATTCTTGTTTTACATAGATCACATGCCTCAGCAGCCCAGAAAGCAGCCAGCCTTACAGGGCAGTCACAGGGACACCACAAGGCAAGCCTGAGCCGTGTAGCCTCATCCATCATTATCACAGGCACCATGTCACGGTCATTCGTCTCAGAAACATATCTAGCACCTTCTCTCCAAACCTGATGTAACAGCCACTGCTCTGTACACACTCAGTGGGAGGGTGACAGAAAACCCTCTCATGTTTATCCAGGGCAAAACTCTTTCCAAGGCTGCTGCTTTACTTGCTGTGCTGTGAAACATAACAGATTCATACAAAAATAAACAGGTTTGCAAACTGTTCCAGGGTGCTAACATCACTCTGGTGTAACGTACATGGGGTCTGATGCAAAGTAGTTTTCTAGCAAACAGACACACCAGCCTCATGCCTTCCCCCGATACAAATGCATTTTCATGGAAAAAGCAAAATTTATTTTCTTCTTTTTAAAAACTCGGATCCAAAATAACTTAGTTAAAATATGAGCTTCCCATGAAAAGCTAAACCATCAAAATATTTCATTGAAATATAGCAAGAAATCACTTCCTTACCAGCTGTTACTAATGGAAATGAGTCAAAAACTACAGCTGGGTTTAAGGAAAGAACATGATAATCTTATAAAGCAACACATGTGCTAAGGTAATAGGACCTAGATGCAGCATGAATTGAAAGAATCAGAGTATTCCCCCCGTTCTTGTCACCAGTGTCAGATGCAGACAGGCACAAGTTTTTGGGGCCAAGGAATGAGAAAGTGAGTTCAGTACCATGCTGAAGCTGCCTCCCAGCACAGCTACTGCCTGGTACCAGCTGCCAAAGTCATATTGGGAGCATAAGAGGCAGGAGTGGTTTAGCTGACGTTTGAGCTGTGGCTGCTCTCCTCTATGCCAAGACAAGCTATCAGGTTTGTTAAGGGAAGGTTTCCCCTCCCTTTGAGGCTCTGACCATGTACCAGGGTGTATCAGGACTTGGGAAGCCCTTAGCTCACCGTGGTAAGATACTCACTCTGAGGATGCTTAATCAGAGTGATCAAAGCAAAGTAATAGACAACTGCCCACAGTAAAAATTAAGATGCAGGAGAGAGTCTGTGCACAGACCAAATCCCTGGTCTGTTTTAATCCCGAGAGCTGGGCTTTCTGTTCCCGTCCTGCAATCTGATCCCCACAGTGAGCCTCACAGCCTCTGTGGCCTGATTATAGCCCATTCAAATCAAAAAGACTGACTGAGGACTGTGGATAGTCAACTTCGCTTGCAGCATGATAATGCTTTATCCGCAGAGATCAGCTATCCCCTGTGTCCAAGTGTCTGTTGCACAATTACAGAGGTATTCAAACAGGTCTATACAAGGCTGTAGTTGTTATGAGTTTATACATTATTTTTATTGAAACAGGATTAGCCCCTTAGTTCCTGAAGTGTCAAAACACATTTATGATCAGATATAACAAATTTTGAGATGCACAGACTCTTCTCAATAAAACTTGGGTTGTTAGTTGGTCACTTAATGCTCCCTTGAGGACACAATGCTTATAAATAAAGTTCATAATAAACCAGTTAAGCTCATCTTTAACCAAACATGAAAATAAGAGACAAAAAATGGTGTGGCTTCCTATATATAGTTTTTATTGGCAGCATGTGAGCATTTTGCCCATGCTGTTTTAAAAGAAAAACAAGGTACAACTTAAATGGAATGAAAGGTTGCTTTTTAACTGGATTTTCTGGCAAACAAGAATTTCATACAAGCATTTTCATACAACGCATTTTCATACAAGGAAGAATCTCCGTCAGAAGAATGACAGGTTTGGAGAGCGTAATTTATATCTGAAATGCTTCAGGACCTTTCTTGATCTAACAGTGGTGAACAAATCAAACCATAAGAGACAAGTTGCATGCAGCTTACAAGCATTATGATTGCGACAGAGTGTTTGTTTTTTTCTGAGCTACGTGTGCTTTAGCAATACCACCTGGACATTGCCAAACTGGTTCTGAATAGCAAAATACGTGGCCATAAAGTCGAGATATAAATAGTAACTTGTCTCCTGTCCAAGGCTGCATGTCAGGGCTCCCTTGTTTGCTGCATGCCTGCTTCAGAGAATATTGTGTCAAAATTAGCCAGACTTGCATTGATACATCCAGCAAAAAAAGGATTAGTAGGTTACGTGTGGAAATGAGAGGTGGGAGTAGTGTGTTGTAGGGGAGTGGGAACAGTGATCCTGGTGTTTTGCTTTGGGAAGGGAGGGAGGAGTTGTGGGCAGTGTTATCTCAGAGCTGGGAGGAGGAGCAGGGAGTGGAGAAGCCAAGCATTGCCCAGATTTCTCACCCATCTGGTGCATCTCAGCCACATGCACATTTTTACAGATGGTAGATAAAGTAACAGCACTTGGCCATCCCTAAAACCCCAAAGGATTAGCAGCGTAAAAGGAATTTAATCTACCGATGGGTCTAAGCAGCACTTCAGTCTATGCCGTTCGGAGGGTTCTTAATGCTGTTGTCAGTCCAGCAGCAGTGAGAGGCCCCCAGTGAGCTTCCCAACTGGGGAGCGTCCCTGTTTGATATATGGGGGGAATTAACTTTGGCTACAAAGACCTTGCAACTTAATGGACAAGAGGGTCATGCAGCAGACCAGTGCCTGGCACAGAGCCGTTTAGTTCAGCTCTAGAGCGTTACCTACTTGACTGCCCACTTCTCTCTCATAAATAATCAATCCCGTGTTTGAACAGGATCTCTCTTCAATAATCTGAAAAATGTTAGTCTCCACCATTCACACAGCCTTAGGAAGAGAAGAATAGTCAGAAGCATTAAATCTAAATCATCTCCTTTATCCAGAGATAAAGGACATTGTTAAAGCTTTTAGGCTAAAATTTAGTCTATGTATCTTTGATCTCTCTGTGACATCTGCCTGCTGTTTCATAAGCCTTGGGTATGCATGCAGATAGACTAGTAATTTTATGTATATGTGTATATATAAACATGCATACATACATGCACACACTAAAACTCTTTTGTCTTTCGCAGAAAACAATAAAAGCTGACTTTGACTACAACAGAGTCTAACTCACAAGAAGAGGCACCTGCTTACTATGTCTAACACACTCACCCTCTGGACCAGAGATCCTATTGCAGTCTTGGACGACTTTGCCTTTTATTTTGTGACAGCATACTGAGCAACCACAGCCTAAAGATTGTAAGATAGCTCCTGAGTGACTTGAAGAACTACCTTGATTCCAAGCAAATAAGGGAACATATCTCACTCACTTTTCTCTCTTGGGCTTGATCTACAGAAGTCAAAGGAAAGAGGAAATTTTCAGCAAGGCAATTTGAAGTCTCCTACAAAGTGATGGGGGAAAGGAAGAGCATTAAGTTTCCTTTCTCGTGACTCCAGGCTTGAACCTGTCCTAACTGAAGTTAATAACTATTCCACCTCTTTCAGGAGTGGAAACATCTTCTCGCATTTAGATCACTGAAAACTTGAAGTGCTTCAATTATCAAGTATATTCCCACCACGTAGAGCATTCTAGCAGCATAACAGACTCTATCAAGTGGATAAAAGTGTAATTTATTCTGTTTGCATGCATAGATGACTCCCCATCTCCAGAGAGGTATAACATTTAATGGAAAAAGAAACCCAAAGCATCCAAAAGAGGCAATTGCCTCTTTGAATACTTGAGAGTAGGGACACAATAAAAAGGATGCCAGAGCAAGCTCTTTTGCCAAGATTTTAATAAATATTGCACATAATGAATTAGAAATACCAAGCACTTGTACAAGAAAAATATTTTTCCCCCTTGATTAAGCATACGTTACTACTGGAGCTGTCTGAGGGGTCTTCCTGTCATAGCATTGGAATTCAGTGTTTGATCTTCCTACCTGAGTTTAAATGGACATGCAGGCAATTCCCTGCCTTTTTATAAATGTGTCTCTTGTCCTCTTTATTAATGAAAAGGTCAGTGTTCTTCACTCAAGTAATGTCATTAAGAAACCAAAAAAGATTATTTTAACTTGTGTATCTGAGCAAGTGAAAGGCACAACCTCTGTTTACCTCACTTCCACTTCCTTAGCATCAATAAAAAATATGAATGCAGCTAATCACAGACAACGAAGAGAAATATCTAGTAGTCTGTCTACAAGATTGTTCCCTTCAGAATATTTTCCAACATTTTTTTCTGACCATTTAAAATTACGCATTTAATAAGTTAACTGTTACTTCCTATCCTACGGGAGAATATTTTGCAGTGCAAGATGTTCATGTTATGAGGGTCTCACTGTTTAATTTATATTATTATTCGTAGTTTTATCTTCTAATATCAGGCTACCCTTTTACCATCTTGCACACTTCTTTTTGTGTTTCTACCAATACAATAAAATGATCTTGCACCAAACAAAGGAAAGAAGATGATTTTGGTTTCCCCACCTCTCTACCCATTCCCATCAGGAGATGTTTTTTAGTGTCATTTACTCTACCAACTTAGTCTCACGATAAAAATGTGGCTGATTGTTAACTGTTTACAAAATCGATGTCAGTTTCAAGTATTGTGTTGCTTGCTGTTTAGCAGGTGGGTCCCTCTCTTTAGAAAGTGAGACTGGTTTTCCTCCATGAAATTAAGTAATTTTGCATCAATAAATAATATTCATGTTGAACAACGGTTTGGAAGCAGGGATGGGTGATTCAGGTAAGCTTTATAGCTTTTTGTTCAGCTCAATTTTGTAGTCAAAAGCCAAGACTGAATACAAATGTTTTTAGTTTTGATGCAATGACCTTTGGGAGCATAGGTCCCACGGAGAATCTGAAGTGGGATGAGAGTTTCGACTGCAGTTTGGGGTTAACAGCTGTTAGGTACACCTTTAGCTTGTGGTTAATCCAAGTCTCCCAAAACCTGTCCTCAATGTTCCCTTGACTGTTACGCTGAGGTTCTCTTACATCAGCAGAGCAAGACTGGGACCTGGGGTATAAACTAGATAGAGCTATGCCATATTCCAGCTGTTTCACACATCCTTAACTCATGTTTTATGTGAGTTTATATGATGCTGAGGGCATTATTTAATCAAAGTCCACTTGCCTGTTGATAGCATGGGCGTATCTGAGTGAAAAATTTTCTCCTTCTGGGAAATATCTCAGGATGTTTCTGTTTAGTTCAGCAAATAGCGTAAAAATGTACAGGAGCTGAATTTCTGTTCAATTCAGTAATGTGATATTCTACTGCTGACAGTGTCCCTGGATGGCTTGTAGTCAACTGTCCAATCCAATAAACCAATCATACAGGCATAAAAATGAAGCAGTGTCACATAACCACAAATGAGAGAGCTCTGCCAAAGAGATTGATAAAGCACTGTGCAGGGCCTTATTAGTATAAAATGGAGAGGAATAAAGAAATTAAATAGGTCTGGGATGTAGGAATTTTCCTAATCAATACCTCTACATCATTTCCTCTCCCTGAAAGCACTGCTTGCCTCTTTTTAGTTCCCCCAGGCCTAGCAAAATCTACTGGACTATGAGCAAAACACTCTTCACTGAAAGTTAATGGTACTAACCCCATCATTTTCTTCATCTTAAATTGCACCTATTGCTTTAAGCTTTCAAGGGCAGACTTGCAGGGCAGAACTGTGTCGCCACACAAGTGTTTGAAAATGTTCGCAACACACAGCAAAACGTTGCCCTTCTCCTTGTGAGTGCTGCCCGCACCCATGCTTCCTTGTGCTGCCATCTGTAATTCCTGTTCTGCTGAAGTGTGCAAGTGCTTCTAGCAGAGATACCTCAGCCCAGATCTGCATGCACAAAGGCCCAAAGGCATGTGCAAAGAAAGGTTAGTGTCCTAATCAGAGAATGGGGAAAATAAGAAAAAAATAAAGGTAATTAACAAGAAAAATTAGCTCTCCTATTTTCATCCTAAGTTCTGCATTTTAGATCTCCTGAGATGCCACTGCTGTGTGATGGTGATAAACATCATGCAGATAAACTATGGCAATGGCATGATTTTTTTTTCCAGTTTAATTACTTCCCTGGGCTGAAAAAAAAAAAAATGTTACATTCTGACAAAATATGATTAGCATAAATTACAGAATCACAGAATATTCGGGGTTGGAAGGGACCGCTGTGGGTCATCTAGTTCAAACCCCCCGTTGAAGCAGGGTCTCCTACAGCAGGCTGCACAGGACCTTGTCCAGGCGGGTCTTGAACATCTCCAGAGAAGGAGACACCACAACCTCCCTGGGCAGCCTGTTCCAGGGCTCTATCACTCTCAGAGGGAAGAAGTTCTTCCTCATCTTCAGACGGAACTTCCTATGCTTCCGTTTGTGCCTGTTGCCCCTTCTCCTGTCACTGGGCACCACTGAAAAGAGTTAGGCCCCACCCTCCTGACACCCACCCTTCAGATATTTATAAGCATTTATAAGGTCCCCTCGCAGCCTTCTCTTCTTCAGGCTGAACAAGCCCAGCTCCCTCAGCCTCTCCTCGTAGG
>Ga0065711_1050952_pt1 | contig 10585 bp, 8 predicted proteins | sample Hoacrofraction12_FD_59098 | JGI IMG/M metagenome (GOLD analysis project Ga0065711, IMG submission 59098) | Hoatzin crop microbial communities from Cojedes, Venezuela - Epithelial fraction 12 v2 (version 2) | ecosystem: Host-associated > Birds > Digestive system > Esophagus > Crop | place...
CCGCCTGGACAAGGTCCTGTGCAGCCTACTGTAGGTGACCCTGCTTTGGCAGGAGGGTTGGACTAGATGACCCACAGAGGTCCCTTCCAACCCCTACTATTCTGTGATTCTGTGATTCTGTGACTGATATGCTAGCTACAAGGTGAAATAAATGGGTCAATGCTTTCTGATTGACAACTGCACAAAACACTGCTACCTTAGAACTGTTCATATGGAACTAATGGGCGAGAGTTTCTAGTAGGTAAGTTCAGTACATTTCTGTTGACTTATGTGGCTGGACACAATTTTTTACTCAGTCTTTATAGTATACAGTGACGCAATATAGAAATGCAGAACCTGATAACTCAGATCTGACTCTGCATATGACAATGTCATTCTTGGAAGTGCTGGGAGGCTTAGAGAAGGCCTTTTAATCATGTTCATATTAATCAGCTCAGATACTGTCCCACAGAAACACCTGTCAGGGCCTGTCTCATGTAAAACTGCATATGAGAGCAAATTGAAGCTCAGAGTGTTTCCAATTGTGTACTTTATCATAGAGACCTCATTGTCCATTTCAAGGTTTCTGGATGTCTGGTTGCACACCATATACAAGTCCATCAGCTCTTGGCTTCTTCTTAACTTTTTTATCCATTCAGTTAATGGGGCAGACTGTGGGAATTAGCTTTTCTCAACGAAGTCAAAGCCTGTCTTGACTGAAGAGAACCTGGGAGCATCAGGAGCTTGAGAGCAGAAGGAAGAGAGATTTAACGAGGACTCAGAGGATGAGGTTTATTTTAAAGTCTGCCTTAAAAAGAACAGGTGTCAGTAATTTTCCACCAAAAAAGCCTTTCATATTTTATACGCACTTTCCCAGATCTTGTGCCAAGTGACATAAACTTTTAAACTTGTTACACAAAATGCGTTCTATGTTAGTTATTGTAATTTTAATCATTTGTTGTATTTATAGATTTCTCTGAGAAGATTTAAATGGTTAACTGAATGACAAGGATTTAAGTTTGCAGTGCACTTGAAAAAATTCTTGTTATAACCTCACACAGACAGACAAATCTATAAAACAGACTTTTTGATAAAAACTTGCTTGAGAATCAGTGTTTTTACAAAGTCCATGAAGTCACTTTGCTCTCCTTTCCCCAAGAGAATAATGAATGAAAAATCCCTTTGAATTCTGCTCTTTTGTATTCCTTATCACCAATCAGCAAATGGAGGTAGTCTAAATTAGCTATTCATGAACAGCTATTCCAGAATAACTATTCCTGAACAAACACATGTGAAAACATTTCTTAGTCTGGAATAGCTGTACTTTATCTCCACTTGAAATAATCTGCCTTTGATCTAAATGGGAACAAATCACTCATGCTGAAATAAAGTCTATGGCTCGGACTGTTTGAAAATTGTTACTGAGCTTTAGTACTTAATGGGAAACATCTTTAAACATAAACATGTTAATATTGAAATGGCTGTAGGTGGTGTATTATTCCAATAACAAAAATATCCAAAGCAGAGGAAAGGTTCAAAGCTGGAGAGCATTTATAGCATACACAGTTTCTAATCATGATAATTATTTCAAATTGTGGTGTAGACATTGTCATCAGAATGTAGAAGAAAGGAAAAATTAACAAATCTCAGCCTCTTACATACTTTAACAGACCCTAAACCCAGTGAAGCCAATGAGCCTTTGTATAAGGATTGTCAAAGCCATATTGTTTGTTGTACAACATAATTCAGAAAATTATTGGACCTACCACGAGACACTTCTCCTAGTCTGACTTTTTTAATTGCAATTTCAAACAACCAAGCTGAATTGGAGCTGTCCTTTTTCATGTTCACAGTTATTGGTAGTGGTTAACTAAAAGGGGCAATAGCTCTTAAGTCACCCATATGCCTGCAGATCAATTATCTCTTTTTCTCGAAAGTATGTGGAACAGTATCAGAATTAAACTAGTGATACTTCTAAGAGAAACTATTAAAAATATTTGAACAAGAGAAATATATGAGCTTTACATATTCTAGGGTGTCAAAAATTAATCAAAGAGATGTCTTATTAATTAAATTTATAAATTACCTTTCAGATTAGCTGTCTTTGTGACTAATCTACACCCATTTGCAACAGGAAGTCTGTGAAGTTGAGATTATTTTCTTTAAAATAAAAAAAAAATTTAAAAAAGGTCTTACTTTCAGAAAACAAAATTGCTCTCATCTGCGTAATTGTCCCTCTAGGTAGTCAGCTATTACTTCTAAATGCAGAGCCACATTACGTCTTGGTAATACAAATACTCATTTTCCTGATTCAGATGTCATCTGATTGAAACTACCAAAGCCTGTCTATATTACTTTGAGAGCTGGCATCACTTCATATCACACTGCAACTTGATTCTTCTCTCAAGAAACAGCTTGCAACTTTCTAAATTATTTGGTTTTTTAATTATTATTTTAAAGCATCAAAACTGTACCTGATTGAAGTGATTTGTTACAAAAGAGCTTTTACCTTTTGTGTTTGACCTTTCCCTCTTGCACCTTCACTTTAAAATATATTAGTCTATTGTAAGAGATAATAGCCCCAAGGTAGAACAACACTGGAAAGATCTATGCTTATCAAACTACAGTAAAACAAGGCAAATTAGCTACTGTTCACATAAAAGAAATTGGATTAAGAGATTTGATATGGTCCATTTTTCTTAAGAGAAAGCAGTTACTGAGAAATAAGCTAGGTTAAGTTCAAAAACAGTGAAAACAAAGGCAAAAAAGTTCAAACACAATTTAAAACAGCAGAGATTAAAAAAAAAAATCCCATAAAGTTTCATGGAGTTAAGTTTCGCATTTGAAGGTGATGAAGTATGTAAAGAACATTAGAAATCTAAAAGCTTGGGGTATTCATCAACAAGTGTACTTTCTGGCCTTTCTGAAGTTTATATCTAACTATTTGGTTACTGAAGAAAGTGCTAGATAGAGCTTCCAAGGAAACAATCAGAATTCCTTAATGGATGTGATGAAAGAATTGGGGAATGAAAGTCATTGTATTAAATAGTAGGTCTGTAATTTTCTATGAGAATGTACTACCTTTCTCCCTCAGATCCCACTCCTCACTAGTATCTTATAGAGAGTCTACAGACAAAACAGAGAGTATGCAGCATGATAGATACCTTTGTGCCCATAAAAGGGCTACTGCTATTGATTTAGAGCTTATTACCCCTAACAGCAATGCATCTGATTAAGCTGTTTTTGAGAATAGACATAAAACTTTTTTTTGTTCCTCCAACTAGTTCTTTACATGACTTTATTTTTATTAACACTAGAGTTACTTTGCCCAAAGACTTTACGTAAGCATACTGGTTTCTTTAAGGTTTTTTTAATCCCTTTTTTTTTATTTTTAATAATACATGCCTTCAACAAAGTCTGAATTCTGAATTACTGCATCAGCTTTTGTGCACAATCATGCTGGAATAATTTTGTCTTCTAAGGATGGTATCCCAGTTAGTATATACAAATTAATCAATACAGAATACAGAGCAAAATTCCTTCTTGAATTAGAACAGAGTTACTCATGTAGTAGAACAGAGTTATTACTAGAGAGAAGAAATTTGGTTGAATAGATGATCTTCCATAACAGGAAAAAAAAATAATTCATTCACCTCAAAACTGCAAAAATGTTTATAGAGTAGTTAGGACAAATTGGTCCAAAAAATAAGATATAAAATCATTTACAGGCAAAATTAAACAACATATGTGGATGCATCTCCAGTCTTTACTTTATCCTAACAATTCAGAATTACAAAAGCCTATATAGTCCAGTGCATGACAGCCACAATTTCAAAGATTGCAAAGTACCACAGAAAAGCCTACTTGCTCCTCTTTATGAAAAGAGAAGACAGAACAACACAGAAAATAGACTTCTGTTCAGACCTACATCCAAAAGTGCGAAGTACATGTCTCTGAGTGCTCTTCCACTGCAGCTGGAGAGGGATAATAACTTGAGTGATCTCTCTGGCTTACTGATGACATATTTTAAACTCCATGGAAGTAAAGAAGTGTTGCTGACTTTCAAGTCAAAAAAACATCATTCAGTATTTTCACTCTATTTAAATAAGTTCTCTTATGCAATTAGCTTTTATTTTTGCAGTTCTTTTCTTGCTTTTAGCAAAGCAAATCTAAGTCACAACAGCAAAGAAAGAGTCTCAATTTACCTCGGTGTCCTATTTCCTTCAGAATTCCTAGTTATCATGTCATTGCTGACATTTAATTTCTAGAAATAATTGGGATAAAATCTGAAAGATGTCCTGTGTTAGAACAGATCCAGAAAAATCAACAAATAGCCAAGCCATGCCAACTGATATAGAATTAGATCCATAATTCTTCTCTTGAATATTTTTTTCTTTTTCTCCAAAATAACACACAAACCCTCCCAAATTATCACAGAGAACTTCCTATGTAAACTATTACTGAAAATGTACATTTTTTGGCATTCGTAATGTACCAATGCATAGTTACATTAGAAGATATTAAAAAAGAAGGACAAATACATTCCAAATCACTTTTTAGCTTCATGTGTATCCATTTTAACATTTACAACAGTAAAGACAAGAATAAATTTGGGGGTGGTTTGCTGTGTTTCGATAAGAAAGTAATTAAAAAGTTATTTTGCTTGACAGAAATTATCAATTTTAAAATCTCCAGTAGTTTATTTACTCACGCGTTACCTCAAAGCTAAGTACATAAATGGTATTGTGTGTATCTTAACCAATAAAAACATCTCTTTATCTGTTCGGCCTAACAAGGACACATCACAGGGTCCTTGCGTAGAGACATACTCCAAACTTTTGTGACCCAAATCAGTCTGAGTGAAAGAAAGATGGTGCATAGGTAGTCTGCTCCATGGAATTTTTCTCTGAGTTGTTCCGTCAGCAGTTCAGTTAAAATACATCTCATCAGGTTACAACACATCTTTATGTACAAAGACACAATCTGCATTTGTGCTCTTGGTCTCTCCACACAGGTACTCATGATGTGTTGAAAATTTTGTGCAGCAACAGTCAATCAAAAGAAAATGAAAAGATGAAACTGAAGCTGACAGGGAATGCAGAGTTACCAGTGTTGCACCAGGAGGAAAAGTATTTTGTGACAGCCTAATTAGACAATAGAATAACTATAAATCTTTGCACTGATGTATTTTTCGAATTATAATTCTGACTAAAAAAGGAAAGTAAAGCATTTAATTCGGCATCCTTTTTATACTTATGTGTAAATTATTAATGAATCGAGAAGACATAGGTCCAGAACTTCCTCATATTTTTAAGCAGTATAGATAACATTCAGAAAAGAAAGGGTTCTAGCAAGAGTTTTAAAGAATTCTTCAGCAATTTTTTTTCCTGCTGTCTGTAAGTATACAGAAGGCATTTGATAGAGTGGATTGTGTTGATATTTATGAGCAACATTGGACACAATCAAATGATTATGTACAAAATATCCTATGTATAACTACTGTATTGAAATCTCTTTCAAAATTTTCTAAAGGGTAGCCTGGACTCCCTATCCAGCTGCCCCACCCCCCCATCCCTCACAATAGGCTCTTTATTGATTTGGGATTCAGAAATATACATTGCTTTTAAGTGGAAAAATGAATACAATTGATGAAGGACTTTAGGACAGGAATAAGAAAAAAGAAAATATTTTGATATGCTAAAAAACTCTTTCTTTTTCCAGGAAAAAGCAGAGACCTTGCCATGCATTCCAGGAATCATACTGCAGTCTGTTCCAGACAGATGGATCCCTGTTGGCTAGATCAGAATTTTGATGCTTAAATATGTAAGGATGAAAATGTTTTTTGTGTACCACTGAATTAATTAACAAAAATTGTAAAGTATTCTTTTACTATTATCAGCAGTCGTGAGATCTTATAAACTAAGTAAATTTCTGCAATTAATTTTATGAGATATGCAGGGAATCTCCTTAACAAACACTCAAAACTATTATGAAAGACAATATTTACCCCCTTGTACTACTGCTGTGATACAGCATAATAAATTGGAACAGGTTGCAGTTCACTAGGTGAGGTAGACTGAAAATCCATTAGATTAATTACTTCTCATAAGTATAATTATGTTTACAGTATGCTACATTTCTAGATGTCTAATGGGTTTCAAAAAAGTGCAAGGTATAATTAAAAACTTTATCTGGGAAGGCAAATCACTAAGCTTAAAAAGCAAAATTCTTCCTGCCAAAACAGGCAAGAGTGGGCTTCATTTTCTCTAATTTGTAACTGTGTTGTCTAAAGAAAGAGCTTACATTCTGCAAACCACAGCTAACAGTGAAATCACACCATGGTGTAACAGTGAAAAATATGTTTTTGAGAAAATCTATAATCCTTTAAAGCATACAGGTACTTAGCGAGTCTAAGTGCAGGGTGTTGTTGTTTATACTGAGTAAATATCTGGTTCAGCAGTTTTAGCCAAGTGAAAGTGCAATGATATGTGTTGTAGAGCTTATATGTAGTGAGCAGTTGTGAAGAGTAGATAGACTTGCATTGGAGGACAAAATAGAATTTTGATTAATCCTGAAAATTGATTTAAAATAGCATAAAAAAATAAAACAGAGCCAGAAGTGAGTTTAAGAGGTCTTCTAGAGAAGGAGACTTACTCTGCCTAAAGTTTGATGTCTAAAAGTTCATCATTTGAATTATGCATGCTAAACTCCCCCTGTAATTAGCAGAATGAAATATATACGCACCATGGATTACAGTCTAAGAAAAAAAAAATCAGGCAGATAATATGTACATATCGCCATCTTATCAAACCTGTTTTTCCTCAGGGTGACTGTCTGATGTATCTTATATATCTAATATTAAACATCTCTAAAAATCTTATCATACCGTTGACAAAATAAATCATTTTTTATCATACATTTGTCTAAACTTTCCTTAAAAATCTCCATTTCTTTCTAACTTGCAGTGATGATGTAATAGTTCCAGTAACCTGTAACTTTCGACAAATCCATTTTGTTTCTTCAGCTCTGCCCACTGGGAAATACCTTTTCAAGATTCTGGTGTACTCAGATCCAGTCACACATAAAGACTCCAAAGTATTTCTCAGAAATCCCTTTTATGTACTTTTCAGTCTCCCATTTATACTATTTTTTTCATAACATCTAACCTAACGTGTCTTTAGAGTGTGTAGTTTTGTACAAGTTACATATCTGAAAAACACACTTCACTGGATGAAGCTGGAGTTCAGTTCACTAGATCTGGATCAAGAGACAGAGCACCTTTGTGTACAGTGACACAGGATATTATCAGGTCTACCCTCACCTGAAGTTCATCATACCTGAGGTGATAGTTTCCCTGAAATCACAGTAGAGTCACCGCCTTTTTCTAGAAAAATGGGACAGGAAACAGGAAAGCCTGACTTCCAAAGATGGGTGGTTGTTTTAGAAGCCAATCCAGACTACTCTGTATGGATCTACATCTAAATTATGGGATGCAAGAGCACTTCCAATCTCCAGCAAACAAATGATTACAACAAAAGGTTCCTTAGTAATTTTCGGAGGAAATTTGTTCCTTTCTGCATGCTTTCTTTTGCATCCCCAGTCTCCTTACACTGGTTTCTGCTGGAAGAGAAACGAAGTGAAAAGGCAAGAAAGTAGGTGTGATTTGCTCCAGTTCGTGCATCGGTGTAAAAGGTTGGATGGAGAAGTTGGACTTTAGGACACATTATAGATCAAAATGCTCCTGTGGTTAGACATGACCTTCTAGTTTATTTTAAGATCTTTGCAGCTGCAATTACAAAAGGACATATGCAAAATAATCACTTCTTTTTTGGACCTGGAAAACGAGCTCTTAGTGCTTTGCAATTTCAAGTCTTGGAACAAAAACTGGAATGAGCCAGTGAGCAGGACCAGGAATCCTAGGTTTCACTATATCAAATCAATCTTTAATCAAAATATTATTTTTTAAATAACAGTCACAAGTATAGTGATATTTCTGAATGTAATCAATGTAATCTCATATTTCATCTTGACCACAACTAAACCTTGGGTCTCATCTAAAAACTTCTGAAGTTGTGTAGCTTCTTGTATTTTTATTCACATCTTTTCATTCAGATTCCTGGCTCCCCTTACAGAGTACTGCTTTAAAACGAGGTTGGAGATGAGGTATTTGTCAAGATAAAAAATAATCCAAAATAGAGGCAACTTCTTTTTTTCTTCTTTTATAACATCTGTACTTAACAGATGACTGAAAAACAGGCATACCGAAGAAAAAAGGAAAAAAAAAATGAAAAAAACAAAGAAAGACCAGTTCCAGTGGGTTTTATTTCTAAACTTACCATATTACTTCTCAGCTTTCTCCTTATTTTATAATAGGAGTATGATACAACTGAATGTGTTTATTGGTATTATAATCAGGCCATTCTCTTGTTTAGAGCTGCTGAATGTGTTTATATTCAGAAAATAAATTTATCAATTTAATTTAACTTGAGACACAGCAGTCCATTGATGCTGCTCCTTCTCATAAAACTGTCTGTTAGTGGCAATCTAAATTGACAAGTAATTGACCTCTTTGTGTCCCTCTCAGGAAAAAAGTGAAAACTGACTTAACCAGGATAAGATATGCAATCATATTGATGTGGGTGTATGTTTTATCGTCTGATTGCACGTGAATGTCAGATGCATTTAGGATGAGCATCAAAAAATAAAAGATACAGAAAAAAACACCTTCCTATGAAAATATTTGTTACTCTTAGGGTCTCAAAGTCAGAAAAGGAATGCTACAGACAAGTATCAGGTTATACTTCTGTGTAAAACATGGCTATAGCCTCAGTTTATTGAAGTACACAGAGTTCACCACTGATTACTAAAACAAACATTCAAATCATGCTGAATTCTACTAAGAACACTCCCTAGGATATTTTCATAAGAAACAACAGTGTCTTAGATTCTTCTGATGCCTTGTTTTCACATATATTTTTAAAGCGTACTCTCCTCCGAGCAAAATGAAGGAACATATACTAAAAAAGATTTAGCTTTATTATATAGGTTTGTGGGGTCTGTTGAATAAAAAAGAAGCCTGTAACTAGTGGTGTCTCCCAGGGGTCAGTACTGGCCCAGTCTTGTTTAACTTCTTCATCAATGACCTAGATGAAGGGTTAGAATGTACCCTCATCAAGTTTGCTGATGACACAAAACTGGGAGGAGTGGTGGATACACTAGCAGGCTGTGCTGCCATTCAGTGAGACCTGGACAAGCTGGAGAGTTGGGCAGAGAGGAATCTGATGAGGTTCAACAAGGGCAAGTGCAGGGTCCTGCACCTGGGGAGGAACAACCCCATGAATCAGTACAGGCTTGGGGTTGACCTGCTGGAGTGCAGCTCTGTGGAGAGGGACCTGGGAGTGCTGGTGGACCACAGGTTGACAATGAGCCAGCATTGTGCCCTCCTTGACAAGAAGGTCAATGGTATCCAGGGATGCATTAGGAGGAGTGTGCCCAGCAGGTCGAGGGAGGTTCTCCTACCCCTCTACACTGCCCTAGTGAGGCCCCATCTGGAATATTGTGTCCAGTCCTGGGGTCCCCAGTTGAAGAAAGGTGAGGAGCTACTGGAGAGAGTCCAGAGGAGGGCTACAAGGATGATGAGGGGGCTGGAGCATCTCTCCTATGACGAAAAGGCTGAGGCAGTTGGGCTTGTTTAGACTGAAGAAGAGAAGGCTGAGAGGGGACCTTATGAATGCCTATAAATATCTTAAGGGTGGGTGTCAGGAGGATGGGGCCAGACATTTCAGTGGTTCCCAGCAACAGGACAAGGGGCAACGGGCACAAGCTGAAGCATAGGAAGTTCTGTATGAAAGTGAGGAAGAAATTCTCTCTGAGGGTGACGGAGCCCTGGAACAGGTTGCCCAGGGAGGCTGTGGAGACTCCTTCTCTGGAGACATTCAAGACCCGCCTGGACAAGGTCCTGTGCAGCCTGCTGTATGTGACCCTGCTTCAGCAGGGGGTTTAAACTAGATGACTCACAGAGGTCCCTTCCAACCCTTAAAATTCTGTGATTCTGTGCTGCTGTGATTCTGTTGCTACTGAGAAAATCTTATATTCAATAATAAGGGATTTTAATAAGGAATCAATGACAGCACGTTCATTTCGTATTTATATATTGATATTCTAATTAGAATGCTTAAATTTGAAAACAAGCATTTGAAGAAGGTTATGATTAACTGCAGCATGGACCATAGAATAATGGCCATTGGTATGAATTGACAAAAGGTCTTAATTGTAGGCCCAGTCTATAGAAATTGTCTATAGAAATAGTCTTGATTAAACAATTTCTTCAAATAGATCTCTTCTAGAACAGAAAAGCATAGTATAGAACAGAATAGACTATTTCTTTCGGAAGGGACCAAGAGTGATTTTCTAGTCACAGAATCACAGAATGACAGAATGGTAGGGGTTGGAAGGGACCTCTGTGGGTCATCTAGTACAACCCTACTGCTGAAGCAGGGTCACCTACAGCAGGCTGCACAGGACCTTGTCCAGGCGGGTCTTGAATATCTCCAGAGAAGGAGACTCCACAACCTCCCTGGGCAGCCTGTTCCAGTGCTCCGTCACC
>Ga0065711_1050953_pt1 | contig 10584 bp, 2 predicted proteins | sample Hoacrofraction12_FD_59098 | JGI IMG/M metagenome (GOLD analysis project Ga0065711, IMG submission 59098) | Hoatzin crop microbial communities from Cojedes, Venezuela - Epithelial fraction 12 v2 (version 2) | ecosystem: Host-associated > Birds > Digestive system > Esophagus > Crop | place...
TTTTTTTTTTTTTTTTTTTTTTTTTTTTTGAGCTGGAGTTGGGAGGCTGGTTATTCTGTATTGCATTTTCATTTTGATTGTAGGCAAGCCCATTGCTGCTGAAAATAGCTCGAATGTACTTAGAACAAAAACCAGCAGCTCAGCAGCTCAGATTCTTTCTCTTTCTCTTTTGCAGACTCCTGCATGTGATTTAAATTAATTTCTTGAGAGAAACTTTCATAAAGGGCTAAATAAACAAGTTCTACATACACAGAAAGTTGTTCTTCTGCACTTGTGACACAGCTAAACTCGTCTGTCTGGTAAGCCGTATTTTTCTTAAGGATTTGCCTTTCTTCCTTCCCTTATGACTTGCATTCTTGAGTTTCTAATCAGTGTTCAGAGAAAAGCAGCTTCTGTTTGCTAGTAGTTCTGCTGCGTACTCTGCATGAAGTATGAAGACGAATCGGCAAAGGCATTAATGTGCTGCTTTTGCAAACTTCAAAATAGTACCTATGATTCTATCTGATACTTTGGTATAAATGGGGTTTTAATTGTTTATCTAGTAGTTTATTCTGTTTGCTGTAATGAAATCATTAAATGTTTTAAAGCAAAACTGGTGATTGTTCTGTCTTGCAGTTTTTAATGAATTAACTTCAGACTTTTTATTGCAAAGTATATTCTGTGTCAAGTCAGAGTTTAAAAATAAACTCAGCCAGCAATTCATTCATGTCTCATTGCTTGCTGGTTTCGTCTTGCATAGCTAAAAGAGGTTCATGTTATTGATGCAGTGGTGTATCTTTCTTGTTGATGTGCCTGTTTCATAGGACAGTAAGAATGCTTGTCAGTAGTCTTTCATTCGACAATATAATTCTGTAACAGATCTATTAAAGATATATGTGGCCTACAGAGTTTTTTCAGGTTGTGATTGCACTGCTTCAAACAAATCCTTTTTCTTTGAATATGAAGCGTTAACTGAGTACAACCAAAACAAAAGAAAGTTTTGTCCTCTACCTTCTATTTTTATTCTTTATTGTGATTCAAATCAAGAGAATCTATGAAGAGCAAAAGATTTTTACTCAGTGGTGTTGCTTTTCTAAGCAATTGGCTAGCACTAAGTGGCAGCCTATATATACCTGCTCCATCTGATCACGTATGCTGTGGTGCTTTGCCTTACCACAATTACTGTGTACTTATGTACTGCGTGCCCTACTTCTGCGTAGTTCATTCTGCAGTCTTTGCCTTAACGTTCGTTTATTTTAAAAATATATTGAAAACTCATGTCCGATTTAAAAGTAGTTGTACATTTAATGTAAAGCAGTAGTTATGCATTATATTTTCGTAGGGGAAAAAAAACAGATCAGTGCTTTTACATAAAAGCTGCTTGGGATCTTTCCAATTCGTTGATATTTTAGTAGGAAACTTTCCACCTTATTTTTGGTTAAAGAGACAAGATCTGAAGTCTATGTATACATTTCATATAGCAGATCTTTTTGTTAAAAAATTTTGTGTAAAAATCAAGAATTTTCTTTAACAGTTTTTCAGAAAAAGTAAAACCAAGTCTGGTTCAGTTGTAATGTTTGCAGTGGTGTTTTATTCTGATATTTGAGAATCATGGATCTGAGTCTGCTTGTTCTTCCTTACAATAGCAGATGCTGATAGTGTAATGTATGTATCCTCTTGAAACCATGGGATTTTCGGTGCCAGGCGTACTTTGTTTCAAATTAATTTGTTCTTTTTGCCTCTCATTTTTAATTAAATTGTATTGCTTTTGGTTTAAGATCTTCCCTGTTCCTCTCTTGCTGTCACATACGTAGCTGCTTCCCTCCTGACTGCAGATCAGTCACCCTGTCCTTGTACTTCCTAAGTTCTTTTGACCACACTTTAATGAATACTTGTCTTACACTGATGGCTTTCGTATAACAAGAATTTGTCACCTGAGACTGACTTCAGAAGAAGCTGAAGCCTCTGAAGGAACTTTAGACACTTCAGCAGCCATACTGTAGTTACTGCTTGAGCAATGCAGAAATTTGTGTTCCCTTAACATGTCCAAAAGACATAGCTGGAGGAGAAATTACAAAAATCAGGCTGCATAATAGATAAAATATTTACCAAGTATTTTCAGTTAAAAGCAGTGCCTGAATTGTGTGAAGTAAGGGCCAAGGATGGTCTGTTACTGGTCATTTTTTAATTCATGTAACGTTGAAGTGACATTGTAAGACCAAGTTTTTGCTTGGCACTTAGTTTTTGGCTGAGTAACAGACCTGACTTACAGGAACTGGTATCTGGCGTGCTAACACAACTCAAACTTTAGCCGAGTGAACTTGGCACTAGATTCAACTAAAGGGAGGAAATCTCCGGAGAGTGGTGGAATTTCTTTCTTGGAGTAAGTATACCTCTGCATTCACGGGGAACAAACAGTGACATTTTGTGCAGGTTTCTGCTTTCCACAGTGCGTCTTTGTTCACTTCCCAAAGGTGGTGTCAAATACATTGAAAAAAATAAACTTTCTTATTTGGATTTTTCATTTTACTTAGTGATATGGTCCCAGGGAACCCGTGAAGTCTGGAATGGCCTAACACTGTTGTTTGTAATTCTTTGGATGTGAAGAATAAAGGCTCACTTGGAATGATTCAGGTTACATAAATAAATGTGCTCCCTCCTTATTGCCTTTGCGAGCTCAGATAGAGGGGTGGGAGGAAAGTGTATCTATAAGCATTTTATGATGGAATTATTTGATCAGTGTCTCAGCAACTGTTTACTTCTGGCCGGTAGAAGTGTTTTCCAAGCAATGTATAATGTTACTGAACTGTTACTTTGAGAAACAACAGGTCGTGATAGCTTGGATTTCTTGTCAAGTAAGAGCTGATCATAATGAGCTTTATCATACTGATAAAGATCTTAAATTACTATGCTGTTTAGTCACAATGTGTCCGTGTTGCTTCCACTGTGTGGTCTAAGTTCAGTTCGCTTATTGATGGCAGCAGGGTTTTATGGTATTGGTTCTGTATGGGATTCTCATCCATGAGCAGAATTCCAAAGTGACAGGATTATATCAGCAGATCATAGTAATATGTTGAAACTGTGTGGGTTTAATATGTGACAATGCAGAGAATAAAAAGGTGTTTTGAAAACTGAAGAGTAAGACCTGGTGATAGAGGAAATTAATCTGAGTGGAAGGCCATCATGCAGGTGCCTCTTCCTTGCGTTAGCCTCAAACTGGGGATACCCCGAAGTGGAGGTGCTGAGAGTGTGTGTATTCTTACGTGAGGCCCATGAGCTGTGTCTGCACTGGACTTACCTGGCCATGTGCTGTTCTCAAATGGCAGCAGATAGCTCTTGAAAAAGTTTATGATGTGATTCTGTGTGTGACGGGCTGCAGTTTTTTATGGCATCCTGCTTAGCTTCTGTCTGCAGTAACGAAAGGTGGCAATGCCTCTTTATCGGCTCCGGGGCTTAGGCTGTGCTCTGACCTTCTGATAGATCCAAATGAACTAGGAACTGGTGGGATTCCCAGATTCTCACAGTAGCCTTTGCTCGTCATCATTGACCTGCAGTTTGGGGAAGAGGGTGAAATTAATCACTTCATTAATAATTAGGTATAGCAATGAGCATCTTCTGTCAGGATTACTAGTTTTAACTGTAAGGTTACTAGTTTTAACTGTAATGTCCAAGCTTTTAGTTGCTTAACCTTTCTAAAAAAACCCGCTGTCTTTTAAGACAGAAGTTTTTCGGATTCTGCAACCTCAGAACTATTAATTTTCCATTAAAAAAAAAGTTGACAGGTATTTTTTGCATATGAAACATACAGGAGTAGATTAATTTTTACTTCTGCCTCAATTTTTGAGTTTCATTTGACTCTAACTTGTGTTTGAAAAATACTTACTTGGTAATAAAGTTGCATAATATATAGTAGAGAATTTTCCTGTTTAGTCACCTGTGTGCTTGTACTTTAAAGAGAGAAGTGTGCTCATGCACTGTCTCTTCCTAAGTAAGCACTTAACCATACATCTGCATTTTGAATCACATAAGGCATTACCTGCTTATGTTTGTGTGTAAGACTGTATTTGTCTGCATATATTAGTGGCTTAAGAATTAGTATGTTTAATTAGTGACTTATGTCCCTAAATGCTTAATGCTGTTCAGAAGGGTGTGTTGTCTTTACTCTCGGAGGCAACTTCAGCGTTTGGGCTGCTTCCACACTTGAGACTGCTAATGACTTGTCCCACAGAAAGGTTTTTTGTTCCCTATAAAAAGATAATCTAATACAAAAGGCATTTAAAAAGGAATAACCTGGTGCAAAGGAGACTCTTAACATGTATATCTTCCCTAGCCTGTGCAAAAACAACAAATGTATTAGTGGCTCCATCTTTATGAAGTTAAAAGTATGCGCGAGCAACAAGTTCCTGTGTGCAAGAAGGTTCTCAACCTTGGGAAGTGCTCCACGAGGCACCTGTGTAGGATTCACTCACCCAAGTGATTCATCTCAATAGATCTATGTGAACTAAGAGGTGCGGTGCCGCTGGCTGCAGCAGAACTGTATGTGCGACCCTGAATCTCTGTCAGGTCTCTGGATCTTCTGGAAAGCAGCGGATTTATTCTGCAAAATAAAAGGAAGTAGAAGTGAGAACAGCGGAGATAAATAGTATGTATCTAATAAGATAGTATTATCTTATTTACTTCCTGGGAGGGAAGGAAGCGGAGGAGGCAAGAATGGGAAGATACCTGTGTTCCTCATGTGAAGGGACAGTTGATTTGGAGAGCCAGTTCCTCAGTCTTGATAACTCTTAGTTTTTCAGTTAAGTTCTTATCAGTAGAAGGAATTTTTCAATCGTTTTCATAGCCTTCAATATATAGAATTAGCTAGTCAATCTTTCCACAGTGATGGTTTGCCAAATAAAGGCAATTGGAACTTGCTGTGAGAGGTCCACTGGATCTCCAAATGGTGTAATATGACCTTTTTGTTTCTACTTTCCCTCCGGGTCCGGCACAAAGCTTTCCAGTGCTGAAAAGGGAAGCTGATGGCTGATTTTTTTGAATTTTACAGCTCAAGCCCAAAGTAACAGTTTAAAAGTGAGAATAAAACTTCTGTAACACTTTTTTAAAAGTGAGGATATGAAATGTGTGTGTTAAACAAAAAACTTAGATGCTGTCACTTAAAGTCTGGGAACATTGCGATGTACTTAAAGACCCTGCTTTTGCCTGTGACAGAAACAGTGATTAAAACTTACCTTAGACTTCTGGAAGAGAACTAAGCTAATACTGAAAGCTTTCGAAGAATTTTCCTTTAATGTGTGTCCCAACTGTATCTGCAGGCAGGTTCCTGGAAGCCTACCCGCAATCTAAGTTCTGCATGCTTAAAGCTAGATCACCTCTTCACACTGATACCTCTTGGAGTAGCTAACAGTAATACATTGACACAAAGTGTTTTACAGTCATGTCTTTGCATGAAACGAAGGATGATTTATTAAAATTGAGCAGATGTACAGTTTAATCTACTGTTTGAACTGGAATTTAATTTTGTCTTAAGGATGATGCCTCTGAAAAGCACCATCATCAGCTGCCCATTTAATTAAAAAAAAAAAATAACTTGGACTTCAAAGGCTCAAAAAATGGAACTAGGCAAACATGTCAGAATTTCTGGAGCGTATAGCTATACTGCAAAGGGGCCGTACTGAATTACTTTGAACTCCAGAACCTGATGTCTTGTGAAGTTTGTATATGCTAGGGGCAAGGGTTGCTGTACGCTGGCCTCCCCGCACTTATTGGATTTCCCTCCTCTATGTAAGTAGGATAAACGTAAATCCACTGACTTGGAAATAATTGTGTGGTTTCTTGCTTTGTAGCAGCTGACTGCATGGTGGTTTCCTAGCAAAACGCTTAAGTGACAGGCGGCAGGTCAGCATGGTGTTGATCTATCTTCCTGTGGTCTTGGAAGTCTCATCCAAATGACTTCCAGTGCCTAGATTTCTGTAGTGAGATGTGCCAAATACTTGCTTGTAAAACCAAATGATTGGTCAAGAAATGTTTGTGTCTGTCTAGATATGTGTTAAAATATATATAGTAGTAATAAGGAATGGGTAGAACAGCTGAAATGAACCAAGAGCTGACTTCTAATCAGAATTTGAATAAAACTTGTCTACTTATTTCAGATTGAAAATACTATTATGTGACATTGGTAACGAGCATGCTTTTGTTAAACTTTCAGATCTTTGTGTTCCTCGGGCCCAAGTGAAATAAAAAGCAGTAATCAAAATAAAGCTCTAAATTTTGAAGTTAGTTCCACTCTTAGCAATAGTATATGCTTGACCAAAATGTTAATGTAGAGCTGGAGAACCATTTCCAGTGGACATCTGGGCTCCTTTGAGTGAAGTCCTTTACAGGCCAGCAAACACAACAGTACAAGTTTGTAAGACCTCTGAGTCAGCTGGTTGAACTACTTATTACAAAATGTTTATTCATTGAATTTAATAGCTTTTCTGTCAATTATCTGGCAAAGCAGAGTGACCTGGACAAAGCTTGTTCTTACTCTTAAGGCTCTACAAGGTTCATGTATGTGCCTGGGCCCACTGGACTGTCACAAACAGCTGCTACTACTCCCTTGCAGAATACTTGAGTATTCAGTGCTACAAACTGGCTACCTGTCTGGTCACAAATTACACGACCTGATGTTTAGTCTGATCTTTGAGGATGAACAAACGCTGACAAAATCAAAAGGACATGGACAAAATGTTTGTTGGGAATCACACTAAGTGATAGGTAGTGTAAGTCTTTTAAGTTATTTTAAATGTTACTCCCTTGTTGAGTATGAACCCAAACTACTGTCTGTAGGCCTTTGCATAAATTGTCTCATTTAGATTGAGAAAAAAGTTTAGGCTGATTAAGAAATTCTAAATTTGTTTTTCTTTTGAGGTTTCAGGATTATTTTTGTTTCTGCGATCATATGTGCTTTCCTTGATCACATACTCCTCACCAAATAGAGATGAGGCAGGTTTTAAAATCAGTATCTCTTTCTGCAAAGAGAACATCTTTGCCATCTGTTATACAACCGTAATAATATTGGAATGAACCACTTAATACATTTAAAAACCTGGATCCTTCGTAAGTAACCCCTCTGATTCTGGCAGAGTAGGCACTGACTGATACTTTGTGTTTTGTTCTCATACTCAGTTTTTTTTCGTTTCCTCCCCCTTTCAGTTTCGCACTTGGTGCTCTGGTGCATCCATCTGAATTGCATGAAAGCTGTTACATCCCAGTGCGTTACCGTGCACAGTAGCAGCAGGCTGTGTTCTGTGGCGAACAAAACAGGAAATCTCAACAGAATTAAAACCGCAACATCCTGCGTGGAGTGCGTGCACCTGATCTATTCACTGATTTTTCTGGCAATAACCTTTCCATGTGTAAACCTTCCTGTTTTCATTTGCCTTTGTAACTACAGTATCTTAAGCAGACATGTTTGATGTATAGTTCTTTCTCTGTTGTTACCCTGTGTTATTTTATAATTTTTGCAAATAACTTTCATATTCTGTTGCATGAGTTACACGCTCTGACACTTAGCACTTGTATATTCTTTTCTGAAAAATCGCAGCAGTAACTGTCTTCCTCAAGTGAGAAAAAGATGATGATTGCATGGGCTAACTTTTCATTAAATTGTGTAATGAGCAGTTGTGATCATTTCTCCTAAATGCACTTCTAAGTCAATGGAAATGCATTGATTCTGGTATAGTTAGCCAAATGATACAGAAATTTTCCTATCCCTTATATGAAACAGATATTATTCCTGGAAATCTGCAATAATACAAAATTAAGGACAAGTCCACCCTATCTGTCACTGCTGTAAAGGTGACGAACAAAGAAAACTGGTATGCTCTTGTTTGCTTCATTAGACTTGGTGCTGTCTAGTGACGGCAGCCCTGGCACTGAGAGCTACTAGTTCTAATAATTAATACCAAGACTGCTAGCGTAACCATGCAAATCACTGTCCTGCTTTGGGCAAGTGGACAAATAAAGAAAACAAGCTCAAAGTTCAGTGTAAGACCATTCAGTTTAGACCATAGTAGCTGGCTTGGCCCTTCAGATGTAGCTGTGCTACTGACAGGAACTGTGACGTGTCAAACCTTCGTTTTTCAGTCAGTTCTTCGACAGCTTCTTGCATTTTATGCTGTTATTGGCTAAGTGTCACTGCCTTTCACATGGACACTGGTAAAAGTCGCGGTGTGATTATCTTCTGTATAATGTTTGCATGTACTGTCTAGTAAAATTGTTCTATTCCACATAGAAGCAAGGAATGACAAATCATGTTACTCTGAACTAGAGACTAAAGGAATTACTAACCATAGATTGCTGCATTTTAACTAATAAAAGTTTTGACTGCAAACAATGTATGGGGAAGTAATCAGGCCAAAAAAATAGATAATAGCCTGTATAGGCCTAGGTTGCTAGTTTCAGTCTAATCTAGGAAAGTAATGCTCGCGCACTGTTTACGGTAGCGCAGCAATTTGGTCTGTGTGAAGTCAGTTAAATGCTTTAGTCTATTTGACGCAGCTACTTCTCTGCTGGCAAAGCAGTATCTCCTGAGATGAGACCTCATGGTGTTCCAGTCTGGCCGTGACCTCTTCTGTGTCTGGAATAAGAAAGGAATTTAAACTACTCTATCTCTCTGTCCCTATGGGGTCAGCCCAAGGTATATTTATCAAGTGAAGCTAGGATGGTTTTGTTTTTACTATTCATTCCAGATATTTTATGTGGAAAAAATACAGCACTTAATTTTTTTTCTAGGCAATGTATGAGGCATAATTACATTCCAAAATCCAAGTGCATATTCACAGGAAGGCACGTTAGACTAATTGTGATTGAGTAAAGCTTCACACTAGAGTTGCACTCAATTGGAAGAAGTGTAGGTACAGTCAGAGTAGGGAGAACTAACCTGATGTGTCATACCTCAAAATTTGCGACATAAAGACCTCCTTTTGAACCAGATGTCTTTGGATTTTTGTTAAATAGTTGTGTTTCTGACCATAATGACTTGCATGAGAATTATCTGATTTCTGAGTTAGGTCATAGGTTTAGCTGTGGATGTAGATTTATGGGAAGAGAAAAGGACAACAAGCTATAACAACAACAAAAATCTGTTTCTCCAAAAGAATGGGCTTATCTCAACACTTCAATTCAGACTGCTCATCAAATATCTTTTTAGAATAATTGTGCCTTGACAGCTGCAATAGATACAAAACTGACATACTGGGATTTTTTGTTTTTCTTGCTTTCTAATGGACTCCAGAACTTGATGACCTTTGCTGAAAATAACTTGACTAGCTGGAGCCATAACAAGACAGAATTATTTGAGGGCATGCAGTGAAGGCTCAGCTGTTCGGACGGTGTTTATCATTCTGTGGATGTGATAGCTAGACAAATAGAGGAAATAGAAAATCAGTCATGAGAGTGAAACAGAAAACTAAAAAAATCTTCCCTAAATAATTTTTTTTTCTAGCTACTGATGAATTTGAGGACTGTTTCGACTATTAAAATATTGTTACTCAAACGCATGCTGCATTTTCTCATCTGTATTGCAGGTGCATATTGCAATGTTCATATTTTGTCTGTGTTCTTCCTGAGAGCTATGAGACGTCAAACTAGGTCTCTCGATTTTCCAGTCTAGAGGCAAGTCAGTGCCCTAACTCTGGCGCTGACTTCATCATTTTCTGTCAACACTACCATTATTGGTCAGTGTTCAGGAACAGTTTCAGTCCTTGGGTTACAAGTACACTACCTGCCCAGAAAGCCTACCACAGATCTTAGCTTGTTAATAATTGGCTTTTCACAATTCATCTCCCAGTGAGAATGTGTTTAGCATTCTTTTGATCATTTAAAGTGTTTCCTTCACTTTCATGTCTGCTGTGCCTGCCTACCAAGATTCTAGAGAGAAACAGTTTTCTTGTAACCAAGAGAAATGCACTGTTCTGAGAAAGCATTTTACCAGCGATATTACTGCTAGCTGCTTTATTTGAATTGGTAGAGTGCTGCAGAACCAGGCAGGTAGGGAGCTGGATCCCAAACCTTTCGTTCGGCAATGGTATGCTTAGCTAGTAGTTCATTTCTACCGGTGTTGGATTGTCACTAGAGAGGTGGTAGGAAGGACAATAAACTTAACCTGTTGTAGGTCAAGTTGTCTAATTGTGCGTTATCTCTAATGCTTGAACTGGAGAATGAAGAAAGCTGACAATGAGACTGCTTATTAGCAGATCATTTTTTAGAAACTGTGTCTGCTCTTTTTGTTCATCTGATACGTGCATGTCATTCTGTTTGTGAAGGAAAATGCACAAGTGCAAAAATTTGCTTTTTGCTTAAACATGCTAAAATTACATGTACTTGTTATCAAAATAAAGACTCTTGAAATATGCGTATTTGTAACAAGAGAGTCCTATAAGAACTGTTAAATCTGGATTAAAAATTGAGTCAGTCTTGAGAAAAACTGTCCTGTACTTCAGTGTGATTTGACAGACTTGATTGGTACCAATAAGGTTATGAAGTAGGACAAATGTTTATCATGACTGTAAGAACTTTGGCTGCTCTTGTGGCAGAGGATGTTTCTGTATCTTAGACAATTAG
>Ga0065711_1050954_pt1 | contig 10584 bp, 11 predicted proteins | sample Hoacrofraction12_FD_59098 | JGI IMG/M metagenome (GOLD analysis project Ga0065711, IMG submission 59098) | Hoatzin crop microbial communities from Cojedes, Venezuela - Epithelial fraction 12 v2 (version 2) | ecosystem: Host-associated > Birds > Digestive system > Esophagus > Crop | place...
CCCTCGACCTGCTGGCCACACTCTTCTTGATGCACCCCAGGATCCCATTGGCTTACTTGGCAGCCAGGGCACACTGCTGGCTCATGGTTAACCTGTCGTCCAGCAGCACTCCCAGGTCCCTCTCCGCAGAGCTGCTCTCCAGCAGGTCCGCCCCAAGCCTGTACTGATGCATGGGGTTGTTCCTCCCCATGTGCAGGACCCTGCATTTGCCTTTGCTGAGTCTGCTCACTGGAGGCTCAGTGCTTTGGCCTTGCTCTCAGTCCAGGCCCTTCCCTGCTCCAAAAAACAATAAGCCTGATGTCCTGAGGCGAGAAAGAGGTTGTGATGGCTTCCACCCGAGGAGGTCCCTTGCCAAACGCTGCACTCTGTCTCTGGTACCCTGAGGGATGCAGGTCATCTCCATCACCTGGGCAGACACTTTCCCCAGGCACATTTGAATGACTCTGAAGCAGCACATAGTGAATAGACAAAACCAACAGGCTTTTAACACATGAAAGCTCTCCTAAACTGGCCACCTTACTTGTAGTCTCAGCAGCCACCTTGAGGCCTCAAATGAGTCAGAGATTTTTCTTCCTAAGTTGCCTCTGGGAAGTGACACAAGAAGAGAACAGTCCCCACTGTGCAAAGAGAAGGGTGGCTTTCCTGTGAAATCCCTCACCTCCATGGCCTGCAACAACTTCCAGTAAATGAAAGTAAAGGAAGCTATCTACCCCCCAAGGGCATTTTGATTTCTCAGTCATGGGGGTGAGCTGTGCATTTTTCTGTCTCCGTGCTGAATCCTGCTCTGTGAGGTGCTGGGAGTGCAGCCAACTGGTCCTTGAAGGGCTGACACCAGGAACCAGAGACATCATGCCAGAGAAATGCGTTTGAGACTGAAAAAGCAAACAGATAAGACTGCAAAAGGCAGCAAAAAGAGCCTGCCAAATTAAGCTAGAACTTAGTGGTGAAAAGTGACCACTTTTGCTTGGAATTCCAGTTTCCTACTTTAGAACTGAGCACTTGCATTTTTTTCTGAGAGGTGTTTCTGTGGGGTGCCCCAAAGGACAATCTGAGATGTGAGGGTCATGTTTTGATGGACGAAATGGAGGTCAGGGAGCCAGAGTGAGTGGGAGTAACGGAAACCAGCCTGCACGGAGCTGCAGGACCCTATGGGATCAGGGGGAGTAGCTTCACTACAGCTAAAATAGTTCCCACTGTATTGCAGCCTGAACGCACTGTTCAGGGATGGAAACTGTTATGATAGACCCTAAACAACAGTCCTGAGCTCTGCAAATGCAAAGACTTCACCTTGTGACTCTGTAGAAAGGAACAGTTAAATTAAAAGAGCTGTTGGAGCAGCAACAGAATGAGTAAGATCCTTCAGTTCATTGGAAGTAGCCCCAAAGTCCTCAACCTGTGGTTGCTGAAGTCACATTCGTCCTTTAGGGACTTTAAGTCAACAATCTTCTCCCTTGTCATGTAAGGAGTTAGGGCAGAAAATTACTTTGTGGAGCATGGTGAAGAGTTTTCATTTTTGGCATCTAATGGTGTTACTAATGTCGAATTGAGTTCCAACTTACGAATAATAGGTGCAAAAATCTCAGTGAAATTGGATGCTTTTCAGGGCTGATGGATGTACAGGTTGCATTTTAACTTCTTTTTATTTAAAGAAAAAACATGCTGGCCACAATTTTTGTTAATTGTGGGTATGCAGGAGTTACCCTCTGTATATTTTTCTGATGCTTGAAACCAGGAATAACCAAGGCAGCCTCAGTGCTGTGGATCCCATGCTCTCCTTTTCTTTTCCTTCCATCTTCTCCTTTTCTTTCCCCACTCCTGTGCTGTGCCTGTCTCAAAACATGTCCTCCTTGTCCAAATTCCCTTTGGGCGTCTTGTCCTGGCTGCTGAACATGTACAGCCCAGAAGTTCCTCAGGGATTCAACAATTTTAGGTGTCATTAAAGGGAGATGAACAAAAGCCATGTTAAAAGGAAAGAAGTACTGACGGAACCCATGAAACCGTTTTATTACCTGATGAAAAAGAAAAGCATTTGCTGCATCAAGGTAGACATCAACTGCACCAAACTTTCGCCTGAGCATGTGGGCTCAGGGTATTGTTCCAACCTGTTCTCCTTTTCCCTCAGGTTGGATACAAATCTGTGTCATCCAATCTACTCCAAAATGCTGACGGAAGGAAGAGGAAGGAAAAATAATCTCAGAAGGAAACAGTGACTATTCTGTGTGGTGCCCTCAGTCCGGGACAGGGTGGAAAATTTTATCACACTAGGCAGGGATGCAGCAAGGCGGACACAGTGAGCTTGGGGCAGTGACCTGCTCTGTCATTCCAGGTGTGATACATCACTTCCCATGCCGCGTTCCTTTTCTTTGCCTGGGGACTGCGTCTTCTACGTTGTCAAACAACAGTGCTCCAAATGAAATCAGGAAACAAAATCATAATGCTCCCATTTTTTAAAAACTGCCAACAAATGCTAGGAGGCATTGCAGTGAACACCCTCCAGGGCATGGAAAATTAGTTTATTATCTTCACTAGAATCTTTTAAAAATGCTTCAGATCCAATTATCAAAGGTAATAAAAACACGTATATCCTGAATTCTGTCCATAGCTGAGATCTCCTTCTGCTGAGGTCTCTAAAACAGCCCATATGAGACCCTCAATTTATTCACATTCTTGAACCACTCCATATCCACTGGAAGGTGACTGTGTCTTTACACTTGGAAAGAGTCCAGGGAACAATCTGAGACAGACTTAATATTTTACTTCCTAAGGTGGTGGTGTGAAAACGGATACCTTTGTTTTCACCCTTTTGGCTTTTAGAACTGCAACTAAATTAAGAAACATATTGGCATGGACTGAGAGGAGAGGAAGCTTAAAGTGCTGCTTGCAAGAAATAAAAAAATAAAAAGATGAGAACGTGAGAGCATGTGGACTATGTGTGCCTAAAGTAGCAGTATTTTTGTAAGCACTACATCAATAAAGGCTCTTTCCCCACAGATTTGTGTTTGGTGGCTGACTGCAAACTCCAGCTGAAGCTGTTTTCCTGCAGTCAGCTGTCTGAGAGGTCTCAGCTCTGTGGCTTCTCTGGCGTCTAATAGTGCGTGAATAAACTCCACTTTTCCCAAAGGTGTGATACTCCTCTGGCCTCTCTTTTCTTCCTCGGTGCCTCCTTTCACAAAACGCTCAGGAATGTGATCATTGGTGAGGTATCCCTCTTTCTGTCAAATTTGGCTTGATTTTGTCCAAGAAGCTCAAAAATTACTGCAAAGAGATGCAGACAGACAGACAGACATGAACAAGAAGCGATTGCGTAAGCTCCATTTCCCCAGGAAACACAGACTGAAAGCAGCTCTATTGAAAGAGAAACATTTACTAACCAAATACCAAAGGAAACTTTGAATAAAAAGTTACCAGAGTTAGAATGCAGAATTTAGATACTTGGGCCATAGAGGAAAAGCTGGTTCTCAAATATTTCATGTTTCAAACAGGTTGGATTTTTTAGGGATCTATTCACAACTTTTCTAAACATCTCATGAGGTTTTTTTCTGATTTTCTTTAGTGTGAAAAAAATACATATAATTTGTCTGCATTTATTAACAAAATATTTTAAAAACAACACATCGGCTAGAAGGGTAGACCTAGACCTACTTTCCAACAGAAAACCAAGCCTATATGAGACAGAAGATGGCTATGTTTTATAGCCTTCACTCTTTTACACAACGCAATTTCACAGGCTTGGGATTTTTTTTTGGACCAAAGATATGTGCAATCTAAACCAATGTTGGAAATTCACGGACATATTTACGGTGCTGGGAAGCCTCAGTGCATGATTGAAAAGATCAAATCTGATGCCAGTCTTACCTAGACCCGACTGGGAGCAATGACACTGGCTACAGTGAATTTCCAGCAGAACAGAGCAGATCTCTCTCCTCTTATAGCCAGCTCCATCCCAGAGACTGGAGAATATTGCTGCACTAGTAGAAGGAAAAAAAGTCTGGATGAACGAATGGTTGTGTAATTCTGTGTTCACTGATCTAGCAAATAGAAATACCAAGGTGTGCCCATTATCCGCAGTGGGTGAAGACATTTTTTGGAGCATGTCATAAAATTACTTGTCAAGGACACCATTATACGAAGCAGGCCAACCTACGCAGTGAGCACTGTGCTGCTTCAGGAAGATATGCTATGTGTGTTGGGATTCTTCATCCTTCTGTATTAGTCAATATATTTTCCTCTCTTTTCACGTGCATCAAGAAAAACATCTGCGGGAGGCAAACCCACAGGTTAATTTCTCCCCTGCACTTCCTGCATTTGTTCAAATAGTTGAACTAATATTTATGAATAATGCATTGCACCCATGAATGCCACAAATCAATGCAACTCTAAGGACTTCATCTTTATACCAGCTGAGGCTCAGCCTCAATATGTGTTCTTAATCCAGCTTCTTTTATTGGTTAGCAAATATTATGTAAATCTTTATTTCCAGAAGTCTACTTTACTGCAGCAAGGATTTGTCAGAGCTTGTTCATATTTCTGGCAGGTTCCTGATTCTCTGTGGCCTGTTCCTTTTTTTTTTTAGTTATTCTCAGAGCTTGGCATCTTGTTTTTGTGGTGGTTTGTTGTTTTTTGCTCTTTATTTTTTTTCTTTTTTATTCTAAGTTCTGTTTGAAAGCCGTAATTAAAAAAATGATGGTTTTTGTGAGCAGTTACTGAGACAGACAATTGCTCAGGAATAATACTGGATACCCCAGAGTACTGTTGCAGCTGTCACAAAAGCCTGGTACTGTTTCAAAACCATCAGAGTATCTTTTTCACCCACACAACGGCTACAAATAAGTCCAACAGAAAATTATTAGAATTTAAAAGTAAATAAAAACAATGGTCAGATCATAGTGTTTGAGAGTAATCAAGAAATCGCAGTATCTGAAGTTACTGGCATCAATAACTGAAAATCTAGTATAACACATATTTATAGATTGATATAAAGTTCTACAATTTTTTTAAGTGGGAACTTACAGAAACTAGTATTTCAGTGGTTTGTTTTTTGCTACTGTCATTCAAACCCTCATGTTTTCTCTCATAGTGGAACAGCTCAGTCACTGTCAACCAGATTAATACTGCTGAAATCAAGTGTCACACAGATTGACACCAGCTGAAGACTTGTCCTGATAAATCCAAGGGATTTATGGGGGATGAAACCTCAGTTGTGTCTCCCTAAAGGCAGTAGTCTCACTTGAATATAAATGGATTTGGCTGCATGAACAAATTAAATATTGAAGGTTCCATTTTTCAGATTTAGCCACGGCTTCACCTGTATCAGTGGATCTGACTTATACCAGCTCTTTGGAGAAGTAATCATTCAGTCCTGGAGTGCTGACAGTCTGACTGGTTTACCTGAACTAACTGGGTTTTTTTTTACCTTTTGGGTGTGTTATCAGCCTTTGAAGGATGACTGAACAGGGAGTCCATGCCACACAGCACTGTTCAGCCTAGAGAAGAGAAGGCTCCGGGGTGACCTTATAGCAGCCTTCCAGTACCTGAAGGGGGCCTACAGGAAGAATGGAGAGGGACTTTTCACAAGGGTGTGTAGTGATAGGACAAGGGGGGATGGTTGTAAACTAAAAGAGGGCAGATTTAGATTAGATATTAGGAAGAAATTCTTCACCTTGAGGGTGATGAAACACTGGCCCAGGTTGCCCAGAGAAGCTGTGGCTGCCCCCTCCCTGGAACTGGTGAAGGCCAGGTTGGATGGAGCTCTGAGCAACCTGGTCTAGTGGAGGATGTCCCTGCTCATGGCAGAGGGGTTGGAACCAGATGATCTTTAAGGTCCCTTCCAACCCTTACCATTCTGTGATTCTACTATTCTATGTATTTACTTAGTAATGGAAACCTGGGCTGAGCAGTATTTCAAGGTACCTCACTTCACCTGGCATTTTTTAAGGGACTGAGGGAATCCAGTGGTGGATTTACTACATTAGCTCATTGCTGGTACCTTCTACATCATGGTACCAGGGATACAAGGCTGAACAGGAGCAAAGGAGCGAAGGAGCTTTTGGCTCTCTATCTATATTGCGATTCCAGTCCATCTTCGTTGGAAAGACTGTTTAGACAGCAAAAGCGTGAGTCCTACTGCTATATTGCAGCTTCTTGCACTCTGTGGTGTGAGGTCTCATCTACAAAGCCAAATAACTCTGTGGAAATGAGATATTCACCTGTGCTGAAGTGAGGCTGGCTGAGTGCTCAGATGCTTGATGTTATCAAGAGTCGGCTAAACCAGATGTTTTCATATTCTTCTTTCTAAAGCCTCTTTGGTGTTTCAAAGGGTCAGGCTGATGTAACTCTCCTTCCCACCACCTAAATAGTAGTAACAGCAACAATAAGAGACAGTGCAGTTTGACTCCCCCACCTCCCTTCCCGTTCCAGCATGTGCCTCCTGAAGGGGTTGAGGTTCCCAGCCTTGCTGCTGATTGCAGGCCCAGCGGGGCCTCTTCTATTCAGCAGGCAACTCCTACATGGAAGGGAGGTCTCCTCCATCATTCCAGCATGGAGAAAAACAGAAAAAAGGGAACCCTGGTAGAAAACTAACACGGCTACTTGTTCGGCTTGTTTAAACGCCACAATCATGACTCAGCCTTTACCTTTTATGACTCAGGAAATTCCAAGGTGCTCTTTTTTCCCTTGGACTTGTAGGCAGACTCTGATCTCACTTATTACAGGGTAAATCCACTACAGACAAGGAACTATTCCTGCCATGCATTTGCAAGCAAGAGTAGCATCCATCTTCCATGAACACTCTATTTGTTCTTAGCAGTACCTGTGTTCTTTGGCCAGCTACAGCCTTCAATAAAAGTGTCAAGCACATCAAACAGCATAAAATAAGTCACTCAATTTCCCAGTTTATTCAGTCTAAAAAGATTGTAGACTGAAGTCAAATTTAGAAACCTGTTTATGTGGCTGAGCGGCCTAAGGGACATATTGAGGAAGAAGCAATATGTAGGTGTTAGGCTAACAGAATCAGAGCTAGCTTGCATTAGGGCATGCTACCTGTTCCCAGTTCACTATGGATGGCGTGACTGCAGAGTGATGGAGAGTTGCACTCACAGACAGAATGTCCATGTAAACTGAAAATTAAAGAGACAAAAGTTACTAAAACTATAAAATTGCTTCAAGGTCTAGAAAATCAATTAGACACTGAGGCTTAAAAGCCCTTGAAAAAAAGAGTCAGAATGTTTATATGTTGGAAGAAGGAACTGAACTCTCCTCAGCCAAGCAGACATTGGCAAAAAGATGAAACTAGCAAACTCAGACTGAAAATACAGCACAGAATTTTAATAGTGAATCTAACTGAACACACCAAAACATGAAGTGGATTTTCCATCATTTGAAGATCTTAAATTGAGTTTAAATCTTTGAACTAGACAGAGAAGTGTCTTTTGAACCTCCATTTATCAGGGTCAATACAAGACTTCCCAAGATTAAGCCAGGGTGAGACACGTTTGCAATGGTCTCTTTTTGTCATTGTCATTGTCATCCTTAGAGGGAACTGAGAGTCTCCAGAAGCAGAAGTCAAGGTGTGGGCTGCTGCCATCGTTGAGTTAAACAAAAGCCTAAATGTCCCTGTCATTTGAGACTTAATGAAATAACCTTGCTCCCAGTCACACCTTTAAGCGCACTAATGTGCCATAGCTATGCAGGAATCACTCTCAGAAAGGCTGCTGAGGCAGCTGGATGTCTCAGCACCCCTGGCCTGGAGCTGCAGTCCTGCTCCTTGATCCCTGTCTCATCCAGGATAAGACAGAGTGTCTGGCTTATGGTCACCATATGGCAAACTCCCACGATCGACATGAGATGAGCTGCAAGCAGCCAGATGTCCACATCTCAAAGACTCCATCCTTGCTGACAGAGTTGACCACAGCATTAGCTAAGGAATTATCTGAGGGGAATGAAATATTCAGGGGAAATTGTCAAAAGAGAGTGAGATAACCAATTGTTTTGAGGGAAAACCCCAAACCAACACACTTCCATTTCTGGTGTCATTTACAAAGTGTCCTTCCACTTGATTTTGGAGTCTGATAACCCAAGAGCTTTGAACTCTTGTTCCTCTTCCATTTGCAAAGTTACTTTTGCTAGGTCTGACAGCACTGGCCTCTTCAGCTCCAAGCCAGCAAGCATGACTTGTACAAGGTATTAGCCACCAACTTTACATCGGAGCCTGTTAGCCCAGGCTAATCCATCTAGTTTCACCTCTTTTTTTAAGAGGACATCTCACCTAGGTCAGAGGAATGGCACTCTCAAAATGCTCTTTTCTCTTCACAGAGTATTCAGGGATTTGGACCACAAAGTCAGGCAGGGAGTGGTGGCCACCTACAGATGAATGCCACCCCAGATGACATGAAAAAAGCAGGCTTCTTTCTAGATTCCGCAGCAGAGAAAGAGTCCCCTTGGCTGAGTATTGCTGGTGTACGAGGGAGGATGTGTGCTGGTGTCAGAGTGGGGTGAGAGGTAAATATTGAAATAGAGAGAGGTAGAATAAGTGAACAGAGGAAGTGAGGAAAGAGAGCAAAGGATATAGAGGAAGGAGAACAGAAATGGCCCTGGAGGAACGTGGCAGAAAATAAAGTCCTTAACCTGGTCTTTAGGTTAGTATGTCCTGGGAAGGGGCTGTGGACTCCTGGGTGGAGGTGCTGCAGGAGGAAGACAGAAGGTGGCACTTCCTCTGGTTTGCAGCCAGGCTCTGGCTGGAGCATTTCGCAGGGCAGCCACATGTCCAGACTGTCACATAAAAAATCTGGTCCTTTGAGAGCTCCCTGGTGCAGCTGGTGAGCAGCCATCAAACCGCCCACATCACGTCACACAGCGTGAAGAGATGAAAGTCTCTGGGAGAAGACAGGTTACTGGAGAACAGCTTCCTTGCTGTCCCCTCCTCACTCGCTGCCAGCTGCAGCTCTGAGCATTCAGCCATGCCAGGTCTGGGGAGCAAACCCCACCACAGCACCAGTTCCCCAGGGGGGCTGGGATGGCTGCTGTGGGGCCCTATGGGTGCCTCACCCCAACCCGACCTGGCACACCTGAGTTACAGGAGGCAGCCAAGCCTGAGCAGAGGTTAAGGCACCAGCTGGGTTCTAGTTTGGCTGTCAGTGTTCACCCACCCATCGCTGCCCCCATGCCAAGAGGAAGGTTTGCCTGCTTCTAAATTCACCTTGGCATCTCTTTTAGCCCTTGTCTTGACTCTTTTTTTTTGTGTTTAAGTTATGTAAAGCTGTTTAATATGATTTTTCTTCCCTTTGCAAGCACTCATTTTCCTTACACTATTCTATTTCATTTTAAGGATGAAAGAGACTTTAAATTCTTTCAGATTCAGATTTAGAGGGTTGAGGGAAAATACTGTGCTTGTGCCTAGGTGAAAGCAGAAAAACACATCAGAGATGACGCAGCTATAATCAGGGTATACGTTAGCAGGGATACAGGTGATCAGAGAGTTTCGCTCTGTTCAGGTGGGGTTTGCAAGACTTACTTGGGCAATATTTGTTATGCCCACTGCTGGCACGGCAGAGAAATAGAACCAGGCCCAGGAACAGATGCACACTCTGATACGCTCCACCAAAATCTCGTAAGGGACGCATAGCATGGCAGGGGACAATGTGCCCTTCGTTTCATTTCCCCTGTGTGTTGCTCTGTAAAGAGTGGGGTCCCGAGGAACCCAGCAGACCGCCTCCAGCGCGGTGTGCTCACAGGACAAACATCCTTTCGCACTTCAAATTAAAGCCACTCTTTTCAAAAGATTAAATAAATCAAACATCTGTGCGTATTTGTATACACGTCAGGTCATTAATCAGTGAAGCCAGATCAAAGGTTCCTTGCCGCACTAGCTAAGTTGCACGAGTCTGAACGCCCTGAGCAGCGTGAGGGGTACGCTGCGAGCGTTTCAGTGCCGTGCAACATCGCAGCGCGATGGACCACAGCGCTGCAGCTTTCCCTTTAAGAGCCCTTTGGCTAACGGCGAGACACTGAAACAGGAGGTGGGACAACACCACACACAAAAATGAAGAAGCGAAGGCAGGAAAAGTTTCTCCAGAGGAAAAATGCAGGGCTTGTCCTTCACCCTGACGTCAGATCTGTCTTTAATAAAATCCCCAAAGAGCCAAGAGAAAAAGGCAGTGCTTAGGCTAGGTTGCCAGTTCAGGATTGCGCTGCATTCCCCAAAGTGGTGTTTTTGTTCAAAACGGCTCTAAATCTGGGTTCAATCAATGTATTTAATCCCGGCTTCCAGGGATGAGGTGGCTTTTGCCCTGGATTCTAGCGGCAAGCAGCGTTTTGCAGGTGAGTTTGGAAACTGCCAGAGAGACTCGTCTTCTGCAGACACACTTGGGTTTAATGCACGGTGGGCTGGGAGAGCGGGGTGAGGTGCGTGTGGGAAGGTGGGCACTGGTGAGCCTTGGGGAGGTGGGAGATGTGAGGGAGAGGAGGGAAAGGTGAGCTGTGAAGGAAAGGAAAGGAAAGGAAAGGAAAGGAAAGGAAAGGAAAGGAAAGGAAAGGAAAGGAAAGGAAAGGAAAGGAAAGGAAAGGAAAGGAAAGGAAAGGAAAGGAAAG
>Ga0065711_1050955_pt1 | contig 10584 bp, 5 predicted proteins | sample Hoacrofraction12_FD_59098 | JGI IMG/M metagenome (GOLD analysis project Ga0065711, IMG submission 59098) | Hoatzin crop microbial communities from Cojedes, Venezuela - Epithelial fraction 12 v2 (version 2) | ecosystem: Host-associated > Birds > Digestive system > Esophagus > Crop | place...
GCACGCCGGCGGGGGGAGGGGCGGCCGCGTGGCGCTTTTGTTGCCGGCGGCAGCCGAAACCAAAACAGACAGTAAGCCATCGGGTTTCTTGACATCCACTGTGCCCTATATTTGTATTAGATTATGTTGAGGTTTGAGTTATGTCTGGGAATGACGATCATATAAAGCACAGTGGACTTAGAGAAAGAATGCGAAGAAAATTAAAAGAATGCCCCTTCCTCGCAGTTTCCCCAGATTCTCATGGTGTTTCACCTTGCTTCTTTTTCCACGCTTGCATTTTTTTGTATTTTTTCTCTCTCTGCAGTTGCTATGGGAAGCATCAACAAACAACAGAATTTGATTTAGTATTAACCGCATATTGGACTGTACACACAGATAATTCCAATGATGCAGTCACAGTATGCAGGAGTGTGCAGTGGGTCACACACCTGTGCCCAGCAGAATCAGGATTCCTGTTCTAGAGAGATACACCAAAAGTAACTGTACAGAAAATCACTTCCCCATGCACAAGATTAAAGAAACAGAGGGGGAAAAGCCCTCCTAAGTAGAGCTAGCTAACATTTTATGCAGTCAAGATATTTTAAATGAAATGGTATTTTTTTTCTGAACTAGAAATGTTTGTTTCTATTACTGTCTAAATTCTCAGTCTTCTCAAAATTACTTTGAATGAAAATGATAGGGTTTAATTTTTTTTTGTGTGTGTGAAAGGAAGAGTTCTAGATATATTCCTGAAACAACACTATCTCTCAGTATAATTAAGATAATCATTTGCGTTTTTAAAACAAAAAAGAAATTCTATATTCCCTAATTTAGACATTATAGCCAGCAATCCGAGGTAAACATAGGTTTGGCAGTTTAAGGCCATCCACTCAGTTCTGAATATCCATAGCAGCAATTCTCTATTATTGACCCTCCATGTAAGATCTGTTGCTTTGTAGTCCAAAACACCTCAGTCATGGGAACTGAAACTCTAGTGCCAATTAGACAATGATAAGATATCAGTTCTGAACAACAGCAAAGTGATTGCACAAGTTGACAGGCCTGCATACTAGATGGATGCTGGATTTATTTTTAAACAACTCTTTTATACTGTTTATGACATTGCTTAAATCTCAGCTATAGTGTTCAGATTTTTCTTTATGATTCTGACTTCAGTTAATATTTTCAGATTCTTGAGAAGCCTTCCAAGGAAGTAGCAGAAGTCTGCAACTCTTGAAGGACAGTTGGACTACAAAAGTTTCAAAGAAGAAAACCCTATGCTGATAAACAGATTAAATATAGATACTATAAATGATTATTTTTGCATTCAGTACCACAATATCCTTCAAGGGCAGCTTCAAATTAAGTATTCATGAACAATGTCAATGCTTGTTATGTTTGTTTTGTTGTCTTTCCATGCAGTGTCCTAACAGTATGAATCAGAATTGGAAATCTGTTGTGCTGAGAGTTGAGTATATAGAGGAAGATACAGAACCCATGACTTGAAGAGTATTAATTGTAATGTGCTTCAAAATTTAGCAAGCACATGTATGGGAAAGTGAAAGAGGGACAGAGCAACCAGGTGACATGTGCAAATGACAGTTCCTGAAACTAATGCAACCCTTTTCAGTCGCTGTATTATATGAAACTTTGACCATAAACTTATTTTAAATTTATTGTACTAACAAGATAAAAAACAAAGAATTGCAAATAAAAGTTTTTTGTTATCGAGGGGATTTTTGTTAGCTGCTCACTTTAAAAAAGTTAATGGGGTATATGCTACCAAGATATCAGGTATATACTATGAAGATCTGTCAGGTATATACTCTCAAGGTACCAAGATTTATGGGGAAGGATCATTTGCTGCCTTCTATACACCTGACATATTGAAATGTGAGGCCATCCTTCTTAAATGGTGTGTGGTATCAAGAATTTATTTGGATTGTTTAAATAGTAAATGATATCAAATGATGACACGTGCTGAAGTGAAAATGTGACTAGTTTAAGCTAGTCTTTCCCAAAGTTCACACAAATTTATTCATGACATAATGCACTCCACACAGAGCCAGCTGACCTACACAAACCTGTGCAAATTCTACGCAATATGTGTGTACTATCTGGAAATTATTTCAATGTTTCTTTGCTGTGCGTCACTGAAACGGCTCTAGGATTTTTTTTTTTTTGAGTAAAAAGGTACATATTGTCTCTGACACATCCAAATCCCACTCAGATGCCACAGTTTATGGTTTCAGAGCTAAGACTCCTTCTGATACCACTCCCTTGATACCACTTGATTTTCCTTGCCGAGGACGGTGTAGTGGTCTTTTCTCAGCTGCTGCCAGGCCTGGGTGGGAGAGGGGAGCAGGGAGACGACTAATGCTTAACCAACTGCAACTAGGTAGGTGGACATCTGGACTGCCAGCTGGAAGAGAAGTTCCTGTAGCAGCTCCTCACCACATTACACATTGTCTCTACAGCTAACAAGATGGATATTCTGTCTTTTTGCACCACTGGGATGCAGCACAGAAAGCTGGAGACATGTCTACTAGTTTGGTCCATTAAGTAACTCACTATACGAAAAGTAACTTTCCAATTATTGGCTCTGGACAAACTGTGATCTCTGAAATGTCATGAGTCAGTAACAGTGAGCTGGGGGATGCAGCTTTAGGATCCCTGTGAAAACAGCCGGGAATATTCTGCACACATTTCTAAACCACTGTTTCTAAGATTAGACAAAATGCTGAGATACATGTATAGAACAAAAATAGGCTCCCCACCCTCCCTTTCTTAAACAGTTCCACTTATTTTCTGAACTGAGAATGCAGCAGCATCTTGGGATCAGTTGAGCTGATTTCTTTTTCTCTAAAGTCCCTCCCCCTTCAATCTATACCTAATACTATTACAGTTAATGAGTGCATTCATTAGGCTGGAGACTCGTGCTTTTTTCTTATGCAAAAATCTGTTTGCAGGCCGCATAATGATAAGTGCTGTTCTGCCCACGTGTAATCACTCTCCTGCCGAAAATCTGACCGACAGCATTAGAAAATATATTTGAGAATTTTTCTCCACCTGTGTAGGAGTTTGTTGACTGAGTGTCTCTCTTCAATTTTCCTTTCATTGTACTTCTCTGGTCTTTCAGGTTTTTTCTATATCTTAAAAGCTCTAAAAATATTAAGGAGTCCTTATGCTCTCCTGCAAAGTGCTGCCGGTCTTGCAAAGGTAAATTTGTTTGGTTAATATCAGGGGTCTGGAATTGCTTTTGGTGAGCATCTGTAAATGGCTGCATTTAGAAGAGTTCATTTTATAATAACAGTGTATGCAGTAAATTCTTGTCTTGCTGCCTGGCTTTTTTTAGATTGCAATTCCTCATCTTTGTCTTCCTTTTCATGCATATTACAAAGATATATGAATGTAAGGGTAATTCAAATGAAAGAAATGAACTGATTATTTTTAGGCAGTATGACACACAGTTTTCTACAGGATGATATCTAGAAGAAGTAGCTATGCAGTGAATTTGGCAGATACCTTGCACAGGGGATTACTGGTACTAATTACTTGCAGAGTATCCAAACTTCCCCAAGCTCAGAAAGGTTGTGATGGCAACTTGAGAGATTGGTAGTCTATAGCAACATCTGATTTGCATGAAAACAGAGAGTTTTGAATTTGTCTGCATCTGTAGTTTAGAGCTGCAAAATAATTCAACCTGACTGTAACCCAGTCTACAACAAAATGTAGTTACCAATGTGTGATGTCCCTTCTTCAAGCTTGTAAATTCTCATAGCTAATCACACTAACTGGAGCAGGTGACATCTGCACATATAAATTGTATGGGCTGTGCCCTAAACAGAAGAGAAATTTGACCACATGCTACCTCTTAAAGCACTAAGGATATTCAACTTGTGCAGTATGCTCTCTCGATTCCCAAACAGTTCTTTAGCGAGAAGGTAAATATTTGACATATTACCAGGAAGAAAGGCATTTTGGATACCTAGACAACTTTATAAGCTCTGAAAGCTGTTTTTCCTGAGATACAATGTAAATATGTGCTACAATTTAAATCCCTTACTTTATTACTGCCTTCATTTTAGGGATACCATTTGCATAGACTTTCAGGTTTGTCTAGACAGAATAAACTCAGTTCTTTCCAACTTTCCATTCAAGAGCTGTTTTCTAAACTTGCTATCATTCTGGGTCTCATTCTTCCTGAAAGTGTCCAGCTGGTCCTTGTCTCTGCAGACTTAGTGCTACCTGAGATGCTCGGAAGGTGCTGACAAACAGTGACTAGAATGTGACCTGGATGCAGGTGTTGATGAGAGCTCTATGGACTAAATGTGGACTATCTTGTTGTGATCTGTATAGACATAGACATGTCCTATCCCAAGCTGGGGAACCTCTCACACCTGTCCACATTCCCACACTGAAGCCAGCAGACGTTGCCGTACTATCCTCAGACTTCTCCCTGTAGTTATCAGGAGGAACCACTGACTCTTAATTAAGGGGTTGGGAAGAGGAAGAAAGCTGGATGGTTGTTTTCATGCTGACATATTGGGAAAAGGGGAGCAGGAACCATTTTTTTAAGTTTCACATTAAATGAGGACTGCCCAAAGAGGGAGTAAAAGCAAAGGAAGGAATGTGTCCTGTAGGAAATCCTAAAATTTATTTGTGAAATGGCCATCATACATCAGAACTGCTTCTATCACTGCTTTGTCATAGGATAGGAAGATTACTCCACATCCCTGAAGTATATTTTCCAAATATGGCAGCAGCTTTTCTTTTCAACAATATTAATGCTGTTGACTCATATTTATAATTTACTTTAAGCTCTTCAAACTGTAAACTTCTCATAATGACAGCCTGAAAACCATCAGTTACCTATTGTCAGCAACAGCAGGAAAAGAGGAGAAAAAAATAGTTTGTCTTTAAAACATTTCAATCAAATATGTATTTGTGCTGTGAAAATACTGATTTTTTATCTTCACCAGAATGCCTGACTCAGTATAACTTCTCAGGCACTAAAATGTAATGCACAGTGCAATGCAATGTTATAGCCTATATAAGCAAATGCACAAAAAAAGTCACGTACAGAAATCAGGTCTTGGCAGAACTCATAAGCAAAAATCTACTGTCTTGAAACACTGTCGCAAAGCTATTTTCTGTGCATCCCATCTACCTGAAATGGAAATGCTTCTGGGGTGATCCTGAATGCAGGAGGATCCTGTGTTCTACAGCAGTACAATATGTCCATAAATGTAAGCCTATGTTATTTTTCTACTCACAATTGACTTTGCTTTCATTGATTGAGAGGATTTTTCATTGTATCAAGTCTACCAGGGGAAAATAGCTTATTCTGAATCAGAATTATCTTGTATCAATGATTTACTGGGGCTGCCAGTAATGGAATGATTCTCCATTAGACATCCAGGCACCGCTTTTACGGATATGCAACAACAATCTTTATGATAAATTCAAACATAGTCATATGAAAGAACAGAAAACTGAGCCTCACTACTTTAAAATATTTCAGAAATGGATAAAAAGCCTGGTTTAACTAATACCATTCACTTGACAGAAAATGTAATACAAATAAATATATGTATACACTTATATGTATGTATCTATACATGTATCCATAAACATGTATTTATTTCCTGAGTATATATTTACAGCATTTTTACCCTGAAAAATCTAGCATGTGATTGAAAATTTCATGTCCGTATACCAGTTACTATGTGCTTTTGGTATATATTTGTGAAATTATTAAACCTATTATACCACTATAAAATGTAATTCAGAAAACCATTTGAAATGTAGCAACTTCTTGTTTCCATAGAAGAATACTTTTAATCATCAATAATATACTTAATCCTTGGGTGTATAAAAAAGGAAGCAGTATGAGTCAACCAGTACATATGGACATATCTAGGTATTCTAATGAGGTGCAAACATTAAACAAAGTGAGTTAAAAAGTCAGACAACAAAATTACATTTAAAGAAACATAAATATATGTCATGTTTCAGCAGTTACTTTTAATAATAATACATGTATTCATACTAAACCTGGTTACTTTGGAGAGAATTTTTTTAGTCAGAAACTTTGGGGTGAGTCTTAATGTTGTGCTCACATAGAAACAATCTGAACATGAAACAAAGTGGTGAGGATGATATATTAACAATATTATATGTATTTTTAGCCCCTATTTTAAAATCATACATAGTTAGAAAGGTTCCCTTGGTCTAATAGCACAGTTAGGCAGAATCTTACTTTTCTTTGTGATCAGAAATACAAGTCTTAAAGCTGCAGACTTCAGTGTATCCTCTATAGTAAATCTAGAGAGACTAATATAAAATTTGTAGTTGTACAATGGATAGAAAATTCTGTGTTTGCAAAGGTTTTAAAATGATGGATGTTTTGTAGGGCTTTTTCAGAGAAAGAAAAAGTCATTTTGAGCCAAAAATTGCAATAATTCAAGAACATTTAATTAATCAAAAATACAAAGAAATTAATATTCACAGTTACCTAGAGAATCAGAATTTCAGTAATTTTTTAGCACCCTGCTTAGTAAACCAATCCAAATTTGGCAAAAGAAACCAAGTCAGACCTAGAATAATGAACCAAGCAGGGTAAACATGCTGAAATCCTCCTCCTGCTGCTATCAGCTGAAGCTTTGCCACTGACATCAGTCAAGACTGCCTTCCTAGCTCTGTGCTCAGATTAAGACATATCCCTCTAATTAATTCAGTGCCTGCCTTCAGATAACATAATGTGTGATGTCTAGCTCATCCTTTGCACTCACGTTGGTATTACCCGTCGATATCCACAGAATTGAATTATAGAACAGCTTTATAAGCCCTTCATCTTCTAAAACTCAGTTCAGAATAACTCAGGTGTCACAGGCTATAAACATGAAGTTCTTTCAGTCAACCGTTCGAGGAGGCAGACACACACTTTAATGATTATCAGAGAAGGAACATCACTAGAAAGGTTCATTGTCATCAGAAGAAAGAAACTGTGTCAAAGACCTTGCAACCTGACCATTTCATCACTTGCTCTACAGCATTCAAAGCCAGTTTCTTCTTGAAAAGAGTATGCCATAATAAATGGTCTGTAAAGGCAGAGCTAACCTACAATAAATATATCAGAAGATTTGAGGAGTCTAGACTAAAGGATTCATTGTTGCAGCAAATCACAAATCTCTTATAAGACTCAGAGCAGGTCTACACAGGAATATCTTCACATCTTGCTGGCACAAAAGTAACCTGAAAACAAAGAGTGATTTCCTTTGCTATATTTAGTTTGCTGAAGCAGCTTGTATTTCTCATTTCCACACATTTAGCAGCATCACTTCCAAAAGAGAATGCACGGCTGTGCACTGAACTCGTTTTAAATCAACTACTAGAATTGTCCAGTGCTTGGAGCACTTTTACAAAAGTGACCGTAATTCCCTCAGTGATGCATTGCCTTGATTTCTGTGCTGACATCCACACAAACATGACACATTTAGTACCATAAAAACACAGAGCTTGCTTGACTTTAACCACACCAAAGCTCACCAAACCCAGCATTCTCTTCCTGATGGTGTTCAGTGAAAAATTTTTTCATTCAGTCAAGACCCAAAACAGAATTTGAGTGAGTTTAGCAAACACCAACTTACATGTTCTATCATTATAATGGCTGAGGATTTGTGTCAGTAACAAAAATCAATAGAAGTCTGATCTGAAGTAGTCTTTAGGCATAAGGGATCATTCCAATGTGGATGAAGTTAAGAGTGCAAGTTGTAGCAACTCTTTCCTATATCACTTTCAGAACAACTGAGTACAGGAAATCTTAAAAAAATGTGCAGCCTGTGGTTTCCTGGTGTTTTGGTACGTCACAAAAACCGCTTAACTGCTCTCAGCATAAATATTGCTGAGATTTCTTTAAACTGCAATGACCCATGTGGAGGAGGAACTTTAAAATAACGTTATAGAACTCACAGATACGAAGACCAGAAGAAGCCATTAGATCAGGACCATTACACTTTGCTTAGATTCTCTGCTCAAGTGGGCCTAATTCTCCCTGAACAGCACTTTTATGGCTCCTTTATTGTACTGAGTTGGCAGAGATTGACCTTAATAAAAAAGAGAATGAGGCCCAGGGGTGATCTGCACCCTAGGTGTGTAATCGCCTTCTGCATAAGAAAATTGTTTAAAAATGCAAGCAACCAATGTATAAAGTTGAAAACAAATACAATCCAGAATGCACTTGAGAAAGAAAGCATAAAAATGTGATGAGATGACTACACTTTAAGTAAAAAGGTGTGATTTAGCATAATATCTGTATCTAAATGTAAGTCTACAAAAAAGAAAGGATTAGGACAGGACTCTTAACCTACTTTGGGTGAAACTACTGAAAACAATGCTTGTATTCATGCAAAGCCTTTAAGAAATAATCAGGCTTTAGGTTTCAGAACTGTGGCTATGGTAACCATCAATGAATACCGCATGTGAAATTTATCAGCAACTCTATGTCTGCCTCTGCAAACACAGGTGTAGCTCTAAAACTACACATTCATCTGCAAATATTGAGATGCTGTTTTGTGTTTTTGGGGCTATAAATCTGTTAGAAAAGACTTTGAAAAGAAATGAGTGTTAATGGTCAACAGAAAAAATGTGTGGGTTATCTAGGAAACTTCAATATCTGTTCTACAGTACTGTAACAAAATAGGTTGTTATTTTACGAGGTCTTTCAAAAATTATATTGAAAATACATTGCTGAATTAAATTATATACAGATGCACATGGATGACAAATTTTAGGAAATACTGATGCAAAACTAATACTTGATTCTTTTTCGTAAAATAAATTATGGCTTCATGAATTGAATGCTCTTCTGTCTTGCAATCATATTTCACAGAGGTTGTTTGATAACTGACATTTGAGAAGTACCTTGTTAACATTTCAAAGTGGTATGTGAGACATAGTGCAAGGCAGTATGATTCCTTATGAATTTTTTATTGCTTTCCTTGGTGCATCCAGGCCTTTGATGTCCTAACCCAATGATAACTTATGATAATAGAGCATAACTTATCATGATTTATCAGTTGATACATAACAAGGCCTTCCTCTGTGACAGCTGGGTAATTGAAAAGTCTCCAACTTAAAAGGGTAAATTATGTGACTTACATAAGATAATATATTTTCTAGCTATTCCTTTGTAAATGGCACAATAATTGTATGGATAGATCCCTTGTTTAAAATGTTATACACACATTTCCATTTAATATCCATTCATTCAGGTTTCATACTGAAGTCAAGGGCAAGACTCTTAAAGACTTCACCTATTTATCACTAGCTTCATGGGCAACATAAACACTGTTTATTGTTGCAGGCAGTTTAATGTATTTATCTGTTAGAGTGTATTTGAACCAAACCCTAATCTGAATATTCCAGGTACTGGATAAATGGTTGCTCATTTTATGGATTGAAAGTAAGTTTCAGAAATTTGGTTGGCGTTGGTCTGCATGAACTAAGAGCAACATGGACTCTACATATATGCTTTGTTTTTCTATATATTAATTTTTTAGTTCCATAATTTAGTTCCTTAATTTTAGTACAGTACCTACAATAGTCTAGATATTTCATAAGAGTTTATGGGAACATTTCTGTAACATTATAAATACTGAGGAAGTCAAATCTGTTTGCCAAATGAAAAAAAGTAATCTTTCAAAGTTAGACACAATATAATGTGCTGAATCCATATCCATTTTTCCAAGCAACAGTTTACAACTAAGAAAATGTAAATATGAAAGGAAATATTAGATTCATGAGGAGATCGACCTAATGAAAGATCAATGAGCCATGTTGAACATTGAATATGCTTTCTTGAATGAGTTCATCAAGAGATATTCTTCTGTTTCACTGGCATAAAAAAGATATTAACTAAGGGCATTGACCTGCTTTACTAACTACAGGCAGCACGAGATAAGGTAAAGTGAGAAATTACTATGAAAAGGGGTAAAATTCATAAGGTTATAGTGCCTGACTGACTGGTCATGATGGTAAGTTTCAATAGTAGCTTTTCTCAGCAGAGATATGTAATTTAATAATTACTGGCAGAAGCCCTATTTTAAATAGAACTATGCTAAGGAAAAAAAGAGAACCTTTTAAAATTGTTTATTTTGCTTATTCTCCTTATATATGTTTTCTGCCATGGACTAATGTTAAATCATTTGAAGTCTTCAGAAGTACCTAACAATAGTAAATCAATAGACTTACTTGACCTTCTTAAAGAAAGCAGACAAGAACCTTTTAAAAGTGCTCCATATAGTCCAATTCCGCCCTCACTGAAGTCATTATTAACATTTTCAGTGACTTCAAAAGGATCAGAGGAAATCAAGCAATATGAAGGAGAAAAAAAAAAAAAATCTTCCCAAGAGTCCACCTTGAGGTGGACTTCAAAAAGTTTAGTAGAAAGAACCTGCATGACTATTTTATTTTATTTTCATTTCATGAGGCTTCATCTAGAGTACTGTGTCCAGTTCTGGGCTCCCCAGTTCAAGAAAGATGAAGAGCTACTGGAGAGAGTCCAGCGGAGGGCTACGAGGATGATGAGGGGACTGGAGCATC
>Ga0065711_1050938_pt1 | contig 10583 bp, 8 predicted proteins | sample Hoacrofraction12_FD_59098 | JGI IMG/M metagenome (GOLD analysis project Ga0065711, IMG submission 59098) | Hoatzin crop microbial communities from Cojedes, Venezuela - Epithelial fraction 12 v2 (version 2) | ecosystem: Host-associated > Birds > Digestive system > Esophagus > Crop | place...
ACCTGACTTTATCCAGTGCATCAGAGGCTTTCAACAAGTAGGGCAAAGCCCATGGAGCCTACACCGTGTCCTGTTCCTCATGCTGCTTTGCCCTGTGTAGCAGTGCACAACTTTCCTCTAATTGTGTAGGACGTGCACTCAAGAGTTTTGGACAGCTTGGGAATCTGTAGATTAGACACTGGACATCCTACCCTGAAAACAGGAATTTCAGGCAAAGCAGCTGCACTGCAAGACTCATGGGATGTCTGGAACATAAACACCCCGAAGAGCCCAGTTACCTTATGGAAAAATTATGGTGCCTGACAGGCAATATCTACTTCCAGTACATTTTTGAGGCTTCTCTGAGTTGTTCTCAGAGAAAAACACTCCCATAAACTTACTGAGACACTGCAGAGCTCTCCCTGTGGATTGCAATTCTGTGTGATCACCTTCGGTTCTGCCAGCTTTTGGTCCACACAGCTCTATCAACCATCGCTTGAAGGACCAATACACATCCTACACCTCAAGCAGATCCTGTCTGAAAAGATCCCATGAGCAGGACTGTCCTCAGTGTCTGAGAGCTATATTTTGGGATCCTGTAAGTTTCCAAACAGGGACAGATTGATAGTCTGCTTTGTCTGGCAGCGTTATAAAACAGCGCTCTGGACTGTTGCGAATCCTCAGGGGAGATTTCTGCCTGAGCTCAGCTGGGCATCAGATCCAGCCCAGAGCCAGGAGGATGTGATTTAGCCTTGTCCTGCTAGCAGCTGCACTGTTTGTCTTCTTCCCCATGCTTAACCTTGCTGGGCGGGGGGCATCTTCCTAAACAGTGAGGTCTGCATTTCCTAAGTAAGATAGGTTAAAGGCTTTAATTATTGGAACAGATGATCTTTCCCAAGGGAAGGTAGGAGTGTCCTTGAATCAAAACCACAGGCTCCCAAGGCACTTTCTCTTCCAAGAGCATAACACTTTTATGCAAATATTTTTGAAAGTTTGGAAGGCCTTTTAAGATCAGTTATTATAATGCCTAGTCATTATAATGCTCCTGTTGGAGACAGAGAAGCAGAGAATAGTTGGTAGTTGGAGCCAGGCAGATCCTCTAAGAGTAAGCATTCCCTGTGAGATGAGAATTTCCCTGTCAATTCAGACCTGCTGGATCCCACCCCCTGCATGTACGGGTTTGGATTTTGCATCTGTATGGCACGATGTTCTCTCACACACCATGAGCCAAAATACAAGACCCAGCTGGCTGGCTTGGTCCCTGCTGTCACAAAGGCAGGGCATGGTGGAGGGAGGTTTAGCATTCACCTGTGGCTGTGGGTCTATCTATCAGTCAGCCTAATCTCATGTTGTCTCTCCAGACACTTGATGGCTTGTGACTGTTCCTTTTCATCTCACAACAGTCCTCATCATTTGACCTGATCCCATGCTTGAAGAATGCCAAAACCAAACTTTGGAGGTCTGATTACACAGATTTGTCAGCCCCATGGGGCAGCGGGACTACTCTATAACACTAACTAGCCCTGCACCTTCTGCTGCACACATGAAGCAATGCTGCCGCCACTAACAACAAATTTTGGCTACTGTCTACCCATGCCCCTTGTCACGTGGCATCCCTGTGGTGTACTAGAGCAAGGCAGGTGAGAAGTATAAATCTGGTGATGTACAAAAACATGAAAGCACTTAAGATAACTGCATCCACCGACTCTCTCTGTCCTGTCCCAGCAGGAGAAAGAGGGAGTAGGAGACCAGCTTCCACCTGGGTTGTAACTTAAGCAGGGTTAAGCAGCTAATAATTACTCCAGATGAATACCCTTGGAGGAGAGCCAGAGAATCCCAAATCATTCTCTGATTTCAACTTTCAATTTACCCAGCCAGTGCTAAGCTCATTAATCATACTTGCAGCACCCAACACAACAGAAATTAGTCCCTGATCTTCTCCCCTCTTATTTCATAACTCAAGGAGCTGGGGGCAAGAGGAAGAAAATAGAGATGGAGAAGTGCCACCCACGAATCTAACAATCACTCAAAGGGGCTGGGATTAATAAATCAAAAATCCATTATTAATATTACAAGCTTAAATATCTATCTAAATGCAAATGAATGAACACTCGGGGGTTCTCCCTCTTTTTTTTTTTTTAAATACTCTGTTCAACATCTCTGTCTTGGAGGAAGCGCATGGCCACATGATAATTGTCTACTCTAATTGCAATTTTACAGTTCAGCCCTTCACGGCCCATGGATTTTAAGTGGCCTTTAAAGGGCTGTGGCATGTTTTGGATGGGACTGAAAGCTCAGATGGCTGCAGTAACAGGCAGGAGCTCTCATGTGAGGATTGCTTTGAGTTTCCTGCCTCTGTACCTGTTCATTTACATGGGCTGCAAGGGGCTAAATCCAGAGGCTGGTTCACTGAAATCAGGTTGAGTTTGGATCCTCAAGATCCGCAACCTCAGATGGATGACTGTGAACATAGGGAAGGTCCCCCTGGCCAGCCAGCCCTGGAGCAGGATCATGGAAAGCCTGCGAAAGAACAAGCTTAAGAGACAGCAGTGTCTCTTGAGCAAGCAACACCATGGCAGACTGGCTTGCATTGTACAGGGGATATGATAGGGTGGAGGAATGAAGCTGTAAAGCCATTAAATTGGTCAGAGTTGGGAAATGAGATTAACACACTTGTAGAACCATCTTATGAGACTGATCTATGGGAAAAACTCCAATTTAGAGAGAGGAGTGGCAGGAAGGAGAAGGTGGGAGCGAAGAGGCGAACCTGTATAAATAAGGCTGAATCTCAGGGTTTCCTGCATAGTCACCAGTCATGACCTTTCCCATATACCAGGCAGCAAAAAGGGCCAGTGTGTAACCTAAAAATCCTTGCTCCAAACGGGAAACAATTATCCAAAACTGTGACACGAAACCATTGAGAACTGCAGAGTGCCGTTCAACCTTGAGGTGAGCATTCAGACCTGGAGAATAGGGTTTGCATAGTCTGCCTTTCATAAGACTTTCCCAGGAGGCAGCAGTGGTAGCAAATCAGCTTTACAATGTCGCGCAAACAGCTTTGGAGCTCCTGTCACCAGAGCTCACAGGACTGGATTTAGCTTTGGAACATCCCCTAGCACAATCTGCTGACATCACATTTTTGACTTTTCAACTGCTAGAGATTGCAAATGTTGGTTGAAAAGACTTGCAGGCGTGCACACACACACCCCAACGTGCACAGAAAGCAGAGTCTCAGCAGCAACATTTGCACAACCAGTCTGCGGAGGTTTTGGAAACTATCCTTGACAACTGAACCACAGCGTCGGTGCCAAGAAATTGCCTGCTCAGCTCTTAGCTACGAGCCCATCCTTTGATACCGTGCAGTTGCAAGCATTACAGACTGAAAGCATTCCTAACACCCCGTGCTCCCAGAGAGACGACAGGCAGTTGAACAAGATGCCAGACCTATGAAGCAAGTACATGGAGCAGCCAGATCTCCCAGGACAAGGCAGAGGTGGCTACGCTGAAATGGGCACTGTTTTGCCTCCGGATAAGCAATGGCATTCAAGCTTCTCAAGCCACATCCAGAACTGGGCAACCTTTCATCTTTCTCATACCAGGTACCTTACAGTGCCAGCTCTGACAGATATGTACCCAGCCTGAATGCCATCACTCTCCCTCAGATCCAACCATGTGCAAACTGAATTTAGCTCTTTTCTCACTCAGACTACAGGTAATTAAATCCAGCTCTTGAGCACAGCAAGGAAACACCTCCATTCTTCTGGACGTAGCCCTCTCTCAAGAAACTAGAAAGCCAAGAACAACAAGATGGTGTGCAGACCAGAAAAGATGTTGGTTCCAACTTCTGCCTTTACTTGCCAAAAAATGGATTTGTATACAAGTGCTTTAATCCTGCTCCAGCGTGTAGAGACAACAGATTTAGCAGAGCAGGCCAGCTCCTATCCAAGCCTCCTCCTGAGTCTGCCCACCTATAGACAACCCTCTATTCTGGGCTAACCTACAGATTCAGTCTACTCTCTGTCACATAGGTAATAAAATAAAATCTGATTTTACTAATTTCTTGAAGGATCACTTGCATCCTGATGTGTGAAGTCAGCATAGCATGCAGGAGGCTGACCTTGCTCCTACATCCCAACCATCTTCTAATGCCGGAGCAATTTTCACTACAATCCACAGGGACAAGTTCTGCCCTGGGCTATGACATTGGCATGATTTCCCAAGAAGAGACTCCCTCTGGGTCCTTCAACTTTGCTCTGGATCCACTCGTACATGCCAATTTAATCACAGACCAACAAGAATGGTAAGCAGGCTGCAAATATGTTGTCTGTCTATGTCTGTATATGCTACTTAATGGAGCATAAAAATAGAAGAAAAGAATCATTTTTCAGATGCTGCAGATAATGATAATAAATAATAAATGCAGAAGTATGTGCCAAATACATGAGATTTCAAGAAAAGAAACTGACTGTAAGCAGAAGTCAGGTTGGTCCTCAAACTGAGATACAGAAGTCAATGAAGTAAAACCACCATTAAATCAAACACTTTGTATCCTTGTCAAGCTCACTCAGGATTTAAGACCACACTTTCAGAGTGTACTTTATTTTTTTCCTCAGGTGCACACTCCCTGAAAACTGCTTCCCATATGGGATTTATGGTCCAGACTCTTTGTGGTAACTTGAGATTTCTTTTTTCCCTGCTCACCACAATCACATCACTCGACACTTCCCGAACAGCACCAGTCATTGCAGAAATCATTTTACTATATTAAACCAGCACAACACGTTCTTCGCCACTGCAGGCCATATTTGCAACAGTGGACTCTGATTTTACAACCCCTTTATGGTGCCCAGTTTGGGGTGAGCACTGAAGGCAGCCAAGCTTTGCTATGTCGAGCTCAGTTTAGGGCAATCTGTGAATGACTCCACGGTCCTCCGTCACAGCTCACGTATTCCTCATGTGGGAAAATCCAAAATTGGAAGAGTCAGAATTAGAGGCCACTTTTGCAAAATGTAAGCCAGGGTCCAAAACATCCAAGGAAAATGCAAACACCTCTCCGTGTGAGCAGAAGCACACGTGAACATCCCTGCTCAGACACAGAAATGATTTCCTGGTACGTGCACATGATGCTCCTGGCACACAGAGCCCTTCATGGGCTATACTGATGACATCTGATTGCAGATCTTTAAAGATAAGGCCCAGTTCAACTAAAAGGCAATGCACTAAGCAGAGGTGCATCTGTGTGAAGGAAGGACCACTACCCACCAGGGTGAAGGACTTTGCCAGCCATGAAGGCGGACACAAGAAAAAAACAAGCAGAGAGGCCAAGCATCTGTGACAGACTGACACATCACTGCTAAAATACTGATGATTTAACCCCAAAAAACAAATGGGCCCATGATAGTAAAGAGAAACCCACAGAACTCACCCATCAGTTTCATCCCACAGGATGCAGGTCTGGTTGGTGGTTCCCTGCCGGGAGAGAAGAAAGTGAAAAATGAAGCAAATCAGAGCCGTGCTGTCTATCGGGTATTTGGAACGACTAGAATAAAATATGCAGGTCCTGTAGAACAGGTTCCACTACTCTAAGCATGATGTGTCTGTGATACTCAAGGCAGGCAGTCACAGAGCTGAGGAACAGCTGCTTTCACCCTTGGCTTGAAAGTGAGAATAAAATGGGCTCAGTTTGTTCCGCATCAACACCACAGCAGAAGGATTTGAGTCTGCATCGTGCCTGACTCAATCTACTTTTGTTCTTCTTTTCTTCCTCCTCTCACACAGAGTCCTTTTGCTGCTCCCTTCTGGAAAGTGGATCAAATACAGCATGTGTTTTTCTGGGACATGTTACTCAGAAGACCCACAGCCCTGAAGAAGGTAATTGGGTGTGTTTAAAGACCCCTGGAAGAGGTTTACCAGTGACTCCAGCTGCAGCTGTCTTAGAACACTTTGGAAAATCCTTCCCAGAAAGTCCAAAGCAAAGGCACGACAGATCTAATATTCATGTTGCAGAGCCTCAGGAGGACATCTGAAACCCACAACAAGAACAGGCCGTGGGGTATGTAGATGTCCATCACATATATCTGTTTAGGGTTTACCTGGCGAACCTGGAGGGGATCTCTTGACTGCCTTTTAAAGCACTGATTGCAACAGTAATATTCATGTCTCCAGTAATATCTGAGAACACTGGAAGCTTGAATGGAAATAACCTTTCCCTTCCCTCTTTCCCTCCTCACAGAAGATCATTTTTATAGCCCATTTTTCAACAAATGCACAGTTCTTCTCCCATGATCACGTCCACAATGAAATGGTGTGAATATGGGACAAGTGTGCCCGTGTTCCCTGTGCAATCAGTGCTGCCACCCTCCTCCTGCGTTGGCTATGCCTGAGCAAGGAGCACAGAGCAGGCTGGGTTTGCAAGGCTGACCCACATAGAGTATCCTTGGCAGCGAGCAACAAGACATCAACACCAGCCCAATCTAGGGGTGGGAGCTGAGTGCCTTGACAACCTGCGTTAAGCGAGATTGAAGGGCCCCACACTGGCAAAGAGATCTCAGGAGCCCAGAAAAGCTGCCCCCTTCCTTGCACCAGCACATTCCTGTCATGCAGAAGCAAACACAGCTGTGGAATGGTGCCCGTTCCCAGGAAAGACTTACGTTGTACAGGTGGGAGAATTCAATTTCCAAGGGGGTGAGGAGAGACCGGGGAAATGGCTTTACAGTCACGGAGATGACTTTGGAGTTCAGAACAGTGCTATTCCTGGGAAGAAGAAGGGAAAGATGTGCTTTAAAGGGGACTGAGGGAGGTTTGCAGAGTGGTGAACCCCACTGCATTTGCCACTGGTAATACAAGTGTATACAGTGCAGAAGGAGTTGGCCCCATTACTTAAAAATATCATCAAAGACACTTGCTGCTGATGGACCCCATCCTCTGCCCCTTGAGCTCCCCTCACAGCCATTCTACATTTATTCCTCCAGAAATCAGACCATTTTACGAACCATACAGACCCATACCCATAAAGTGATTAGACTTAGAGTCTGTATCTATCCCAGTAATAAAATGGTCCTGGATCCATTTTATGTCCCTGACATGAGAAAACAGAACTCATTTCATGCCCTTCCAGACCCCCTCTGTTTTCCCCCTCAAAGGCTGACTTAATCTGCACTGCAGTAAGAGTTGGGCAGGGGCATAGTGGCCTTTAATAGTGTATCCATGGGGCAGTGTATGATCCCATCCAGTTCACTGCTTCCAGGCACTGGTGTGTATCTCCAGCCTCTGAGGAATAAATGTGGATGGAAAGAGGCCAAACCTTTCATGTGGATGTCTAAATGTCTGCGCCCAGCCAGATACTCTAACAAATCTGTCATCCCTAGGAAATTTGGCTGTCAGGAGGGGCCAGAAGGTAGGACAGATCTCCCATACTTGTGCTTCTTCTTCCTGGAAAGCCAGGACCTCTGTAGGAACTTCCCTGAACACTGGACATCTAAATAGATAAGGGTTCCTAGTGTTTCCGCAGCCGGAAAAGACTCGGGTGTTTAAATAAGCAAAAGTTTAAACTGGCATTTGAAAATACTGCCCCTCAAAGTTTACCATGCAGGAATGAGTAGCAGGGTGATTGCCTATCATCATGCTGCTCCTAGGCCTTCTGGCACCCATAGGCGAGGGAAATCTTTCCCCATCTGAATCTTCATCAAGTCTACAGGCATTGGCAAAACCTTTCACCTGTCTTTCTGTGTCCTATCTTCCTTTTACAAAATAATTACATAGAAAAGATTTGCACTTGCTTAACAACAACTGGATTGTAAGAAATCCAAAACAAAGAAACTTGGAATTGTCCACGGATTTATAAACTGATGCGCAGAAAGCCACTATTCCAGCAACACCAGAGGGACAAGTAAGATTCTTTTAGTAGGGTAAAGAAACAAAAAACCATATTTTCCTTGAAAAAAAATAAGAAAAAAGAAAAAAAGAAAGAAGCAATATAGCACAATTTCTTCTACAAAGGAAGAGTAAAGGGGGAAGTCAATGGAAGTAAATGTCAGCCCTAAGCTTTGAAATGTAGGTAGCTGTAGATAAGCTAAAACTGGGAGCTGCTGAAAGGTAATCACCAGTGCATGTCTTCATTAGTAGCTGGGTCTGTAAGGGTCAGTTCTTGGTTCAGTGCCGTTGAATATTTGCATGAACAACCTAGACAACACAGAAACCTCCTTTCGAAGGCTGCAAACCATGCGAGAATTCATGTAGTAAACAAAAGCAGAAGAAACATTTGAGTTTTCAGTGTGGCAAGTCGCTAGCATGCAGAAGTTACTTGTGTGCAGACTGTGAAGGTTGCTTAATGGCCAGGTAGTCACAGCCCAACCAGAAGTTATTCCAGTGCATCCAAGAGTCAGGAAAGGCATCTGAGGTTGGATCGTGCAAGGTCTGTGTGCAGAACTACAGGCTCTGCTCTGGGGAGCAATGACCCAAAAAGTACCCAAGGAGACTGGCTTCAGCGCAAAGAGATGCGACAGAAAGGGCAGCAGTGATCCTGTGCAGGAACAAGGAGACGAAGCTGTCATCTTCTCTCTGTCGGGATACCACTGTACTGTTGGGTTCAGTTCCACTTCAAGACAGGAAAACAGTGGAGAGCATTCAAAGGAGAGACACAAAACTGATCCAGGTGCTGGAAAACCAGGCAAAAGCTTTTCTGTGGAAAGGCATGTCTGACAGTTCATCTCATGTGGGGGATTTTTAAGTCGCCCATCCAAAGGCCCAGTGCCTTAAAATGAAAGTAAGACAAATTCAGCCTTAAAGTAAGAGACAGTCTCCTAGCAAAGAAGGTAATTAAGCATCTGAGCAGCTTGCCGGGGGAGGTGAGGGACTCAGCATCACAGGGAATCTTTCAGGAAGATGAGTTGTCTTTCGTAAAAGCGTGTCGCAACCCAGCTTCTGGGAAGAAAACAAAACACATCACGATTTGGCTTGGACAGGAGATCAGATGAGCTTAGAGACCTCCTGCGTGGCCATAAAGAGTGTGCAAAGAGCTATAAACATGCTGTTTGGTACATGGGGCTGTCAGATGTAAGATTGTTGTCTCTCCAATGCATCCTCTGCAGCAGTGCTTGGCTGGGACCAGGCACCACTCACCTCCCTGGTTTGCAAAATCAGGCGTCGTGTGCATCCCATCTCAATTGCCACAGCTGCCGAGAACCACAGGGCTCTCTGGATCTGAGGGGACAGAGTGACGTATGGCTCAGATAAGGAATTGCTGCTTGGAGGAGGTAAATTGGGACAATTAGGAACAGCTCAGCTGGTACTGTTTGTTGAGCTAAATTACATTTTTTTTCTTTTAGGGAACAACCACTCTGCATTGAATCAATGTGGTCAAACCCAGGATCTGGGTTCTTCTTGCTTGTGTGTACCCAGTAATAGCTGTTTTCTTTTGTGGTCAGAAATATTTTAACCCCATAGGCAGCTGCTATGCAGCTACATGGTTATTTAAAGACATTCCCCTTTTGCTGCATCCATTTGCACAGTGGTGAAGTAAGAGGTATTGTTCTGCTGCTTCTTTTACTGTCTTCTTTTTTTCCCTTGTCTCTCTGCGTGTGATTCAGGACTTTGGGTCTTTTTAAAGAGAGACTGTCCTTTACTTAAGGAATGTCTTAAATCAGATGTCCCGTGGGAATGCTGTTCAGAGTCTGTGGCTGCTGCAGCTGCTGGTTATCAGAGCTCATTCACTGCTTGGCCAGAGAAAGCTGAAATACCACTGGATCATTTGAGCCAATGATGTTTATTGCCCTTCTGATCTAATTCCCAGTGCTGTAATGGAAGATATTACAGAATACAGTTGGCTGACTTGCTAATTCCTCTCTGCCCTCACTTGGAGCTCTTTTGCCATTGCCAGTGCTAAATCTGTAGGTATTTAAATGATTATCGGTGAGGAGAGATGCCCTGGTGTTTATAGTAAATGGGCTCACTCTAATCAGTGCAGAACAGATTTAGAAGGTGCCTTAGGATGCTTAATTTACTGCCTCAGTACTGGCCTTGGAAAAAAAAAAGAACAAGATAGGAAGAGAGAAAGGGAAAGGAGAGAAGAAAAGGAAAGGGAGTGTTGAACACAAAAGCTTCAGTGCCTGAGGCAGTTTGCAGCAGCCGGGAACATGGTAGATATGTGCAGCCAAGCATGCTGTTATGCTCCTCTCCACTTCCCGAGCCTGTCTTCTGCCGTGATGCTCTCAGAGGGCTTGGCGTGGCTGGCAGCTCCCCAGTAGCTTGGGAGGACCGGGGCAGCTGAGCATTCCCCATCTGCCAAGCCCCCCAAAACCCCTCGTGACAAGGAGGGCAGTGTGGGGATCCATTCCTGGAGCACAAAGGGTGGCAGGCAGCTGGCAGGCACGGATGTGGCAGCAGTAACAGCACCATGCCTCCTCTTGTATCTGGGGTGCACAGCACTGCACACGGACGGAGAAAACCACCCTGCCCATCCAGCAAGCGATGTCTGCGATGCCTGAGCCTGGCCCCAGCTGAACATGCAGCATCAGTCAACCGGGGTCAAAATATTTCCACTGACGAGTCAAAGTTTGTCTTGTTGCACCCAGTGACCTTTGCTATTTCCCTGCAAGATCAGGGCT